>Ga0208454_1000352_pt1 | contig 28490 bp, 20 predicted proteins | sample EasRivMeERMZT100_FD_187530 | JGI IMG/M metagenome (GOLD analysis project Ga0208454, IMG submission 187530) | Soil microbial communities from meander-bound floodplain in the East River, Colorado, USA - East River MetaG ERMZT100 (SPAdes) (version 2) | ecosystem: Environmental > Terrestrial > Soil...
AGGAATACGATGACCCGCGCAAGCCAGGCGCGAAATACGCCACGATCTTTTACGACCAGTGGCGCATCGTCAACGGTAAAGTCGACGAGCATTGGGATACGTCGCTGCTCACTCCCCCGGCGCAGTAACTCAGCGCTTACTTCGGCCGGTAGGCCACGCGCGCCGTCTCGCCGTAGGGCGCCGGCTGCACGGTGGCGCGAATCGTCACCTGCTTGTGCTGTTCGACCGTGGGTTTCGTCGAGCCGCCATCCTCTTCGCCCCAAACGACTTGCACCTTGGTGCCCGGCTTCGCGTGCTTCACGTCGATGCATGCCAGCGACAGCATCGAGCGCTCGTTGAAGCTGTAGCCCGTGTAAGTCGATACGCCCACGGTTTTGCCGTGCTTCAAGATCTTGTCGAACGGCAATGTGGCGTAGTTGGCAAGCGGTAGGTCGATGTACTTGCGGAACTTGCCGGCGTGGAACAGCGTGGTGAAGACCTTGTCCACGTCGTCGCCGTTCCAGACGAGCGTGACTTTTTGCTTCTTCGGTTTCTTGGCGATCTTCTCGAGCGCCTTGCGGCCGACGAACTCGTGGTCGAACTTCACGAAGCCGCCGTAGCCCATGTCGTACGGGGTGAGGTAGTAGTCCTCGATCTTCTTCGAGTAGAGGCTGCCACCGAGCGAGGCAGTGGCTTCGTAGCTCGTGCCTTTGAGCCACTCCCGGTATGGCTTCATGGGCTCGCCCGAGTAGACGGCCGGCATCGGCGAAGGAATCCAACCCGACTCGAGCGTGCTCGTGGGATAGGTGCGTGCGCCGACCTTGCGGATACCGAACTCTTGGCCGGCCGCTACGATCGCGTCACGGACTTTGTCGCCGTCGGCCCAGGGGCCGAAGATTTCCCAACCGGGCTGGCCCACCATGCCGTGGCGTAGCGCGCGCACCTTGCAGCCCGCAATGTCGAATACGTCCATGTTGAAGAACTTGATGTCGGGCGCGGGCTTGGCCGTGACTTTCTCCATCACCTTCTTGGCGTTCGGTCCCTGTACCTGATAACGGTACACGCGCCGGCCGGCCTTGTTGACGAACGAGCGCTCGTCACGCTCGGCCTTGGCGTTGTAGCCGCCGGTCTCGAGGTTGTACTGCACCCAGTTCAGTGCCGGCGGGCGGCCGACGAACACGAAGCTGTTCGGCGCGAGGTGAAAGAGGATCGCGTCGCCGATGACGTAGCCGTCATGATTGCAGGCCACGAATTGCTTGGCCGTGTCCACGCGGAAATTAGCGAACGTGTTCACGCCGAGTGCCGAGATGAGCTTCAAGGCATCCGGCCCTTCGAGGTACAGATCCGTCATGTGGTGCGATTGATCGAACAACGCGCACGTCTCCCGCCAGGAGCGCTGCTCGTCGCGCCAGTTCGTGAACTCGCTCGGCACCACGGGAAACGCATAGGGCCCGATCTGGGAATTGCGCAGCATCTCGACCGGGCTCTTGACGGAATTCAATGCCTCTTGCAGGTTCTGGTAGCTCATAAAATCCTTGCTTGTCCCCTTCTAAAAAGCTCTTACTCGAGAGCTATCGCTTTCGTTGCGATCGGGCATGGCCCGGCCGCGACGGCACTCCCCCCAAACCACCCTAAAACAACAATCGTCCCAGCGCTACTTTGGCCGCGCAGGTGTCGGGGCAATACTGCTGTCCTGAGCAGAACGAAACCGCAAAAAAAACGGGCGAGCGTCGAAAGTCGACCGCTCGCCCGTTCCTATTTCGCCAGAGCGGCTCCGTTTAGCCTAGCTGCCGGTACGCCAGCCGGCCGCGTACGTTTCGCGGACGAACTTGGAGTAGGGCACTGCACTCACGGTAGCGCGGATGTTGAGTTGTTTATGCCGCTCGACCGTGATCTTCTTCGTACCGTTGCTCTCTTCGCCCCAGACGAGGTTCACTTCGCTGCCGATGTCGACGTTCGGGTCGACGATGCCGAGCGACAGCATCGACTTCTCGTTGTAGCTGTAGCCGGCGAACATCGAGGCGCCGATGATCTTGCCGTTGGCATCGACGATCTTGTCGAACGAGGCCGAGGCGTAGTTCGACAGCGGCAGATCGATGTACTTGTAGTGCTCGTCGCTGCCCGCGACCATCGACGCGAAGACCTTCGTCACGTCGTCGCCGTTCCAAGCGAACGTCACCTTCTTGCGGTGCGGCTTGTTGGCGATCTTCTCGAGCGCCTCGCGGCCGATGAACTCGTGGTCGAACTTCACGAACGGCCCGTAGCCGATCTCGTAGGGCGTGACGTAGTAGTCCTCGATCTTGTTCGAGGTGAAGCTACCGGCCAGGCCGCCCGTGGCTTCGTAGCTGTTCGCCGGCAGCCACTTGCGGTAGGCCTTCATGCGCTCGTCCGTATAGACGGCCGGCAACGGCGAAGGAATCCAGCCGGATTCCAGCGTGTTCGTGGCGTAGGCGCGTGAGCCCACCTGCCGCAAGCCGAACTCTTCGCCGGCCTTGACGATGGCGTCGCGGATCGTCTCGCGCTCCTTGTACGGGCCCCAGATCTCGAGGCCCGGTGCGCCGGCCATGCCGTGGCGTAGCGTGCGGACCCTTTGGCCCTTGATCTTGATCGAGTCCATGAAGAAGAACTTGAGGTCCGGCACTTTCTTACCGTTCAGCTTCTCGATGACCTTCCAGGCGTTGGGGCCCTGGATCTGGAAGCGGTAAGAGACGCGGTTGACGGCCTTGCCCTTCGGGTTGCCGGGGGAGCGGTCGTCCTTCTTGATCTTGACGCGGTATTTACCCGTCTCGGCATGGAACTGAATCCAGTTGGCGGACGGTGCGCGGCCGACGAACACGAGCTTGTTCTTGTCGAGGTGGAACAAGATGCCGTCGCCGATGACGTGGCCGCTGTAGCTGCACGGCACGAATTGCTTGGCGCGGTTGATCGGGAAATTGGCGAAGCTGTTGATCGCGAGATCCGACACTAGCTTCAGCGAGTCGGGACCCGAGATGTAGAGGTCCACCATGTGGTGGGACTGATCGAACAGCACGCACGACTTGCGCCATGCCGCCTGTTCGTCGCGCCAGTTCGAGAATTCCCCCGGAACTACCGGATAGACGTAGGCGCCAACTTGCGAATTACGTAACAGGTCAACGGGGTTGCGGGCTGCTTTGAGCACGTCTTCTAAGTTCTTGTGAGCCATGGCTCCGGTATCCTCCTAAAGCGGAATTTCGTTTTGTTGCGTCCCCCCAGGGCCGGCAAGTCTACACCGGCGCACCAAAATGCGCTCGTGGTCGATACGATTTTTTCGTTCGGGCGAGTGGCCATGGACGCGCGCCGGGCAGTCCCGTAGCGGTATTCAGGCGTCGGCGCGGCCTTTGAGAACGGCGCCTTCGTGGACCGGTGCCACCGTCCGTTGGTATACGCCGAGCCAACCGCGTTGGCCCTGTGCCCCGAACGTGTGTGGCTTGCCGCGGCGCTCGGCGAGCACGGCCTCGGGGACCTCGAGGTCGACGATCTTGCGTCGCACGTCGATGGCGATGAGGTCGCCGTTCTCGACCAACGCGAGCGGACCGCCGGCCGCCGCCTCGGGCGAGGCCTCGCCGACGACGAGCCCGTCGTTGACGAGGCCCGACAGCTGCCCTTCGGTAATCATGGCCACGCGGTCGATGAGCCGAGCGCCGTCGAGCGCAAATACGACGGCCGAGGTCATGGCCATGCCGGGTCCGCCGATGACGCCAAGGCCGCGGAGCACGACGACGTCGCCGGGGCGAACCCCACCGGCTTTGATGGCGGCGAGCGCCTCGTCGCGCGAGTGGAAGATGTTCGCCGGACCGCGGAATTCGAGCACGCGCTCGCCGGTGCCGCCGAGTCGCACGATGCCGCCGCCGGGCAATAGGCTGCCGCGCACGATCACGATGGACGGCCGCGTCGATAGCGGTTGATCGAGTGTCTTGATGATCCGGTCGTCGCTCACCGTGGTCGCGGCCAGGATCTCGCGCAGCGTGCCGCCGACGACCGAGCGCGCTTCGAGGTCGAGGTGCCGCTCGAGGCGTTTCAGCACCGCCCGAGCGCCGCCGGCGACCTCGAATTCTTCGATGAGCCCCGGGCCGTTCGGCCGGACGGCGGCCAGGAGCGGGATACGGTCGGCGTAGTCGGCGAACGTCTGGTAGACGTCAATGTCGACCTCGGCCTCGGTGGCGATGGCCTGCAAGTGCTTCACGCAGTTGATCGAGCCGCTCAAGGCGAGAACGATTTGCACGGCGTTGCGCACGGCGCCGGCCGTGATGATGTCGCGCGGTTTCAAGTCCTGCCAAACCATGTCGACGATGCGCGCGCCGGCGGCCCGCACGTGGCCCTGCATCTTCGCGCTGCCGGCCGCAACGGGTGCGCTGCCCGGCAACGCCATGCCGAGCGCCTCGCAGACGATGTGCATGGAATTCGCCGTGCCCATGCCTGCGCAGACCCCCGGGCTTTGCACGGCCACGTCGGCCATGCCCGTGAGCTCATCGAGCGTGATGCCGCCCGAGGCGAGGTAGCCGGACTTCAGGAACACGTCCTCGATGTCGACGTGCTGGCCGCGGTAGCGACCGCTTTTCTGGTAGCCACAAATCACGACGATCGTCGGAATGTTGAGCCGTCCGGCCGCCATGAGCTGACCCGGCGTGGTCTTGTCGCAGGAGGCGAGGCACACCATGCCGTCGAGCAGCGCGCCTTCAACCTGCACTTCGATATCGGCCGCGATGAGGTCGCGGGTCGGCAGGATGTAGGCTCCGCGCCGGCCGGCGCTCGTGATGAAGTCGCTCGGCGCCGCGGTGCGCACTTCGAAGGGCACGCCACCTGCGGCGCGGATCGCCGTCTTGAGATTTTCGGCCACGCCGTCCAAGTGGCTGAAGCAGCTCGAAAGCTCGCTCGAGGAGTTGATGATGGCGATCTTCGGCTTTGCCATGTCCTCGTCGGAGAGACCGAGCGCGCGCCATTGCGCGCGGCGTCCGGCCCACAGCGCCGTGCCGGGCTCCAAATTGCTGCGCAGCGTTCGCGACATGGGGATTCTCCTAACGAGCCGAGGGACCTAAGTTCGCGCCGGCGTCGCGCAGGCGTTGCTGCAGCACGCGCACGTCGATCGCGCGCGGCGCGACTCCAGCGGCGAGTGCGAGGTCGGCCGCGGTGCCGGCCGCCTGGCCCATGATGAAGCACGGGCCCGATACGCGCGCGGAGGATTGGCCTTCGTGCGACATGGAAGCGCAGCGGCCGGCGACGAGGAGGTTGTCGATACGCTGCGGCACGATCATTCGGTACGGGAGCTCGTTGAAGCCGCGCGAGGTGGGCGGCGCGAAGACGAACTTCACGTCGCCTTTGATGTGTGCTTCGACGGGCCAGCCCTGGATGCCGATCGTGTCGGGAAAATCGCGGCAACCCAAGATGTCCTCTCCGGTGAGCTGGTACTCACCGTTGATGCGGCGCGTCTCGCGAATGCCGAGCTGCGGGGCGATCTCGACGATGTAGGCGTTGTCGAAGCCCGGCGTGGTCTCCTTGATGAATTGGAACACGTCCCAGCATTGCCGGCGGCCTTCGACCTCACCGTAGGACAGCTCGCGAGCGTCGATGCCGCTCACAGCCGTGCCGCTCGGGTTCTTGATCTGCGTGAGATTGGCGCGCCACTCGATCGGATTGCGCTGCGGCCGGAGGATGGGTTTCTTGCGCGGAAATTTGCGGCCCTTCTTCTCGGCGGCCTCCATGAGCCCGGGGATGAGCTCCCAGGCGCGGCCTGCGCGCGCCGGGTCGACGCCGTTGATCCGGAACATCGTCGACGGGTAGAGCATGTTGCCAGCGCCGTCGCCCACCTCGTACGGCACGCCGGCCCATGCGGCGAGGTCGCCATCGCCCGAGCCGTCGATGAACAGCCGGCCGCGAATCGCGAATCGGCCGGACTTGGTCTCGACGAGCAGGGCGTCGATGCGGGCGTCGTCGGTCATGATCACGCCCGTGCCGAACGCGTGGAACAGCATCTCGACACGCGCCTCGGCCATGAGCTCGTCGGCTGCGATCTTGAACGCCGAGATGTCGTACGCCAGCGCCGTGATCTGGTTCTGCACGGTCAAGTGCGGCTTGTTCAAGCCGTCCATCGCCGCGAGCCGCGCGAGAATATCGTCGGCGATGCCATGCACAACTTGCTCGTGCTTGCCGTGCACGACGGCATGCAGGCCGCAGAAGGTGCTGAGTCCCGCCGCCGTGCCGGCGCCGCCGCAAAAGCCGTAGCGCTCGATGCAGATCGTCGAGCGGCCCGCGCGGGCCGCCGCGAGCGCCGCTGCGATACCGGCCGGTCCGCCGCCGAGCACGACGACCTCGTATTCGCCGAAGACGGGCGTCTGCCGAGCCGGTTCCGTGAGGTGTGCGCGCTGCATGCGTTGTTCTCGTAATGGTCGATGAGTCCGAAGGAGTTTGCGCCACCCGCCCTCCTCAGTCACTCGGGCGCCAGCCGCGGCGCGCGGCATTCGAGCGCACGCAAGAGACGCGCCTCGAAGTCCTCGAGCGTCGGTTGCGAACGTCGCGCGTCGCCACGCTGGCGCACGGCCACGCGCCCCTCGGCTTGCTCGCGCGCACCGACCACGAGCGTGAGCGGTATTTTGCGCAACGCGGCCGCGCGGACGTTCTTGCCGACGGTGGCCGACGCCTCACCGAGCTCGGCGCGAACAAACTTGGCGCGCAGCCGCGTGACGACGCCGGCCGCGTAGTCCGCCGTTGCCATGGAGACCGGCACCACGAGCACCTGCGCGGGCGCCAACCACAACGGCAGCGCGCCGCCGTAGAGCTCGAGCAGGTGGGCCACGAGCCGTTCGTGCGTGCTGAAAGGCGCGCGGTGGATGCAGAACGGGGTCTCGAGTGCGCCGCTCGCGGCGACGTACCGAAGGCCGAGCCGCGCCGGCTGAGCGAAGTCGACCTGCACCGTGCTCAGCGTTTCCTCGGCGCCGTTAGGGGCCTGCACCTGAATGTCGATTTTCGGCCCGTAGAACGCCGCGTGACCGACGCCGTCGTCGAACGATTGGCCGCGTCGCTCGAGCACGCGACGCAGCAAGTCCTCTGCATGCCGCCACGCGTCCGGATCGTCGACGTACTTCTGCCGCGCGTCGTCGGGGTCGCGGCACGACAAGCGCAGACGGTAGCGCTCGATGCCGAGCAACGAGTAGATGTGCTCGTACATGTCGAGCACCGCGTCGATCTCGGCCTCGAGTTGTTGCGGCGTGCAATAGATGTGGCCGTCGTTCATGCACATGCCGCGGACGCGCGCGAGACCGGACAGCGCACCCGAGCGCTCCCAGCGGTACACCTGGCCGTACTCGGCGAGGCGCAGCGGCAGATCGCGGTAGCTGCGCGGCAGCGCCGCAAACACGCGGTGGTGGTGCGGACAGTTCATCGGCCGCAGCACGTACTCGTCCTTGACGGGACCGGCTTCCGCGTCGGGCTCTTCCAGCACCTCCATGAAGGGATACATGTCGGCCGCGTAGAACGGCAGATGGCCGCTCTGCCGGTAAAGATCGGCGCGCGCGAGGTGCGGCGTCGCGACGCGCGCATAACCGGCCTTGAATTCGAGCTCTTTGGCCAGGCGCTCGAGCTCGTCGCGGATCACGGTCCCGTTCGGCAACCACAGCGCCAGGCCTTTGCCGATCGTCGCGTCGAGAGTGAAGAGCTCGAGCTCGCGGCCGAGCTTGCGGTGGTCGAGCGGTGCAGCGGACTTGTTCATGACTACCTCCCAGAACGAAAAAACCCCGGCGGGCGGCGGCCTTCCGGGGTTCTCGTTTTGGAAGGCAGCCATGCTGGGGCTGCCTTCGACGTGCGTCACGCGCGACTAGGCGGCCCACCTCGTGGTCGTGGTGGTCGTCGTCGCGACGGTGCGCATGGCGTTGTCGACTATGTGCGATTGCATAGGGGTCAAATGTTAGTCACGGAGCGTGCCGCGTCAAGCTACTGCGCGTCACCCGCGGCTTCAGACGCGTGCTACCAGCAAACCTCCCGGCCCGAAGGCATACCGCGGCAGGCTCGCGCACCTCCGCGGAGGTTTTTTGCACCGTTGCGGAGCAAAACCCCTCACGTGAGCACTACTGTCCGGCGATCTCAACCCGACTCGCATCTAACGCGTTGAAGTATCGACAAAAGGTCGTGCGCAAGCGTGTAACCGATTTGAGGTAGAAGCTCCCGGTTTTTGCCGGGAGGTTCGCGATGCATTCGGGGAAGCTGGTGTTTGCCCAGCTGATGGAGCATCTGCCGCTGCACACTTTCCGCAGGTGCGTGGCGAAGTATCCGAGTCGCTATCCGACGTTGACGTTCTCGCACCTCGATCAGTTCTTGTGCATGGCTTTCGCGCAGCTGACGTTCCGAGAGAGTCTGCGCGACATCGAGACGTGCCTGCGCGCGCATTCCTCAAAGCTCTACCACTTGGGCATCCGTGGAGGTGTCGCACGCAGCACCTTGGCCGATGCCAACGAAACGCGCGACTGGCGCATCTATCAAGACTTCGCGATGAACCTCATTCGTATCGCGCGCAAGCTCTACGCGGATGACAGCTTCGCAGTGGAACTCGACAACACGGTCTACGCCTTGGATACGACCACGATCGAGATGAGCATGTCGTTGTTCCCGTGGGCGCACTACGGCGGCACTCATGCAGCCGTCAAGCTCCATACGCTGCTCGACCTGCGCGGCAACATCCCGAGCTTCCTCCATTCTCAGGCGCCAAAACGGGCGAGCTCACGGTGTTTGATCAACTGATCTTCGAGCCCGGCAGCTTCTATATCCTCGAATCGCGGCTTCACCGACTACTCGCGCCTGTATCGCTTACATCAGGAGCGCGCGTACTTCGTCATTCGAGCCCGATCCAATATGCAGTTCTTACGACTGCAATCGCATCACGTCGATAAATCCAGCGGGCTGCGATGCGATCAAACGATCATGCTCGGTGGGCGGTACTCCGCACGGGCGTATCCGCAACCGCTGCGTCGAGTGAAGTACTTCGATGTTGAGCACGACCGTCGACTCGTCTTCCTCACCAATCACTCGTTGCTGCCAGCGCTGAGCATCGCGCAGCTGTACCGCTGCCGCTGGCAGATCGAGTTGTTCTTCAAATGGATCAAGAGATCGAATCGCAGCCCGAGACCGTCGAAACGCGTAACCAGTTGAATCTGTTCTCGGATATCTCCGGACAGTAGTGCTCACGTGAGGGTTTTTCGTCGCTGTCGGCCATGAAGTCGGCCGTGTGATAGCCGAAGCGCGGAATCGCGCGGCCCTCGGCCCGACGGAAACGCAACGTTCCGTCCGCGGCGCTCCACTCGAAACCCGCCCGCGTGCAGCGCGAGTCGCCGCAGCCGAGACGACTCACTGTCTGCTGAGTATCTGACTATTGCATGATTAGTCATGCATAGAGTAGGCTTCTACGATGAGTTCAGATACCAGTGAGAATCATCGCTTCGCGCTGGCAGTTGCAGCTGCGTGGAGCAGTCTTGAGCGCCAGTTGGATTGCAGCCTCAGCGCAATCCGAGGCGTCAGTTTTGCAGAGTATCGGCTATTGCGCGCTTTGTCAGAGGCACCTAACGGGCAAGCTAGCAGGATCGACGCTGCTCGTAGCATTGGACTAACCGCGTCCGGGGTGACGCGGGCACTTCGTCCACTGGAAAAGATCGGATTGGTCTCAACTGTAAAGAACAAACGAGATGCTCGGCTCGCAATGGCGAAACTGACGCCTGCCGGTCAGGCTTTGATCAACGAAGCATCGGGCATAGTTGACGACACTGTTGCTTCAATCCTGAAGCGTGCACCTAATCTCTCGACCAAGTTAGACAGCGTATCAAGTCTGCTGGATTCCCTTCGTACCTGACGGGTGCCGGATTACCACTATTGGTATCGGCCGAAAACGGACCTCGAAACTACGACCAGCAAATCGATGCTCCTCGATGGCGTGCAGACATAGATGCGTGCGGAAGCGCCGCGTCCGGTGACGGATTCTTGCCGAGGGTTCATTTTCGAAGATGAGTAAGGCTCATGACACTGACAGATAGCGACATATTTCTAGACCCGTCGGATCGAAACGTCGTGGCTCTGATGGCCCGTCAGATCTCTGGACCGATCACGATGCTCAACCTGCTCCGTTTGCGCGAGACTGCCGATTACTCGCGAAGCCCAAATTTGGCCCCAATAGCTCCGATCAGCGGCAGAGAGGCATACGACAGGTATATCGAACACACCCTACCTTATCTCGGTGCGACCGGCGGGGAAGTTTTCTATATGGGAGTTGGGGGAAATTACTTGATCGGCCCTGAAGGTCAGGGTTGGGACCTTGTGATCGTGGTGCGCCAGAAATCACTCGAGGACTTCTTGTCGTTTGCATCGAACGACGGCTATCTGAAAGGAGTTGGGCATCGAACGGCTGCGGTCTGGGACTCGCGTATCCTGCCGCTCGTGGACGCCGCGCTCCCGTTTAGGACAGCAGATAGGCCTTGAACCGTGTTTGCACCACAAGCGGGACTCCCGCTTCTGGCCGAAGCAGTATGCAGCTGGCTTTCCGCGGTCATTGCAGATTCCCCGTCGCAGCATGCCGACGATACGTAGGCCGCCGAAGGCGGCGGCTAACTCTACGCGCCCTCAGAGCGTCTCGAGGATCGCGTTCAGCGTGCCGCTCGGCCGCATCGCGCGCGCCGTGAGTGTCGGGTTCGGGTGGTAGTAGCCGCCGATGTCGACGGGCTTGCCCTGTACACCGATGAGCTCCGCGACGATCGTGGCTTCCTTGCGTTCGAGCTGCTGGGCCACGGGCTCGAAGCGCTTGGCGAGCGCTGCGTCCTTGGTCTGATCGGCCAGCGCGCGCGCCCAGTACATAGCGAGATAGAAGTGGCTGCCGCGGTTGTCGATGCCGCCGACGGCTCGCGACGGCCCCTTGTCGTTCTCAAGCACGCGTCCGTTGGCGACATCGAGCGCCGCGGCCAGCACTCCGGCTTGGGCGTTCTCGTTCTTCAAGCCGTAGTCCTCGATCGACACCGCGAGTGCCAAGAACTCGCCGAGCGAGTCCCAGCGTAAGTAGTTCTCCTTGAGGAACTGCTGCACGTGCTTCGGCGCCGAGCCGCCGGCGCCCGTCTCGTAGAGGCCGCCCCCCGCGAGCAGCGGCACGATCGACAGCATCTTCGCACTCGTGCCGAGCTCGAGAATCGGAAAGAGATCGGTGAGGTAGTCGCGCAGCACGTTGCCCGTCACCGAGATCGTGTCGACGCCGTCGCGCACGCGCTTCAACGTGGCGCGGATGGCGTTCACGGGCGACATGATGCGGATGTCGAGGCCGGCCGTGTCGTAATCGCGCAGATAGCGACCAACCTTGTCGATGACGTTGCGGTCGTAGGCACGGTTCTCGTCGAGCCAAAAAATCGCGGCCTGGCCAGTGGCGCGTGCGCGGTTGACGGCGAGCTTCACCCAGTCGCGAATCGGTAGATCCTTGGTTTGGCACATGCGCCAAATGTCGCCCTGCTCGACGCGGTGCTCCATGAGCGTTTTGCCGTCGGCATCGAGCACGCGCACGGTGCCGTTCTGTGCGATCTCGAACGTCTTGTCGTGCGAGCCGTACTCCTCGGCGCTCTGTGCCATGAGGCCCACGTTCGACACGTTGCCCATGCTCGGCACGTCGAACGCGCCGTTCTTCTTGCAGTCGTCGATCACTTCTTGATAGATGCCGGCGTAGCAGCGATCCGGAATCATCGCCTTCATGTCGTGCAGCTCGCCGTCGGGGCCCCACATCTTCCCCGAGGAGCGAATCGCGGCCGGCATTGACGCGTCGATGATCACGTCGCTCGGCACGTGCAGATTCGTGATGCCCTTGCTCGAATCGACCATCGCGAGCTCGGGACGTGTCTCGTAGAGGGCAGCGATGTCGGCTTCGATCGCGGCGCGCTCGGCGTCCGGCAGCGTCTTGATCTTGGCGTAGACGTCGCCGATGCCGTTGTTGGCCGTCACACCGAGCTTCGCGAATGCCGCCGCGTGCTTCTCGAACACGTCTTGGTAATACACCTCGACGCAGTGGCCGAACATGATCGGGTCCGACACCTTCATCATCGTAGCCTTGAGGTGCAGCGACAGCAGCACGCCTCTGGCCGTGGCATCGGCGATCTGCTTGGCGTAGAAGTCACGCAGGGCGCGGCGGCTCAAGGACGAGGCGCCGAGCACCTCGCCTTCCTTCACGTTCACGCCGTCCTTGAGCACCGTCTTCTCGCCGCGGTTGCTCGTGAGCTCGATCTTGACCTTGCCTGCTTTCGGCAGGATCACCGACTGCTCGCTCGAGTAGAAGTCGCCGCCGCCCATGCTTGCCACGTGCGACCTCGAGTCCTTACTCCACTTGCCCATCGAGTGCGGATGCTGCTTCGCGTATTGCTTCACCGAAGCCGCGACGCGTCGGTCGGAGTTGCCTTCGCGTAGCACGGGGTTCACGGCGCTACCGAGCACCTTCGCGTATTTGGCCTTGACCTGTTTCTCCGCCTCGTTGCGCGGCTCCTCGGGATAATCTGGGACTTTGAAACCTTGCTGTTGCAGCTCCTTGATGGCGGCCTGTAGCTGCGGCACGGAGGCACTGATGTTCGGCAGCTTGATGATGTTGGCCTCCGGCGTCGTGGCGATCTCGCCAAGCTCGGCGAGATCGTCGGTCACTGCCTGACCCTTGGCGAGCTCTCCGGTGAATTTCGCGAGAATGCGCCCGGCGAGGGAGATGTCGCGGGTCTCGACGTTGCAGCTTGCGCCGTTCGCAAAGGCCTGCACGATCGGTAGCAGCGAGTAGGTGGCGAGGGCGGGAGCTTCGTCCGTGAGCGTGTAAATGATCGTGGCTTTACTCATGTTTCCCTAATCCAGAACAGAACGAGCCAAAGCGGCTCTCGTCGCCGAAGTCGCCCGAATCTTCCCCTACTCGGCACCCAATCGAAGCGGCGGCGGTCTAGGTGATCGACGCGCGGTAGATACTCTCGACCGAGGCATCGAGCGCCGCGTTGAACTCCTTGTCGGATTGCTGGGCGGTGAGGCCCTCGGCGAGCGCGCGCGAGAAGCTCGCTGTCATGCCGTTGTTGCGCGCGAGGCGCTTGTTGGCTTCCTCGCGCGAATAGCCGCCCGATAGCGCGACGACGCGCAGCACGTTTTTGTGCCTGATGAGATCGCCATACAGGTTGTCTTTGTCCGGTATCGTGAGCTTGAGCATCACTTTCTCGTCGGGCTTGAGCGCGTTCAGCTCTCTTCGGATGGCCTGTTTGAGCAGCTCCTCGGCCTTGTCCTTGTTCGGTGTCTTGATGTCCACCTCCGGCTCGATGATCGGCACGAGGCCAGCCGCGATGATTTGCTTGCCGACTTCGAACTGCTGCTTCACTACGGCGTCGATTCCAGCCGGGTTCGCCTCCTTGATGACCGAGCGCATCTTCGTGCCGAACACGGCCTTGCCTTTGGCTTTTTTCAGCAGCGCGTCGAGGCCCGGGTTGGGCTTCATGAGCTGCACGCCGTCCTTCTCGTCGGCGAGGCCCTTGTCCACCTTGAGGAACGGCACCACGCCTTTGACGTCCCAGAGATACGTGGGCGTGGGCCTGCCTTCGATCTCGCGATCCATGGTGTTCTCGAACAGAATCGCGCCGATCAGGCGCTTGCCCGAGAACGCCGGGCTCGTGATGATGCGCGAGCGCATCGCGTGCACCACGTCATACATGCCCTTCTCGTCGGTCCAAGCGCTCTCGCTCACGCCATAGAGCTTCAGAGCCTTCGGCGTGCTGCCGCCGCTTTGGTCGAGGGCAGCGATGAAGCCCTTGTCGTTCTTGATTTTGGCCAGTTGTTTGTCGAATGTGTTCACGGGGGGACTCCTTACGGGGGCTTCGTTGCCGAGCTCGGCGGTTCAACCTCGGCGCTCATTCTAGCGCAGCGTCCCAGATAATTTTCCGTCCGATGGAGGTCTCTCGATGCTGGTCCGGCCGCGTACGCCTGAGGCAGAATCGCGTTCCATGCGCGGATGGATAGCGGTACTCGGTTGTTTCACGGTGTTCGCCGGCGGCGCGGCCGAGCTGCCGGCCGAGATCCAGCGCGTGCTGACCGGGCACGGCATTGCGCCCGAGGACATCAGTATCGTCGTGCAGGCCGTCGACGCGCCCGAGCCCATCCTGAGCCATTTGCCCGATGAGCCGCGCAGCCCGGCGTCGGTGATGAAAATCGTCACGACCTGGAGCGCGCTCGAGTACTTGGGTCCCGCCTATACCTGGCCCACCGAGGTCTATTTGCTCGGCGGGTTGGCCGACGGCAAGCTCGACGGCGACCTGGCGCTCAAGGGTTACGGCGACCCGTACCTCGTCGTGGAGGAGCTCTGGAAGCTGTTGCGGGCGCTCAGGCGCCAGGGTCTCACCGAGATCAGCGGCGACCTCGTGCTCGACGACAGTTACTTCGCCGTGACGGAGCCCGCGCCCGGCGCCTTCGACGGCCAGCCGTACCGTACCTACAACGTGGTGCCGAGTGCGCTGCTCATGAACTTCAAAGCGGTGCAGTTCCAGTTCTTTGCCGATTCAGAGCACGGCCGCGTGCGCGTGGCCACGGACCCGGTGCTCGACAACCTTAAGATCGACAACAACCTCGAGCTCGTCGACGGGCCGTGCGGCGGCTACCAGGCAGGCATCGCGTTCAACCACGCCGATCCCGACACGCTCGCGCGCGTGGTGCTCGACGGGCGGTTCTCGCGCCGCTGCAACGTCTATGGCATGGGGCGCACCGTGCTGCAGCACGATACGTTCGCCTTCGGTTTGTTCCAGTCGCTGTGGCGCGAGGTGGGCGGGCAGTTCGACGGCGAGCTGCGCAAGGCGGAGATTCCGGCCGATGCCGCCCCGGTGCTCGTCTGGCGATCGAGGCCGCTCGGTGAGGTGATCCGCAGCATCAACAAGAACAGCAACAACGTCATGACTCGGCAGCTGCTCTATACGCTCGGCGCGGAGGCGGCCGGCGCACCTGGCACGCGAGAGAACGGCATCGCAACCGTGCGCGCGTTGCTCGAGTCGCACGGGCTCGACCTAGGCTCGCTCATGCTGCAAAACGGCGCGGGCCTGTCGCGCGACGAGCGCGCTTCGATGCGCTTGCTGGCGGACCTGCTGCAGATGGCGTACCGCAGCCCGTACGCCCCGGAGTTCATCGCCTCGTTGTCGCTCGGCGGCCTCGACGGCACGACGCGGGGCCGTTTCGACTCGCACCGCGAGGGCCTGATGCACGTGAAGACCGGCCGGCTCGATCACGTCTCGGCGATCGCGGGCTACGTGCATGGGGCCGACGATCGCACTTACGTGGTGGCGGTCGTCATGAACTCGCCCGACGCGCACCGCGGCCCGGGCCAGGAGCTCGAAGAGGCCGTGCTGCGCTGGACGCAGGCGCCGCGCTGAATCGCCGCTACTGCGCCGTGTAGCCGCCGTCGATCGTGAGCGTGTGACCGGTCATGAAGGCCGGTGCGTCGGAGCACAGCCACACCACGGCGGCGGCTACCTCTTCGGGTTGGCCGATCCGGCCTATCGGGTGCAAGCGACCGAAATCGGCCATGGAGAGTTTCAGGTCGCTGGCGAATCCCGCCCCCATGCCCGTGTCGATGACGGCTGGCGCTACCGCGTTCACGCGAATGTTGCGGCGCACGTTCTCGAGCGCCGCGCACTTCGTCAAGCCGAGCACCGCGTGCTTCGAGGCCGTGTAGTTGGCGGTGCCGTTGCCGGAGCCGATGAGGCCGCCGACCGACGCGTTGTTGACGATCGTGCCATGCCCTTGCCGCTGCATCTGCTTGAGCTCGTACTTCATGGCGAGCCACACGCCTTTGGCGTTGGTTTGCATGACGCGATCGAAGTCCTCCTCGGACTGATCGGTGATCGGCGCTAAGTGGGTCAGAATGCCGGCGTTGTTGAACGCGCAGTCGAGGCGGCCGAAGCGTTCGACGGCGAGCTCGACGAGTGCCGCGAGATCCGTGGCCACCGTGACATCGGTGCGGCGAAACACGGCCTCGCCGCCCGCTTGCTCGATGAGTGCCACCGTTTCCTCGCCGCGCTCGACGCTGCGGTTGCCGATCACGACGCGCGCGCCCTCGCGAGCGAACGCCAGCGCCGTGGCGCGGCCGATGCCTACGCCGCCGCCCGTGACGAGCGCCGTTTGGCCGCGCAGCTTGCCGGCCTGACTCATTCGATCCTCCGGCGCTTGGCAATCAGCCACTCGCCGTTGCGTTTGACGAGATCGTCCTCGTAGCGCCCGACGGCCGACATGTGAATGTCGACGTTGGTCTTCATGACGACGAGCCACGTCGAAACGTGCTTGGCGCTGTCGGGCTCCGTGATCTCGATCAGCGAGTCGCTGTTGCGGTTGTAGCGGCGCAGGCTCGTCGGATCATAGGAGAGCGTCGCCGGGTCCGTGGTGCGCGCGCGCTCGAGGCGATCGCTGATGATCGTGCGGATGTCGTCGCGGCCCTCGTAACGCATCCTCTGGTAGCCGAACACCGGGCCCGCGCCCGGCAGCTCGTAGACAGCATCCGGCGCGAACGCGTTGGCGAACAGGTCCGGGTCGCTGAGCTCGAAACCGAGGTTGGCCCGGGACAGCACTTGCTCGATCGCTTCACGGTCGGCAAGCCTTTGCCGCGCCGCCGTGTCCTCGTTCGCTGCCGGCATGCACCCGGCGAGCCACGCGGCGCCGAGGCCCGCAATCGCTACGCTGCGCCATCGCCGCATTAGGTTGCCGTCACTCATGGCTCGTTCCCTCGTTACTGGCCGAAACCAGCGTCATCATCCGCGCCGCCTCCTCGCAACTCAACGGCCGGCGCATCGCGGCGCAACCCGACCCGACCGGCCGAGCCCTTCGGTTGACAACGTGAACACGCGACGCGCAGTGTTCCGGCCGGGCAGCATCCAACCACGACAATGCTGGGGAGGCGATCGATGAAGCCATTCCGCCCGTTCGCTGCGCTGGCCCTGACGTCCATCGCGCCCGCCGCCGTCGCTCACCATAGTCCCGCCGCCTACGACCAGCGGACGCAAGTCACGATCGAAGGCACGGTGACCGACTTCGACTGGTCCAACCCGCATGTCTACGTGTCGGTACGAGAGGACGGGGCGAATGGCGCCGCGGACCGAGTGTGGGAGGTCGAGGCCTTTTCATCGACACAGATGAAGCAGCACGGTTGGACGCCCCAGACATTGGCCGAAGGCGATCGCGTCGCCGTGACGGGCAATCCCGGCCGCGGTCCAGCGAGGAATATCCTCTTCCTGCTATCCATTCAGAGATCGGGAGCTGTCCTGTTCGACACAGCGGCCGCTCGCACACCGCCTTCCAGCCCCACTGCCCACGCGTTCAGCGCGAGTAGCTTGTCGGGTACCTGGGCTACGCTGCCTGGACCGACCATCTTCCGGTTCCTCGCGCAAGCCGCGTCGCTGGGGCTGACGGCGAAGGGCACGAAAGCTCTCCAAGAGTTTCGCGACACGGTGAATCCGGGGGCGGACTGCGTGCCGTTCTCCGCGCCCTTGTACATGATCGAGCAGGGGATCAAGAGCATCGAGATTCGCGACGACGCAGTCCTCCTCCGTGGTGAGAACGCCGCGGTCGAGCGCACGGTGCGCATGAATATCGCCACGCATGACGGGGCAGCCGCGACGGTACAGGGTCACTCGATCGGCCGCTGGGAAGGCGACGTCCTGGTCGTCGACACCACGCACTTTGCCGAGCACCGCATGGGCAATGCCGGTGGCTTGCCTTCCAGTGCAGGCAAGTATCTCGTGGAGCGCTTTGAGCTGAACCCGGGCGGCGGCGCGTTGACCTACAGCTTCACAGTGGAGGATGCGGAGTACCTGACGCAACCGGTGACCGGCGTGTCGCAGTGGGCTTATCGGCCCGACCTGCCGTTCGCCGTCACGCCATGCGATCGCGATAACGCACGCCGGTTCCTCAGCGAATAGTGCTCTAGTCGGTGAAGCACGTGCGGCGTCTCATTGCAGTCCTGCTGTCATGCGGTCTCGCCACCGCTCTCTTTGCGCAGGTTGGCAGCTCGCCCACCGTGCAACCATTCCTCTGGCAAGCCGGCATGCCGAAATCGTCGATCGGCGAGGTCAACGTATTCCGTCGGTTCTCCTCGGAGCACACGGCGGCGATGCGCGAGTTCTATGGCGAGGTGCTGGGCCTGCCGGTGCTCCCGGATACCGCGCTCGGCGGCGGGCAAATGATTCGCTATCCCCTCGGGCTCTCCGAGGTGAAGCTGTTTCCCGTGATGCCGTCACCCGCCAACACGGCTGCGGTGGATGCAGCCATCGGCGTGCGCTTGCTCACGTTCTTCTATGCCGACCAAGCCGCACTCACTCAGCGTTTCGTTGCGCGAGGCTTGGTGGCGCCCCGGTTCGCAGCCGGCACGTCGCACGTCGGCGCCGCCGCTGCCGCGCTCGTGCAGGATCCGGACGGCGAGTGGGTCGAGCTCGTGATCGTGCCCGGAGCATCGGCCGCGACGCTCGCGCGCTTCGAAATCGGCATCACCGTGGCCGACCTCACGGCGAGCAGGGCCTTCTATGGCGGCGTGCTCGGCCTCGACGAGCAACCGCCCGTGCGCGACGAGCTACTCCGGACCACGAAGCATGCATTCACGCACGGCGCCGCCACGATCAATCTCTGGTCGTTCGGGGCCGATCTGCCGAAGGACACGCAGACGGGCGGTATGCAATACATCGTTTGGAACGTGGCGGGCATCGATACGGTGGTGCAGCAACGCGGTGCGCGCATCGACCGGCCGCTGTCGGCGCCGGGGCAGATGCGCACGCTGTGGTTGTTCGACCCCGACGGAGTGAGCAATTATTTCGCCGAGTTCGCCGGCAACGACAACGCGCCGCCCTGAAGGCAGACGGGCGAGGAGGCGCCGTTCAATTTGCCTTATGCGGCCCTGCCATAGCCTGCGGGGCCGCAGCAGCCGGTCCGGCGTCGACTGAGAAATCCCAGGTCAGATACAGGATCTGGCTCGTGCCGCCACCCAGCAGCTCGCCGAGCGAAGCTTCCGAGTTGCGGCGCCGACGGCGCTCCGGCGGCATGATCGGCCGCAGCACGAGTGCGTACTCGCCCGCGCCGAGCGTGCTGGTCGCGACGGCGCGATAGTGTCCGCGTCCGATTCGTGTCACCTGCGTCGCGACGCGCTCTTCGACGATCGGCTCGCTCGGCATCGCGCCCTTGTTCGCGCCCTCGGTCTTGGCCGCTGCGACGAGCCGATAGTTGTCGTTCGTCGGCACGAGTTGCACGATCGCGGGCTCATACTGGTCGGGATCGACGCCGGGAATGTGGGCGAACTCGATCTCGAACACCGTGCCCGCTTCGAGCCCGCGGCCCGCCGACGTGCTGGCCAACGCCCAGACGGCGGTGCGCTTTTCTTCAGAGCCGAACAGACTGCCGAGCGTGGTCGCAATGCCGCTGACGCCGGGGTTGACGAACGCGAGCGCCTTGCCCGCGAGGCCTTGCAGCGTCTCGAGCCGGCGGCCACGTCCCTGGTCGGTGAAGGCTACCTGGGCGATCGTCGGTGCCAGCGGGGTCTTGTCGGCAGGGCCCACGATCCATGCGCGCGGGCTCGGGTCCGCGCGCGGCGGCGGATCTGGCTCGCGTCGCGCCAGCGCAGCGATCTCTTGTTGAGCCGCGAGGCGTTCGATCATCTCCGACAGCTTCGTGAACTCTTCGGTCGGTAGCTGCGACGTGCGTGCTTCCGTTTCGCTGGCACCCGCCGCTGCCATCGCGGTGACCGCCGCTTGCCGGTTGGCCGTCTCTGCCGCCAGCATCGCTTCGATCACTGTTTCGGAAACGCCCGCGCTCTTGAGCACGACGAGCGCGCGCGGCGACACGTCGAACCGGGTCGCGTTTGCGCCGATCACCGCGAGGATGGTGCCGTCGCTGAACTGCGCGTTCGCCATCTCGCGCACTTCGTCGTTGCCGATGCCAGTGGGCGCGCTCTCGGCCGACACGGGGGGGCCTTCGACCTCGGTAGGTGTCTCGGTGCGCTCGCCTGCGGGCAGCGGCAGCTCTTCGAGCGCCAGCGGCTGCTGCGGTTGCTCTAGAGCGGCGAGCGCGTCTTGCGGCGGCGTAGGTTGCGAGGGCTGCGGAGCGCCGTCCGGCGGTGCCGGAGGTGAATGCTCGTACTCACGCTCGGGCGCGGGTTCCTCTTGCGCCACCGCGTCGACGAACGCGGACGAGCAAGTCGCCGTCGCAATGAGCAAAGAAAGCAGCCACTGTCCTGTGTGCGACAAGTCTCTAATCCATGAGGTGGCCGAAGAGGCAATGCTATAGGTCGGCAGTCGACGGCCGCAACCCTAACGCAGCGAGCGACCGCCAGCGTCGCCTTTTGGCGACACTGAGACCTAAATGTCGAGTGGCTCCGTGCTGTCGCCGATGCTCTCTACGGGGGCGCCGAGCTTATGCAACATCGCGAGCAACAGGTTCGACATCGGCGTGTGCGCGGCGAATTGCAGATGCCGACCACCGTGCAGTCGTCCGGAAGCGCCGCCGGCGAGCAGCACGGGCAGCGGATCGAAATTGTGCTCGTTGCCGTCGCTCAAGCTGCTGCCGTAGAGAATCAGCGAATGGTCGAGCAGCGTGCCGTCGCCGTCGGGCGTGCTCTTGAGTTTGTCGAAAAAGTAGCCGAGCGCCTTCACGTGGTAACGGTTGATGACCGCGAACTGATCCATGTTCTTGCGTTCGTTCGAATGGTGCGAGGCGTTGTGGAAGCCTTCGCGCACGCCGCTGCCCGGGTAGACAGTGTTGCTGTTCTCGCGCGCTAGCATGAGTGTCGAGATCCGCGTGATCTCGGTCTTGTACGCTAGCACTTGCAGATCGAACATCACGTTCAAATGCTCTTCGAAGGTGTCGGGCACGCCGACGGGCGCTTCCGGCAGCGCGACGCCCGCCGACAGCCGCGAATCGACTTGCAGCACGCGTCGCTCCACTTCGCGCACCTCGTCCAAATAGTCGGCCACGCGGCTCCGGTCGGCGGCCGGCAAGTCGGCGCGCAACGTGGCCACTTGCCCGATGACCGAATCGAGCAGACTACGCGCCTCGGCGCGCCGCGCGGCACGCTCGGCGTCGGTGCTGCCGTCGCCGAACAGGCGCTCGAACGCGACCTGCGGATTGTTCTCCATCGGCAACGGCAGCGTGGCCGATTTCCACGACAGCGTGTTGCGGTAGGCGCACGTGAAGTCCGCGTCGCAGCTAAGCCCCATCTCCTCGAGCGACAACTCCACGGACGGAAGTGGCGTGTCCTGGCCGATGTGTTGCGCCGCGAGCTGATCGACGGTGGGTCCGACGAAGGCGCGATCGCCTTTGACGGGGTGCGCGCCGCTCAAGAACACCGCTGCGGCGCGCACGTGGTTCTCGGCGCCGCCCGTGTCTTCGCCGGTCCACGGCGCGACGGGCGCATGCGCGAGCCCGCTCACGACGCAGAGCTGATCGCGAAACGGTGCGAGCGGCGCGAGCGTCTCCGATAGCTTGAAGGTCGCTCCGGTCGTGGCCGGCGTCCACTTGTCCATCGTCGCGCCGTGCGGAACGTAGATGCAGCCCAAGCGGCTCTTCGGCGTGGCGGCGGTTTGCGCCAGCGCCGTGCGCGCCGGAATCATCGAATCGAGCAGCGGCAACGCGATGGCTGCGCCGACGCCGCGTAGCAGCGTGCGGCGAGACAGATGTTTCTTGGCGATGAACATGCGTCGTTCCGTCAGTTCGCGCGGGCCTGTTGCGGCTCGTCGCTCGGCACCTTGATCTTCAGTTGCATCGGCACGCTCGTCATTACGCCTAGCACCAATGCCGAGAATCGATAGTCGTCGGTCGCGGCGCGGCGCACGATCTCGCGCACGGCCGGCATGTCGGTCGGCTCGAGCGTGCGCCCTAAGGCGTACGTGAGCAGCTTCTCGGCGAAGGTCGTCACGAACAGCTCGCGGCGCGCGAGCAGCACACGCCGCAACCCAGCCGGTCCGTTGATCGCACTGCCGTCGATGAATTCGCCGTGCGCATCCACCGGCGCGCCCGCATCAGCATCCCGCCACTGGCCGATGAAGTCAAAGTTCTCGAGCGCAAAGCCGATCGGGTCCATGAGATCGTGACAGGCGGCACAACCCGGGTCCGTTCGGTGCTGCTCGAGCCGGGCCCGCATCGTGCTCGGCCCCGCGGCCACGGGCGCCGTCTCGTCGAGGTTGGTCTCTACCCCTTCGGGCGGCGGCGGTGGCGGCGCACCCAAGATATTCTGTAACACCCACTGGCCGCGTTTGACCGGTGAGGTGCGGTTCGGCGCAGAGGTCACTGTGAGAAAGCTGCCGTGACCCAGCAGGCCTCGACGCAGCTCCGACGTGAGCGCCACACGGCGAAAGCGGCTGCCGCGGATGTTGGGGATGCCGTAATGCCGCGCCAAGCGCTCGTCGACGAACGTGTAATCCGCGTCGAGTAAGTCGACGACGCTGCGGTCCTCGCGCAGCACGCTCGCGAACAGCAACTCCGTCTCCTTGCGCAGCGCTTGGCGCAGATTGCCGTCGAATTCGTTGCTGGTCGGGCTCATGGTGTCGAGTTGGCGCAGCAGCAACCACTGCGAAGCGAAGTTGGCGACGAGCGCGTCGGCCTTCGGATCGGCCAGCATGCGGCGCACTTCGCGCTCGAGCGTGGCGGGGTCGCGCAGCTCGTCGGCGGCCGCCGCGCGCAGCGCATCGTCGGGAATGCTGCTCCACAAGAAGAACGATAGGCGCGACGCGAGCTCGACGTCGCTCACGCGGTAGACGGCGCCTGCGGGCAAGTCCGCCGGCTCGGCCTCGAAGCGGAAGATGAATTCCGGGTCGACGAGCACGCGCGCCACGGCCTGCCGAATACCGGTGTCGAAGGAGCCCGTGGCGCGGCCGGCCGTATAGAACTCCATGAGCGTTGCGAGCGCGGCGTCGTCGACGGCCAACGGACGCCGATAGGCACGCTCGCCCAGAGTCCGCAAGATCTCGGCCGCGCAGGCGCTTTCCTCCGCCACGTTGGTGGGCGAGCAAACGAAGATGCGCCGCCGGCTCGGCGTATCGCCCGCGCCGGTGGCGCGCAGCGGTCCGACGATCGATACGTTCGCGACGCCCGTGCTCGCAGCATGCACGGCGAACAGATCGTCGACGCCGCGCGTGTCGCGCTTACGGACGATCGCCGCGCCGAGCGCATGCGGCCCGGCCGGGACCGTGATCGTCGCGCTGCGTTGGCCGCGGCCGAGCAACGCGCTGCGCTCACCGTCGAGCGTGATCTCCACGTCTTCGTCGGCGCCCACAGCCTCGAGGCCGAAGCCGCTGCCGGCTCGGCCGACGCGGATCTCGTAGTCGGCGTCGAGCGGAAAGACGTGGCGAACGACGAGGCCGCCGCGAGTGCCGAGCGGCTGGCCTTCGAGGTGGCCGCCTTGTTGCAGACCGCGCGGTGCGCGAAAGGTGCTGATCGACGAGCTCGCGCCGGGATCGCCCACGGCGAGCCGGCTGATGCGAGCAGCGGCGCTCACATAACTTTGCAGCAATGCGGGCGAGACGCTCAGTGCATTGGCGATGTTGTCGAAGCCGCCGCTCGAGTCGTCACCGGGTAGCAGCGCCGCCGCGTCGACGGGCACGTCGAGCAGATCGCGCACGACGTTGGCGTATTCGGCGCGGTTCAATCGATGCAGCACGGGCGCGCCCGGGTTCGGGGCCGCACGCGCGGCGGCGTCGAGCGAGCGCTCGAGCCAAGTCGCGAACGCGTCGAGTTGGTGGTCCGCCGGCCGAGGCTCGCCCGGCGGTGGCATCAAGTGGCCGCGCAGCTTGCGGATCGTGGTTTCCCAGATGGCCGTGTCGGCATGCACGTCGTCGGGGCGGAGGCGATCGAACGCCACCTCGCCGGCGAATTCGAGATCGTTGTGGCAAGTGACGCAATAGCGGTCGAGCACGGCCCAATGATCGGCGACGCTCGGCGTGCGGTAGTGCTGCAGAAACGCGCCGGCCCCGGCCATGAGTGCGGCAACGCTGCCGAGACCGAACGCTGTGATGCGCTGCATGCTAAGGCGTTGCCGCCGCCGGAGCGCCGAGCTCTTCGAGGAGCGCGATCGTGTCGGGCTTGCGTTCGGCGCCGACCGCCGCGAGGAACACGCCTTCGGCCCAGCGCCGCGCCGTGCGGCCCTCTCGGTCGACGACGTCGAGCTTGGCGCCGTTGGCTGCGAGCACGCGAATGATGTCGTTCGCGCCGCGGTTCGCCGCGCCGAGCAGCGCCGTGAGCCCCATCGAGTTCACGGCGTTGACGTCGGCGCCGTGCGTAAGACACAGGGCGACCGCCTCGAGCTGCGTGTGCGGCGACTCGGTATAGGTCTGCGCAACCACCCAATTGACGCCGGCCGCGGCCATGAGCGGCGTGGTGCCAGCCAGTGTGGGCAAGTTGGGATCTGCGCCGTGCTCGAGCAGGAGGCGCATCGCGGGCGTGTCGCCCGACAATGCCGCGCGTAGGAACGGCGTCTGGCCCGTGAAGTCCACCCACGACACGTCGCCCAGCGAATAGAGCCAGCGGCGACTCGGCGGCACTTCGCGCGTGCGCGTGTTGACGTCGGCGCTGTGCTCGATGAGCAGCGCGACCATCTTAAGCAGCGGCGCACGGTCGACGCCGTTGGTGGTGGGGCTGTCCTGATCGCGATTGTTCATGTCGAGGTTGCGAAACTCGACGGCCGCGAACAGGGGCGTGCGGCCCCAAAAGTCGTCGGCGTTGACGTTCGCGCCGTGGGCGAGCAGCAGTTCGGCGATGGCCAACTGGTTGTTGAGCAGCGCCATCAGTAGCGGCCGAATGTCGTTCGCGTCGGCGATCTCGACGTCCGCACCGGCCGCCAGCAGCAACCGTGTTTCTTCGGTACGGCCGTCGCGTGCAGCGTAGAGCAGCGGCGTCATGCCGCCGAGCGCCGCGTTGCGCCGGCCGCGATCGGGCAAGCCGCCGCGATTGATGCCTACGCCTTCCGAGCCGCAGCCCGTGCCTTTGCACGGCAGCACGAACGCCGGCGTTGCGCCGACGCGCGTGCGCGCATCGACGCTGGCGCCGTGCGTGAGGAGCAACTGCACGGCGTCCGGATGTCCTTCGCGCACGGCGAGCATCAACGCGGTTTGTGCGAATTCCGGGTCGCGGGCTTCGACGTCGGCGCCGCGCTCGAGCAACAGGGTGAGGGCCGCGAGCTTGCCCGTGCGCGTCGCGGTCATGAGCGCGGTTTCGCCGATCGGCGCCACGGCGTTCGAGTCGGCGCCCGCGTCGAGCAACGCTGCGATCACTTCGGCGTTGCCGTTCTCGGCGGCTAGATACAGAGGAGTGATGCCGTAGCGATCCGCGACTTCTGCGTCGGCGCCGGCCTCGAGCAGCAGCGTTACGGTTTCGAGGTTGTCGGCGCGTGCGGCCCAATGCAGGGCCGTCGTGCCGTCCACGGCCCGCGTGTCGACAGCGGTGCCGGCATCGAGGAGCCGACTGACGGCAATGCGATCACCGCGCTCGGCGGCGGCGATTAGATCCCCTTCACCGGCGGCCACGAGCAGCGTCGTGGGTAGCACGGCGAGCAGACAAGCTAAGGCGGATCGACTGATCAGCATCTGCACGCGCCTCCCCTTAGGCTCCGCGGCGGACGGTCCGAGGAGTCTACCGTCGCCGTTGGCAACCGTCTGCACCGCGCGGCAGAATCGCGGTCCTCGCTCGGGAAAGGCCGTCTATGGATTCGGGGATGAGCGCGTTGCCTCACGCGGCGCAGGGGTTGCCGCGGCGCCAGCTCAGCGTTTGGCACGCGATCGCCGTGTGTGTCGGCATGGTGATCGGCGCCGGGATCTTCAAATCCTCGCCGGTCGCCGCGGCCAATCTGCCGTCGGCAGACGCGTTGCTCGCCGTGTGGGTGTTCGGTGGAGCCATGTCGCTGGCGGGCGCCATGTGTTTCGCCGAGATGGCAGCCGCGTTCCCCGATGCCGGCGGTGACTACAACTTTCTGCGCAAGGCCTACGGCGCCGGCGCCGGGTTTCTGTTTGCCTGGTCGCGCTTTGCCGTCATTCACACGGGCTCGATGGCGCTCCTCGCGTTCACGTTCGGCGACTACCTTGCCGAGATCGTGCAGCTCGGTCCGAACGGCGGCGCGCTGCTCGCGGCGGCGACGATCGTGCTGCTCGCGGGCGTGAATCTCGCCGGCTTGCGTTTTGGCATCGGCACGCAGCTGTGGCTCATGCTCTTCGTGTTCGCCGGGTTGCTGGCCGTGGTCGCGGCCGGCTTGCTGCTCGAGTGGACGGACGTCGTTCCGGAAGTGCCGACGCGGATCATGACCGATGTGCCGAATCCGGCGCTCGGTACGGCACTCGTGTTCGTGTTCCTGGCCTACGGCGGGTGGAGTGACACGGCAACGCTTTCGGCCGAGATGCGCGATGCCAAGCACGGCATGAAGCGCGCGTTGATCCTCGGCATGAGCATCGTGACGGTGCTCTACGTGCTCGTGAACTGGGCGTTCTCGCGTGGGCTGTCGCATGCCGGGCTCGCGGCGAGTGAAGCGCCGGCCGCGGATCTCATGCTGGCGGCCTTCGGCCGGACGGGGCAGCTTTTGATCGTGGGCGTCGTGGCCATCACGGCGATTACCTCGATGAATGCGATCCTCATTGCGGGTGCGCGCACGACGTACGCTGCGGCTCGCGATACGGTGGCGCTCGCGCACCTCGGACGCTGGCATGTGGCGCGCGGTACGCCGTCGGCGGCGATTGTTGCGATCGCCGCCGTGTCGCTCGCGCTCGTGGGGTTCGGTGCCTACACGCGGGGTGGGTTCGCGACGATGGTCGACTATCTGTCGCCGGTGTATTGGCTGTTTCTCACGTTCAGCGGTATCGCGTTGTTCGTATTGCGCCGACGGTTTCCGGATGCGGCGCGGCCGTTTCGCGTGCCGGGCTATCCGCTCGTGCCGCTCGTGTTCATCGGCAGCAGCTTGTACGTGCTCTACTCGAGCCTCGCGTTCGTGCGCGTCGGCGCGGTCGTGGGCGTCGCGGTGCTGCTGGTCGGCGTTGTGCTGTTGTTTGGGTTGCGGTTGAAGGGCCGCTAGGCGGCGACGGGCCGGCACTCGCTCCGCCTCGCCCGGGACCGCCGCAAGTACATCCATGTAGGCTGCGGCGGCGACATCACCGCCATGGATGGCGGAAGTGCAGCAATTGCAGGAGCAAATTGCTGCCCCTGTCGCCGACGCTCCCGGTCGAGGCGCAATGAGCACCGGTCCATCGCCACCTAGCGGCAGCGCGTGCCAATCTCATACCATCCCGTTCTCGCCGCACTTTCGTGGCGCGTCGCCTACGAGGATCTTTTCTTGGATATTCAGCTCACGCCGACGGAAGCCCGGATCATCGGCTGTCTCATGGAGAAGTCGCTGGTCACGCCCGAGCAGTACCCACTGTCTCTGAACGCGCTCGTCAACGCTTGCAATCAGAAGTCGAGCCGCGAGCCGGTGTTGTCGCTCGAGCAAAACGTCGTGCAGCGCGCCGTCAACGACCTCGTCGCTAAGAAGCTCGTGATGGTTCAGAACCTCGGTGGGCGCGTCGACAAGTACCAACAGCGCTTCTGCAACACGCATTTCGCGCAGATTCAGTTCACGCCCGCGGAGTTCGCGATCGTCTGCATGTTGTTGTTGCGCGGGCCGCAAACGCCAGGCGAGCTCAAGGCGCACAGCGGCCGGCTGCATGAATTCGCGACCCCTGAAGAAGTGGAAACCGCGCTCGACTCGCTACTGACGCGTGCCGATGGGCCATACGTCGCGCGCTTGCCGCGCGAGCCGCGGCGCAAGGATCACGCCTACGCGCATTTGTTCGGTGGGCCCGTCCAATCCGTCGCTCGCACAGCGGCGGCGGACGATGGGCCCGAGGCGCCGGTGCCTCGCCAGTCGGCGCTTGCCGAGCTCGAGGCGCGGGTGACCGCGCTCGAGCGGGAGATGGCCACGCTCAAACAGGCCCTCGGCGGACCTTGACGCACGTCTCAGCTGCTGCCGCCTGGGTCGAAAGCGAACGGTGGCAGAGGGCGAAAGCCGCCGAGGGTCGCCACGACGCGGCCGGGGAATCGATCGATCGCGAGGTTGTTCTGCTGCACGGCAGCGTTATAGATCTCGCCGCGCTCCACGATCCCGGTTTCGAGCGTCGCGAGACGCTGCTGCAGCGCCGCTAAGCCGGCGTCGGCTTTGAGCTCGGTATTCGTTGCGGCGAGGCCGAGTAGGTGCTGGAGCTCGCTGCGCAAGGTTTTCTCCGCACGGCCGAGCCCTTCAGCGTCTTGCGTTTGCCGCGCACCGAAAAGCTCGCTGCGCGCGTCGAGGACGCGGTCGAACGTCGCTTGCTCGTATTTCAGGTGCGTCTCGCAAATCTCGACGAGCTTGCCGATCTCGTCGTGGCGCTGGCGCAGCAAGGCGTCCATGTTGCCCCACGCTTGGTCGGCGCGCTGAGCGGCGGTTACGAGAGTGTTGTAGGCCGTGACGAACCAGATCACGGTGGCCACGATCGTGCCGAACACCAACAGACCGAATAGCATCGACCTATGCT
>Ga0208454_1000356_pt1 | contig 28168 bp, 25 predicted proteins | sample EasRivMeERMZT100_FD_187530 | JGI IMG/M metagenome (GOLD analysis project Ga0208454, IMG submission 187530) | Soil microbial communities from meander-bound floodplain in the East River, Colorado, USA - East River MetaG ERMZT100 (SPAdes) (version 2) | ecosystem: Environmental > Terrestrial > Soil...
ATGCGCAGATTGTAGTAACCTTCGAGCAACTCTTCCGCATCGCCGGCGCCAAGCTCCGTCTGGGCATAGCCCATTCCCCATGCGTCTTCGGGATTGAACGTTACGCCGTTCTTGAGCTGAAACCCGAAGCTGTAGAATTCATCACGCGGACCAGCAGTCTGCGCCGACCCGAAACGGCCGAACAGGGTGAGAGCGGCCGTGATCTTTTGATCCGCGCTGATGCCATAGGCCTGCTGGTTGCTGCCACTGCTATTGTCGGAGCGGAGCCAAGCGCGGTACGTGCCCTCGCCAAGATTGAACGGTGTAAACAGCTTGCTGACCTCACCCAGGTAGAACAGCGAATCGGAGAGGTTCTGGGCGGTGCTGCTGCTCTGCTGGTAACCAAACTTCGCCGTGAAGCCGCTTTTGGGATCAAACACTGCGGCCAGCCCCGCGCCGTTCTCGGACAGGCCGAGCATGGGGTTATTGACCAGGGCATCGCTCAAGAACTGCGATGTTTCATCGTTGGCAACCGCGTTGTGGTCGAAGAAATTAGTGAGGTCGACGCGGCCGGCGGTGAGCCCCAGTTTTTGATTCGCGAGCTCCGTCATGAACCACGCTTCACGCAGTGTCAGCTCGTTCTGGTTTTGAAGTCGTGCGGCGTAACCGTTGAGCAGCGTGAGGCCGCCGACCTCATTGTCCGGCGGCGTTCCGCTCAAACCCACGATATCCGCAAAGAACACGGTGTTTTGGGCGAGTCCCGCCGTGAAGAACACGTCGGCGGACGCGAGCTCGTACGTGTTGCCGTCGGCGGGCGCATCATCGCCATCGGTCTGTTGGACGTTCTGCAGGACGATGGCGGCATCGACGCCGACGCCGACGCTGCGGTTCGCCGCGTCCTCCATAGCCTCATCGATTTTCTCGCTGATCGTTTGACGGCGATAGACCGCTTCGCGTTGATACGTGATGACCGGGCGCGTGCCAGGCTGGGGTGTCTCGTGCTCGACACCGTTCTCGTCCACGTAGACTTCGATTTGCCGGACCCGGGTTTCCGGCTCGGACAGCACGGTCGTGGACTCCAGTTCGCCCACGCGCCGCTCTAGCTGGTCGACGCGGTCTTGCAGCTCCTGCTCGCGAGAAGTGGGTTCCGTCGGCGCTGACGCGCCCTCCTGGGCATTCGCATCGCCGCCAGACGTGCCGATCCCTGCGACGACCAAGCAGAATAAAGGTCCGGACTTCGCGAAGTCCCACCACCGAGTCATTTATTGGTTACCTCGCTAACAAGTTGGTCGGCTCTTACCCAAGCAGCCGGGTTGCATCTCGTATCGAATGCGACAAAGTCGACGAATGCTAGAGATGCCGGGGCTTTTACTGTAGTTAATCGGCGTTAATAACGGTTAGCGGGGCCGTTAATAAGCTTGACCCAGCCCGCGCGTGCTCTTGGCCTGAACGCCGCTTCGTGCAGAAAGGCAATGAGCCGTGTGCGCTTATAGGCGATGCCGAAGCGCTGCTGGATGAGCTCGTTCACGCGCTGGAGTGTCAACGGCTCGCGCATCGTCCCGAGTAGCCTCAACAACTCTTGATGTTGTTTCTCATCCAAACGCGGCCTCCGACCAGCGAATGACGCCCGCTGAAGGCCGACGGTTCCCCTGTTTTTGAGTGCGGCAGCCCAGCAGCTGACTGATTGGCGGCTCACGCCGAGTCGGCGAGCGACATCCGACTGACTCATTCCACTTCCTAATAGACGAGCGGCCGCCAAACGTCGGCGCTCGAGACCAGCGAAATTACGGCTCCGATCGCTCGACATCGGGTGGGCGCGCGCTAGTAGTCAGCCGATCGGAGCGATGAAAGTCACCGTAGCGTCCATTCCGCTATCGATCCTGAAGTGAAAGTCGACCCGTTGTCCGGGGCTTAGCTGCGCAGCAGCCTTTCCGGCCAGCCTGCGCTAGGCACGGCGCCATGGGCGATATTGACCGTCCCGGCAACCGTGTCGATGGCATTCAGAATGCCGGTGGCCATGTGCTCGGGAGGCACCGGACTGACCGCCTCCTCAGCAGGATCGGATTGCCGGCACCCAACCAATGTGAGCGTCGCCACCAAGGCGAGCGAGGCCACGCGAACCCTCTTCATGATAAACCCTTTGTCTCAACCCTCGCCTTCGTCCGCTGAGGCCCGGTTGATTCGAGCAGCGTTGAGGCGTCTCTGTCCGCACTCTGCACTATCGCACTCCAGCGTGCCAGCGCCTGAAACAGGCCGCTTCTCATTTTCTCCTGGTAACGTCGGACCCGGAGGGATTCATTCGCTCGTTCTCGTTCGACCGGTGCCCGGTGTCCACGCGTACGGGCGCTATGGTTTTTTTCAGTTCGCTTTTGCGATTCTCCGCCGACGACAGCGCCGGGGCCGTTCACCATCACGTCGAGCAGACCTATCGGTAGTCGCCAACGACGTTCGCCGTTCGCGCACTCGTTCTGCCTGCCTTCGAAAAGTTCAAGAGAAGATCGCCATCGCACATCACCGTGAATATCTCGACCGGCACGGTGGCGTGCGGCCGAAACGGTTCGACTCGTTCCACGGGTCCATTCGCCCGGGCGAGGTACTAGCGGCACACCGTGATACCTGGGACCTACTCAATGGAAAGGCACGACGTCCATGCCTGAATAGGACCGACGGTGCCGAATTTTCCCATCCCGGCGACGTCCACGCTTTTGAGTAGCGAGGCGGTGTAGGGGTCTTACCCCGGATCATAGAGTTACCGCTTTGTCCGCAAAACGGAAGGAAGCGGCCTCGGCGCATTGCGCGTTATTTCGGTAGGCTGTAGGTCGGTCGCCACGGCCTGCGAAACGGGATGAGATTCTTCCGCTTCCATTCGGCGTTTATAAACGCATTGCCCTCGTCCATGTGCCGTTGAGCGAAGCCGGGTATCTGCCGGAAGAACTCAACGTCGAACATCATCAGTCCGCAATCCTCCTCCAGAGCAATGATTTTCTTGTTGGGGTCGGGCATACGGTACGGTCTGCCGTTGGGGATGACTCTTGCTTCACACTGCGATTCGTAATCTGGCTCTGGACCGTTACCTATCACTACGGCATCTTCGTCGTCGTCCATCATCTTCTAACGCTTTCAGTTGGCGTCCAATTAATTGGACAGTCCAATCGGGCACTCAGCATTCGAGAGCACTTCGGAGAACGACAAGAATGAGCGCCACGTCCCGAATCCGCTGGAAATGGATCATCGTGGGGGGCCTGTTGGCCGAAGCCACAGTCATGGCGGTCTTCTTTCTCTTGTTATTCGCGGCGATGGCCGCAGGCGTGCCCGAGATCGCGCAGCCGAGGACTCCGCTCGACTACATCGACGCCATGGTGATGTCGTTCCTCAGCATGCTGGTGTTCACGATCTGGGTCGGCAAACGACTCGACTCGGCCTTCGTCCTGCACGGGGTGCTCATCGGAGCGTTTGGCATTCTTTTGTTCTCTGTCGTGTGGGTTGCGACCACCGGGTCGTTCGCGCAGCCCGCTCTGTACGTTGTCGCTCACGGTCTGAAGGTAGTCGGCGGCATCGCCGGCGGACTGATTGCCGAGAAGCGCCACCGCCGTGCGCTCGCAGGCGCCTAACGGCTGAAACAGCTGTGCGCCTCGCGATCAGCTGCGTGGCTGTGCGCGTGGAAGCGATCGAGCGGCGGGCGTCGCGGCAAGGGGGTCTGGCGTCTTATGTGCAATAGACTGTGCAACAGATTGTGCGACATAAGAATTCTTGGCTCCCGAGCCTTATGACCGGGCCTTTGAACGGCTTATGCTTACCTATGGCGGCCAAGCCGCTCGACTTGCTCACTTACCACGAGTTGCGACCTACCCCGTAGAAAGGCCCCGATGAACACTCGAGCTCCGAACCTCACTTGGCCGGCTGGCGCGGGCGTCGCCAGTCTTCGATCCGCGGCGCGCATCGCGATGATGGTGCTCGCGGCCGCGCTCGGCGCCGCCTCCGGAAGCAGCTCGGGCGCATCCGACATCCGTGATCCGACGCCCGAGTTCAAGGTGCGGCGAAAGACGGCGATCTTCCCCGACATCACCCGGGCCGACGTCACGCTGAACATCGACGTGGCCGCCAAGCGGGCGACGGTCGCCGGCGGCATGGACATCGAGATCGGGGAGGCCGACGGCGGCGCCCCGCTCCTCGACGTGGTCCCGCCCGCGGCGCGGTTCGTCGCCGTCGATGGCGGCGAGCGGGTCGCCCTCATCGAAGTGACATCGCCGGACCGTGGGTCGGTCATGCGGATGGTCGACGCGGTCCTCGCCAAGGGGGTGCACACGCTCGATTTCGAGGAGTACGCGCTGCGGGAGGGGACCGACGCCACGACCCGGACCAGCCTCGAGGGCATCTCGTTCGTCGACGGTGGTTTCGAGTTCCAGACCGATCAGGACGACACCAAGCCCCGGCACTTCACCGAGCGTTTCTTCCCGTCCGGGTTCGAGCGCGACCCGTACCCCTTCAAGGTGACCGTAAACGTGCAGAATGCCACCGCGGCCCAGAGCCCGGACGTGATGACCAATGGGGTCAAGACGCTCGTTACCGACGGTCAGCGCTTCGAGATCGCTTTCCCCGAGGACTACAACACGTCCTCGTGGTTCCTCCACGTCATCGATCGCAACCAGTTCGCTTTCGCCACCGGCGAGTACTCGACCAGCGACGGCCGGACGGTCCCGCTGACCGCCTACGGCCCGAGGCAGGCTGACGTCGACCTGACCATCGCGGGCACCAAGCGCCTCATCGCGGAGATCGAGGCTGACTACGGCCCCTATCCCCAGGACTTCTTCCTCGTAGCGGTCAACACCACCTTCAACGATCCGGAGGAGTACGTCGGCGCCGCGCAGATACGTCTCAACGCCGACGGGGACAACCCGATCCGTCGCAGCGCGCTCCGTCACGAGCTCCTGCACATGTGGTTCGGCCGATCGGCCCGGCCCTACGAGGGTCGCGACGGCTGGGTCGACGAGTCGATCGCCGCGTGGCGCAGCGACCGCTCCGAGCCGATCGAGCTGGACGGCGACTACGTGCCGCTCGCGTACGAATCGAGGTACGAGCGACACACGCCCGACGAGTCGTACGACCAGGGCACGGAGTTCTCGGCGGATCTCGACCGACTGTTCGCCGGCCAGGGCGGGCTCAAGCCGGTGCTGCGGGCGTTCCACGAGCGGTACGCGGACAGGTTCTTCACGACCGAGGACTATCTGGCGTTCCTCCGCGAAAAGGCGCCGGACCGGGCGAAGCTCGACGAGCTCATCGAGGCCAAGGTGTACGCCGGCGCGGCGCCCCATCACTAGCGGCGCTCGGGCGCCCCGTCAGCCCGGAAACAACCAGGCGGGCCGGCTGGAATCGAGCAGGATCAGCGCCAGGAGTCCCCCTGCGATCGACACGTTCTTCCACCCGGTCACGAACTGGGGGAAGTTGATCGTGCTGTCCTTCACCATGAAGCGGAAGTGATAGAGCCAGCTCGCGGGAACGATAAAGATCAGCCAGGCGATCGCCACGGCCCACACGTACTGATCGACAATCAGTAACACGGCGCCGACCATTTCCATGCCGAGCACCAGCGGCAAAACGATCCGCGGCAGGGGTACGCCCAAATGCCCCATCTCGGCGATGTTGCTTCGGTAATGCGTTGCTTTGTGCAGGCCCGCCGTTACCCAGATGCCGCAAGACAGCACACGAGCCGCGAGATACGCGAGTTCTGCGCCAGTCATTAGGGACCCCTTTTTCGCGCCGCTCGAGCGGCTGTCGTCATAGCTCTTTCTTGTACAGTTGCACGGGCCGCCGGCCGCCGCGGATGCGAATGTTGAGCATCTCGACAATCACAGAGAACGCCATCGCGAAGTAGATGTAGCCCTTCGGAATGTGTACGTCGATGCCCTCGGCGATCAACGCCACGCCAATCAGCACGAGGAAGCTCAACGCCAGCATCTTGATCGTGGGGTGCTCGTCGACGAAGCGGCCGATCGCGCCGGCCGCAAACATCATGACCCCTACCGCGATGACGATGGCGATGATCATCACGCCCAAGTGGTCGGCCATCCCAACGGCCGTGACCACGGAGTCGAGCGAGAACACGATGTCGATGATGCCGATCTGAATGATTACGCTGAGGAAGCCCGCGTGCTTGACGGCATGACCTTCGCTCTCCGCGCCCTCGAGGCCTTCGTGAATCTCGAGCGTGGCTTTGGCGAGCAGGAATAGTCCGCCGCCGATGAGAATGAGATCGCGGGCGGAGATGCCGACGCCGAGCACGGTGAACAGCGTGGCTTGGACCCGCATGATCCACGTTAGGATCAGCAGCAACAGGACGCGCGTGCCCATCGCAAACGCCAGGCCGAGCACTCGGGCGCGCTGCCGCTCCGCCTCGGGCAACCGACCGACGAGAACGCTGATGAAGATGATGTTATCGACGCCGAGGACGATCTCGAGAAACGTCAGCGTCGTGAGCGAGATCCACGCCTCGGGTGAAGTGATCCACTCCATGGGCAGGGCAGAGCGCGGCGCGATTACTGAAGCGAAGACGGGTCGTCGAGCACTTTCGCGAGCTCGGCCGGCGGCAGATACCCGCCGATGAGCTCGCCCGCCTCGTTGAAGACGGCGGGCGTGCCACGCACACCGATGCGCTGTCCGAGGGTGTAATGAGCCTCGACCGGCGTGTTGCCGCAGCTCGCGTCCGGCACTTCGCCGCCGAGCTTGGCTCGCGTAAGGGCCTTGTTATGATCGGCCGCGCACCAGACGTGATCGGCCTTCGTCCACGACTCGGTGTTCGGACCCGTGCGCGGATAGAACAAATAGTGAACCTCAATACCGAGCGCGGTGACTTTGTCGATCTCGCGGTGGAACTGGCGGCAATAGCCGCAATCGATGTCGGTGAAGATCGTAACCGTGTGCTTGACGTTGCCGTCCGCCGGCTTGAACACGATCATGCTGGCGGGCTCCACGCTGTGGAGCAATGCCACACGCGCTTGCGCTCGCGTGTCCTCGGTTAGATTGGCGCTCGTTTTCGTGTCGTAGATGTCGCCGCGGATGATGTAGCGCCCGTCAGTCGTCACATAGGCCACGTTTGCGCCAATCGCCACCTGATAGATCCCCGCCACGGGCGAGTCGCTAATATCGCTGACCTCGACGCCGTTCAACTGGGTCGCGAGCTCTTCCTTGCTGAGATCCTCGGCCAACGCCGAAACCGCCAGGACGGCGAAAGGCAAGGCGATCAGGTTCACCAGGGTTCGATCTGTGCGCACGGGCGGTCTCCTACTCGCGGGCAGTCTCGACGGATATGGTGCCGATTCTACCAATAAAGACCGCGGCGGGAAGCGCCGGTTCAACCGCGCGGATGGTGGCGGCTATGCAGCTCTTTCATGCGCTCACGGGCTACGTGTGTATAGATTTGTGTAGTTGACACGTCGCTATGGCCGAGGAGCAGCTGGACGACGCGCAAATCGGCGCCGTTATTGAGCAAGTGGGTCGCGAACGCATGCCGTACGGTATGCGGCGACAGCTTCTTCTTCACGCCGGCCTTCTTGGCGTAGCGCTTGATGATGTGCCAGAACGCCTGGCGCGTCATGCGATCGCCGCGGCGCGTGGGAAACAGGTACTCGGTTTGGCGCTCGAGCAGGATCTCGACGCGCGGACCGGCGACAAATTCTTTGACCCAGTCCTGCGCCTCGTCACCGAGGGGAATGAGCCGTTCGCGATCGCCCTTGCCAACGATCCGTATGACGCCCTGGTTCAAGTTGACCTGGCTCATCTTCAAATTGATGAGCTCGGAAACTCGGACGCCGGTGGCGTAGAGAACTTCGAGCATCGCGCGATCGCGATGGCCGAGCGGCTCGGCGACGAGGGGCGCCGCAAGCAGCGATTCGACTTCCTCTTCCGTGAGCGACTGCGGCAGCGCCCGACCGATCTTCGGCATGGCGATCTGCGCAGTGGGGTCTTCGCTCAACAGGCCTTCGCGGAGCAAGTACCGATAGAACCGACGGAAGCTCGACAACTGGCGAGCGGTTGAGCGCGGCTTGGCGCCCGACTCGACGCGCCACGCGATGTAATCCAAAACGTCGGCCCGACCGGCCCGCGCAAGCTCGATGGTGCGCGTCGTCAGCCGTTGATTGAGGGCCAGCAAATCGGCCCGATACGCGCCAAGCGTATTCTCGGACAGCCCGCGTTCCATCCAAATCGCGTCGAGGAAACGATCGATGAGCGCTTTGGGATCGCTAGGTAGACTCATGCCTGCCTGGGTTGGGCTGCTATGCAAAAAACTGTGGGCCATTGTCTACAACGTGTTCGCGTCCGACATCGAAAATCGTATATATTTCCGGGTGTTATCCAAGTGCTTCAGTGCCTCTAGTCGCTTGTTGCAGCGAACCGAGTATGCGTGACCCGCATCCCCCCCTACGTGACGGTCTTCACAAAAGCCCGGGAGCATTAACATAAAGAGAAACAGGTCACAGAAAGCCGGTGAAAAAGTGGCTCGACTGTCTCCAGTTCGCGACGCGACCTTTGACATAAACGCGTGCCCATCCGCGAGAGCGCCGCGTGTCCCGCAAACCGCGGAGCCCCGATGACCCGCAAATCTCTGGTCCGAGCCGGTTACGGGTCATATGCTTGGCTCACGCTCCTCGCGGTGGTCATCCCGACTTGTGTGCTGCTCGCGGTCACACCGGGCGTGCACCGACGGCGCAACATCGCTCGCGGTGCGGCGCGGCTGTTCTTTGCCGCTATCGGCAGCCCCGTCCGCGTGGACGGAGCGGCGATTCAACCGCACTACCCCTGTATCGTCGTGGCCAATCATGCGAGCTACCTCGACGGGATCATCCTGACCGCCGCGCTACCAGCCGGGTTCACCTACCTCATCAAGCAACAGATGGCCCGCGTGCCGATCGCGGGGTTCGTGTTGCGCCGACTCGGCTCGGCGTTCGTCAACCGCAACGATCCAAACGACCGCCAGCGAATCGCTCGGGCCCTCGTTGGGCTTGCGGTCAAAGGCGATGCGCTGGGGTTCTTTCCGGAAGGAACGTTCGACGCCTCGCCGGGGCTCAAGCCGTTTCAGCTCGGCGCTTTCAGCGCGGCCGCGCGCGCGAACCTACCGGTCGTGCCGATCGTGATTTACGGCTCGCGGCACAAATTGCCCTCGGGCAGCGTGTTACCGGCGCCCGGCCCCTTGCGCGTTCGCATCTGCGAGCCCGTGCACGCCGCGGACCAACCGTCCGCGCGCATCCTGATGCAGGCGACGCGGCGCACGATGCTCCTGCACCTCGACGAGCCTGACCTGGCACCGAAGCCGCTGGCGTCCGACGAATAGGGGCGCGACCGACCAGGATTGGCACGTGTCCCGCGGCCAGCTGCGACGCAGACAGGTTGGCCGGGACGCTCGCGCACAGGACGTGCGCGCGCGAGCCTCCAGGGATGGATTCACGGCGTTCCCGGCCGACCTGTCTGCGTCGCAGCTGGTCGCGGGACACCCCACGAAGGAGCGCTACATCCCGGAGTAGTTCGGGCCGCCGCCGCCCTCGGGCGGCACCCAGGTGATGTTCTGTGCCGGATCCTTGATGTCGCAGGTCTTGCAGTGCACACAGTTCGCCGCGTTGATGCGCAGCTGCGGCGCGCCGGCAGCATCGTCTACCACCTCATAGACGCCGGCCGGACAATAGCGTTGCGCGGGCTCATCGTAGCGCGGCAGATTGACACCCATCGGCACACTCGAGTCCGCGAGCTCAAGGTGACACGGCTGATTCTCCTCGTGCGCCGTGCCCGAGAGGAACACCGAGCTCATGCGGTCGAACGAAATCACGCCGTCGGGTGGCGGATAGGAGATGCGCGGAGCCGTCGCTGCGTCTTGCAGAAGTGCGTGATCGGGAGTGGGATTGCGCAATGTGAACGGCACGCGGCCGCCGAAGACGTTCTGCTCACAGAGCGCGAGGGCGCCGCCGAGCAACGGGCCAAACCTCGCGATACCGGCACTGAAGTTGCGGCCGCGCATAAGCTCCTGCCAAACCCATGACGCGCGCACGCGTTCGGGATAAGCCGCAAGCTCGGCGTCCGCGGCCGCACCCGTGCGTCCGAGCGCCGTGAAGATCGACTCGGCTGCGAGCATGCCGGTCTTCATGGCCGTGTGCGAGCCCTTGATCTTGGCCGGGTTGAGGAAACCCGCCTCGCAGCCGACGAGCACACCTCCCGGCACGACGAGCTGCGGGAGCGACTGCAGTCCGCCCTTGTTCACCGCTCGCGCGCCGTAGGCGACGCGTTTGCCACCGGCGAGCAGCGCTCGAATCCGCGGGTGCTGTTTCCACCGCTGAAATTCGGCGAACGGGTCGAGATGCGGATTTCGATAGCTCAACGCCACGATGAGCCCAACATAGAGCTGCGCGTCAGCGGCGTGGTAGACGAATCCGCCACCGTCGGTGGCCAGATCGAGCGGCCAGCCGAACGTGTGCAGCACTTCGCCCGGCCGGTGTCGCGCCGGATCGATCTGCCAGATCTCTTTGAAGCCGATACCGTAATGCTGCGGGTCGACGCCCGAGCGCAGCGCGAAACGGGCCTCCAAGGCGCGGCCGAGATGACCACGGCAGCCTTCGGCGAAGACGGTGTACTTAGCGCGGAGCTCGTAGCCTGCCTGAAAATTCGGCTTGTGAGCGCCATCGCGCGCCACACCCATGTCGCCTGTCACGACGCCGGCGACGCGGCCGCCATCGTAAAGGACCTCGGTGGCGGCGAAACCCGGCAGCACGTGGCAGCCGAGTCGCTCCGCCTGCTCACCGAGCCAACGGCATACGTCGCCGAGGCTCACCACATAGTTGCCGCGATTGTGCAGCGCCCGCGGCACGAAGGCTTGCGGCACGCTCGCGGCGGCAGCGGAACTGCGCAGCCAGCACACCTGCTCCGTCGTCACGGGAGTCACGAGCGGCGCGCCACGCTCATGCCAATTCGGGAACAACTCTTCGAGCGCCCGCGGCTCGAGGACGGCGCCCGAAACGACGTGCGCACCGACGGCTGCGCCCTTCTCGAGCACACCGACAGAGACATCACGATTTGCGGCGCGCGCGAGTTGCGCCAAGCGGCAGGCCGCAGCGAGGCCGGCCGGTCCGGCACCCACCACGACGACGTCGAATTCCATGCTCTCGCGTGTCACGTGTTGTGGACCCAGCGGCAGGCGCGAAGACGCGCCGCATTGTAACATCGCGTCCCGACCGCCCCGTTTGGCGACACGCGAACCTCAGTGAACGAACCGATCTGGCAACCGTCTGCGCAACGAGTTGCCGCGAGCAACATGCAACGCTTCATCGCGGCCAATCGCGCGCGGCTCGCAAGAGCCGACTATGCCGCGTTGTACGACTGGAGCGTCGCCGCACCCGCAGAGTTTTGGCTCGCCGTGTGGGAGTTTTGCGGCGTTCGCGCCGTTACGGACTGCACCACGGTCGTTCGCGACGGGGACCGCATGCCGGGCGCTCGGTGGTTCGAAGGAGCCACACTGAACTTCGCCGCGAATCTGCTTGCCCCCGACCGCGCCGGCGCCGCGATCGTGTTCGCCAACGAGCGCGGCGAGCGCCTCGAGCTCGGCTGGCCGGAGCTTCGCAGACAGGTCGCGAGCGTCGCGGCGTCGCTGCGTGAGCTTGGCGTGCACAAGGGCGACCGCGTCGCCGGCTTCATTGCCAACCGACCGGAAGCCGTCATCGCAATGCTGGCCACGGCAAGCTTGGGCGCCGTGTGGTCGTCGTGCTCGCCCGACTTCGGCGTCGACGCCGTGCTCGATCGCTTCAGCCAGATCGCGCCGAAAGTGCTGTTCGCCAGCGATGGGTACTTCTACAGCGGCAAGAGCATCGATTCACTCCCCGCCGTGCGCGCCATCGCCACGCGCCTGCCCGACCTGCGCGCCGTGGTCGTCGTCTCCTATCGCGACGGCGCGCCAGACTTGCGCACGATTCCGGGCGCCGTGTCATTCACCGAGCTCACGCGTCGACAAGCGGCGCTCGAGTACGAGCCCACTGCGTTCGACGATCCGCTGTACATACTGTATTCGTCCGGCACGACGGGAGTACCGAAGTGCATCGTGCATGGCGCGGGCGGCACGCTTCTACAGCATCGCAAAGAGCACATCCTGCACACCGACATTCGCCCCGGCGACGTCGTGTTCTACTTCACGACCTGCGGCTGGATGATGTGGAACTGGCTCGTCTCGGCGCTCGCCTCGGGCGCGAGCCTCGTGCTGTACGAGGGCGCACCGCTCCATCCCGACCCTGGCATCCTCTGGCGACTGGCCGAGCGCGAGGGGATCAATGTCTTCGGCACCAGCGCCAGGTATCTGAGCGCGCTGGAGAAATCGGGCTATCAGCCGCGCGCGCGGCATACCCTGCCGGCGCTGCGCAGCGTTCTCTCGACGGGCTCGCCGCTCGCGCCATCGAGCTTCGAGTTCGTCTATCGCAACGTGAAAGAAGACGTGCAGCTCGCATCGATCGCCGGCGGCACGGACCTCATCTCCTGCTTTGCGCTCGGCAATCCGCTCCTACCCGTATATCGAGGCGAGCTCCAATGTCGCGGCCTCGGCATGAAGGTGGAGATCTTCTCGCCAGACGGCCACTCGATACGCGAGCAGAAAGGCGAGCTCGTGTGCACGGCCCCGTTCCCGTCGATGCCCGTTGCCTTCTGGAACGACCCGACGGGACGCAAATACTCCGCCGCGTACTTCGAGCGGTTCCCCAACGTTTGGCATCACGGCGACTATGCGGAGCTGACGACGCATGACGGCGTCATCATTTATGGCCGCTCGGATGCGATACTAAATCCCGGCGGTGTGCGCATAGGGACGGCCGAGATCTATCGCATCGTCGAGCAGTTCGAAGAAATAGCCGAAAGCATCGTCGTCGGGCAGGACTGGCGCGGCGATACGCGAGTGGTTCTGTTCGTACGCCTCCAACCGGGACATGTGCTCGACGACGCTCTCGCGCGCGGAATCCGCGACGCCGTTCGCAACCGTGCCAGCCCACGGCACGTGCCAGCCAAAATACTGGCGGTCGCCGATATCCCGCGCACCATGAACGGCAAGATCGTGGAGCTCGCCGTGCGCGACGCGATCCACGGTCGCCCGATCGGTAACCGCGACGCGCTGGCAAATCCCGAGGCGCTCGACTATTTCCGCGACCGCCCCGAGCTCACCCAATGACGGGTCCGCAGGCACTCTATCGTCGCCGCGTCGAACGCGGCGAGCTCACGGCCGACGCGGCGCAAATGCGCGCCGTCGAAGCGCTGGAGCGCTTGTATCGCGATCTGCTCCGCGCGCCGCCGCCGCGCGGCTGGCGGCGCCGCTGGGCCAACCTTCTCGGTAACGGCAAAGCGCCGGTGCGCGGCCTGTATCTATGGGGCAGCGTCGGCCGCGGCAAGACCTTCATGATGGATTTGTTTTTCGGCGCGCTGCCTTTCGCCGACAAAAACCGCCAGCACTTCCACCGCTTCATGGCCTCGGTGCACGAGAGCCTGAAGCGCCACCGCAACGTCGAGAACCCGCTAGAGCTCGTGGCCGACGAGGTCGCGGCCGAGACGCGCATCATCTGTTTCGACGAGTTCGCCGTCACCGACATTGCCGACGCCATGCTGCTCGGCGGTCTCTTCACCGCGTTGTTCGCCCGCGGCGTGACGCTCGCCGCCACGTCGAACATCGTGCCCGAGCAGCTGTACCGCGACGGCCTGCAACGGCAGCGATTTCTGCCGACGATTGCGCTGCTGCACCAGCATACCGAAGTGATTCACGTCGACGGCTCGATGGACTATCGCCTGCGCGCGCTCGAGCGCGCCGATGTCTACCAAGTGCCGGGCGACCGCGCGGCGGACGAGCGGCTCACGGAATTTTTCGAAGCCATTGCGCCCGACGAAGGCGACCAAGGCGGCTCACTCGAACTTTTCGGTCGCCGCATCGACTACCGCCGCGCGGCTGATGGCGTGATCTGGTTCGACTTCGCGCAGATCTGCGACGGCCCCCGCAGCCAGGACGACTACATCGAGCTGTCGCGCCTCTATCAGACCGTGCTCATATCGAACGTGCCGCACTTCGACGTCACGCTCGAGAACCAAGCGCGCCGCTTCATCGCATTGGTGGACGAATTCTACGATCGGCGCGTGAAGTTGATCCTATCGGCCGCGGCGCCCGTCACGGCGATCTATAGCGGCGAGAAGCTACGGCACGACATTCTGCGCACGCAGAGCCGTCTGCAAGAGATGCAGAGTCACGACTATTTGGCGGAGGCACATCGGCCGTAGCGCAGCACACCGATCAGCCGATCTTGCTGCGAACCTCGATGAGCTCGGGGAAGAACGCGATATCGACCGCTTGCTGTAGGTACTTCACGCCCGACGTCCCGGCCGATCCGGTTTTCGCGCCGATGATGCGCTCGACGGTCTTCATGTGATGGAACCGCCACGACTGAAAGTTGATCTCGATGTCGACGAGTCGCTCGGAGACTTCGTACGCGGCCCAGTACTGGTCGGGGTGCTGATAGACGATCTTGAGCACTTCGACCACGCCGGGATGGTGCTCGTAGCTATCCGTCCAGTCGCGCTCCACACGCGCTTCCGGTACGCGATGACCCACGCGATATAAGTAGCGCAAGAATTCGTCGTATAAGCTCGGGTGCTCGAGCGCGTGCTTCAGTTGTCGGTAATACTCGAGATGATGACCAAATCGCGGCAGAACGGATCGATCCTTCTTGCCGAGCTTGAATTCGAGCACCCGATACTGCGGCGACTGAAAACCGGATGCGGTGCCGAGCTCGTCGCGAAACGCCGCGTACTCGTTGGGTGTGAGCGTGGCTAGCACCGACCACTGATTGATGAGCTGGTGTTGGACCTGTTTGATGCGATTCAAGATCTTGATGCTGCGCGCCAGTTGATCGTGCTGCAGGCATGCGATGGCCGCATCGATCTCGTGCAGGATCAGTTTGAACCAAAGCTCGGCCACCTGATGCTGAATGATGAAGAGGATCTCATCATGCTCGGCCGTCTTGGTAACCGGCTGCTGCGCGCTCAGCAGTTTGTCGAGTTGCAGGTAGGTTTCGTACCGAAGCTGCGGGCCGGCGAACGGCGTCGACTCCGTCACGGCGGGGGCGGTGCTCGTGTCCTGACCCGGCTTTGTCGTCATTGCTTGTCGATCCTTGGCCCGTCGGGGTGCGTCCGTTCGGACGAGCCAAAGCGTACTCTCTCTGGACCCAAGGTCAATGCTACACGCGGGTGTTCCGCAGTCGACATCGATCTGTGACAATACTCGTCATGGCGAAAACAACAACCCGGCCGCCGATCGGCCAACTCGTGCTCGTCCGCCATGGACAGAGCGACTGGAACGAAAAAAACCTATTCACCGGCTGGACCGACGTCGATCTCACGGCGCAGGGCCAAAAGGAGGCTCGTCAAGCCGGCCGTACGCTGGCGGATGCGGGCCTCACGTTCGACATCGCCTTCACGTCAGTGCTTACGCGCGCCATTCGCACGTTATGGTTGGTTCTCGACGAGATGCAGCTCATGTGGATCCCCGTCGAGAACTCGTGGCGCTTGAACGAACGCCACTACGGGTCGCTGCAGGGTCTCGACAAGGCGCAAACCACGGCCAAGCACGGCGAAGCACAAGTGAAGATCTGGCGGCGCAGCTACGACATTCCGCCGCCGCCACTCGACATCAGCGATGAGCGCCACCCGTGCCACGACGCGCGTTACGCGGCGCTTTCACCCACGGTGCTGCCGGGCACTGAGTCGCTGAAAACCACGCTCGCGCGCGTGCAACCTTATTGGGAGGACCGCATCGCACCCGAGATCCTGCGTGGTCGCAACGTGCTCGTGGCGGCGCATGGCAATAGCCTCCGCGCGCTCGTCAAGATGCTCGAGGGCATCGCCGACGACGAGATCACCGAGCTCAACATTCCCACGGGCGTGCCGCGTCTCTACGAGCTCGACGCCGCTCTCAAGCCGAGACGCGCTGAATACCTCGGCGACGCCGCCGCTATCGCCGCGGCGGCACAGGCCGTCGCCAACCAAGCCACAGCCAAGAAGTAACGCCGTGCTCTACGATTTGGGACCCCACCGCGTGCAGACCGTCGGCGACGAGTTCTACGCGGCGCCGACCTCGGCTGTGATCGGTCGCGTGTTTCTCGGCCGCGACGTCAGTATTTGGTTCAGTGCCGTCCTGCGCGGCGACGGCAACGACATCCGCGTCGGCGACGGCAGCAACGTGCAGGACTCAGCCGTTATTCATGTCGACTCGGATGCGCCGACCACGATCGGCCGCGGCGTCACGATCGGCCACTCCGCCGTCGTGCACGGCTGCACGGTGGGCGATCACAGCCTGATCGGCATCGGCGCCACGATTCTGAGCCACGCCGTCATCGGCAAGTATTGCCTCGTCGGCGCCGGCGCATTGATCACGGAAGGCAAAGTGTTCGCCGATCGCTCGTTGATCATCGGCGCGCCCGCACGATGCGTGCGTGAGCTCACCGATGAGGAACTGCGGGGGCTCGCGCAGAGCGCGGCGCACTACGTCGCACAAGGCCAGCGCTATCGTCGCGAGCTCACGGCGCGGCACGCGTAGCCGGCCGTATCCGGTACGTAGTTTCCGAGCTGCGACCGCCGCATGGCCGACCGTAGACTACCGAGTATATCGGCAGTGAGTGTAACGCTTGGCCTCTGTTTCCAAAGCGGTCGACGCAATTCCGGGCACCTATCCGTTCGACGGCACGCTGGCGCAGAAGGGCTATGCGTTGAACAAGATGTGCTACTCGTTCAACGACGCCGCCAATCGCGCCAACTTCCGTCGCGACGAGGACGCTTACTGCGCGAAATTCGGGCTCAACGAAGAGCAGCGTAGCGCTATCCGCAACCGCGACATGTTGGCGCTGCTGGCGGCGGGTGGCAACGTCTATTACCTCGCGAAGTTCGCCGGCATCTTCGGCCTGGGCGTGCAAGACATCGGCGCGCAACAGACGGGCATGAGCCTCGCCGCCTTCAAGGCCAAGCTCAAGGCCGCAGGGAACTAACATGGCGCGCATCGTCGGCGGCATTTGCACTTCACACATCCCAGCCATCGGCAACGCGATTGCACGCGGCCTACAGGACGATCCGTATTGGCAACCGTTCTTCGCGGGTTATCCGCCCGTACGCGACTGGCTCGAGCGTGTGAAACCCGACGTCGCCGTGATGGTATACAACGACCACGGTTTGAACTTCTTCCTCGACAAGCTACCCACGTTCGCTGTCGGCGCAGCACCCGAGTACCAGAACGCCGACGAGGGTTGGGGCCTACCGACGCTGGCGCCGTATCCCGGCCATCCGCAGTTGTCGTGGCACGTCATCGAATCGCTCGTGAACGACGAGTTCGACATCACGAGCTGCCAAGAAATGTTCGTCGATCATGCGTTCACGGTGCCTTTGGCGTTGCTCTGGCCGGGCAACCGTCGACCTGTGAAGACCGTGCCCGTGGCCGTGAACACCGTGCAGCATCCGCTACCGACTCCGGCGCGCTGCTTCAAACTTGGCCAGGCGCTCGGCCGCGCGATCGCGTCTTACCCCGAAGACCTACGCGTCGTCGTGATCGGCACCGGCGGTCTGTCTCATCAGCTCGACGGCGAGCGTGCCGGGTTCATCAACAAGGAGTTCGATCTCGAGTGCCTCGAGAAGATCGTCAACGATCCGCAGGCCCTCACGCGCTACTCGATCCACGACATCGTGCGGCTTGCGGGCACGCAGGGCGTGGAGCTCATCATGTGGCTCGTGATGCGCGGCGCACTCTCCGCGCGCGTCAACACGCTTCACCGGCACTACCACATCCCGGTGTCGAACACCGCGGCGGGCCTGCTGCTGCTCGAAAGCGCCGCTTAACGCCGCTGCGCGCTCAACGGCCCGACCAAACCCGGATCACGCCCTCCTGCGCCGTGGAGGCGACGAGCCGGCCATCGCGCGTGAAGAACTTGCCGAGCGCGAAACCACGGCCAGCCGAAGCGTTCGGGCTCTCCATGGTGTACAGCAGCCACTCGTCCACGCGAAATGGGCGATGGAACCACATGGCGTGGTCGAGGCTCGCGAGTTGCACGTTACCTTCGGCGAAGTGAATACCGTGCGGTAACGTCGCGGTCGACACCAGCTGATAGTCCGAAACGTACGCGAGCACGTTGCGATGCAAATCGGCGTCGTCCGGCAACGCTTCCACCGTCTTGATCCAGATGTGTCGCACCGGCGCGGCTTTTGGCGGAGCAATCACCTGAATCGGCTCGACGGGTCGAACCTCGAACGGCCGCTCGTGCGTGAGAAAGCGACGCATCTTCTCCGGCACCTTGGCGAGAATCTCGGCGGGCAATTCGCTCACGTCGGCGAGGCCTTCGGGCCCCGGGACGTTCGGCAGCGACGCGGCATGCTCGAGCCCCTGCTCCGGCACCTGAAACGAGGCCGTCATGTTGAAGATCGGCCGGCCGTGTTGAATCGCTACGACGCGGCGGTTGCTGAAGCTCTTGCCGTCGCGCGCCAGATCCACTTCGTAAACGATCGGTGCGTTCACGTCACCGGGTACGAGGAAGTACGCGTGCAGCGAATGCACCTCGCGCCCTGTCACCGTATAGCTCGCGGCCGTGAGCGCTTGCCCCAACACTTGGCCGCCGAACACGCGCTCGCCGCCGATGTCGCGGCTCTCGCCGCGAAAGATGCAGTCCTCGATGCGCTCCAACGTGAGCAGTCGCAACAGGTCGGCCAGGACCGGGCGCATGGCGTCAGGTCTTCTCGTGACGATTCAAACGTGCGATCAGGCTCGACGTATCCCAACGCTTGCCGCCCATACCGATCACGTCGGCATAGAACTGATCGACGAGCGCCGCCACCGGCAGCTCGGCGCCGTTATTGCGCGCCTCTTGCAAACAGATGCGCAGATCCTTGCGCATCCATTCCACGGCGAAACCGAAGTCGAAGCGCCCTTCGCTCATCGTCTTCCAACGATTCTCCATCTGCCACGACTGCGCAGCGCCTTTCGAGATCGTCTCGATCACGGTGGCCACGTCGAGACCGGCTTTACGAGCAAAGTTCAACGCCTCGGCCAAGCCCTGCACGACGCCGGCGATCGCGATCTGATTCACCATTTTCGTGAGCTGCCCCGAGCCTGCCGGCCCGAGCAACCGGACGTTGTGGGAAAACGAGCGAATTACGGGCTCGGCAGTGGCGAATGGCTGAGCCTCGCCTCCGACCATGACCGTGAGCTTGCCGTTCTCGGCGCCCGCTTGACCGCCCGATACGGGCGCATCGAGGCAGTGCACACCACGCTTGGCGCCGGCTGCAGCGATCTCGCGCGCCAAGTCGGCCGACGCCGTCGTGTGGTCGACAAAGATTGCGCCGGGGTGCATGGCCGCGATCACACCGTCGGCGCCGAGCGCGATAGCGCGCAGATCTGGGTCGTCGCCCACGCAGCTGAAGACGAGCTCGGCGCCTTGCGCGGCCGCCGCCGGAGTGGCGGCCGCGCGGCCGCCGTATTGCGCGCACCAGCGCTCTGCCTTCGCCACCGTGCGATTGAAGACCGTAACAGCATGCCCTTTGCGCTGCAGCCAGCCGGCCATCGGGGAACCCATCACGCCAAGACCCAAAAAAGCTACGTTGGCCATAGTCGATCCTATTGCAGTTGTTCCTGAAGACGCGCCGCGAGCCGCTCGTATACATCCGTTCCGGCAACACGCTGCGCGGCCGCGCGTGCCCAAAAAAACGCCAGCAACCGCACCATGCGCACCGCGTTGTCGAGGTCGAGTGTCGTCACTGGGGCGGCGGACTCGCGGTAGTAGGCGGACAGCAACTCGCGGCGTTGTACCAGCGTGTAGTCGTTCATTCCTGCCAAGCTCGCGAGATCGAGCAGCGGCGCGCTGCGCACAGCATACTCGAAGTCCACGAGCAGCAAACCAGCACCGATGTCGAGCACGTTCGCGGCCACGAGGTCATTGTGGCAGAACGCAGTGGGCTCGCAGCTCGCATCGAATTGACGCGCGAGCCGCAGCAACTCATCGGCCCACGCACGCTCGGCATACGGTGGCGCCGGTGCGCCGTTTGCTTCGAGCGCGGCAAGGTACTCGCCTGCAGTTCGCTCGACTCGAAACACGGGCAGATCGACGGCGACAGCATGCAGCGCGCGCAACAAGGCCGCGATTCGGGGGATGTTGACGGGGTGGCGCGCCAGGTCCGGCGTCCACGCCGCGACTCGATACTCGGTCAGCAAAAGCCCTTCGTTCACGTCGGCGGCGACGACCGCTGGTGCGAGTCCGGCGGCGGCGGCCGCACGCATGGCACGCACTTCCGTCGCGAAATCGAGCAATGCTGTGGCGCCTGGCGTCGGCACGCGCAGCACGCAACGTCGCCCGCCCGCCACTGCAAGAAAGCTGCGTGGATTGAGACCGCCGCTGAGCGGACGTATCTGCGCCTTCTCGGCCACTGCGGGATCCGGCCATACACGGCGCAGCGCTGCCCGCACGACGGTTGTGTCCTGCCCGGTCATTAGCCTGCCGGCGCCGATTGCGCGCGCCAGTCCCCGTGCCAGCGATACCAGCCAATCACGATGAGCAAGAGATAGAGCGCGAACAACCCAGCGTATAGATAGAGCTCACGCGCAACATAGAGGTAGAGACTGACACTGTCGATCACGAGCCAGTAGAGCCAGTTCTCGAGGATCTTCCTCGCCACCATGTAGGTCGTGACGATCGATGCGACCGTGACCAGCGAGTCGACGTAGGGATATGCCGCCGCGGTGTAGCGGTGCAGCAGGAAACCCACGACGACGCTCGCCGCCACACTGCCGCCGAGAGCGAGCAGATGGGCGCGGGCGGACCACGTGCTAATCGGCAACGCGACGCTGCCCGCGCGCCGACCGCCGTAACGCCATTGGTACCAACCGTAAACGGCCATGGCCGCGTAGAACACGTTGAGCCCCGCTTCGCTGTAGAGCCGCGCCTCGAAGAGCACCACGACCGACAGCAACGATGCGAGCAAGGCGGCCGGCCAGCACCAAAGGCTCTCGCGGATCGCGAGCACGAGATACAGAATGCTGAACAGAACGCCGGCCGCCTCGAGCGGTGGCAACTGCCGGATGAGCGCCATGAGCTCCATGATCGGGTCGAACGCCGGCCGCTAGGGTCGATCGAGCACCGGCCGATCGTGAATCGGCAGGTCCGCATTCAGGATCTTCAGCACGAGAGCCTGCGGACCCCCGGCGCCGAACGACTTCTCGATGGCCGTGGTGAGCACCGTCATCACGACGTGCAGCTCGCCGCCAACCTGCGTGCTGAGCTGGTTCACCACCACATCGAGACGAACGTCGCTCGTGAGGGTATCGATGAAGGCCAGGATCTTGTCGATCGGCTGCCCTTGCAGCGGATACAAGCTCATTTCAGCCGTGATGCGCATACAACCTCCTTACAAGCGGTAGCTGAGCGTCACGCCGTAGTGACGCGGATCGCCGAGCCGCGTGTACAGCGTGGCGGGAAAATCAGGAGGCTCGTTGCCGAAATAGAAGCCACGCACGAAGTACTCTTCGTCGAGCACGTTGCGTGTCCAGAGCTTGACGCTCCACGCGTCCCAATCGCGGCCGACACCCAAGTTCAGCAAGCTGTAGGGCTGCGACAGTTGGTCGTGGCCATAGTCGAAGTAGAACTCGTCCATGCCGCTGACGTCTAACCGGCCCCACCAACCCGACGGCGCCCGGTACTCGGCGCCGAGCGAGTACGTGAAGGCCGGCGCATGCGCCTGCTCGCGGCCGACGAGCTCGGGGAACATCGAGAACTCGTCGATCTCGGTCTGCAACCAACCGATCGAGGCCGAGAGAGCAACTCGCTCGCTCGTCTGCCAGTCGATCGTGGTCTCTACGCCGCGATGCATGCCACGCTCCGAGTTCGCCGTGACGAACAGGAACGACGACGGGTCGCCGAGTCGCAACTGCAGCGGCACCTTGATCTGCTGATCGTCGCGTTGCGTCACGAACACGCTGGTATCCGCGCGCACACGACCATCAGCCGAAACCGTGCGAACACCGGCTTCGATGCTCGTGAGCGATTCCGGACCGAACTCAATCTGCTCGGACGAGAGGTTGTCCACTGTGTCGAAGTCCACACCCGCGAGCGCGACGTTGAACCCGCCAGCCTTGTAGCCACGCGCCAGGCGCAGATAGGTCGAGTTGCGCGCGCCGAGGCGCCAGTCGAAGGCCACCTCACCGCCGAGCATGTCGTCCTCAGGCGCGAAGCGATTGCCCCCGCTGTCGTCGTAGTCGGCGTGGCGCTGCTCGAGGCGCATGCCCACCGTGACGCCAAGGCGCTGGCTCGTCGCGATGTTCACCTGACCAAACAGCGCGACGTTGGTTGCGCCGTAGTCGCTCGTCACAGGGTTGTTCGTATTGAGCGTACAGACCGGACCGCAGACAGGGTCCTCGTAGATGCCAACATCGAGATGGTCGTTGCGCTCGTCGAGCGTAAGCGCGTAGACGCCGAGCAACCACTCACCGCGACCACCGGCGATGGCGCCCGGCTTCGACAGAAGACGCAGCTCCTGGTTGACCGTTTGGCGTTCGCGATCGTTGCTCGTCACGTAGTCGTAGACGTACGGCGCCCAATAGGCGGCGTTGCCCCAATCGGCATCGAAGCTGAACACGGCGTCCGTCTCGGCGATGCCCGTGATGCTCACGAGATCGAACCGCGGCAGCTCGGCGCGCACGCGCACGGAGCCCGCCACCGAACGCTGCGCGTCGCGGCCCGGATCGTCGGAATAGGTATCGAACCCGTTGTCGATCGACCAGGCGTCATAGCCGTTGTCGATGTCGACATACAAGCCCGTGAAGTCGACGTCGACCGTGTCGCTCGGCGTCCACTTGAGCTTGCCGCGGGCGGTGAGCTCGTCGCGGCCGTACGTATCGTGGCGGCCGAGGAACACGTTGTCGCGAAAGCCGTCGTTGTCGTACTGGTGCAGCGACGCCCTAAACCCAAGCTTCGGTCCGAGCGGCCCACCCACGGCGGCGCCGAGCGCCTGCGTGCCGTCGCTACCCGTCGTGGCCTCGAAGTCGGCGGCGAACGCCGGAGATGGCGCCAGCGAGCGCATATAGATGAGCCCGCCGAGCGCGTTGGCCCCGTAGCGTGTTCCCTGCGGGCCGCGCAGCACCTCGACGCGATCGATGTCGAACAGCGTGCCGATGCTACCGAGACCGGAGAAGTCGATGTCATCGACGATGAAGCCGATCGACGGGTTCGGCGAGCCTTCGTACTGCTCGAGCTCACCGACGCCGCGCAGCTGAAAGTAACGTGCACGTGAGCCCTCGCCCGAAAGGTTCAGGTTCGGCACTTGCCGGATGGCCTCCTCGAAGTGCTGCTGCGTCGTCGCGCGCAGCTCGTCACGATCGAGGACGCTGACGCTGAGCGGCAGCTCATCGATGCGTGCCTCGCGAAAATCGGCGGTGACGACGATTTCTTCGAGGCCGGCGGTTTGGGCGCGCGGCGCCGCGGGCCAGGCGACGGCGGCAACGACGGCGAATGCCGCCCGGCGGTTGGCGAACGCTTGCATGCGGATCTCCTCTACGAGCGAGATCCGGTCTTCGTTACTAGCGAGTGGGGAAAAATCGAATGTTCCCGTCCCTTCGCCGGTACTAACCGGATCAGGTTCAAAGGGTTGATCGACGTGTCCGCCGATCTCTCAGGCCGTTGCCGGCCACCCCTCGGTCCAAAAGTCGAGGCGATCATAGAACAAGGCACTGCCACTGGGGAAGTATCAATCGTGGCGGGGCGTGTCGTTCGTCGGCGCGGGGACATCGTGGCGGCCGCCCAGGCAGCACTATCCGGCGCCACCGGCCGGTCGCTAAGATGCCAAGGAGTTCATTTGTCGCCAACCGAGGAACCGGACCGATGCTGTCGTACCGTTCTCTTCCGCGTCTTTGGTGCGCTTTGCTCGCGCTCGCGCTGCTCGGCGCTTGCACGCAGGAACCAGCACCGTCGGCCGAGACTGTGGCACCCGCCGCGCCGTCGCGGCCCCCGAACATCCTGTTCATCCTCGCTGATGACTTGGGCTACTCCGACCTCGGCGTCTTCGGCAGCGAGATCCCGACGCCGAATTTGGACGCGATCGCCCAGAGCGGCATGCTGCTCACCAGTTTCTATGCGGGCATGACGTGCTCGCCGACGCGCGCAATGTTGATGTCGGGCACCGACCATCATCTCGCCGGCGTCGGCGTGCAAGGTCGGCCGAATCGCGACGACCAGCGCGGCCAGCCCGGCTACGAAGGGTATTTGAACTTCCGCGTCGCGGCACTCGCCGATCTAATGACGGACGCCGGCTACAACACCTATATGACCGGCAAGTGGCATCTCGGCGAGCAGGTCGAGCAAGGTCCGCGCGCACGCGGCTTCAAGCGCTCGTTCGTCTCGCTCGACGGCGCAGCGCATCTAGGCGGCTGGGATTGGCGTGGCCCGCAGCCGGCGCGCTACCGCGACGGCGAGGAAGTCGTGCAGGTCGGCGACGACTTCTATACGACACGCTTCTACACGCAGCGCATGCTCGAGTACATCGAGCAGGATCGCGCCGAGGGCAAACCGTTCTTCGCCTATCTCGCCTACACCGCGCCGCACTGGCCGCTGCAGGCGCCGGACGAGTCCATCGCTCGCTTCAAAGGCCACTACGACGCCGGTTACGAAGCGCTCTACGCCAGCCGCTTCGCGCGCATGCAAGAGCTCGGGCTCGTGCGCGCCGACGCCGAACGCATCGACGACTCACGCTTCAGGCCGCGTTGGAGCGAGCTCAGTGACGAGGACAAACAGTTCGAAGCGCGCCGCATGGAGATCTACGCCGCGATGGTGAGCGATCTCGACACGTATGTCGGCGAAGTCGTCGCGTACCTCGAGCGCATCGGCGAGCTCGACAACACGTTCATCATGTTCATGTCCGACAACGGCGCCGAGTCCTCGCGCCGCGATCTCGCGTCGCCGATCCGCGATCACGTCGGCAAGGAGTACGACCACCGCCTCGAGAATCTGGGCCGCGCGAACACCTACGTGATGTACGGGCCAAATTGGGCGAGCGTGAGTGCCACTCCCTTTTTTCGTCACAAGGCCACGGGCTTCGAAGGCGGCGTTCGCGTGCCGGCGTTCGTGAACTTCCCGAGCAGGGTGAAGCCGGGCACGCGGAGCGACGCCATCGGCACGGTCATGGACCTTCTGCCCACGTTCCTCGCGCTCGCCGGCGCGCAGCATCCGGGCACCACGTATCGCGGCATGCCCGTGTTGCCGATCAAGGGCGTGTCGCTCTTGCCACTGCTCACGGGCGCCGCCACGGCAACGCACCCAGCGGACGAGACCTTCGGTTGGGAGCTCCTCGGCCAGCGCAGCGTGCGCCAAGGCGACTGGAAGCTCGTCTGGGATCAGCGCTTGCCAGCGGACCAGCGACGCTGGCAGCTGTTCAACCTCGCGGCAGATCCCTTCGAGCAGCACGACTTGAGCGCGAACGATCCCGAGCAGCTCGCCCACATGCTCGGCCGTTGGGATCAATACGACGAAGAGGCCGGCGTCATCTACTGACGCGCCCGCTCAGTGCGCGCCCGATTCTTGCTGGCGCTGCTGCCGAGCGAGCAGCTCAGCCAGATCGCGTCGACAGTTGCGCGAGCCAAGAGAATGCGACCACGACTTCGCGGCCTTGCAGCGGGTCGACGGGACGGATCAGCGCGAGCGTTCGCCCATCCGGCGAGAGGTCATAGTCGCCGTACTTCGGAAGCGCCACCCCGTCCTGCACGACGCGCTGTCCGACGACGCGAACGCCCGCCGTCATGTCGAGCTTCGCGGCCTTGAGCCGAGTCCCCGTGAGGTAGTAGAGCTCGCTCCCGTCCGGCGCCCAAAGTGGATCGTGGCCTTCAGCGATCTGCCATCGGGCCGCCCCGTTCTGCATATCCATCACATAAATCACGGCCGGCCCAGACGCTTCGGAGACATACGCGAGCCAGCGACCATCCGCGGACACCCGGCTGTTGATTCCGGCCACGAGTCGCCGCCGCTCATCGTTACCGAAGAGCTCGACCCAGAATTCGCCCTCGTCGGTCGTGACCTCGAAAATCAGTCCTGCTGCGATCCATTCGATCGTCATGTGAAACAATGGGATGTCGATCAACTTCTGCTCAACGGTGCTGCCGTCGATATCCTTCGTATAGAGGCCGGGCGGCTCGCGTGTCGTCCAGAAGGGATCGCCTGCGAATCCAAGGACATTCCCGTCCGGTCTAAAGACGGGCGCCGTTCCGCCATCGAACGTGAGCCGTCGGCCCGGTTCGAGGCCCGCGACGTCGTAGATCCACAGGTCATCGCCGCTGCGCTCGCTTCGTGCTACACCGGCCGCGAGCGCTCGGCCATTCGGCGCGAACCGCGGTCGCCGAAAACTGACGGCCTCATCGACGACGCGCAGCTCGGCGCCTTCGAGGTCCGCGAGCACGAGTGCATGGCGGGCCGCGCCGGGCGCGTAAGCCAGCGTGCCGCTGCGCGACACGGCATAGTGCTGCGCGCCTGCCGCCTCGTCAGCGACGCCATCGATGAGCGGCACGGCCGCCCCGGTCAGCACGAGTCCAATCGGGTCGAACGGCGCGGCCAACAGCGTCGTGCCGCGCGATATGAGCAGGTGGCCCTCCGCGTAACGGGCCATCGACCCTTCGGTGAGCACCACGCGACGGCCGCTCTCCAGATCGACGGCCACGATGACCCTGTCTTCGCCCCCCGCCGCGACAACCACGGCGACGCGCCCGCCGGGAAGGAGATCGACCCAGCGCCAGTAGAGGTCGCCGCGTTGCGGGTCCACGGGGAGGATCACCTCCGCGGCACCACCGCGCGCCGAAACCACCTGCAGCGCGGATCGCCAGCCGGTGCCGAACACGATGCGGTCATCGGGGCCCCAGCACGCACCCACCGCGGCGCCGGGCGCAGCGGCGAGATCGATCGCGGCGCCGCCCTCGGCCGGAACGCGACGCAAACGACCGTTCGCGAAGAATCCAATCCAGGCGCCGTCCGGCGAGAAGAAGGGGCTCTTCGCGCCGGCCGTGCCCTTGAGCGGCGTCGCGACGAGGTCGTCGATCTTGCGAATGTAGAGCTGTTCGCCTTCGTTGTCCGTCGCGGCGATCGCGAGCAGACTGCCATCGGGTGAAAGTGCGAGCGACGACCCGACCACACCTTCCCGAAACATTCGCGCCCCGGCCGGCAGCGTCGCAGTAAAACGTCCACGGGGCGGAGTCGGCGACGTGGGGGTCAGCGAGCGCAACCAGCCCCACGCCCCGAGCGCCGTGGCACCGACAGCCCCTGCCAACGCGCCCGCGAATGCGCGCCGCGACGGACCCTCAGCCGCGGGTGCGGCCGAAGACTCGTCCTCGAGCAGCAACTGAAAATCGCTGATGTCGCGCAACCGCTCGCGCGGGTCCTCCTGGAGGCAGCTTCGCAAGAGTCGCTGCACCTTGCGCGGAAGCTGCGCGTGCGCCTGTCGCGACGCGTCGTCGGCTTCGAAGGCACGCTTCTTCCCCGCGCCACTGCCGAAAGGCCGCTCCCCGGCCAGCATCTCGTAGAGAACGACGCCGAACGCCCAAATGTCGGCACGCTTGTCGACGGCTTGTCCGTAGAGTTGCTCGGGCGCCATGTAGCCGGACGTGCCGAGCACGGCACCGGTCTCGGTGAGGCCGAGCGCGCCGGTAGGAACCTCGCGCTGCAGCATCTTCGCGAGTCCGAAATCGAGTACCTTGACCGTGCCGTTGGCCGTGAGCCTGATGTTGGCGGGTTTCAAATCGCGGTGGACGATGCCTTTCTCGTGCGCGGCTTCGAGCGCGGCCGCGATCTGTCTTGCGATGCGCAGCGCTTCGTCGAGCTCGATCGGGCCCATCGCGAGGCGATCGGCCAACGTCTGCCCTTCGATGAGCTCCATCACGAGAAAATTCGGGCCGACGTCGTAGAGAGTACAGACGTGCGGATGATTCAGCGCCGAGATCGCGCGGGCTTCGAGCGCAAAACGCTCCGTGAAGCGGGCATCGGATGTTTTTATGGCGACCGGACGGTCGAGCCGCGTATCGACGGCCTTGTAGACGCGGCCCATCCCGCCCGCGCCGAGGACGCCCTCGATACGATAAGGTCCAAGCAGCGCTCCGGCGGCAAACTGTTCCACATTGCGGCAAGTGGCTGGTTTGACGGAATAC
>Ga0208454_1000357_pt1 | contig 28049 bp, 25 predicted proteins | sample EasRivMeERMZT100_FD_187530 | JGI IMG/M metagenome (GOLD analysis project Ga0208454, IMG submission 187530) | Soil microbial communities from meander-bound floodplain in the East River, Colorado, USA - East River MetaG ERMZT100 (SPAdes) (version 2) | ecosystem: Environmental > Terrestrial > Soil...
CGGCCGGATGCTCGACGAGATCGACCTGCAACTCGCGACTCTTGTCGGCAAAGGCCGGATCGTCGGCCAGCGCCTGTTGCAGCGCGCCGAGCCTGGCAACGAGCTCGAGGCGAGCGGGGTGATTGGCGTCGTTGGCGATGGCCTCTAGCAGCAACTCGATCTCGCCCATGAGCTTGTCGAAGATTTCCTGATCGACGAACTTGGGCAGCCACCATGGGCTCTGCTCGTGAATGCGCACACGAATGCTGACGCGGTGGTTCTCGAGCTCCGTGCGGCCGAATTGCACGAGCTGATCGATCAACGTTTGCACGCGTGTGCCGGAGGTCAGCACTTCGAGCAACGTGGCGATGGCGCGGCTCACCGGGACCGCATGGAACGCATCGCGCAGCGTGCCGCCGAGCGCAGCGCGGAGCTCGCCGCCGTCGCCGGCGCGCAAGGCCCAATCGAGGGCAGCGGCGACATCGCGGCTCACGCGCGCGGCGTTATGCTCCTCGCCGAGCCACGCGCCGAGGCGTGCGGCGAGGTCGGTGTGATCGAGGCGTCGCTCGACGGCTTCGCGCACGAGAAAATGATCGCGAATGAAGCGCGCCAATGCGCGGCCGATGTCGTTCTTACGCGCCGGCACGATGGCCGTGTGCGGGATCGGTAGGCCGAGTGGCCGCCGAAACAGCGCGGTCACCGCGAACCAGTCCGCGAGCCCGCCGATCAGCGCCGCCTCGGCAAACGCGCGTGCGGCGCCCGTCCATGCGCCTGGCGGTAACCACCAGGTCGTCGTGATGAGCACGGCGCCCATCGCGGCCAACAACGTGGTGGCGAGCAGGCGCATACGGCGCAGGCGTCGAAGGAGTCCGGGATCCGGTGCAGCAACGAGCGCGGGAGCGGCGCCATTCATCCAAATACGCTGGCGATCTCCGCCTGAATGGCCGCGGCGGCTTGATAGGGGTCGGCGGCATCGCGAATGGGTCGACCGACCACGATGTGATCGGCGCCGGAACGGAACGCGAGCGTCGGCGTGACGACGCGCCGTTGGTCGTCGTTGCGCGAGGCATCGGCGGGACGTATGCCCGGCGTGACGATCAGCGGCTTCCCTCCAAGGGTCTCGCGCAGTCGCTGCGCTTCGAGCCCCGAGGCGATGACTCCGTCGCAACCCGCGGCAACGGCCTGCTTCGCGCGCAGCAACGCGAGCTCCTCGACGCTGAGCCCAATGCCCATTTCGGCGAGATCGCGCGGCGCGATGCTCGTCAGCACCGTAACCACAAGTATTTGTAAATACGGGCCTTTTTCGGCGGCTGCGGCTTCCATGATGGCGCGGTCGCCATGCACGGTGAGGAACGAAGCACCGGATCGGCTGAGCTGGCGGACGGCGGCGCCGACCGTCGCGGGGATGTCGTAGAGCTTCAGGTCCGTGAAGACCTTCTTGTCTCGGTCGATGAGCCAGCGCAAGAGCTCGAAGTAGTGCGGCGAGGTCGCGAGCTCGAGACCGATCTTGTAGAAGACCACAGCGTCGCCGAGTCGGGCGACGAGCTGCTTCGCGCCGGGGAGATCCGGCACGTCGAGCGCAAAGATCAACCGCTCGCGGTTGGCGATGCGGCGGGTGGACGTGGCAGTTTCGGCGGACACGGGGAAATTCTAGCAGAGGTGCAGCTAACCTTTGGCGCGCAGTGCATCGCGGCTCTGCAGGGCGAAGCGATCCGTCATGCCGGCCACGTAGTCGGCCACCACGCGCGCCGCCGCCGCCGCGTCATGTTTCGCCGCCGCAGCTCGGGCACGCGCCGCGTGCTCCTCCGGCATATGGTCGTAGTCCGCGCTGAGCTCGCGGAACAAGAAGTGCACCGTCTCGTGAGCTTGCTGCGTCATCTGCTTGACGTGCGGGTGACTGTAGAGGGAGTCGCGTAGAAACTGTTTCAGCGCTTGCTGGGCGGCACCTAGCGGCGCGCTGAACTGAATGAGTGGCTGCGGCAGCGACCGCACCTCATCGCCGTGTTGCGGTGCTGCCGTGACGATAGCCGCGTCGCTCGACTCGACGAGGTTCGCCACGAGCTCGCCAATCATGCGTCGCACCGTCTCACTACCGCGCCGCTGCGACCTCAAGCCGGGGTGCTGACGATCCACGGTGCGCAAATGCTCGGCGAAGAACGGTAGGACGGACAGTTGCTCGAGCGTGATGAGACCCGAGCGTAGGCCGTCGTCCACATCGTGGTTGTTGTAGGCGATCTCGTCGGCGATGTTCGCGAGCTGCGCTTCGAGGCCCGGTTGGCGGCGCTCCAAGAACCGTCGACCGACGTCGCCGAGCGCGCGGGCGTGCTTCAGCGAGCAGTGCTTGAGGATACCCTCGCGCGTCTCGAACGTAAGGTTCAGTCCCGGAAACGCCGCGTAGCGATCTTCGAGTTGATCGACGACACGCAGGGATTGCAGGTTGTGCTCGAAGCCGCCGAAATCGCGCATGCACTCGTTCAGCGCGTCCTGGCCGGCGTGACCGAATGGCGTGTGGCCGAGATCGTGCGCGAGGCTGATGGCCTCGACGAGGTCCTCGTTCAAGCGCAAAGCGCGGGCTACCGTGCGGGCGATCTGAGCCACCTCCAGAGAATGCGTGAGCCGGGTGCGATACAGATCGCCTTCGTAGTTCACGAACACTTGAGTCTTGTAGACGAGGCGACGAAACGCCGTGGAGTGAATGATGCGATCGCGGTCGCGCTGGAACTCGGTGCGCAGCTCCGGTGGCGGCTCGGGATAGCGGCGGCCGCGCGAATGAGCGGCCAACGCGGCGTATGGGGCCAGCTCGTTGCGCGTTTCGCTCATGCGAGCTGCTCGGCCAGAACGGCGAGCAAGGACGCATCGGGCGGGGCCTTGGCCACGATTGCGTCGCCGAGCGCCCGAATGAGGATCAGCTTCAGACCGGTCTGGTCGGCTTTCTTGTCGCCGCGCATGCCCTCGAGCAGGTCCTCAGGATCGATGCCGGTGGCTTTGGTGGGCAGCCCCGCGAGTGCGAGCAGCTTCTCAATGCGCTCGCAGTCGCGAGCCGCGAGCGAGCCGAGCGCCACGGAGGTCCGGGCCGCGAGCGCGGTGCCGATAGCGACCGCTTCGCCATGCAGCCAACGTTCGTAGCCGCCGAGCGATTCGAGCGCGTGGCCGAAAGTGTGACCGAGGTTCAGCAGCGCGCGGCGCCCGCGCTCGCGCTCGTCCTCCGCCACGATGCCGGCTTTGATCTCGCAGCTGCGGCGAATCGCGTAGCTCAGTGCCGCGCCGTCGAGCGCGCGCAACTCGGCCATGTGCTCCTCGAGCCAGGCGAAGAACTCCGCAGCGACGATCACGCCGTACTTGATGACTTCGGCCAGTCCTGCGGATAGCTCGCGCGGGGGCAGCGACTTCAGCGTATCGGTATCGGCCAACACGGCGATCGGCTGATGGAACGCGCCGATCATGTTCTTCGCCCGCGGGTGATTCACGGCCGTCTTGCCGCCGACCGACGAGTCGACTTGCGCCAGCAGCGTGGTGGGGATCTGCACGAAATCGACACCGCGCTGGAAGCTCGCAGCCGCATAGCCCGTCAGGTCGCCGATGACGCCGCCGCCAAGCGCCACGAGACACGCGTCGCGGTGGAAGCGGGCGTCGACGAGCCGATCGATGACGGTGGTGAACGTCGCCAACGTCTTGTGACGCTCGCCGTCTGGCAGCACCAGCGTCTCGACGTTTCGGCCGCGCAGCGCTTCTTGGACGCGGGCGAGGTACAACGGCGCGACGACCTCGTTGGTGACGATGAGCAGCTGTTTGGCTGGGCTACCGTAGAGGCGCGCGTCGTCGAGCAGCTGCGGGCCAATATGGATGGGGTAGCTGCGCTCGCCGAGCGCGACGGTAATGGTTTCCACGCCGCGAAGGTTCGCAGGCCGAGCCGATTTTTGCAACGCGCTCAGGGCTCTACAGCGAGCCGCTGGCGGATATCGGCCGCGACGGCGCGTACTTGTCGACCGGTGGTCTCGATGCTGAGATCGGCGATCTCTTCGTATAGCGGCCGGCGTATCGACATCAAGCGCTCGAGCACAGCGCGTGGGTCGTCGTTCATGAGCAACGGACGATTCTTCGATGCCTTCGTGCGCTGCACGAGCGCATCGACACTGGTCTTGAGATAGACCACCGTGCCCGTGGCCGCGAGCCGCTCACGATTCACGGGGTCGAGCACGGCGCCGCCGCCCGTTGCCACGACCACGTTCTGGAACGCCGTGAGCTCGGCAATCACCTCGCGCTCACGGTCGCGAAAGCGGGCCTCGCCTTCCTTCTCGAAGATATAGCGGACATCGACACCGGTGCGCTTCTCGATCTCGGCGTCGCTGTCGAGGAACTGCCTGCCCAGCAGCTGCGCGAGCCGCCGACCGACAGCCGTTTTCCCCGAGCCCATCGGACCTACCAGGTAGACATTGCGGTGCTGCGGCATGCCGAGAAGGATACAGAAATGAAACGGCCGCCCACAAAGGGCGGCCGTTTGTGTACCGAAAAGGAAAGCTCGCTAGGGCACAGTCGCGTTCATTTGGCGGATGGAGACCAAGCCGCTCGGAGTCGTGACGGTGAGCGTGAGCACGCCCGAACCGGGCTGGCTACCCGACGTCACGGTGAACGAGAACGCCGTGATACCGGGGAATTCGACACCCGCTGCGATAGCGCTGCAGGGCACAGTAAACGAGCTCGGAGCGGACACGCTGAGCCCGCCACCACTCGCCGACAACGCCACCGTCGTGCCGCCGGGCATGACGTTGTTGTTGGCGTCGCGAACCCAGAACGACACGCTCACGGCCGAACTGAGGGCGCCGACCGCGATCGACGCAGGCAATGCTGCACCGCCCGGCAACGTCACGACTGGCGTGCTGCCGGACAGGATGATCTTGTTCTGTTCCGCGATACCCGTCGAGCGTGTCGCGAGGGCGCCGCAGCGACCGCTGGTGTCGTTGCACAGCACGCCGTTGAAAATAGCGTCGGCCGGATCACGCGCTTGGTTGTTGTTGAAGTCGAAGAAGTCCTCGCCGGGGTCGTAGGCACTGTCCTCGTCGTCGTCCCTGAAGGGCTCCGCTAAATCGGTGTAGGTTTCGCCGTTGTCGAATGCACCGTTGCCGTTGTTGTCGACGAAGGACTCTTCGCCGATCGCCTTGGCCAGCAGCGTGACTCGGCCGTTGGCCGGACGAGGGTTCGAGCTGCGATAATTGACGCTGCACACGCCGCCTTCGGTAGCGGTAGTCGTGGTCGTGCACTGCGACTGGATATTGCCGCCCTCCGCCGTGAAGGTCACGGCGGTGCCGTCCGGAACCGGGTTCTGGAAGCGGTCGCCAAGTCGCGCCGTCACGGTGGTCGTGATGCCGTCGATGTCGAGGCCTTCGATATTGAAGCACTGAACCGCCAGGGAGAAGCTGCCGTCGGTCGGTATGCCCGTGGTCACCGTCAACTGACTCGATTGGGTCGAGATCGCCTGCGGTGCGCTCGTGACCGTTGCGGTGACTTTGACCGAAGTAGCCACCGTGCCCGCGTTGACCACGGTCTGCACGAGACCCTGGTTGTCGCTGGTGGCGCTGGCCGAGGTCAGCTGAATGCCGCCCACCGACGTGTTCAACGAGAAGCCTACGGTGGCTCCCTGCACGGCGCCGTTGGACGCGTCTCTGACGCGGAAGACCACGGTCGAGCTCTCCGGCCGACTCGCGTCGCCCGTGCCCTGGAGCGCGATGTTCGTCGGCGTGGCCGAAACGAACTCGATCGAGCCCACCGTCGCTGCCGCAACGGTTACGGTGCCATTGGCCGAGAGGATCTGGGTGCCGACCGTGGCGGCCGCCGTAATCAGATCGGCGCCGCTACAGCCGGCGGCCACGTAGGTGACGGTCGCAATGCCCGTCGTCGTGGTGATGGAGGACACGGCCACGCCGTTCTGACGAATTTCTGCCGTTCCCGCCGCCACGCACGGCGAGTTGAAGGTCACCGTCGCCGAGCCCGTGTAGAGCGTGCCGCCGGTCTGAACCAACGCCACGGCTAGGCTCGTCGAGCCACCTGCAGACAGGCTTGGGCTCGAGATCCCGATCACGGCGACCTGAAAAGCGCCTCCGGTGCCCGTGCCCATCTGCACAGTTGCGGACGTCGAAGTCGCAACGACCTGAACGCCGACGGTCGCCGTCAGCGCTCCCGCGGCCGCAGTCACGATGATCGTTCGTAACGTGCTGTCGCCGGCTGTCACCAACGTCGCCGAGGCCGTGCCGTTAGCATCGGTGATGGCCGGCGAGCCGGATACGCCGCCGGAGGAGGCGGTGAAGGTTACGGGCACACCCGCGATCAGAGTGTTGTTGGCATCGCGGACGAACGCGGTCAACGTTGCAGTCGCAGAGCCGTCCGCCGGAATGGTCGATGTGCTGCTGGTGACCGAGATGGCCGCCGCTATCGGGCCGCCACCGCCACCGCCGCCGCCACCGCCGCCACCGCCGGTATCACCACCGCTACCCGGGGCCAGAATCGATTCCTCGCCATCGCTGCATGCGGCCAGCAGCACGACCGCGGCGGCCAGCCAGAAAAACTTTAGCTTGTGCATATCCCTGATCCTTTAACCTTGCGCAACTCGTCGGAAGACGTCCATTTCTGTGCGGCTAGTTGATTCGCGCACCTTCACGAAGAATTTTCGGTGTCACGAAGATGAGCAGCTCGGCGTTGTTGTTGGTGCTGGTCTTGGTGCGGAACAGGTACCCCAATCCCGGAATGTCGCCGAGCACCGGCACTTTGCTGACGGTGTCGCGGAGCTCGGTTTCGTAGACGCCGCCGAGGACGACGGTCTCACCGTCGGCCACGACAACTTGCGTGACGAGCTCGCGCGTGTCGATGCTCGGCACGAAGCCGCCCGTGGCGCTCGGCACCACTTCGCCGACCGAATCCTTCGTGATGGTCAGATCCATGATGATGCGATCGTCCGGCGTGATCTGCGGAATCACGGTCAGGCTCAACACGGCCTCTTTGAACTGCGTGGTGGTTGCGCCGCTCGACGACGACTCCTGATACGGAATCTCCGTACCTTGCAGGATTCGCGCCTCGCGCTGGTTGGTGGCAACGATGCGCGGCGTGGACACGACGCGGCCGTCGCCTTCTGCCTGCAAGGCCGACAGCTCGAGGTCGACGAGATAGTCGCTACCGAGGATCGCGAGCGCGATCGAGCCGGCCGGATTCGCGACCGGCAGGTTGACGTTATAGCGCTGATCCACGGGTCCCAGTGTCACGGGGAACGGCGTGCCGTTGTTGTTGATGTTGCTGATGCCGGAAGTGACGATCTGGTCGGAGCCCTCGCTCGTGCCCGTCATCGAAATCAACCCGTCCCCCGAGTTGTCGTCGACCACGGTGGCGCCGAAGCGCACGCCGAGCTCGCGGCTGTAGTCGTCGTTGACGATGACGACGCGCGTCTCGATCAACACCTGCCGTACCGGAATGTCCAGCGTCGTGACGAGGCGACGCACGTTCTCCAAGGTCGTCGGCGTATCGCTGACGAGCAGTGTGTTCGTGCGCGCGTCGATCGCGACGCTGCCACGCTCCGACAGCAGCGAGTTCATGCCCCCGCCGGCGATCAAGCCCGCGAGCTCGCCAGCCTTGGCATAGTTCACTTGGATGAACTCCGAGCGCAGCGGCTCGAGGGTTTGCAGTGCCTGTTGCGCCGCGAGCTCGGCTTGCTCGCGCGCCGCGATTTCCTCGGCCGGCGCAACGATGATCACGTTGCCGTTACGCCGCATGTCGAGACCCTTGGTCGTCATGACGATGTCTAGCGCTTGATCCCAAGGAACGTTCTGCAGGCGCAGTGTGACGCTGCCTTGCACGGTGTCGCTAACGACGATGTTGAGGCCGCTGAAATCGGCGATCAGCTGCAACACCGCGCGCGTCTCGAGATCTTGGAAGTTCAACGTTAGGCGTTCACCGGTGTACTCACGGTCTTCGTCGTACACGCCGGCGGTGGCGCGCTCCTGCTCCACGTGCGGCTTGAGCTCGAGGGTGAACAGGTTGTCGGACTGATAAGCCACGTGGTCGTACTCGTTCGCTGCCGTGACGACGAGACGAGCGTCGGTATTGGCGCGCAGCGCGTCGACTGTGAACACCGGCGTCGCGAAATCCGTAACGTCGAGACGTCGCACCAGCTCTTGCGGCAGGCTAGTGTTTTGGAAGTCCACGATCATGCGGCCGCCTTCTTGGCGAACGTCGACTGTGGTGCGGGGATCGTTTAGCTCGACGACCACCTGGCCGGAACCGTCCGGGCCGCGGCGGAAGTCGATGCTGCGAATCGTGCGGTCACCTGCGGCAGCCGGAGCGGCTGCCGGCCTCGAGCCCGGCGCTGGCTGCGCCGCGAATGAGGGCGGGGCGCTCTCGCCCGGGGCCTGGCCGATCGTGACGTAAACGCTGTCACCTTCGACGCGCGTCTGATAGGGGACCATCGCGTTCAAGTTCAACACCACACGCGTGCGGCCGTTGGCTTCCGCTGCGAGAATCGTGGTGAGCGGCCCGACGTTGGCCTCCTGACGACGCGACTCCAAGCCGAGCGCCGTGTTTGGCAGATCAAGCGAGATCCGTGCCGGGTCGTCGATGGTGAAGCTCATCGGCTCCGGTGCGGCGCCGTTCAAGCGCAGTCGCAGCTCGACCTGTTGCCCAGGGAGGGGTTGCACATCGATCGCCTCCAGGCGCAGGCCGTCCTGGCCTCGCAAAACCGTGGGCGATAGGCCGATCGCGAGGATCCACCCGAGGCTCGCAAGATGCCCGAGCCACGATGAGACCTTCCCGAGTCGAGCGGGCGCTGAATTAGACATACGGTTCACTCCCTACAAACTCCCCTGCGCTTCAATCGGCTAAGCCGATCGCGGCAGGTCGTTCCAAATACCCGCCGAGACCGTCGGAGATGATCTCCACCAATTGAATCTCAGAATCAGAAATTGCCACGATCCTGCCGTAGTTCTGTCCAAGGTGATTACCGACCGCGACACGGTGCACGAGGCGGTCGGCCGTCTGGACGAGACCGAAGCTCGCGCGCCGATCCGCGAGCGTCCCAACCATGCGCAACGTGTCGAGCGGGAACTGCTCGAGGAACTCACGCGGCCGATTGGGATCCGGACCGTTGATGGCGTTCGGGTCATCGCGGCCGCGCCGCTGTGGCGTGTCCGGTACGAACGGCGATCGTCGTGTGCCGGCTTCGTAAACGAAAGTGGGTGCGGGCTGGACTTGCGGCAACGGGTCGATACGTCCACCCGGACGAGCCTTGACCTCGTCGATATAGGCGCGCAGGTCGTCGTTGGCGCCGCCGCACGCGCTCAAGCTCACCGCGGCGATGACAGCGGCGAACGAACGCGTCAAGAATTCGCTACGCGTCAGCATTATCCCTCCGCTGCCTCTTCTGCATCCAAATAGCGATAAGTCTTCGCCGTCACGTCGAGAGTCAGCTCGTCGGGCGAGCCGCCCTGGCTGGTGGGGCGAATCGAGATGTCATGTAAAGTCACAATGCGCGGCAATGCAGCGATGCCGCTCACAAAATTGCCGAGCTCGTGATAGCTGCCGGTGTAGCGCAACTTGATTGGCAGCTCAGCGTAGAAGTCCCTTTGGACCTCGCCGCTGGGTTGGAACAGCAACTCGTCCAAACCGGCACCGAGGCCCGTCTGGGAGATATCGACGAGCAGGTTCGGTACCTCCGTTTTGCCGGGTAGCTGTCGCAGCATGGCGCCGAAGTCACGCTCGATGTCGGCCAACTGCGCCCGATAGGCGTCGAAATTGGCCGCCTTGCGTTGTCGATCCTCGAAGGTGCTACGCAGGTTGACTTCCTCCTGCTGAGCACGCTCGAGCAGCGGCATCTCTTCCTTCACCACAAAGAGATAAATGCCGATAGCCAGGGTGGCAACGAGAGCGATGCCGACCGCAGCCATCCGAAAGGGCATGGGCCAGCGGCCCGGATCGTTCGTATCTAAGGAGCGAAGCTCGTCGATAAGGCTCATTGCGCGACCCCCTCACCTGGTTTCGGTGCGGCCATCGACACCTGCTCGGCGAACAGCTTGAATTGCGAGTTTCGGTCAACGCCGGTCGTGACCGTTTCCACGACGTCGAGGCCTGGATTGCGCAGGAATTCCGAGCCATCGATGTTGCGCATCAATGTCGAAACGCGTGTGCTCGATTGGGCAGAGCCGCGCAGCTCGATGCGCGCGCCCTGCTGCGCGACCTCGACGAGGTTCACGCCTTCGGGAATCGCGTTGACGAGCTCGTCGAAGAGGTGCACGACCTCAGGGCGAGAGCGCTGCAGCTGATCGATCACCTGCATACGCGCCAGGAGCCGTTCGCGCTGGTTCTCGAGGCTGTTAATTTCCTCGATCTGTTTGTCGAGCTGCGCGATCTCGGTTTGCAAGATCTCGTTGCGGCCGCCCTGCGCTCTAGTCCAACCCTGCACGGTCAGCTTCGACACGTAGACGAGCCCGGCGCCCACGATGATCGCACCTAACAGCGCCACCAGAAATTCTTTCTTGCGCTTTTGACGTAGCTCGCTACGCCATGGGAGAAGATTAATTCTCGGCATGTTAGTCGAAACTCCTCAACGCGAGACCGCAAGCTGTCAGTAAGGCCGTTGCATCCCGATCGACGCCTTGCGACTTGGCACGACCGGAGACTTTCATTTGCCCGAGCGGGTCGCCGACCTGCGTAGCAACGCCCACGCGGCTGCCGATGACGTCGGCAACCCCAGGGATATTGGCGCAGCCGCCGCACACGAGAATCTGATTTGGTTGCTCGCGGCCGCTACCGGAAGCGAGGAAGAATTGCAGCGAACGGCTAACCTGTTGCGACATGTCGTCGATGAAGGCATCGAGGACTTCGGGTTGGTAGTTGCTCGGCAGCCCTCCCTCCTTCTTGGCGCGGCCAGCGTCCTCGAGACTCAAGCCATACGTGCGCATGATTTCTTCTGTGAGCTGTTGGCCACCGAAGGCGAAGTCCCGCGTGTAGATGACCTTCAAGTCTTTGAGGACGCTGAACGTCGTGGTACTGGCGCCGAAGTCGACGATGCCGATGAACTTGTCGATGCCCGCGTCGGGCATCTGATGAGTGAGCAGCTGGCAAGCGTTCTCGACGGCAAAGGCTTCGACATCCACGACGCGCGCCGCGAGCCCAGCCGCCTCGACGGCGACCTGGCGCTGCTCGACGTTCTCCGTGCGGGTGGCGACGAGCAGCACGTCCACCATATCGGGATCGCGCTCGCTCTTGCCGACGACCTCGAAGTCGAAGCTCACCTCTTCCATCGGGAACGGGATGTACTGATCGGCCTGCAGCTCGACCTGACCCTCGAGGTCGGCGGCGCTGAGATTCTTCGGCATCTGGATGATCTTGGTGATCGCCGCGTCACCGCTGATGGCGATGGCGACTTCACGAGTCTTGGTGCCAGCGCGTTTGTGCGCTCGGCGAATCGCCTCGCCGACGGCCTCGGCATCGACGATGGCCTTTTCGTTGATCGCGTTGGGCGGGGTTGGTTCGGCTGCGTAAGACTCGACGCGATAGCCTCGGCCGCTCGCCACGAGCTCGATCAATTTGACGGACGAGGTAGTGATATCAAGGCCGACCAAGGATCCTTTCCGACGGCTCGCAAACACGGCTTTTCCTTTCCAACACGGGCGGTTGGGTTAGAATCCTAAACGTGCCTTCCATTGCCCAATTTAACTATAACTCAGTTGCTATCTATACGTTCGTGATGGGCTTCTCGATCTTGCGATCGAGCGTAGCGTCATCATGTCGGGGCGACCTGTAGAGAATTGGCCGGACATGACCGAATTCCCCGTTCGAGCGGGACGTCGCGGCGGTCCGGTAAAGTGGAGGAGCGATGACTGTCGAAGTGTCGGCGAGCAACACGAAAGATGCTCGGGTGTTCAACTGCTTCGGCAGCCCCGCTATCCTAGGTGCGGCGATCGTCGCCGCGCCCGTAGACCGGAGGCTTTGCGTCCCCACCTTTCGATAGGTTTGCCCTGACGCCGGCGACTATGCACAAAGGCCCTTGGCATGGCAAGGGAGTAGAATCCAACTTCACCAATGAAAGCTTACCTGCAGATTCCATTGATAATTCTCGCCGTTGGCGGAGCGCTCGTCGTGGCCGTTGCGGCGATCATCGCGGGAGCCTATTACTACGTTGTTCCGAGCCTGCCGCAAGCCGAAGAGCTACGCGACATCAAGATCCAGGTACCTCTGCAGGTTTATAGCCGCGACGGCCGTCTGCTAGCTGAGTTCGGTGAGTTGAAGCGGACGCCGGTGGAGTACGAGGACATTCCGCCGCTCCTGATCAAGGCGGTACTCGCTGCCGAGGACGAGCATTTCTTCGAGCATCCCGGCGTCGACTACCGCGGCGTCATTCGTGGCGTACTGAACGAGCTGAGCTCGAGCGGCACGAGCGTGGGCGGCAGCACGATCACTCAGCAGGTTACGCGTACGCTCAACGTGCTGTCGCGCTCCGGCTTGAGCTCCGGGCTGCAGCGTTTCGTGCAGAAGTTCAAGGAGTGGATTCTCGCGTTCCGCATCGAACGCGAGTTCACGAAGCAAGAGATCCTCGAGCTCTACTTGAACACCTATTTCTTTGGCCAGCGCTCGTATGGTGTGGCGACCGCTGCGCGCACCTATTTCGGCAAGGATCTTAGTCAGCTCACGGTTTCTGAAGTGGCGATTCTCGCGGGCATTCCGCAACGGCCAACCGATTTGAATCCGATTGCGAGCCCGGAGCGCGCGACGGCACGCCGGAGCTACGTGCTGCGGCGCATGCGCGAGACCCGCGCGATAACCGAAGAGGAATACCAGGCGGCGTTGGCCGAGCCCGTGATCGGCAAGCGGTATGGGGCGCAAACCCAGCTCGACGCGCCGTACGTCGCCGAGATGGTGCGCGCCGAGATGGTTCGCCGTTTCGGCCCGGCCGCCTATACCGCGGGGCTCAAGGTGACGACCACGATCGACAGCCGCTTGCAGGCGGTGGCCAATCGAGCGATGCGCGACACGCTGATGGCCTACGACGAACGACACGGCTATCGCGGGCCGCTCGCCACGGTCGAGTTGCCAGCCGCGATGACGGTGCCGGACGGCGGGGCTGCGCTCGCGGCGGCCGACGTCGAGCAGTTGCGTACGCTGCTCGAGGACTATCCGCCGCAGCTCGACTACGAATCGGCGGTCGTGCTGCAGGCCGACGACCTCGCGGCCAAGGTGTACTTCGCGGCCGAGGGCGAGCAACTCATTGGTATTGATGCCATGGAATGGGCTGCGCCGTTCATCAACGACGACACCGTGGGCGGGAGGCCCGACACGGTTGCCGAGGTGCTGCACGCCGGGGACGTCGTGCGCTTCCGCCGCACGCCCGAGGGCGGCTGGCGCCTCGCGCAGATCCCCGAGGTTCAGGGCGCGTTCGTCTCGCTCGATCCGTTCGACGGCGCCGTCGTGGCGTTGAACGGCGGGTTCGATTTCTACTTGAACAACTTCAATCGCGCGACGCAGTCGCGGCGCCAGCCCGGATCGTCGTTCAAGCCGTTCGTCTATTCCGCCGGGCTCGAATACGGATTTACCCCGGCCACGATCGTCAACGACGCACCACCCGACGTGGGGTATCAGGCGGCGCTCGAGCGGGTGTGGCGACCGGAGAACTTCGGCGGCATATATCATGGTGAGACGCGCTTGCGCGTGGCGCTGCGCGAGTCCCTGAATGCAGTGTCGATTCGCATGCTGCAGCGAGTTGGAGTGCCGCAGGCGGTGGAGCACGTTCGGCGCTTCGGTTTCGAAGGCGTGGCCGTGCCGGAGAACCTGTCGCTGGCGCTCGGCTCCGGCGGTGTCGCGCCGCTCGAGCTCGCCACCGGCTACGCGGTGTTTGCCAATGGTGGCTATCGCGTGGCGCCGTATTTCATCGACCGCGTCACCACGGCCGATGGCGAGCTCCTGTACGCGGCGGAGCCGTTCGTTTGCGCCGAGTGCAATACGCCGCCGGAGACGCCCGTCATCGAGGAACCCGAAACGCCGCAATTGATTAGCGACGTCGCAGAGCTGTTCCCGCCGCAGCGAGCGGCGCCGCGCGCTATCTCACCGCAGAATGCTTTTTTGATCACCGACATGCTCCAAGACGTCGTGCGCTCGGGTACCGGTGCGCGCGCGCGGCGCGAGCTCGAGCGTAACGACATGGCGGGTAAGACCGGCACGACGAACGAAGGTCGCGACACGTGGTTCGTCGGGTTCAACGCCGACGTGATCGGCGCCGCCTGGGTCGGCTTCGACCAGGACAGGCCGCTCGGCGGCAACGAACAAGGTGGTATAACCGCGATCCCGATGTGGATCGACTACATGCGCGAAGCGCTAGGTGGTTTGCGCGAGCACACGCTCCCGCGGCCGCCCGGTATCGTCGAGTATCGGATCAACCCCCTAAACGGCTTGATCGCGAGCGATGGCACAGCGAACGCGATCTTCGAGAAGTTCGAAATCGATAAGTTGCCGGAGCGTGAGCCGGACGCCGGATTCGTTGACCCGTTCAACGTGCTCCGGCCTTCGACGCAGGCTCGCCCCGGCGAGCAGATTTTCTAGCACAGCATGAGTTAGCAACGATGGGTGGGCGGCGTCGCTCTGCACCGTGGCCCCCGGCGGAACTCCGGGACCAGCTCGCCGAAGAGGCGGCTCGCATGATGGTCGAGCACGGCATCCATGACTTCGGCCAGGCCAAGCGGAAGGCGGCGGAACGTCTCGGTGTGCGCACCGCCGGCGCGCTGCCGAGCAATGCGCAAATCCAGGAGCGCCTCGTGGAGCGGCAGCGCCTCTTCGCGCCCGAAGAGCACGGCTTGCGTTTGGCAAAGCTGCGGCGACTCGCGGCGGCGTTGATGGAGCAACTCGAAGAGTTTCGGCCGCGGCTCGTGGGCGCCGTTCTCGATGGTACCGCGACGATCAATTCAGCCGTCGAGCTGCACGTGTTCAGCGATTCGCCCGAGCTAGTGGCGGCCGCGCTCGAGGCACAGGGCAACCGGGTTCACGATACTCAGCGTCGGTATCGATTCAGCCGTGACGACACGCCGCAGATCCCCGGTTTCGGTCTCATGCTCGATGAGGAAGACATCGACGTCATGGTGTTTCCCGAGCGAGGCTCGCACCATGCGCCATTGAGCCCCGTCGACGGCCGCCCGATGCGCCGCGCCGCGCGGGCAGCGCTGCTCGCGTTACTCGCGAGCTAGCGTTTGCTGACGGGCATGTAATCGCGCCGGTCGTGGCCCACGTACAACTGCCGCGGCCGCCCGATACGCGTGTCGGGGTCGGCGACCATCTCGCGCCAATGCGTTACCCAGCCCACCGTGCGGGCGATCGCGAACATCACCGTGAACATCGACTTAGGAATACCGAGCGCGCGGTAGATGATGCCCGAGTAGAAGTCGACGTTCGGGTACAGGTTCTTGGCGATGAAGTACTCGTCCTTCAGCGCGAGCTCCTCGAGTTTCAAAGCGAGCTCGAACAGCGGCTGATCGTTGGGGCGGCCGAGTTTCTCGAGCACACGGTGACACATCTTGCGGATGATCGCCGCGCGCGGATCGTAGCTCTTGTAGACCCGGTGGCCGAAGCCCATGAGGCGGAAGGAATCGTTCTTGTCCTTGGCCCTGGCGATGTACCGGTCGATGTTCTCAACGCGGCCGATCGTTTCCAACATATTGATGACGGCTTCGTTCGCACCGCCATGGGCGGGACCCCACAAAGCCGACATGCCAGCGGCGATGGCCGAGTACGGGTTCGTGCCGGAGCTGCCCGCAAGCCGCACCGTGGACGTGCTGCAGTTTTGTTCGTGATCGGCGTGCAGGATGAACAATAGGTCGAGAGCTTCGGCGGCGACGGGGTTGACGGCATATTCGGCAGACGGCACCGCGAAGAACATGTGCAGCAGGTTGCTGCAGTAGTCGAGCCGATTCTGCGGATAGACAAACGGTTGCCCGAGCGAGTGCTTATAGGCGGCCGCCGCGATCGTCGGCAGCTTCGCGATGATGCGATGGGCAAAGGTATCGCGGTCCGCGGGATTTCTGATGTCGGTACTGTCGTGATAGAAAGCCGACATCGAAGCCACGACCCCCGACACCATCGCCATCGGGTGGGCGTTGTGGTGAAAGCCATTGAAAAACCGCAGCAGCGATTCGTTGATCATCGTGTGCGTGCGCACCGATCTGTCGAAGCTGTTGAGCTGGTCTTGCGTCGGCAGCTCACCGTGCAGCAACAAGTAGGACACTTCGAGAAAGCTCGACAGCTCCGCCAATTGCTCGATCGGGTAGCCGCGATACAGCAGAATCGACGCTTCGCCGTCGATGTAAGTGATGGCGCTTTCACAGCTAGCGGTTGCAGCGAAGCCCGGATCGAAGGTAAACACGTCGCGCTCGGCGTATAGATGCGAGACGTCCAGCACCTTCGGGCCGAGTGTCGGTACGCGAACGGGCAGCGCGGTCTGCGTTCCGGACTCGGGGTCGGACAGAGTGAAGTGTTGGTCGGTCATGCGACATCCCTGGCGGCTACAGCGATGTCGAAGCCCCGTGCAGTGACGTCACGGTTGCCCGACAGGCTCGTCTTGATTGTGCGCGTCGGCGCGCAGCGGAATGACCGGAGTATAGCAGCGCGATTGCGGGCGCTACACCGCTTGGCGACTAATTCGTAGCCGACTTGTTGTAGCGACGACGGAATTTGTCGACGCGGCCGCCGCTGTCGACGGTCTTCTGCTTGCCCGTGTAGAACGGGTGGCAGGACGAGCAGACTTCGACGTGCAGATCTTGGCCGAGCGTGGACCGGGTCGTGAACTCGTTGCCGCAGGTGCAGGTGACCTTGGTGTCGGTGTAATTCGGGTGGATTTCTGGCTTCATGTTGCGGCTCCGAACGGGCGCGAGAGAATAATGCCCGGTGACGCGGAACACAAGTCGGTAACGGCTAATGGGCGGACGACCGGCTTATCCACAAAATCTGTGAATAACTCTGTGAAGATCGGGGTTCAGCGGTGGCGTAGGTGGCGTCATGAAACGATTTCGCGGTTTTTGATCAAAAAACGATCAACCCACTGGTTTCTATATTTATCAAAGCTTTAGGAGCGTTTCTAGAAATCGTCTCGGAAGAAGGGGGCGCAACAGGTTTGTTTCAGCATAGCTGGGCTAAGGGTGTGTATAAAAATTGCGACACCTCGGCCTGCTCGCAACGCCAAGTCAGCGTTTTTGCAGGAGTTCGCTGAGTCGGCGCACTGCCGTTCCGCGGTGGCTCACGCGATTCTTCAGCCCCGGGGAAAGCTCCGCGGCGGTCTTGCCCAACTGCGGGTCGAAGAACAGCGGATCGTAACCAAAACCGTGAGCACCCCGCGGCGCGGTCGTGATCTCTCCGGACCACTCCCCCGCAGCGACGACGGGCGCCGGATCGTCGGCGTGCAGGAGGGCAACGAGGACGCAGTGGAAGCTCGCGCTCCGCTGCTCACGAGGCAGATCGGCAAGCGCCACGAGCAGCTTGGCGACGTTGGCCCGATCGTCAGCGTCCGCGCCTGCGAAGCGAGCCGATCTCACGCCAGGCGCTCCGCCGAGCGCCGGCACGCTGAGACCCGAGTCGTCGGCGATCGCGGGAAGCCCCGTGACTCGTGTCGCATGGCGCGCCTTCAACAAAGCGTTCTCGATGAAAGTGGAGCCCGTCTCGGCCGCTCCGGACACGCCGAGATCGCCTTGAGCGAGCAGTTTGAGACCGAGCCCGGACTCGGCGAGTAGAGCCTCGAGCTCGGCAGCCTTACCGCGGTTGGCGGTGGCCAATACCCAGCGCGGCGGCAGGCTCACCGTCCAAGCACAGCGGCTTGCGCCGCGAGCAAGCGCTCGATACCGCGACTGGCGAGGTCGAGCAAGCCATCGAGCTCGTTGCGCTGCAGCGCGTGGCCCTCGGCCGTCCCTTGGACTTCGATGAATCCCTTGGCGTCGTTCATCACGACGTTCATGTCGGTTTCGGCTTCCGAGTCCTCGACGTAGTCGAGATCGAGTACTGCCTGTCCGCTGACGATGCCGACCGATACGGCTGCGACTTGGCCATGCACAGGATTGCGCGCGATCTTTCCCGTCTTGAGGAGATGCCCCGTCGCCAGCGCCAGTGCCAAATAGCCGCCGGTGATTGCGGCTGTGCGCGTGCCGCCATCTGCCTGCAAAACATCGCAGTCGATCGTGATCGTATGCTCGCCGAGCGCGTTGCGATCGACGACGGCGCGCAAGCTGCGGCCGATCAGCCGTTGAATCTCGAGCGTGCGCCCGCCCTGCTGGCCGCGCGCGGCCTCGCGCTGCGTGCGCGTATGGGTGGCGCGCGGCAGCATGCCGTACTCTGCCGTCACCCAGCCCTGGGCCTTGCCCTTCAAGAATTGCGGGACCTTGGTTTCGATCGAAGCCGTGCAGAGCACGCGCGTATCGCCGTATTCGGCAAGCACCGAGCCTTCGGCGTGCCGCGTGTAGTGCGGCGTGAACTGCACGCGGCGTAGTTCGTCTGGGCGGCGTCCGCTTGGCCGCATAGCAGCTCCGTGGCTTTAAGTCGACGGCGAGAAGCTTAGCAGCTCGGCCAGCAGTCGGTGCCTAACATCGGGCTATTCGCCAACCCAGCGTGTTGCGGTGGCGCTCGTGTTGTCGCTGTAGGGCGCGTTGCGTGCGACGGCGCGCTCGGCCAGTGCCCGCAGCGCACCGTCGAGAGAGGTTTGGTCATCGCCCGACAATCGACCGATGTCGTTGTCCTCGAGACCGGACCAGAAGCCGTCGGTACAGGCGAGTAGCACGTCGCCAGGTTCGAGCTTGTTGCGCGAAGTCACGCTCGCATCGGGCAGCGGCGAGTCGCCACCGAGACAGCATTCGACGAAGTTGCGCATCGGATGGCCGCGCATCTCGCTTTCCGCGATGAGGCCTTCGCGCAGCAACAACTCTACGTGGCTGTGATCGCGGGTTCGGGCCAAAATCTTGCCGTGGCGCAATTGGTAGATACGGCTGTCACCCACGTGCGCCCAGTAAGAACCGCCATCCTGCACGAGGCAGACGGCACACGTCGCTCGTGGCTTGTGATCGAGCGCCACGCCCTCGCCCAGCTCGACGACGCGATCGTGGGCTCGGGCCAGCGCCAGCGTGAGAAAGCCCTGCGGATCGAAGACGGGCAGGCTCAGCTCCGCGAAGCACTCTTTGAGCGTATCGACCGTCACTTGCGCGGCTTGGGCGCCATGGGCGTGGCCGCCCATACCGTCGACCACCGCCATCAACAGCGCATTGGCACTGGCCACTACGTCGACGCGATCCTGGTTCTCGGTCCGGTTGCCGGCCAAGCTCAACTTTGCATAATCCACGCGCACGCCTACTACCCGTTCTTCGTTTCGCCGCTAGCCTACTCTTGTTCTCGTTGTCGCATCGCGTGGTCGGGTGGCCCTGGCGGGCACGCCCCGTTCGCGGGGGAGCCTTGTTGTACACTCGCCCCGGAGCGCGAAACGGCGCACAGATTGTCTGAAACCACGCACGGACTCAATCGAATGCCTCACAGCATGACCGGATTTGCCAGCGCCGAGGCGCGGCTCCACGCATTCCGGCTGGTGTGGGAGATCCGCAGCGTCAACCACCGGTATCTCGATCTCGGCTTCAGGATGCCCGAGGACCTTCGCGCTCTCGAGCCGGAATGCCGTGATCTCGTGGCCGAGGTCGTGAAACGCGGCAAGGTCGATTGCACGTTGAAGGTCAGCACGGCTGATCGGGGCACCACGCCCGTTACGATCGTCGCCGGCGCGCTCGATGCGTTGCGCTCGCTCGAGCAGCAAGTCCGCGTGGTCTTTCCGCAGGCACCACCTTTGACCGCTGCCGAGATACTGCGCTGGCCGGGTTTGGTCGAGGAGCCACACCAGAATCTCGATGACCTTGGGGAGCCCGTGAAACGCTGCTTGACCGAGGCGCTCGAGGCGCTCGAAGAGGCTCGAGGTCGCGAAGGTGAACGCATCGCCGAGTTGCTCGAGAAGCGCAACGCGAGCATCAACGCGTTCATCGACGGCCTCAAACCGCTGCTCGACGGCGTGCAGGTGCGCTACCGGGACCGGTTGCGTGAGCGCCTCCAGCGACTCGATGTGCAGGCCGAGCCCGAGCGTCTCGAGCAGGAGCTCGCTCTGCTCGCGCAGCGGGTCGATGTCGCCGAGGAGATCGACCGACTCGGCAGCCACGTCACCGAGATCAGCGCCATCCTGCGGCGGAACGAGCCGATCGGTCGCCGTCTCGATTTCCTGATTCAAGAGCTCAACCGCGAAGCGAACACGTTTGCGTCGAAGGTTCAGGAGGAGGCGCTGACGCGCGGTGCCGTCGAGCTCAAGGTTTTGATTGAGCAAATGCGTGAGCAGGTGCAGAACCTAGAGTGAACACCCACCAAGCGGAATCCTCCGGGCGACAAGCCGGCCAAGGCCGGGGTCAGCTGTGGGTCGTTGCGGCGCCCTCGGGGAGTGGCAAGACGTCGTTGGTTCGCGCGCTGCTCCAGCGCGACCCGCGCTTGAGGTTCTCGATTTCGTATACGACCCGGGCGCGGCGCAGCTCGGAGGTGGACGGGCGCGATTATTTCTTCGTCGACGAGGTGCGGTTTCTCGACATGGTGCGGCGTAACGAGTTTCTCGAGCACGCACGTGTCTTCGATCACTGGTATGGCACGGGCCGCGCCCACGTCGACGGATTGCTGGCCGGGGGGTTCTCGGTGCTGCTCGAGATCGATTGGCAGGGTGCTCGGCAGGTGCGGGAGCGGGCCCCCGACTCGAGCAGCGTCTTCATCCTGCCGCCTAGCATCGCGGAGCTCGAACGCCGGCTGCGCGGCCGCAAGACCGATGCGGAGGAGGTGATCCGCCGCCGCTTGCAGGATGCCGCGGGCGACATGACTCACTGGAGCGAGTTCGATCACGTGGTCATCAACGACGACTTCACGGCCGCGCTCGATCGACTAACCGCCATCGTTGCCGGCCGCGAGCAGGGCTGCCGGACCTCGCTGCCAGCCGTCCGCGATGCCGCCGCGGCCATCGTGGCGGGCGACGCCAACCAATAAACCACGTTGTCCCACGCTCGCGGCTTGCCCCCGCTAGGGGGTGTTACAGTAGACTAATAGGTCCTGCGCCCAAGGAGGGCCGTCCGCAATGGCAAGAATCACCGTCGAAGACTGTTTGGAAAAGATTCCGAACCTGTTCCAGCTAGTGCTGGTCGCGGCCAAACGTGCGCGCCAGCTTGCCAATGGTGCGCACCCGATGGTCGATTGGGAAAACGACAAATCGACGGTCGTCGCGCTGCGTGAGATCGCGGACGGCTACATCACGGAAGAGATCCTGACGCAACGCGACAAACCCGTCGAGGAACTCCTCGCCGCCGATTTGGCCGCCGTGCCGCCGTCGCTGCCGGACGATTTGCTCGGCTCGAGGCCGATCTCGATCGGCGATTGACCCATTACTGACAGAGAGCCGGCCGAGATGCCGGCAACGAGCTAGCCGCCATGGACTATGGTGCCGCCATCCGCGAATACAGATTGTCGTCGGTATGGCGGGTCGACGACTTTGGTCGCCTCATGGCGCAGCTCGAGACCTACCTGCCGAGCGCCGACCTGCCGAGCATCGCGGAGGCGCATGAGTTCAGCGCCAAGGCCCATCAGGGCCAGCTACGCCGCAGCGGTGATCCCTACATCACGCATCCCGTAGCCGTCGCGGAGATTCTCGCCGGCTTGCACCTCGACGCCGCCTCGATCAAAGCAGCGTTGCTGCACGACGTTATCGAGGATACGCCGAGCACGTTGACGGAGATCCAAACGCGCTTCGGCGACGACGTGGCGCTGCTCGTCGACGGCGTGAGCAAGATCGACCACCTGCGATTCGACAGCGTTGCCGAAGCGCAAGCGGAGAGTTTCCGCAAAATGTTGTTGGCGATGGCCAAAGATTTGCGTGTCATTCTCGTAAAGCTGGCCGATCGCACGCACAACATGCGCACGATCGAGTCGCTGCCGGTTGAGAAGCAGCGGCGCATCGCTCGGGAGACGCTCGACATCTATGCGCCGATCGCCAACCGCCTCGGTGTCTACTCGCTCAAGGTCGAGCTCGAGGATTTGGGCTTCAAGACCTTCTACCCGTTCCGCTATAAAGTGCTACAACGCTCGTTGCGCCGCGCCAAGGGCAATCAGCGGCAATTCCTGCGCAAGATCGAGAGCAAGCTGACGGACGCGCTGCGTGAGGGGCACGTCGAGGCGCGCGTGGTTGGCCGTGAGAAGCACCTCTACAGCATCTATCTAAAAATGCACCGCAAGCAGGCGCATCTGTCGGATATCGTCGACGTCTACGGCGTGCGTGTGGTCGTTGCCGACGTCGATAGTTGCTATCGGGCACTCGGCATTACGCACCAAGTGTTCAAACCGATGCCGGGGCGCTTCAAGGATTTCATCTCTATTCCGCGCGTCAACGGCTACCAGTCGCTGCATACCACGTTGTTCGGTCCGAACGGCCTACCGCTCGAGGTGCAAATTCGCACCGAAGAGATGGACAAGGTTGCCGAACGTGGTGTCGCTGCGCACTGGCAGTACAAGGCCGTCGATAAGGGCACCTACAGCACCGAAGATCGCGCTCGCGAGTGGCTGGCGGGTCTGATGGAGATGGAGCGTGCGGCGAACTCCGAGGAGTTTCTCGAGACGGTCAAAGCCGATCTGTTCCCCGATAAGGTGTACGTGTTCACGCCCAAAGGCGCGATCATGCGCCTGCCGCGCGGTGCAACCGCCGTCGATTTCGCCTACGCCGTGCATACCGATATCGGTAACCGTTGCGTTGCGGCCAAGATCGATCGGCGGCTCGTGCCACTCAAGACGCTGCTACGCAATGGCGAAACCGTGGAGATAGTCACCGCGCGCGGCGCGCGGCCGAACCCGAGCTGGGTGAACTTCGTCACGACGGCCAAGGCCCGCAACGCCATTCGCGGTTACCTGAAGAACTTGAAGCGCGACGAAGCGCAGGAGCTCGGCCGGCGCTTGCTGAACCAAGAGCTCGTGCCCTACGCCTTGAGCCTGCGCAAGCTACCGAGGACCCGATTGGAAGCGCTGCGCAAGGAGCTCGGCATCCGCGATGACGAAACGTTGTTCGAGCAGTTGGGCTTGGGCGAGCGTTTGGCGCCGGTCGTTGCCGGGTTGCTCGCGCAGCAGCCCGACGAACAGGACTCGACGGCGGCCGAGCGACGCAAGCCTCTCGAGATCGCGGGTACGGAAGGCGCCGTCGTGAGCTACGCGCACTGCTGCTACCCGATTCCCGGCGACGAGATCGTCGGCTTCATGTCGAGTGGTCGCGGCATCGTCATCCATCGCGGCAATTGCCGCAACCTCGCTGAGTATCGCAAGCAGCCGTCCAAATGGGTTCCCGTGAACTGGACGCGCGGCGTGAAAGGTGAGTTCGATTCCGAGATCCAAGTGCGTACGCTCGATCGCGTCGGCCTGCTGGCCGAAGTGGCGGGCCGAATTTCGGCCACCCACACGAATATCGAGCACGTCCGCGTGGACACCGAAGGCGATGCCTCCGCGCTCGCGTTTCGCTTGAAGGTGCGCGACCGCCGACAACTGGCGCAGGTGGTTCGCAGCATCCGCACGATTCCGGGCGTCGTGCGCGTCTCCCGCAGCGCCGGCTGATCTCACTGAGAACCATGATAAAAAAACCGATTCACACTGCACGTGCGCCGGCCGCTATCGGCCCTTATAGCCAAGCCATTCGCGCCGGCGACACCGTCTACCTTTCCGGGCAGATCCCGCTCGACCCCGCCACGATGGAGCTCGTCAAAGGCGACATTCGGGCGCAGATCACGCGGGTGTTCGACAACCTCGCCGCGGTGGCCGAGGCCTCGGGCGGCTCGCTTGCCAACGCCGTGCGGCTCACGGTGTACCTGACGGACCTCGCGCACTTTCCGCTCGTCAACGAAATCATGGCGGAGTACTGCCAGCAGCCCTACCCGGCGCGGGCCGCCATCGGTGTAGCGCAGCTGCCGCGCGGCGCGGCCGTCGAGGTCGACGGCATCCTCGTGCTGTAGGTTGCCGGAATCGGCCCCTCGACCCTATCCGCGTTCGATCGGCCGGTCGAGAGCCTGGCTGGCGTTGGCCCCAAAGTCGGGGAGCGTTTGGCCAAGCTCGGCGTACGGCAGGTGGGCGATCTGTTGTGCCTGCTGCCGCAGCGGTACGAAGACCGCACGGCGCTGCGCGCGCTCGGGAGCCTGACGATCGGCGGCAAGGTTCTCGTCGAAGGTGTCATCGAGCTCAGCGAAGTGGCCGTGCGCCGAAGGCGCTCGTTGCTGTGCCGGCTAGCCGACGGCACCGGGACGATCACGCTGCGGTTCTTTCATTTCACGCGTGCGCAACAGCAGAGTCTCGTGCGTGGCGCGCGCGTGCGCTGTTTCGGTGAAGTGCGTTCGGGACCTGCGGGGCTCGAGATGGTGCACCCCGAGCATCGCGTCGTGCGCGCCGACGAGCCAGAGCCGGCGGCTCAGCTCACGCCGGTGTACCCCACGACCGAAGGTCTGCATCAGCAGACGTTGCGTCGGCTCATCGAGCAAGCTCTTGCGCATTTGGCACGCGACCCGCTCATCGACTATCTGGCCGAGCCGTTGCGTGCGCGGGCTCTCGGCGACCAACCGTGGCCGACACTGACGGCCGCGCTGCTCTACCTGCACGCTCCGCCACGCGATGCCGCGACAGAGGCTCTGTTGACGGGGCAGCACGCCTGCTCGCGGCGGATCGCCCTCGAGGAGCTCATCGCGCAGCGCTTAAGCTTGCGCCAGTCGGCCGCGGCGGTGCGCACGGAGCGCGCCTATCCGTTACCCGAGCCCGCGGCCGGCCTCGAGCGGTTCCGCTCCGCCTTGCCATTCGCGCTGACTGCGGGGCAACAACAGGCCGTCCGCGAGATTCTTGCGGACCTTGGTGCGAGCGTGCCGATGAATCGGCTGCTGCAAGGCGATGTCGGTTCGGGCAAGACGGTGGTCGCTGCAATGGCGGCCGTGGTGGCGGCAGCAGCGCACTGCCAGACGGCCGTGATGGCCCCCACCGAGCTGCTCGCCGAGCAACACTTCGCGAGCTTCGAGCGCTGGCTCACGCCGCTCGGAATTACGGTGACCCCATTGATCGGCGCGCAACCGGCGCGGACACGCGCGGGCACGTTGGCCAGCATTGCCGACGGTCGCGCGACGGTAGTCGTCGGGACGCACGCACTGTTTCAGGAGAACGTAACGTTCCACCGGCTCGCGCTCGTGATCGTCGATGAGCAACACCGTTTCGGTGTGCAGCAGCGCCTTGCGCTCAAGCAGAAAGGAGCACACGAGTCGCGCGCGCCGCATCAGCTCATCATGACGGCAACGCCGATCCCAAGGACGCTCGCGATGACCGCGTACGCTGATCTCGATTGCTCGGTGATCGACGAGCTGCCACCCGGACGCCAGCCGGTGAAGACCGTGGTGCTCACCGAGCGGCGCCGCGGCGAGCTCATCGAGCGCGTGGCCGCGCACTGCAGCACCGGTCAGCAGGCTTATTGGGTATGTCCGCTCATCGAGGAGTCAGAGCTCATCGACTCGCGCGCCGCCAGCGCGCTCGAAAAGCAGCTCGTCGCTGCTCTTCCGCAGCTGCGCATCGGCTTGATTCACGGCCGGATGAAGTCCGCCGAAAAGGACGCGGTGATGCGCGTGTTCAAGGGAGCGGCGCTCGATCTCCTGGTCGCTACCACGGTCATCGAGGTCGGCGTCGACGTACCGAACGCGACACTCATGGTCGTCGAGAACGCCGAGCGCATGGGTCTCGCACAGTTGCATCAGCTGCGCGGCCGCGTCGGCCGCGGTCGACAGGCTTCGACCTGCGTGCTCCTCTACCAGCACCCGCTGTCGGCGCTCGCACGTGAGCGGCTGCAAGTGTTGCGCACCACGAACGATGGCTTCGAAGTCGCCCGGAAGGATTTGCAGCTGCGTGGCCCCGGCGAGGTGCTCGGCACACGGCAAACCGGCGTCATGCAGCTGCGCGTCGCGGATCTGCTGCGCGACGCGGACCTGTTGCCGGCCGTCATCGAGGTGTCGGAGGAGTTGCTGCGCGAGCGTCCCGATTGCGTGGCACCGCTCATTCGCCGGTGGGTGCGCGGCGCGGCGGAGTACGCGAAGGTTTGAGGGCGCGTTGCTCGGCGAACGTCGCGACCCCTAGAATCGCGTTTCGCTACGCGGCAGTCCGGGGAACCTAGCGTTGAACGATCGTCGTGAGCCCAACCTGGGCCTGTTGCAGCACTACTCGGGCTACCTTCGGCTCATGCGGCTGCACCGGCCGATCGGTATCTGGCTGCTGCTGTGGCCGACGCTCTGGGCGCTGTGGATCGCGACCGCGGGTCGACCCGATGCGAAGGTGTTTCTGATTCTCGTGCTCGGCACGATCGTTACGCGTTCGGCCGGCTGCGTGATCAACGACTTCGCCGACCGGCGGATCGACCGGCACGTGGCGCGTACGGCGGGCCGGCCGCTCGTAACGGGTGAAGTCTCGCCCGGCGAGGCACTCCTATTGTTCGCAGCGTTGATGCTGATCGCGCTCGGCCTCGTCATGACGCTGAACCAACTGACGATGTCGCTCGCCCTCGGTGGCGCGGTCATCACGGTGATTTATCCGTTCACGAAGCGGTTCTTGTCGACGCCGCAGTTCGTGCTCGGCGTGGCATTCGCTTGGGGCGTACCCATGGCGTTCGCCGCGTCGGTGAGCGATGTCCCGCGGCTCGGCTGGCTATTATTCCTGTCGGCCGTGATCTGGGTAATCGTGTACGACACGCTGTACGCCATGGCCGATCGTCAAGACGATTTGAAGATCGGCGTGCGCTCGACGGCCGTACTGTTCGGCGATCTCGATCGAGTATTCGTCGCCGGGTTACAGCTGTTGCTGTTCGCGAGCCTCGTGCTCGTCGGTCGCAGCGCCGACTTGGGTCAGTGGTATTACGGTGGGCTCGCGGCTGCAGCAGGATTCGCCGTGTATCAGGGTTTCCTGATCAGGGACCGCGACGGGGGCGAATGCTTCCGAGCGTTTCTCAACAATGCCTGGCTGGGTGGGGCCGTGTTCGGCGGCATCGTGCTCGATTACACCTTCCGTCCCTGAGCAAGTGCGCTAGCCCGTGCGGGCCACGGCCCAGACCACGCAGCGCACGGCGCCGGCACCGCGCAGGGCGGCGGCGAGCGCGTTGACGGTGGCGCCCGTGGTCAGCACATCGTCGACGATGGCGACGCGTTGTCCGCCGAGATTGCGCCGCACGGCGAACGCGTGGGCCACGCTCGCGCGGCGTTGCAGTGCGCTTTGACTCGTCTGCGATGGACCGGCTGCGCGCCGCTCGATGCCGCGCTGCAGCAATGGCAGCTCGAGCTCCCCGGCGAGCGTGCGGGCGATCTCGCCGGCCTGGTTGTAGCCGCGCTCGCGCAGCCGGGCGCGGTGCAGTGGCACGGCTACGAGCGCATCGACCTCCCCGCGAGCCGCGCCGAGCGTCGGGAGCACGGCCAGGCCGAGCGCCCGGCCGAGCGCACGCACGCCGCGGTATTTGAGTGCGTGCACGTAGTGATCGAGCGGCGGGCGATAAACGAACGGAGCGACGACGGCGTCGACATGCCATGCGGCCGAGCGGCGGGGGCACTGCGCTACCGGTTGGGCGAGCCCGCAACGCAAGCACGGGTTCGGCACGCGCGACAGCTCCGCCGTGCAGGTCGGACACAGCCCGCCGGCCGTGTTTTGCCCGCAGCCGAGGCAGCTCTCGGAGAACAGGTAGCGCAGCATCGCTGTAAACCGTGACTCCTCCGTGAAGTTGACAGTGCAGGGCGCCGCTTCCGATACTGAATCCTCACGCCGTCCTGGCGGGGGAGCGAGCCACTAATGTCTGCACTCGAGAAAGAAACGGCACGCGCGCCGCGCGTCACGGCCGAGCCGCGTACGGACTGGACCGTGGCGGAAGTCGCCGCGTTGTTCGACTTGCCGTTCAACGACCTGCTCTATCAGGCGCAGTGGGTGCACCGGCAGAACTTCGAGCCGAACGCAGTGCAGGTGTCGACGCTGCTGTCGATCAAGACGGG
>Ga0208454_1000362_pt1 | contig 27822 bp, 25 predicted proteins | sample EasRivMeERMZT100_FD_187530 | JGI IMG/M metagenome (GOLD analysis project Ga0208454, IMG submission 187530) | Soil microbial communities from meander-bound floodplain in the East River, Colorado, USA - East River MetaG ERMZT100 (SPAdes) (version 2) | ecosystem: Environmental > Terrestrial > Soil...
TTCCTTGCGGGCAGTTTGATCGCGGCCATGGGGCTGACGGTCACATCCGTTCCAGCTGGCGCGACCGTGCCCGATCAGCCGGAGTTCTGTACCCCGTGGCTGACGGCGAGCGCGATCTTCCAGTCCACCGCGCCGTGCCTGTGATGCGCCCGCATGCTGGACAGCGACGTGAAGAATATCGTCGCCATCGAGGTGCCGAGCGCAAGGTGCAGGAGGTGTTCCGCCGGCAGGCCTTGCGCGGCGAAAACCCACGCCAGCATCGGCACGATCACCATGCCGCCGCCGATGCCGAGCAGCCCGGCCAGAAAGCCGACGACGCAGCCGATCGCCAGATACGCCAGCCACCACTCGCTCATTTGGTTCGACGGGACGCGTTCAGTCCGAGCAGGCGGGCAGCATCAGTGCCTGCAGAACCTCGCTGTTCGAGCGGTTCTGCACGAAAGCGGCAATGCCCAAGTGCTTCGTTTGGGCTTTCGGGAGCAGCGGCAGCGCGCGCTTCTCTTCGAGCTTGAGGCTCTCCCCGAAGCCGATCGGGCCGATCCACTCGCGCACCACGAAATCATGCTCGAGCCGCTTGCCGCGGTTCTCGCCGGCGCGCACGTCGCTCGCAAGCATGTTCTCGTAAGCGGCCAGGTACACGGCCGCGTTCTTCCGCTCGGCCGGATCGACAAGCTGCGCGGAGAACTCGGCGCGGATGGCTCGCGGCTCCACCGCGCGGATCGCGAGCGCGATCCTGGCGCGGGCCGGCTTCGCGTTGATCCGAGCGACGGCCTCAGGAAATGCGGAGGAACCCCAGCGGCGAAAATCCTGCCCCTGCAGCAGCACCTGCGGCGTGTACACGATCACCGGGCGCCGCATCTGGGCGAGCTTGTGCTGCCGCACGGCAAACTCCCCCCTGGCGAAGGGATCTTTCCAGCCGATGTAATCCCAGTAGTTGACATGCAACGCGAGCGGCACGACCCGATCGGGGCTAAAACCCTGGGCAGAAAGCGAGGACAGCCAGCGATCCGCTGCGGGACAGCTGTCGCAGCCTTCGGAGGTATACAGCTCGACCAGCGCGGTCGTGTGCGGCGCGCTGGCGGCGGAGCACACCGGGGCGGCGCCGTGCGCGGCGGCGGAAAGGGCAAGAAAAGTCGCGGCAAGAATGTTCTTCATGGCACTCGGTCGCAGTGGAGGCGTCCTTCCTTACAAGTCTATCCTAGCGCGGTTTGCCGCAGCGGCCCCCGACCCTCATAATCGCCGCCGGCCCGCCATGGATTCCTCCATCACCCGCATCTTCGCGCCGTTCTACTCGAGCGCCTTCACCTGGAACTTCGCGCTCGGCATGACGCAGCTGCTGATCCCGCTGTACGCGCTCGAACTCGGGTTTTCCGGGATCGCGATCGGAACCCTGATTTCGCTTCCCATAATCGTGCAGGTGATTTTCAACCTGATCGGTGGAGCATGGACCGACCGCGTCGGGGGAATGGCGATTTCGCTCATCTCCTTCGCCGCCACGGTAGCTGCCGGGGTGATGTTCGCTCTGTCGTCGAGTTTCGGCGCGCTTTTCGCCGCCCAGACCATGATGATCGTGGCGCGGGCCGTGTACTGGCCGGCGAGCTGGACTCTGGTCAGCCAGCTCCCCGGCGAGCGCAGCAAGCTCATGGGGCGGCTCAATGCGGTCACGGCTTTCGGCCAGATCGCCGGAACGATGGGCGGAGGCATGATCGTCGTTGCATCGGGATTTGCCGCCGCGTTTCTCTCCGTCGCGGCGCTGGGCGCCCTGTCCTTCGCTCTCGGCCTCGCTTTCCGCTACGCGCCCTCGCGCCCGAAGAGCAAGCCCGAGTCCATGCTCGCGACCTACCGGATGCTTCTCGGCAAGCGCAGCCTCTATTACGCTATCGCCTGCGCCTACGTTTCTGCGCTGCCGTTTTCTCTGGGCATGTCGTTTTACCCGATCCTGCTGGTCGAGCAGGGGTTCGACGTTCAAGAAGCAGGCTGGCTGGTCGGCATGCGCGCGGTCGGCGCGGTCGCCGCGGGCGTGATGCTCGCGCGCTTCGTCAAGAGCTCGGACGAGCGTTCGGTGCCGTTCGTCTCGGCGATCACCGTCGCGCTGTCGGTTGCCGTGGTCGCCTGGTTCAAGAATCCCGCGATCATCGCCCTGTTTCTCTTCGGCGTCGGCGTCGGCTCGGGGGTCATGACGAATTATTTCCAGTTGCTGGTCAGCTCATTCTCCTCCGTGGAGTACCGCGGCTCGGCGATGGCGCTCGCCGGGATGGGCTGGAGCCTGTCTCACGTTTCCATTCCGATCCTGATGGGCTGGCTGAGGGACAGTTACGGCATCCACCAGGCCTTCTACGTTCTGGGCGCGTTCGCCCTGCTCTTCGCGTTCGCGATCCCGCTGTTGCAGCGCTGGCAGCAGGACAGCCGGCCGCGCTCAACCTGAAGCGGCGCTTCGGCCCCTCGCGCCAAGTCCGGTAAACTGCAGGCTTCGTTTTCCCGGGAGCCCGGCCATGGACGCCATGTATCAATGGATGGGAATCGTCGTTGCCGGAGGCGTCGCCCTCATGGTGATCGAGTATCGATTCGCAAAGAAGAAAAAGGAAGGCTTCACGGTGACCGACAGGCGGCGCATCGTCGGACTTTTCTGGGTCACCATCTCCATGAGCCTGCTCGTGGGCGGGCTCATCTGGCTGAGCGGATGAGGCTGCGTTTAGGGGTGCTCGACCAATCCCCCGTCATCAGCGGACACAGTCCGGCCCAAGCGATCGCTGAAACCGTCTCACTCGTCCGGCTTGCCGAGGAACTGGGCTATCACCGCTACTGGCTCGCGGAACACCACGCCATCGCAGCGCTCGCCGACCCGTGTCCGGAGATCCTCGTGTGCCGCGTCGCATCCGCCACTTCGCGCATTCGCGTCGGCACGGGGGGCGTGCTTCTCCCCTACTACAGCCCGCTGAAGATCGCCGAGACGTTCCGCATGCTGGAGGCGCTCTTTCCCGGACGGATCGATCTCGGTCTGGGCCGCGCGCCGGGCGGCGACCCGCGCACGGCGCTGGCGTTGATGGACGGTCGCTTCGAGGGCGCGGATCGCACGCCGCAGCAGGTGCAGGACCTCGTCGGTTTTCTCGACCGGGCGCTGCCCTCAGGACATCCGTTCGCCGAACTCAAGGCGCAGCCCGCGGGCGAAACCTCCCCGGAAGTATGGCTGCTCGGGTCCTCGGACTACAGCGGCGCGCTCGCCGCGCAGCTCGGCCTGCGCTTCGCCTTCGCGCACTTCATCAGCGCCCACGGCGGCAGCGCGGTGGCGCGCGCCTACCGCGAGCAGTTCCAGCCCTCGGCGCGCGAGCCGCAGCCCTGGTCGCTCGTGTGTGCGTTCGTGATCTGCGCGAAGACCCGCGCCGAGGCCGAGCGCCTGGCTGCGAGCATCGACCTTCGGCGCCTGCACATGGCAAGGGGCGTAGACGCGCCGGTCCCGACGCACGAGGAAGCCAGGGCGTACCGCTACTCGCCGCAGGAGCGCGCGTACATCGAGCAGCAGCGCGCGCGCCTGGTGCACGGCGACCCGGGCGAAGTGCGCGATAAGCTGATGGAACTGAAGGAGGGGTTCTCCGCCGACGAGCTGATGGTGATCACGATCACCGGAGACTACGAGAGCCGGCGGACCTCGTATCGTCTCGTCGCCGAAACGTTCGCGGCTTCCCAGGACGCGTAGCTCCGTGTGATCATGCCGCGTCGGAATCGTCCATGACCTTCAGTTCCTCGCCGCCCCCGCACCTGTCGCTCGCGCCCAAGGGGCACGTGCAGCTCGGCATCCGAAAAGTGCCGATCTGGCCGGAGGACCAGGACCTGGGCGCGCTCTCCGATCCGACCATCTGGTTGACCGATTTCGGCGACCACGCGCGCTATCATCCGAAGCTGGTCGAGCGGATTCTGGCCATGGAGAAAGACCCGAAATACCGGGACTTCTTCTTTCGCGGAGGGTGCGGGACCAAGGTGAGGCGGCTCGACGAGTGGGGCTCGCTCGAAGCCGAGCTGGTTCAGCGTCGCGCGCTCGCGCTGTTTCGCATCGTCACCGGCAGCTCCACCGCGGCGGTGGACGAAGCCTGGGCCAGCATCTATCGCAAGGGCGACTTCTGCATGCCGCACAGTCACGTGCGCACCACGGCCAGCGTCCTCTATCTGCTCGACCCCGGCGACGCGCCCTCACAGGGTACCGTTGCCTCTCCCGAGGACGCACCGGTGGACCCTTTTGCCGGCAAGTTCTGCTTCTGCGATCCGCGGCTGCGATCGTGCTGCCAGGCCGAAGAAGGGCGCATGACCAACCTGCTCATCCCGGATCTGCGTCCGGGATCGATGCTCATCTTTCCCAGCGAATGGGTGCACATGGTGGCCGCGTACCTCGGCACCCGTCCGCGCATCACGATGTCGTGGAATATCTCGCCCGAGCGCGTTGCGGGCAAGCCCGACCCGCAGATGCTGTTTTCGAGGGGAGCCGCCGACCGCTGAGGTTTGAATCTTCGGTGCCGGGGGCTGGATCCCCTTGATCCTCAACAGGCGGGGAGATCAGGAGATGTCAGGCAAACTACTACAAGAATTGTCGGGTTAACCCGTCTTGAAGATTCCATTGACGCACCGGTAGCACGGGCGTAGATTTTTCCTGCGCTTCCAAGGGGACGGTAGCGGCTTACATGCTAGGGAACATGATGCTCACAAGTGGACCCGTTCAGAAGGGAGGCCGCGCCCTTGCCCTGCTTGCCACAGTTCCAATCGTTGCGGCAGCGGCGCTCTCCGGTTGCGGTGGCGGAGGTGATGGTGGCGGCAATGCACCTGCGCCCCCACCACCCCTCGTCTACGTCGGCAATACGAGTCCAGCGGTGATCTCGGCGAGCAACGCAGTCAAGCTCGTCGCAAATCTCATCGGCAACAACGACGCTGGCAGTATCGTCATTGGCATTGCGATCGCGGAAAGGGATACCACACAGGGCCGAGGCGCGGAAATTGCAGACCTTACGCGGCGCCTCAATCGGCTTTTCCGTGAAACCCTCCTGCAACAGAGGGGAGTGGGTCCCGCTCAGAGATTGCTGCCTGCGGTCATTCCGATCGACGACACCGTAGCCTGCGACAGCGGCTCGGTTCGCACCTTCGGAACTCTGGCTGACAATGGCACGGGAACCCTGTCGGTCAGCTACAACGATTGTCGTATCGGCAATGAAACGTTGAGCGGCCCGGCGACGCTGCGAATAGATGCGTTCGACCTGCCCAATCTGATTCCAACCGATCTCACAGTGAGCTTTGTGAGATTGACGCTTCGCGGCACCGGCATTGATGCAGTCATCGGCGGATCGCTGCGCTCTCAACTGAACATCGGAACGAACACGGAGACAAATACGACGAACATGGTAACGCTGGATAACAACACGACCGGCATGACCAAGGCTGAAAATCTCGTTGTTGTTGATGCGGACACCAGCAATGTGTCTTTTCCATCGTCCTATACCGAGTCCATCATTGGAAGGGTTTTCGATTCTATTCACGGATTTGTCGATGTGTCTACGGCCGAACTGCTGATCTTCGATTCACCCTCCCAGCCGTTCCCGATGCCCGGACAGCTCAAATACTCCGGGGCTGCCAACGGAAGCATCAGGGAAACGCCCGTTTCAGGCACGAAGGTAATGCTGGAATTGGATGTGGACGGTGATGACCAATACGAATCCTGGACCACCATACCGTGGACCAGGGTCTCCGGAACCTCAGTGGTTGACTTCGTGCGCCCCACTGCTCCGGTCGTGTCGGTCGTTGTAAACAGCGACCGTACCGTGACCCTCAATTGGACGCCTTCAACCGACAGCAGCGGAATACTGGAGTATCGGATTCGACGCGGAATCATGCCGATCGGTCGCACGACCGCCACCTCCTTCACCGACAGATCGCTGGAGCCGGGGAGTACAGCCGACTACTACGTAAGGGCAGTCGACAACGAGGATAATCTGTCCGATCTGCTTCCGCCGAATTCGGTGCAAATCCCCTCGAGCGGAACAGCTGCTTTCGGCGCACCGATATCCGGCACGCTGCCTTTTGCAAGCAACACGAATGGAATAGGAATCGGAGTAGCGGACGTAGATGGCGACGGGAACCGAGATCTGGTTGTGACCGGCGGGGATCAGGCCCAAGTTGCCACCGCGTTGGGACCCTTGACCTCGAGCGTGTCGCCCACGCTGTCCCCAATCGACTTCGCGACGATGAGTAACGACTCCAATTTGCCCTTTTTTCAACTCGCCAATATCACCGGAAGCAATCTTCCGGAGGCTCTCGGACAAGGGCGCACCCTAGTCTGGAATACCACCAACAACGCATGGGAGGACAGCGCGGGGAGCAACCAATCGTTTCAATTCGAGGCCCGCGCCTATGCCGATCTCAACGATGATGGAATCCTCGATATTCTTAGCGTGGGATCGTTTAACTTCACCCCGACCTTGACCTTTTCGCTGGGAAATGGAAACGGCGGATACGATGCGAGCTCGAAAACAGCGCTTCCCGGGATCAAGAACTTCGTTTGGACCGCAATCGGTTTCATCGTCCCGACGGATGTCGATCGGGACGGACTGACAGACCTGATCATCTGGGACGCGGACGTGATACGTGTTGTCCGCCAGGTGCAACGAGGATCCTTTGCGGTTGTGTCCAGTCTTCCGGCCATCGACAACCGATATTTCAAGGCAGGGCTCCTCGTGGCCGATGTGACCGGCGACGGCTACCCCGAAATTATTTTCGCGAATTATGGAGAATCGCCCGATCAGCTTCGCGTTTTCCTCAATGACGGTGCGGGAAATTTTGGAAACACCGCTGTCGCCTCGAACGTTCTGGCACCTTGGAAATTTGCGGCAGCCGACATCGATGGAGATGGAATTCCGGATCTCGTTGTCGGCAACAGAAACACGACCGCTCTGGATCTATACCTGTCTCAGGGCGACGGGACTTTTGCGCTTGTGTCATCGATTAGCGGCGTGGGATTTCCAAATATTGCTCTGGCCGATATCGATCTCGATGGAGACATGGACATCGTCATCGCCGGAGGGTTCCACAACGGTACAGACCTGAAGATCTACCTCAACCAATAGCGAGCCTCAAGTCCCTCTTTGAATCGCTGATTTCTGACGTGGTCTACCTCTAGGTCTTCACCGGCTTCATCGATCTCGCCGCGGCGTGAATTGCCGCGCGAATGCGCACGTAGGTGCCGCAGCGGCACAGGTTGGTCATCGCCGCGTCGATGTCCTCGTCGCTCGGATCGGGGTTCTTCTTGAGGAGCGCCACCGCCGCCATGATCTGGCCGGACTGGCAGTAGCCGCACTGCGGCACTTCGTGGTCGATCCAGGCTTTCTGCACCGGGTGCATCCGGCCGCGCTGCGCAAGACCCTCGATCGTCAGCACCTGCTTTCCGGCCGCGGCGGAAGCGGGCAAGGAGCACGAGCGCACCGGTTCGCCGTTGACATGGACGGTGCAGGCGCCGCATTGGGCGATGCCGCAGCCGTACTTGGGCCCTTTGACGTCGAGCACGTCGCGCAGCACCCACAGCAGGGGCATTTCCGGTTCGACATCGGCAGCGCGTGGAGTGCCGTTGACGGTGAGTCTTATCATCATGCTCTGCGCAAATCGTGGTGCTTGAGCGGCAGCGAGCGTATGCGCTTGCCGGTCGCGGCGAAGATCGCATTGCACAATGCCGGCGCAAGCGGCGCGAGGGGCGTCTCGCCCATCCCGCCCCAGAACCCGCCGCTCGGGGCGAGCACCACGTCGATCCTCCTCGGCATCTCGGCGATCTTCATGATGCGGTAATCGTTGAAATTGGACTGCTCGACGCGGCCGTCCTTCAAGGTGATTTCGCCCCACAGCGCCGAGGTCAATCCATAGGCGACGCAGCTTTGCACCTGCGCCTCTGCCGAATCCGGATTGACGACGTGGCCGGGGTCCACCGCGACCACGACGCGCCTGATGTCGAGCTCGCCCGCATCGCTCACCGACACCTCGAATACGGCGGCGGCGTAGCTGCCGTGCGAGTCCTGCACCGCGATGCCGCGGTGCACGCCGGCAGGAAGCGCAGAGCCCCAGGCCGCGGCTTTTGCAGCCGCGTCGAGAACGCCCAGGTCCCTGGGCCTGGTTTTCAGCATGGCGCGGCGGAATTCGTAGGGGTCCGTGCCCGCCGCGTGCGCCATCTCGTCGACAAAGCTTTCGCGCATGAAGGGGTTCTGCGAGTGGAACACGGCGCGCATGAAGCCGACCGGGACGTGGCTGTTTCGCATCGCGAACTCGATGCGCAGGTTCGGCACACTGTAGGGAGAATCGATGATCCCGCCGAGCGCATGCCGGTCGAGGCCCTCCTTGATCTGCTCCGGCCTGATGCCGGCCATGATCGAATGGCTCGCTTCGCGCACGCGCAAAGCCGTCACGTTGCCCTGCGCATCGATTCCGGCCTTGAAGCGCATCAGCGTCATGGGGCGGTAGTAATCGTGCTGCATGTCCTCTTCGCGCGACCACAGGAGCTTCACCGGCGTGCCCTCCATCGCCTTGGCGATCGCCACCGCCTGGCGCGTGTAATCCTGGAAACTTCGACGCCCGAAGCCGCCGCCCAGCTGCGTCAGATGCACTTCCACGTTTTCGATCGGAACGCCCGCGGTCGCCGCAGCCACGGCATGGGCGGCTTCGGCGTCCTGGGTCGGCGCCCAGACCTCGACGCGGCCGTTCTTCACGAGCGCGGTGCAGTTCATCGGCTCGAGCGGCGCATGATTCAAAAAAGGCGCGTAGTACTCGGCCTCGATCAGCTTTTCGGCCGAGAAGAAAGCAGTCTCGATGTCGCCGTCGTTGCGTGCCACGGCCATGGAATCCTCCAGGCCGAAGCGGACGAATTCGCGGATGCTTTCGGTCGAGGCGCCGCCGTCCGCGCCGGCGTCCCATTCGATCGGAACGAGCTTGAGCATCCGGTTCGCTCGCCACCAGTTGTCGGCGACCACGGCGACCGCGTCCTCCAGCCGCACCACCTTGATCAGGCCGCGCAGACCCCTGATCCGCTCGTCGGCGACGCTTCCCACCTTGCCGCGGAACACCGGGCATTGCGCGATCGCCGCATACACCATGCCGGGCAGCTGAACGTCGATTCCGAAGATCGGCTTGCCCGTCACCTTGTCGGGAATGTCCAGGCGGCGCGCCGGCTTGCCGATGAGATTCCAGTCCCTGGGACCCTTCAGTTTCACGTCCCTGGGCGGTTCGAGCTTCGATGCCGCCTGGGCCACCTGTCCGAAGCGCAGCCTTCGCTGCGAGGGCCTGTGGATGATCAGGCCGTTCTCCGCGTCGCATTCGGATTCGGGCACTTTCCATCTCTGCGCAGCCGCCGCAACCAGCATTTCGCGCGCGGCGGCGCCGGCGCGGCGCAAGTATTCCTGGGAATCGCGGATCGAGCGGCTGCCGCTCGTGGCCATCGGGCCCCAGACGCGGCCGCGGCGGACCTGTTCGCTCGTCGGCACGAACTCGGTGCGGACTCTCTTCCAATCGCATTCGAGTTCCTCGGCGACCAGCATGGCCAGGCCCGTGGAGCTGCCCTGCCCCATCTCCGAGCGCGCGATGCGGATGACGACGCGCTCGTCGGGATGGATGACGATCCAGGCCGTCAACTCGGGACCTGTATCTGTATACGAGCGTAAGGCCCCGCTTGTGCCCCGGCGACCCGGGCTCTGGGCGAGCGCGCCGGCCGGGACCGTCAACTGAAGCGCGAGACCGCCCCCGGCGGCGGCGGAGACCTTGAGAAAATCCCGGCGGGACTTGCGGAACCCGATCGTCATGACGCCTTCAACTCGGGCAGCTTGTAATCCTTGAAGTCCTGCCGCAGCTTGGTCTTCAGCAGCTTCCCGGTGGCGGTATGCGGCAGCTGCTCGACGAACGCGACGTCGTCCGGCCTCCACCACTTCGCGACCTTGCCTTCGTAGAACTCGAGCAGCTCCTCGCGGGTGACGCTCGCGCCGGGCTTCCTGACGGCGACGAGGAGCGGCCGCTCGTCCCATTTCGCGTGGCGCACGCCGATCACTGCGGCCTCCGCGACGGCAGGATGTGCGACGGCGATATTTTCCAGATCGATCGAGCTGATCCACTCCCCGCCCGACTTGATCACGTCTTTCGAGCGGTCGGTGATCTGCATGTAGCCGTCCGGGTCGATGGTGGCGACGTCGCCCGTCGGAAACCATCCGTCGCGCAGCGGACTCCCGCCTTCGCCCTTGAAGTATTCGCGCAACACCCATGGCCCGCGCACCAGCAGATCGCCGAAGGCCTTGCCGTCGCGCGGCAATTCCTTCCCTTCGCCGTCGACGATCTTCATCTCGACGCCGAAGATCGCCCGTCCCTGCTTGCATTCCACCTCGTGCTTTTTCTCGCGCGGCAGAGACTCGTGCTTCGCCTTCAGGCTGCACAAGGCGCCGAGCGGGCTCATCTCGGTCATTCCCCATGCGTGCTGGCAGTGCACGCCGTAGTCGTCGCGGAAGGTCGTGATCATCGCCGGCGGGCAAGCCGAGCCGCCGACCACGACTTTCTGCAGCGTGCTGAACTTCAGGCCGTTCTCCTTGAGATAGGCGAGCAGATTGAGCCAGACGGTGGGGACGCCGGCGGTCGCCGTCACTTTTTCCGCCTCGAACAGCTCGTACAGGCTCTTGCCGTCGAGCGCCGCCCCGGGAAACACGAGCTTGGCGCCGTTCAGCGGCGCGAAATAGGGGATCCCCCACGCGTTGACATGGAACATCGGCACCACGGGCAGGATCACCGAGCGCGCCGAGCAGTTGAACACGTCGGGCGTGGAGGAAGCGTAGGCGTGCAGTATGGTGGAGCGATTGGCATAGAGAACGCCCTTGGGGTGGCCGGTCGTGCCGGAGCTGTAGCACAGCCCGGCCGCGGTCCATTCGTCGAGCTGCGGCCATGGGTAGTTTCCATCCTCGCCCGCGAGCAGCTCCTCGTAGCAGAGCAGGTTCGGCAGCCTGGCCTGCGGCATGTGGGCGCGGTCGGTCATCGCCACCCAGCCCTTCACCGCCTTGCACTCGAGCGCGAGCTTCTCCGCGAGCGCTACGAAACTCAGGTCGAAGAAGATGTAGGCGTCCTCGGCGTGGTTGACGATATAGACGAGCTGCTCGTGGAAAAGCCGCGGATTGATCGTGTGCACCACCGCGCCCATCCCCGAAACGCCATAGTAGAGCTCGAAGTGCCGGTAGCCGTTCCAGGCGAGCGTGCCGATGCGCTCGCCTTGCTTCACGCCGAGCCGCCCGAGCGCCTGAGCAAGCTGCTTCGAGCGCCGGTGCGCCTGCGAGTAGGTGTAGCGGTGAATCGGGCCCTCGACTGTGCGCGACACGATCTCGGTGTCGCCGTGGCTGCGGTCGGCGTGCGCGATCAGCGACGACACGAGCAGCGGCATGTCCATGGTGAGACCGCGCATGGTCTATCCCGCGTCCATCAATGCTTATAGGAGGGATCGATGCGGTCGATCACGCGCGTGAGCGCGTCGAATACATCCTGGCCGGCACCGAACCTGGGGTTGAACTGCAGCGAGTCGCGCGTGCACTTCTTCCGGATGTCTTCGGGGATGTCGATCACCGGGCCCATCGACGTCGAGGCAAGCTGAATCTCGCAGGCGCGATTGAGCAGCCACAGAATCGCAAACGTGCGCGCCAGCGTATCGCCCCATGCCAGCAAGCCGTGGTTGCGCAATATGACCGCCGGCTTATCGCCGATGTTTCGGACCAGCCTCGGCCCTTCGTCCGGATGCACCGTTATGCCTTCGAAGTCGTGGTAAGCCAGCTTGCCGTGCAGTTGCGCCGAGTAGAAATTGCTCATCGACAAACCGCCCGAGCAGCACGCGACCGCCATCCCGGCCGTTGTATGGGTGTGCATCACGCTATGCGCTCCGGGGATGCCGTCGTGAATCGCGGCATGTACCGTGAAGCCGGCAGGATTGACGGGCCAATCAGAATGCCCGATGACCCGGCCCTCCAGGTCGACTTTCACCAGATTGGACGCCCGCACTTCCGAGTACATCAACCCAAAAGGATTGATCAGGAAATGCTTTGCCGGCCCCGGCAGGCGTAGGGTAATGTGGTTGTAGATGAGCTCGGTCCAACCGAGCTGCGCGAAGATGCGATAGCAGGCCGCAAGCTGTACGCGGGCTTCCCATTCCTCGGCACTGTACTGTGTCGGGCGCGTATCGGCGGCGAGTTGGGCCTTGGTCATTGCGTACTCCAGAACGAAGGGCTGGGATATTGTAAAGACAATCGCGCGGACTGTTCCTTTCCTTTATCCTTTTGCTTCATGAGCGCGGCTGAATATTCCACCCGCGGCGCGGTCGCCGCGATCGGCTTCAACAACCCGCCGATGAACACGCTCGCGCATGCGCTGCGCGTCGCCGTGCGAGAGGCTCTGCAGAAGGCGATCGACGATCCCGCGGTGAAAGCGATCGTGCTCAACGGAGGCGGGCGCGCCTTTTCTTCCGGAGCCGAGATTCGCGAATTCAACACGCCGGCCGCGCTTGCCTCGCCGAACCTGCGCGAGCTGATCGCGGCGATCGAGGCCTCACCCAAACCCGTCGTTGCCGCGATCCACGGCTTCGCGATGGGCGGAGGGCTCGAGCTTTCTCTCGGATGTCACTACCGCGTTGCCGCGCCCGGAGCCCAGCTCGCCCTCCCCGAGGTGAAGCTCGGCCTCCTTCCGGGGGCCGGCGGGACGCAGCGGCTGCCGCGCGCCCTGGGCGCGGAGCGCGCGCTCGAGATGATCGTCTCAGGCAACCCGGTCAAGTCGGAGGCGGTCGCCGGAACGCCGCTCGTCGACGAGATCATCGAAGGCGATCTCCTGAAAGGCGCGCTTGCCTTTGCCGAAAGGGTCGCGGCGCAGCCCCTGCGCAAGCTGCGCGACCTGCCAGTCAAGGCCGACGACGCCTTCTTCGCCGAGGCGCGCAAGAGAATCGCAAAGGGATATCGCGGCTTTCCCGCTCCCGCGAAGTGCGTCGAGGCGGTCGAGGCGGCGGTGAAGCTGCCTTTCGAGGAAGGCGTGAAGTTCGAGCGCCGCTGCTTCGAGGAGCTCCTCGAAGCAGCCGAATCCAAGGCGCTGCGCCACGCGTTTTTCGGCGAGCGCACCGTTGCAAAAATCCCCGACATATCCGAAGACGTCCAAACGTCGGAAATTCGCAGCGCAGCCGTCATCGGCGCCGGCACCATGGGGGGAGGCATCGCCATGGTGTTCGCCAACGCCGGCATCCCGGTGCGCCTCCTGGAAATGAACCAGGAGCGGCTCGACCGCGGCCTCGCCACGATCCGCAAGAACTATGCGGGCAGCGTCGCGCGCGGCAGGCTCGCGCAAGACGAAATGGACCGGCGCCTGGCGCGCATTTCGACTACGCTCGCTTACGAGGACATCGGCGACGCCGACATCGCGGTGGAGGCGGCGTTCGAGGACATGCAGGTGAAAAAAGAGGTGTTCGCCCGGCTCGATCGCGTGATGAAGCGCGGCGCGATCCTCGCGACCAATACGTCCACGCTCGACGTCAACCAGATCGCTGCATCCACCTCTCGCCCCGAGGCGGTGATCGGCACGCATTTCTTCTCGCCTGCGAACGTGATGCGGCTGCTCGAAGTCGTGCGCGGCGCGAAGACCTCGAAGGAGGCGCTCGCCACCGCGATGAAGCTCGGCAAGACGCTCGGGAAAACGGCCGTGGTGTCGGGCGTGTGCGACGGCTTCATCGGCAACCGCATGCTCGAGCGCTATTTGCAGCAGGCGACATTCCTGCTCGACGAGGGCGCATCCCCGCAGCAGGTGGACGAGGCGCTGCAGGACTGGGGGCTGGCGATGGGGCCGTTCGCGATGGGGGACCTCGCCGGCAACGACGTCGGCTGGTACGTACGCAAGCGCCGCATGAAGGAGCGCCCGGAGTTCACGTATTCGAAGATTCCCGACCGGATCTGCGAGCTCGGGCGCTTCGGTCAGAAGACCGGCACGGGTTACTACAGGTACGAGAGCGGGAGCCGGACCCCAATTCCCGACCCCACGGTCGAAGCGTTGATCGCCAACTACCGAAAAGAGGCGGGCATCACCCCGCGCGCGATCGATGCGCGCGAGATCGTCGAGCGCTGCATGTTCGCGCTCGCCAACGAGGGGGCGCGCATCCTCGAGGAGGGCATCGCGCTCCGGGCGGTGGACGTGGACATGGTCTATCTCGCCGGTTACGGGTTTCCCCGCACCCGCGGCGGCCCGATGTTCTACGCCGACACGGTCGGCCTCAAGAACGTCGTCGCCGCGATCGAGAAATACGCGAAGGGCTATCAGGGCAAGTGCTGGCAGGTCGCGCCGCTCCTGGCGCAGCTCGCGGCCGAAGGCAAGACCTTCAATTGACCGCTAGTCGACGACGTAGAAATCCAGTATCACCTCACCCTTGAGGCGCACCGCCGAGCCGACCGCGACGATGCCGTTCAGCCAGACATAGCGCGAATCGCCCGTCTCGAACACGGGCGAGCTGCGGAAGTAGTATTCGCCCGGGTCGACCGGCTCGCCTGCCGCAATGCGCGCCAGCACTTCGCGCGGCCCGCGGCGGATGCCGGTGTTGCGCACGTAGATGAGCGCGCCGTCGTGCGTTCGCACCGTGTAGCGCGCCTCGAGCAGCGCGGTACCGTCCTCGCGCACGATTTGCCAGTCGGCGCCGCCCGGGACGATGTCGCCGCGCAGCCGTTCTCCCTCGACCGTTCCGCCCTGGATGGCGACGATGCGCCGCGTGCCGGCGGGCGTGGCGCCGAGATCGAGCGGCGCGGCGACTTTCACGCTGGCGCGGCACAGCCGGGAGAGCTTAGGCACGACGGGTTCGGTCATCATGATTGCGTCCTTTCGCAGGCGCCGGATGCGACGGCGCCGCTTCGATGCTAGGATGTTGCGCGGAGAAAAAATGAGCGTCAAGAAGCTTCTCGATCTCACCGGAAAAATCGCGCTCGTGACCGGCGGCTCGCGCGGGCTCGGCCTGCAGATCGCCGAGGCGCTCGGCGAGATGGGCGCGAAGGTCGCGATCGCCGCGAGGAAACCGGAAGAGCTGGAGCAGGCGCGGGAGCATCTCGCCCGGCAGCGCATCGAGGCGCTCGCGCTCACCTGCGACATTTCCCGGCCCGAGGCGATCGACCCGATGGTGGGCAAGCTCATCGAGCGTCACGGACGAGTGGACATCCTTGTCAACAATGCGGGCGCCACCTGGGGCGCGCCCGCCGAAGAGCATCCGCTCGAAGCCTGGCAGAAACTGGTGAACCTGAACCTGACCGGCAACTTCCTCGTGACCCAGGCGGTGGGAAAGCGTTCGATGATCCCGAACCGCTATGGCAGGATCATCAACATCGCCTCGATCGCGGGCTTGCGCGGCAACCCGGTGGGCATGCTGAAGACGCTCGCCTACAACACGACCAAGGGGGGCCTGGTGAATTTCACGCGCGCGCTCGCAGCGGAATGGGGCGAGTACAACATCACGGTGAACGCGATCGCGCCGGGATTCTTTCCTTCGAAAATGACGCGCGCATCGCTCGCGACTCTCGGCGAGAAAATCATCGCCCACTCGCCGCTGCACCGGCTCGGCGACGGAGAGGATCTGAAGGGAGTCGTGGCCTTGCTCGCCTCGGACGCCTCGCGCCACATCACCGGGCAGATCATCGCGGTGGATGGAGGCGCGAGTGTCGCCTGAAGGAAGCCTTGCGGCACCCCCAGGGATCAAGATCCCTTTCACCGAGCACCTCGGCATTCAGCTGGTCGAGATGACCCGGGAACACGCGGTGGTGTCGCTGCAAAAGCGCCCGGAGCTCCTGAACAGCTGGGGCGCGACCCACGGCGGGGTGATCATGACCATGCTCGACCTCGTCATGAGCTGGGCGGTGCGCGGGCACTACGGCGTCGTCGGCGGCGTGCTCACGATCGACTTGAGCGTCGGCTTCATGAAAGGCAGCTTCGGCGACAAGGTGACCGCCGAAGGCCGGGTGCTCCACGGCGGGAAATCCACCGCATTCTGCGAGAGCGAGGCGCGCGACGACAAGGGCGAGCTGCTCGCCAAAGCGATCGGCACGTTCAAGCTGCTCGCCGAAAGGGAAAAAAAAGGCAGTTGACCGGCCGGAGGAAGCAGGAACTCCCTCAGAGACGTTTCAGAAAGGCGTCAACGCGACGGGAAAGGAATCCCCTGCTCCGACGTTGATGTCCCTCACGCGCACCGTGCCGGCTTCGGTGCCGTCGCTCTTCCACAGCTCGGCGCCCGAGGCGCCATCGGTCGCCTGGAAATACAGCGCCCCGTTGAAGACCCTGAATCCGGTCGCGGAAGAAAAACCGGCCCCGACGTTGATGTCCTTCAGGCGCACGGTGCCGGTCTCGGTGCCGTCGGACTTCCATGGCTCGACGCCGGAGGTGCCGTCACCCGCCTGGAAATACAGCGCTCCGTTGAAACCGGTGAGCCCTTGCGGGGAGGAGCCCCCCGGTCCGACAAAGATATCGCTGACCCGCACCGTCCCTGCGCTGGTGCCGTCCGTCTTCCAAAGCTCGGCGCCGGCGGCCGCGTCGAAGGCCGAGAAATAGAGCGCCCCGTTGAAGACGGTAAAGCTGGAGGGGACGGAGCCGCTTACTCCCGGGCTGATGTCCTTCACGCGCACGGTCCCGGCCTCCGAGCCGTCGGTCCTCCACAGCTCCAGGCCCGAGGTGCCGTCGTTGGCCGCGAAATACAGTGCTCCGTTGAAGACGGCAAGTCCCGACACGCCGGAGTTCCCCGCCCCCAGATTGATGTCCTTCACCCCTACCGTGCCCGCGTCGGTGCCGTTGGTCTTCCACAGCTCGAAACCCGAGGTCCCGTCGGTAGCCGCGAAATACAGCGCCCCGTTGAAGACCGCCGCGCCGGAGGCGAAGGGACCGGAGCTGCCCGCACCGGGGTTGATGTCCTTCACCCGCACCGTGCCGGCGTCTGTGCCGTCGGTCTTCCACAGCTCGGCCCCCGAGGTGCCGTCGGTGGCCTCGAAATACAGCGTACCGTTGAGCACGAAGAACGGCCGAGAGAAAAGGGCACTGCTCCCACCGGGATTGATGTCTTTTACGCGAACCGTGCCGGCGTCGCTCCCGTCGGTCTTCCACAGTTCCAGGCCCATGGCGTCGGCAGCCTGAAAGTACAACCAGGCCCCGTTGGCGGTCATCCCGCCGGGGCTGGAGCTGCCCGCCCCCGCAACGATGTCCTTCACGCGCACTGTGCCCGCGTCGGTGCCGTCGGACTTCCAGAGCTCGGTGCCCGACACGGCGTCGGAGGCCTGGAAATAGAGCGCCCCGTTGAAGACGGCGAGCCCGGAGGGACTCGAGGAGGTCGCGCCCGAAAAGATGTCCCTCACCCGAACCGTGCCGGCATTGGTGCCGTCGGTCTTCCAGAGTTCGATGCCCGAAGTGCCGTCGTTGGCCGCAAAGAACAGGAACTGCGGCCCGGCTGGGCCGGCGGCGTCGTCACCGCCCCCGCCGCCTCCGCACCCGGCTATCACGGCGAAAAGAGCGAGCGCCGCGAGCGCACGCGCGGCCTGCCGCCCCCTGCGCCGCGTGGATTCAGCCGCTTTGAGGATTCTGCCGGCCGTGATTCCCATCCTGCCCTCCCTTATTCGCCGTTCGCCGCTCGTCTTGTCCGTGTCCAAGCTGGCACTTTGGGCATGAAGTGTCAATAAAGTCAATTTTTCCGGTTCCGATCCTGCGCAGGGCGCACACGCCTCACGTCTGCCGATCGATTTTCGGTGCAAGCAGGATCTCGCCGCCGCCGAGGATGAGGCGGTTCCACGTCGGAGTGATCACGATATGATGGCCGTCGCCCGCCGGCGGCTTGCCGGCAAACTGACAAAGGGGACAGCATGAAGCGCACGTTCATAGCGTTGTTCAGTCTCATCATCGCTCCGCTGGGATGGACTCAGTCGGGAGAACCCGTCGGGGCGCCATCCTTCAAGCCGGGCGATAGCTGGACCTATGTGCGGACGGACAAATTCGATCGCAGCCGGAACGCAAAATACGTCGAGATGATCAAATCCGTGTCTGACAGTGGTCTTGAGACCTCGCTTCAAGCGCTTGAAGGTACCGTCGGTGGTAGCGGCAACCAGTTCACACGCGAGTTGAATCCGGTCATCTTGGAAGATCTGAAATTCGATCCTTATATCCCCACCTTCCGTTTTCCGCTCGCGCCCGGAAAGAAATGGGATGGGACGTATTCCTTCTCAAGAGAGGGAGTCCAATTGAACGGTACGCGGGCCAGCCGTGTTGAAGGATGGGAGACAGTCAAGACTGCCGCGGGAGAATTCAAGGCGTTGAAGATCACCTACTCAGGGCGTGTATGGACCGCTCGCGGGTTCTCGAACAACCAGTACGGAACTTCCTGGTATTCACCCGAAGTTCGCCGCGTCGTTCTTTCGGAGTTCAAGGCCGTTCAGCCCCCAGTGGACCAACGCGTCGAGCTCGTCAGCTTCAAGCCCGCACCGTAACCGCGTTAGATGCCGGAGCGGCTGGACTTCGAGGCGCGCCGCTCGCTCCTGCATTCCGGCGCCTGGCCCGGCGCCGCCGTTTCTCGAACCGCTCGAACGTCTCGGACTTCCCTACTGCGTCACCGGGGTCACCCCACAACGAGCGCGGAGTGCTCGCTCTGGCCTTCGGTGAAACCTCTCGCCTTCATCCAGTCATAGGCCCGGCCAAAGAGCGCCGGATCGTAGTAATCGACGTGCTTGTACCGTACGAAGGCCGTAAGGAGCTCCTGCGGCTTGAGGGCGCCTTTCGCGTGCGCCGCCACATGGTGGGCATACTTGTAGAAATCCGCATTGATGAGATCGACCGCGGCGTTCTCCGCATCGTAGTACGCCTTGCGCTGTTGCGGCGAGAGCTCGGCGGCGATCACTTCGCCACCCCGATAGAAAGAAGCGGCGACGACATGGGCGCCCTCCTTCAGACCGAGGCTGATGAACGGCTCCATCACCGTCACGGCCCGGTGCAGGCCGCTCTTGAGTCCGGCGTAGCGCATCTGCGGCAGGCCGCCGTGCTCTATTTTGACGTGTGCCGTCCCCACCGCGCTTTCGAGCATCTGCAGCGTCGTGTAGTGCGAACCGGTGAGTTCCTGCACCACGACCGGGACGTCGGCCATGTCGCGCGGAGTCTGCAATTTGTCGTCGAAGGTGAGGATGGCCTGAGCGGCAACCGCGGCGCGCAGGGCCGCGATCGTGCCGCCCCGTTTGCCGCGTTCCAGACGGTCGATGCTCGCCCATTCACAGACGTTGTAGCTGTGAGCCGAGCCGCATTCGAACAGGTTCTCCTTGAGTCGAGAGAGAATCGGTTTTTCGGCGCTGTCCTTCTCGCGATCGGCATAGGTCGCCGAGAAACTCACATCGAGCCCCGCCTTGGTGAACAAGCCTTCTTCGATTCCGACGATCACCGGCAGATCGAATACGGGGTTGTTGGGGGCGATTTTCACTACGGTTCTGGATTCGGGCATCTTCCTCGCTCCATGGGTTTTGGACACGGTGTGGCGCTGACGCAATCATGCGTCGGGACTCGGCGTCTTGCCGCCAAATATACTCCACTTGGGGCAAGAATCCACGATGGAGCGGCCCGCGGACGAGGAAAGGAAGAACGGGCAGCGGCGAAACCTCAGGTCGCGACCCCGAGATCGGCCTCGGCCCGCAGCGCGAGGGCGCGGTTGAAGGCGCTGCCCGGCTTCAGCGCCGTGCGCTCGGCGGCGAGTGCGCGCGCCAGGCGAAGCTGGCGATGGCGCAGCGCGGCCTCGACCAGAGTGAGGTGGATGGCATCACGCTGCGCGTGGCTGCCGCTCATGTGACCGATGAGGCGGACCTTGCTCAGGCCCTCTATCGCAGCGCCGTAGTCTCCCCTTCCGAACGCGGCGAGCGCCTTCGCGAGAGGCAGCGAGAGCTCACGGACCCTTCGCGCGCCCGATTCGTCGCTTTCGGCGCGAATCCGCAGCACCCGCAGCGACTGCTCGACCCGCTCCGAATCGCGCGCTCCGATGAACGCGACCAGAGCATGGAGGTCATGGAAGGGAAAGCCGCCGCTCAGGCGCCTGCCGGCCCATTGGTCGGCAAGCTCGCGCCAGCGTCCGCCCAGGGGAAGTCCTCGAAGGTGGAGCCGCCACAGCAACGCCGAGGCGTCCGCGAGCGACGACAAGGGCATCCCCGGACGAGGCGCGATGCATGCGTCATAGATGTCGAGCGCGGTTCCCACTTCGTTGAGATCGAGATGAAAGAGCGCGAGATGCCACCAGTGGTGGGTCGCGGTCCCGCCTCCCCGGTCCCACTGCGAAGCGGTTGCCTTGAGCCAGGCGATCCCTTCGCGCTGCCGTCCCTGCATCTCCATGACATGCGCGATTGCGTGGACGGCACCCGGATTGGGACGGTCGAGCTCGAGCCCGCGCCGCGCCGTTTCCTCCGCCTGCGCGTAGCGCGCCGTCTCCTCCAGGCCGAATGCGTACATGCCCAGCACGTAGCCGTAGCCGGGTACGCTTGCGTCCCAATAGGGCAGCACCTGCGCGACGCGGTCGCGCAGCATGCCGTGCTGTCCGAGGAAGAAGTCGCCGAAGTGGGCAACGCGCAGGGCGAGCCGGTCGCGCGGGTAGTCGATCAGCACCTCGCCAACCATCCGGATCGCGCGCGGAAAGTCGCGCTCAAGCCAGGCGCGCGCCGCGGCGATGTGTCGGCGCTCGCGATCGTTGGCGCGAAGCACGAACCCCTCGGCCGTGACAACGCACTCGCGCAGCGCCGGCTCCATCGCTTCATCGGCGGCCATGATGAGCAACGCCGCGCGCAGGCAGTAGCCCATGACGAATTGCGGTTCCTCGGCGAGCGCCGCCGCGATGGTCGCGTTCGGATCGCCGGGCCTACCCAGCAGCATTCCGATCACCGTCTCGTGGCGATCGATCGAGGCGTGGCTGCCAGTCGACAACGGCACGCCGCAGGCATCGAAGAGACTCATGAGTGCTCCAGATAATCAGGAGCGAATGATGCGGCCGGCGGCGGCGCCTGGTTTGACCACGACGCCACATTTCTTGCGCGGCCGTCCGCCTTGACCGGAAGACCCTGCGACTCCGGGAGTCAGGTCCCCTGCCGGCGCCAGGCTGCGGGCGGCATTCCGAATTCGCGCTTGAACGCCCGGTTGAACGCCGATTCCGACTCGTAGCCGGACTCCTCGGCGACCAGTGCGATGGCCCGGTTGCCCGAGCGCAGCGTTCGCGCCGCCAGCGCCAGGCGCCAGCGCATCAGGTACTGGATGGGCGGCTCGCCGACCAGCGCCGTGAAGCGCTCGGCCAGCGAGGAACGGGAAAGCGCCACCTCGCGCGCGAGTTCATCCACGGTCCACGCCCTGCCCGGTTCTCCGTGCATCAAGGCCAGTGCGCGCCCGATTTGTGCGTCGCGCACGCCCGCAAGCCAACCCTTGCCCTCCGGCGGCAGGTTCTCGACGTAGCGACGCATCGCTTCCACGAACATGAGCTCGGACAGCTTGGCGAGCATGGATCCGGCGCCCGGCCGCGAAGCCGAGGATTCGCGCACACCCACGCGCAACAGTTCGCGCAGCAGCGCCGCCGCAGGCCCGTCGCCGATCGGGATACGCAGCAAGCGCGGCAGGGCATCGAGCAGTGGGCGGCACACGCTGCGGCTGCAGGCGAGATAGCCGCACACGAAGCGCGTGGCCGCGCCGCCGCCGCCATGGCGCATCTGGATCAAGTCGGCGTCTGCTGCGGCATCCGCACCGATCAGACTGGCCGTCTCTACCGGCGCGAGCTGCAGGTCGCTGCCCATCAGGTGCTTGTCCTCCTCTGGAAACAAGACCAGATCCCCGGCGGCCACGTCGAGCGCTTCCGCGCTGCCGGCCAGCCGAACCTTGCAAGCGCCTTCGGTAAGGAAGTGGAAGAACACCACGTGGTCGGCCCCGGCAAGCCGCGCCCTGACGCTCGCCAGGCCGAATTTCGCCTGCACGCACCAGGGTGCGGTGAACTCCGCGTTGATGTAGACGGCGCCTTCGAGGCGCACCGACTTGAGAACGTCCGACAAGGCATCCATGGGGTTTCGGGCAATAACCGCGGGGTTTCTGCCAAATCGCGATGCGGAGCGATAAGGATACTACCCCTCGTTGCACCGGAACGTTCCCATCAACTTCACAAGGAGTAAAGCCATGTCCGCAGTCCTTTCCACTTCCTCGCCCGCCGTCGATCTCGCCGCAGTCAAGACCCGCCAGCAGGCCGCATGGTCCGCGGGCAACTATGCCGTCGTGGGCACCACGCTGCAGATCGTCGGTGAGAACCTGTGCGAAGCGCTCGACCTGCGCGCGGGCAGCCGCGTGCTCGACGTCGCCGCCGGCAACGGCAATGCGACGCTTGCGGCCGCGCGCCGCTTCAGCGACGTGACCTCCACCGACTATGTGGCTTCGCTGCTCGAATCCGGGCGGGCGCGCGCGCAGGCCGAAGGCCACAGGATCCAGTTCCAGGAAGCCGACGCCGAGAAACTGCCCTTCCCCGACGCATCGTTCGACGTGGTGATGTCCACCTTCGGCGTGATGTTCACCCCGGACCAGGACCGGGCGGCGAGCGAACTCGCGCGCGTGTGCAAGCCCGGCGGCAGGATCGGCCTGGCGAACTGGACGCCCGAGAGCTTCATCGGGCAGCTGTTCAAGACGATCGGCAAGTACATCCTGCCCGCGCCGGGCGTAAAATCACCGGCACTGTGGGGCACGAAGGCGAGGCTGGCGGAGCTCTTCGGCAAGACCGCGAAGGAGATCCGCACGACCCCCCGCGACTTCACCTTCCGCTACCGCTCGCCGGCACACTGGATCGAAGTGTTCCGCACCTACTACGGCCCGATGACCAAGACCTACGGCGCGCTCGATGCCGAGAAGCAAACCGCCTTCACCCGGGACTTGCTGGCTCTGATGGAGCGCGACAACCGCTCGGACGACGGCACGCTGGTGCTGCCGAGCGAGTATCTCGAAGTCGTGATCGAGCGGAAGTGACCACCGCAGCGGAACACTACGAACGCCACCTCGGGCCGATTTACGTCTGGATGGCGGGAGGCGCGGAGGCCGCGCTGCAGGCGGGTGGCGCCGAGATCGAAGCGTTGAACTTGCCGGCCACTCGCGGAGCCGTCGTACTCGATCTTGGTGCGGGCTTCGGGATGCATTCCATTCCACTTGCACGCAGGGGCGCACGCGTAACGGCAATCGACACCTCGGTTGAGCTGCTGCGTACGCTCACCGAGCTCCGCGGCGACCTGCCTGTTCAGGCGGTCAACGATGACTTGTTGGGTTTTCAAAGGCACATTGCAGAAGCACCCTCCGCCATCCTTTGTATGGGAGACACGATCGCTCACCTGCCAGACTTCGGTGCCGTCGAGAAACTCATCGAACGGGCTTCCGGCGAACTGGCGCCTGGTGGCGTGCTCGTGGTGTCGTTCCGGGACTACTCTGTGGCCCTAATCGGGGAGCGGCGCTTTATCCCGGTAAGGAGCGACGAGACCCGCATCCTGACTTGCTTCCTGGAGTACGAGCCGGAGGCCGTCCTCGTACACGACATTCTTCACGAGCGCACAGCGGAGGGTTGGCAAACTCGAGTCAGTCACTATCGCAAGCTGCGCTTGTCGCCTGAACGCCTGAGCGATTGTCTTCAGTCAAACGGCTTCAAGGTCCGTCGCGAGGTCGGCTTGAGAGGCATGGTCCGCCTTGTTGCACAAAGGGCCTGACCGCTTCAGGATTCACCAATGCGTCAGACCGGGCCCTTTTTCCGTGAGGCAGGATCGGGATGATCGCCGGATATGCGATACCAACGGCCTTTTGCCATGCGTTGCACCCACGAGGGCACTTCGGCCGCGCGCGCCGCATTGGCGTCGCGGCGAGGGCCGGACAATCCCCGGGCTTCGCCCATCACCCTCCGAACGCGACATACGCGATTCCGACGCCCAGCGCCGCGAACGGCAGCAGGAAGCCGAGCGCAGTGCCGTTGCCCAGCGAGCGGCCGCCCGTGACGTAGACGAGCACCGTCTTCGCGAGGAGGTTCGAGCCCACGGCCAGCGCAATCGCCCCTGCGGCCTGGGCGACCGTCAGCGCACCGGTCGATGTCAGCTGCAGGGCTGACAAGGTGATGGCGTCCACATCGGTCAGTCCCGACACTGCCGCCAGCGCGTAGACGCCGTGCGGGCCGGCATACTCCCCGAGCCAGGCGGCCAGCACCAGCAGGACGGCGTACATGGCGCCGAAGCCGATCGCTGCCGTGAGGTTCGCCGGGTTGCGGTAAGCGCCCTCCTCCTGCCGCTCACTCCCCGACGCGCCGCGCCAGTGGAGCACGAGCAAGGGCAGGCCGAGCAACAACGCGGGCGCGAGGATCAAGGCGGTAGAGGGCAGCACCGCGGGCGCAACCAACGCGACCAGCAGGATCACCCGCAGCAGCATGGTCGCGTTGGCGAGCAGGATCACGGTGAGCGCCGAGTGGTTCGAGCCGGCGCTCCCGCGTGCATTTCTAGCCGCGACCAGCGTCGCCGCCGTGCTCGAGACCAGGCCCCCGAGCAGGCCCGTGACCAGCAGGCCGCGGCGCCCGGGGGTGAGCCGCCATGCCACATAGCCCAGGAGACTCACCCCCGAGATCAGCACCACCATGAGCCATACGTTGTAGGGACTGACCGCGGCAAGGGGCCCGCTCGCCGCCAGCGGCCGATCCGGCAGCAGCGGCAGAATCACAGCCGAGAGCACCGCGAAGCGCAGCATCGAGCGCAGGTCCTGCGGGGTGAGTTGCTGCGAGAAGCCCTCGAGCTCGGTCTTGAAATAGAGGATCATCGTGATCGACACGCCGACCGCCACGGCGAGCCGGCTGTGTCCGAGCGCGATCAAGGCGCCCAGCGCAAACACCAGCAGCGCCGCGACGATCGTGGTGGTGCCGGAGTCGTCGGCCTTGGTCGCGGGATCCACGACGTGTGCGGCGGTGATGGCGCCGCCGACGAGCAGCATCGCAACGGCGACGATCCAGCCCGAGTGGACCTCGTTCGCCAGCAGCGTGACGAGGCAACCCAGTATCGCGATCAGCGCGAACGTGCGAAGCCCCGCCTTGGTGAGAGGGTTGCGCTCGCGTTCCAGGCCCACGAGCAGCCCGATGCCGGCGCTCGTGGCGAGCGCCAGGACGGATTCGAGTTCGCTGCCCACAGCGCGATCTTAAGCCGTTCAACGCTCTGCGTGTCGCACCGGCAATCCCTCGCAACTAGCCGGTCCTGGATCCGCGATCACGGCTCAAGCCGGACCGGCACGGCTTGATCCGATCGCCGCAATTCAGAAGGGCGTCAGTTCGCTGAGGGAGGAACTCCCCATCCCGGGATTGATGTCCTTCACGCGCACCGTCCCGGCGTCGGTGCCGTCACTCTTCCACAGCTCGGAGCCCGCAGCCACGTCGAAGGCCCGGAAATACAGCGCCCCGTTGAAGACGGCGAATTCCTCCGGGATGCCGTCCCCCGCCCCAAGATTGATGTCCTTCACGCGCACCGTCCCGGCGTCGGTGCCGTTGGTCTTCCACAGTTCGAAGCCCGAGGCGCCGTCGCTCGCCTGGAAATACAGCGCCCCGTTGAAGACGATGAACCTGTTTGGGATGGAGCCGGCCGCCCCAGGATTGATGTCCTTCACGCGCACCGTCCCGGCGTCGGTGCCGTCGCTCTTCCACAGCTCAAAGCCCGCGGTCGCGTCGAAGGCCCGGAAATACAGCGCCCCGTTGAAGACGGTGAATTCTTGCGGCACGGAGTGGCTCGCACCCGCACCCGGGTTGATGTCTTTCACGCGCACCGTCCCGGCGTCGGTGCCGTCGGTCTTCCATAGCTCGGTGCCCGCGGCCGCGTCGACGGCCCGAAAATACAGCGCCCCGTTGAAGACGGTCAACCCAAAGGGGGAGGCGGAGGCCGTCCCAGGATTGATGTCTTTCACCCGCACCGTCCCGGCGTCGGTGCCGTCGGTTTTCCACAGCTCGATGCCCGCGGCCGCGTCTTCGGCCGAGAAATACAGCGCCCCGTTGAAGACGGTCATGGAGGCGGGGGCGGAGTCGCCTATCCCAGGATTGATGTCTTTCACGCGCACCGTCCCGGCCTCGGTGCCGTCGGTCTTCCATAGCTCCTGGCCCCCCGCTGCCGGGTCGTAGCCCTGGAAATACAGCGCCCCGTTGAAGACGGTGAATTGCCCCGGGATGCCGCCATCCGCCCCAAGATTGATGTCCTTCACGCGCACCGTCCCGGCGTCGGTGCCGTCGCTCTTCCACAGCTCAAAGCCCGCGGTCGCGTCGAAGGCCCGGAAATACAGTGCCCCGTTGAAGACGGTGAATTCTTGAGGCTGGCTCCCACCCGCACCCGGGTTGATGTTTTTCACGCGCACCGTCCCAGCGTCGGTGCCGTCGGTCTTCCACAGCTCACGGCCCGCAGCGGCGTCGATTGCCGAAAAATACAGCGCTCCGTTGAAGACGGTGAAGCCGATCGGGTTGGAGTCGCCCGCACCCGGGTTGATGTTTTTCACGCGCGTCGTCCCGGCGTCGGTGCCGTCGGTCTTCCACAGCTCCTGGCCCGAGGAGCCGTCGTTGGCCGAAAAGAACACGAACAGCGCCGCGGCCGCGGCGGCTTCGCCATCGCCCCCGCCGCCTCCGCAGCCCACCATGGTCAGGGTGAGAAGGCCGAGCGCCGCAAGCGCACGCGCGGCCCGTCCGCGACGCCGCATGGATTCAACCGCCTTGAAAGTTCCGCTGATTTTACTTTCCATTCCGCCCTCCCTATTCGTGCCGTTCGCCAGCCGGCTGATTCTACGTGGATACTGTGACGTAGAATGCGCAACACTCATCTTTCCTGATCAGTTCTCGGCGCGAGCAGCATCTCCCCACCGCCCAGGATGAGGCGATTCCACGTCGGCGTGATCACGATCTCGTTCAGGCACACGTGCGCAGGCGACTCCGCGACGAAGCGCACGACGCGCCCCAGGTCTTCCATCTTGAGCATCTTGGCCTGGTCCTCGGGCGAAGGCGGCTTGGGCCGCGCGCGCTGCATCGGCGTGACCGTCTCTCCCGGGTGGATGACGCAGGCGCGGATTCCGTGCAGGCCTTCCTCGAGATTGAGCTGGTGGGTCATTGCAGTGAGCGCCTGCTTGCTCGCGTTGTACGCCGCCCCGCCGACGTAGCCGGGATAGCGGGCGAACCACGAGCCGATGTTGATGACCAGACCGTCGCGCCGCGCGCGCATCAAAGGCAGCACGGCGAGGGTGCAATAGAGCGCACCGTTGAGGTTGATATCGACCACACGGTCCCATTCGGTCGTCGCGAGGTCCTTGAAGAAGCGCTTGGGGATGTTGACCCCCGCGCAGTTGACCAGGATGTCAACGCGACCGTGGCGCGCGAGGATCGCCGCCGAGGCTCGCGCCACCGCCTCGCGATCGGTGATGTCGAGGACTTGTGTTTCCCCCGCGCCGCCCGCTCCCCTGATCAGACTCTCGGTCTCGGCGAGCGCCGAGTCCCTGCGTCCCGAGACGACGACGGTCGCCCCCGATCTTGCGAGCTCGACCGCGCCGGCCTGGCCGATGCCGCTGCCGCCGCCTGTGACCCACGCAACTTTTCCCTTGAGGATTGCCATGTGCGATTACGCAACGGTCTCCGCGGTTTCCAGAATAGGCGGCAAGGGCGTGTCGAGCGCGGCGCAAATCGCCCGCATCAGCTCACCCTCGGCGACGGTGAGTCTATCATCGGCCATAGCCGCCGCGAGGCAGGCCTTGATCAATAGCGGCTTCTTCAGAGGGAAGAGAAGCTTCAGTTCGCGAAACGCT
>Ga0208454_1000363_pt1 | contig 27730 bp, 28 predicted proteins | sample EasRivMeERMZT100_FD_187530 | JGI IMG/M metagenome (GOLD analysis project Ga0208454, IMG submission 187530) | Soil microbial communities from meander-bound floodplain in the East River, Colorado, USA - East River MetaG ERMZT100 (SPAdes) (version 2) | ecosystem: Environmental > Terrestrial > Soil...
CTGCTGGTCTTCGTCGGGAGCTACACCTCGAACCGCCACATCGCCGATCTGATCGTGACGCTCGGGTTCGGCGCGCTCGGCTACCTGATGGTGCGCTTCGGCTGGCCGCGCGCGCCGCTCGTGCTCGGCTTCGTGCTGGGAAAGCTCGCCGAGACCTACCTCTTCATCTCCATGGCGCGCTACGGTTTTTCCTGGCTGACCCAGCCGCTGGTGCTCGTGCTGATCGCGCTCACCGCGCTGGTCATCGCGTATCCGTTCATCCAGGAGCGGCGCAGGAGACCCGCAACGACGGTCTATGCGGATTAGCGCGCCCCTACTCTTCAGCTTCTTCCTTGCCGCGCTGGCGGCTTTCGCCATCGGCTCGGCATGGTCCTGGCCGTTCAAGACCCGGCTCTTTCCGCTCGCCACGGCGATTCCGCTCCTCGTACTCGCGCTCGTGCAGCTCGCACTCGATTTGCGCGGCAAGGCCGGGCCGGCCGATGGACCCCCTGCGGACCTCGTGCCTTCCACCGAGGTACCCGCAGCGATCGCCCGCCGACGGACCCTGTTGACGTTCGCGTGGATGGCGGCCTTCATCGCGCTGGTGTTTCTGATAGGCTTCCCTTTGGCCGTTCCGCTTTTCATGTTCTGCTATCTCATGCTCCAGAGCGCCGCCGGTTGGTGGCGCTCGCTCGCCCTGACGGCGGTCGCATGGGGATTTTTCTACGGCCTGTTCGAACGGCTGCTTCGTTTCCCGTTCGGCGCGGGCCTCGTCCAGACCTGGCTCGATCTATAACTTCAAAGGAGGAAGGCAATGAAATGCAAATGGATTTTCGGCATCCTGGCCGGCGCGGCGGCAATCTCGCTCGTGCCCGTTCCTGCCTGGGCGCAGGCGCCCTACTACGAGGGCAAGACGATCACAGTCGTGATCGGGGCAAAAAGCGGCAGCCTCGAGATCGCGTCCCGGATCGTGTCACGCCATCTCGGAAAGCACATTGCGGGCAACCCGACGGTGATCGTGCAGAACATGCCCGGGGCTGCGCATCTGGTCGCGACCAATCACGTTTTCAACGCGGCCAGGCCCGACGGCTTGACGCTGCTGGCCGCCAACCCTTCGGTCGGCATCGCGCAGCTCACCAAGGTCGATGCTGCGCGCTTCGATCTGCGCAAGTTCGAGTGGCTGGGGTCTTCGGGCGCCGACGGGGTCATGCTCTCGATTCGCCCCGACCTGCCTTACCAGACCTGGGACGAGCTGAAGAAGGCCGACAAGGAGCTGATCGTCGGAACCACCGGCCCTGGCTCGAACGCTCACGACTTCCCGCTGTTGCTGAAAGAATTCGCCGGAGCGAAATTCAGGCTCGTGTCGGGCTATCCCGCCAACTCCGATGTCCTCCTCGCCGTGGAGCGCAAGGAAGTCGATGTTTGGGCGGCTCTGGGGACGACCATCAAGCTGGCGGCCGACCGCGGCGCGGTGCGCCCGCTGGTGCGCGGCCGGACAGCGATCCCCGGGTTCGAGAATTTGCCGGTCGATGAGGACCTGGCGACGAACAAGGTCGGCAAGTCGATCATGGCGATTCGCTCTTCGCCCCTGACGATCGGTCGGGCCTTTGCGGCTCCGCCTGGAACTCCGGCCGATCGCGTGAAGGTTCTCAGGGAGGCTTTCGCCAAAACCATGCAGGACAAGGAACTGCTCGCCGACGCCCAGAAGGCCAAGATCGGAATGAGCTATATCTCCGCGGAAGAGGTGGCGAAGATGTTCGCCGCGCTGATGCAGCAGCCGCCCGAGGTGCAGAAGGAGATGGTGAAGTACATCAAGTTCGAGGGCTAGCTTCGAGCGCGTATGCGGCGACTGATGAAATCGCGGCCGTTTCGATTGTGATCAATCTGCGCCTTCCTTGACCCATGTCAACTGTCGGTCTTTGCCGGGCCTTAGGCTTGCCGGAAAAGTTGGCCGGTTCGTCAGATAGGAGAAGGCAAATGTTGAGGTTCGCGAAAATTGCTCTTGCGGTAGGGCTTGCGGCAGGCGTCTGCGATATTGCGCTCGCGCAGGATGTGACCTACCGCAAGAACATCCGCCCGCTCTGGCTGGAGAAATGCTCGGTGTGCCATGGCTCGAATGCGCCTTACCTGGGCGACTTCGAAGCCGCTGCCGCCAAGTACACCGCGGAGATGAAAGGTCCGCGTATGGATACCTATGCAGACCTTATTTTCTATGTCGGATGGCCCGATACGGGCGCCTTGATGCGGAGGCTCGATGACGGCAAGAGCGTGAAAGGCGGCAAACCAGGCAACATGTATCAATACCTGGGCGCGAACGAGGAAGAACGTCAAAGGAACTTGAACACCTTCAAGGACTGGGTCGGCAAGGACGCCTGGACCCTGAAAAGATGGAACGCGCGGGGCGACGTTCCGGGCATCACTCGAGAGGAACTGGGCAAGATCAAGGTGAAGTATTAGACGGACGGTGGGCAAAGGAAATGCCAAACCCCGCTGTCCCTGGTGCCTGGGGAGCGAGCAGTATCTTCGTTATCACGACGAGGAATGGGGGGTTCCCGTCCACAACGACCGGCTGCTCTTCGAGTTCCTGATCCTGGAGGGCGCGCAGGCCGGTCTGTCCTGGTCGACGATCCTCAACAAGCGTCCGAATTACCGCAAGGCGTTTGCCGGATTCGATCCCGCGAAGGTCGTCCGCTTCGGTGCGCGCGAGGCAAGGAAGCTCCTGGCCGATGCGGGGATCGTGAGAAACCGCCTCAAGATCGAATCGGCGATCGACAACGCGCGGGCCTTCCTAGAAATCCGCCGGGAATTCGGCTCGTTCGACGCCTATCTGTGGGGTTTCGTGGACGGCCGTCCGCTGCAGAGCATCCGGCGCAGCATGAAGCAGGTGCCGGCCCGTACGCCCCTTTCCGACGCGATCAGCAAGGACCTGAAACACCGCGGCTTCCGCTTCGTCGGTTCGACCATCGTCTACGCTTTCATGCAGGCGGTCGGTGTGGTCAACGACCACCTCGTGGGTTGTTTTCGACGCTTGCAACTGCAAAGGCGCCCAAGTTTGCGTTCTTCGGCTAAACTCTTCCGAAAATGAATTGCCCCGGGTGACCTATGCGCCTTATCGCCGCACTGCTCGTGTTCGGACTGGGATGCCTTCAGGCCGTGCATGTCCAAGCCCAGACTGGCGGCGATCCGACCGGCGCCGTGACCCTGGTCGCAACACCGCGCCTGGTCGACGCTGATTACAGGGGAGCCGTGCTGCTCGCCGTGCCGACGGAAAACAGCCGGCACGTCGGCGTCATCATCAATCGCCCCACGGGACGCTCGCTTTCCAGTCTTTTCCCCGGGCACGCCCCGTCGAAGCACGTGCGCGATCCGGTGTACTTCGGCGGACCGATATTGCGCCAGGCAATCTTCGCGGTGGTCCAGGCAGACCAGACGCCCGGGCCAGGATCGATTCGCATCATGAAAGAGCTGTTCCTCGCGACTCAGGGCTCGGTGGTCGATCACATCATCGAGCAGACGCCCAACGGGGCGCGCTATTACGTGGGCTACGTGGCCTGGCGTCCCGGCGAGCTGCGCCAGGAGATAGACCGCGGGCTGTGGTACGTGCTCGACGCCAACCCCGAACTCGTCTTCCGCAAAGACCCGGGAAGACTCTGGGAAGAACTGATGCGGCGCGCTCGTGCGGTCACCGCCTGGACGCTCGAGCGTCCGGGCCCCCTCGCCGCCGTTTATCCCGACTAGCGTTCAGGCCTCCCCGATGAAGCTGTCGCGGCGCGCGGGGCTTCTCACGCTTTCCGTCTGGGCTTTCGCGGCCGGCGTCTGCGCCCAGAATCCTTCCGGGACGTTCTTTCTCGTCGCGAAACCGGGAATGCCCGACCCGAATTTCCGGGAAACCGTTGTGCTCGCCACCGAGAACGAACGCGCGCAGGTAACGGGTGTCATCGTCAACCGCCCCAGCGATCGCTCCCTTGCCGAGCTTCTGCCGAACGAGCGTTTCAAGTCTTTCACGGATCCGATATTCTTCGGCGGGCCGGTGGATCTGCAGGGTTTGTTTGCGGTATTTCGCACCGACAAGCTTCCCGGCGAAGCGCTGACGATGCTCCCAGGACTGTATCTCGCGCTGCATCCGAATACGGTCGACCTGCTGCTCAGCACTCCTCCGGCCCAAATCCGCTTGTTTGCGGGCTACTCCGGATGGGCTCCCGGCCAGCTGCGAGGGGAACTCGACCGCGGTGACTGGCTGGTCGTGGATGCCGACGCAGACAGCGTCTTCCTGAAGGACACCTCCAGGCTGTGGCGAGACATGGTGCGGCGGGCACGCGGTGTCCGCGTCGACGCCGCCCCCGCCGACGATGCTTCGTTAGGCGGCGCCGATCGGCCTGGACCGATCTATCGAGAGCGGTCCAGGCTTACTTCTTCAGACCGATGAGCTGCATGATGCGGGCGAGTTCCGCATCTTCCTTTGCGATCAGCACGCCGAATTCCTCGGCTGGCATGAAAGCCGGGCGCACGCCGAGCCGCTCGCTCGCCTGAACGAAGTCCGAGCTCTCGGCTGTTTTGCGGATCGCTGCCTCGAGAATCGCCACAGCGGGCTTGGGCGTGCCCCTGGGCACGGCGATGCCGCGCCAGGCTTCGAGCGAAACGTCGAAGCCCTGCTCGCGCGCGGTCGGCACACCGGAGAGCGCCGGATCGCGACCGGAAGTGAGAGCGGCGAGCAGGCGTACCTGGCCCGATTTCACGTAGCCGGACAGCGCCGCGGGCAGCTGCACGACGACCTCCACCTGCCCGCCGAGCAGGCTGGGCACGACCTGGGCGGCGCCGAAGGGCACGTCCACCACTTCGGCGCCGGCGGCCTTGAACAAGGCGACCGCGGAAATATGGGTGTGGCTGCCGATTCCGGAATTCCCGACCGTGATCTGCTTGGGCCGCGATTTCGCCGCGGCCATGAGCTCGCCGAGCGATTTCCACTGAGAGTCGCTCTTCACCGCGATCACCGGCGACTCGACCAATACGCGAGCCACCGCGTCGAAGGCGCGATAATCGAGCGTCATCATTCCCGAGTGGTAGGTGGTGGAGACCGAGTTGGAGTTCCAGACGACCGAGTAACCGTCCGGTTTCTGGGCCGCCACGTACCTGTAGCCGATCGCGCCTCCGGCTCCCGGGCGATTGACCACGAGCACCTTGGCTCCGAGCTGCTTGGACATGCCGTCGGCGAGCAGCCGCGCGGTCACGTCGGCCGAAGAGCCCGCCGGAAAGAGCACCGTGATCTCGATCGCGCCTTTTTGCGGAAATTGCGGCTCTTGCGCCTGGACCGCCGCGGCCAGAACGGCCGCACCGAAAACCGCCTGCACCTTCACCCATGCTCTCATGAACTCCTCCTGTCAGTCGTTGGCCAGGATCTCCGCAACCTCGACGCGGCGACCTTCGCGTGCCGACACGATTCCGGCGCGAATCACCGCGAGCGACTCCGTGGCCCGTTTCCCGTCCATCTCGGGTTTGCCGTCACCGCGTACCGCTTTCGCGAACTCCTCGAGCTCCTCGACGAAAGTGTCGTTTTTCTCGCAGGGAACCGGGCTTGGTTTGTCGCTTCCGCGCCTGAGAATGCGCAGGCCCTGGTGCATATCGTAATACGCGCTCGCCTCCTTGCCGTAAACATTCATCAGGTAGTACTCGGACGCGGAGGCGTAGCTCGCGTTGAGCGTCGAGAGCGCGCCGCTATCATGCTCCAGGACGAGGCTCGCCACGTCGGGATTGTCGCCCGGGAGCACGAGCTGCGCGAACCTGCCGTTTACCGCCTTGATCGGCCCCAGGAGATATTCGAGCACATCGCTGTAGTGGATGCCGATCTGCAGCATCACCCCGCCCGGCATGCCGGCGGCCGTGTAGCGCCAGGAGTTCAGATCGATCTTCCCGAGACGGTCGCGGCTGATGTTCGCCTCGGCGTTGACCAGCCTGCCGAACGCTCCCTCGTCGATCTGGCGCCTGATCCACCGGAATTGGCTCTCTCTGCGCCGCTGGTATCCCAGGGCGAGCACGATCCCGGCCTTGCGGCAGACCTCGGTAATGGCGCGCCCCTCGGAGACGGTATTGGCGATCGGCTTGTCGAGAAACACGTGCTTGCCGGCTGCCGCCGCGGCGCGCGTCGTTTCGAGATGCACATCGTTCGGCGTGGTGTTGATCACCGCTTCGACCGCGCGGTCTTCCAGGATAGCCTCGTAGCGCGGGGCGGCCCTGCAACTGTATTTCGCGGCGAAAGCCCGGCGCTTTTCCTCCGACCGCGTGTAGCAGGCGACGATTTTCAGCTTGCCGGAGCGTTGGATCGCATCGGCGAGCACGTCCGACCACCAGCCCATGCCGACGCAGGCGACCCGCACAGGTTCGAACGCCATGGGCGTCACTTCGGACCCGCAGTCACTCCGATGGACTCGACTGCCTCGCGCGCGATCCGCTCGTCGGTCGCCCAATCTCCGCCGCTCACACCGACACCGCCGATGCATTCACCGTCGATGAGGATCGGGCAGCCGCCTTCCATCGCGGTCCAACGCTCCGGCCCCGCCGCGAGCGCCAGCCCAAGCGCGTGCGCCACGTCGAGCGCCTGCCCCTGCGCGCCGTGTGACGAAGTGGGACGCTTGTTGGAGGCGGCGCATACGGCCTTGGTCGTCGCCGAGTGCAACGAGTGAAAGCGGCCTCCGTCCATGCGTTCGAGCGCGACGAGGTGCCCGCCCGAGTCGGCGACCGCCACGGAGATCGCTATTCCTGCGCGCCGGGCCTTGTCGACGGCCGTGTCCGCGATCTTCTTTGCCCCCGCATGGGTCAGGCGCTTGGCGTTCGCAACGTACATTGAACTGCCCTCGAAGGCGTCCGGAAAGGCAGGATTCTGCCCGGGGTGCTGCCCCGCATCAAGGTCTTTGTTGCTGAGGCGGACCGACCGCCTAGAGTGCGGCGACCGACTTCTGCGGGGGCCTGGCGGCGGATTTTTCGAACTGCATCGCGCCGTTCCTGTATTCGACGCGAATCACGTCCTTTGCGCCAAACACGCCTTCGAGGATGCGTTTCGACAGCGGGTTCTCGATGGTCTGCTGAATCGCGCGCTTGAGCGGGCGTGCGCCGTAGACGGGATCGAACCCGGCCTTGGCGAGCTGCGCGAGCGCGCTGTCGGCGACGTCCAACGCCATGTCGAGCTTCGCCAGCCGCTGCTCGAGATACCGAATCTGAATTCTTGCGATATTCCTGATGTGTTCTTCGTCGAGCGCGTTGAACACCACGATCTCGTCGATGCGGTTGACGAATTCGGGCCGAAACTGCGTCTTCACCTCGGCCAGGACGGCGGTCTTGATCAATCCGGGGTCGTCACCTGCCATTTGCTGGATCATCTGCGAGCCGAGGTTGGAGGTCATCACGACCACCGTGTTCTTGAAGTCCACGGTGCGCCCCTTGCCGTCGGTCATGCGGCCATCGTCGAGCACCTGCAGCAGCACGTTGAACACGTCGGGGTGCGCTTTCTCGACCTCGTCGAGCAGGATCACGCTGTAGGGCTTGCGCCGCACCGTCTCGGTGAGATGTCCGCCCTCCTCGTAGCCCACATAGCCGGGCGGCGCGCCGATCAGCCGCGCCACCGAGTGCTTCTCCATGAACTCCGACATGTCGATGCGGATGAGATGGTCTTCCGAGTCGAAAAGGAACGCGGCGAGCGCCTTGCAAAGCTCGGTCTTCCCTACGCCCGTAGGCCCGAGGAACAGGAACGATCCGTAGGGCCTGTTCGGGTCGGCAAGCCCGGCGCGCGAGCGGCGAATCGCATCAGCCACCAGGCGAACCGCTTCGTCCTGGCCGACCACGCGTTCGTGCAGCTTCGATTCCATCGCGAGGAGCTTGTCGCGCTCGCCCTGCATCATCTTGGACACGGGGATACCGGTCGCGCGCGAAACCACTTCGGCGATCTCTTCCGCGCCCACTTGAGTGCGAAGCAGCCTGGGCTTTCCCTGTTTCGAGGGCGTTTTCTCCGCCTTCTTCAATTGCGCCTCGAGCTGCGGCATGCGGCCGTACTGGAGCTCGGAGACCTTCTGCCAATCGCCTTTGCGCTTCGCGGCCTCCATCTCGAGCTTGAGCTTCTCCAGCTCCTCCTTGACGTGCTGCGAGCCGGCCACCTGCGCCTTTTCCGCCTTCCACACTTCCTCGAGATCGGCGTATTCGCGCTCGAGTTTCATTATTTCGCTCTCGATCAGCGTCAGGCGCTTCTGCGAGGCCTCGTCCTTCTCCTTCTTCATCGCTTCGCGCTCGATCTTGAGCTGGATCAGGCGCCGGTCCAGCTTGTCCATTGCCTCGGGCTTGGAATCGATCTCCATCTTGATGCGCGCCGCGGCCTCGTCGATGAGATCGATCGCCTTGTCGGGAAGGAATCGGTCGGTGATGTAGCGGTGCGACAGCTCGGCCGCCGCGACGATCGCCGGGTCGGTAATGTCCACGCCGTGGTGAACCTCATACTTTTCCTGCAACCCGCGAAGGATGGCGATGGTGGCCTCGACCGAGGGCTCGTCCACGAGCACTTTCTGAAAGCGCCGCTCGAGTGCCGCATCCTTTTCGATGTATTTGCGGTATTCGTCGAGGGTAGTCGCGCCGACGCAGTGCAGCTCACCGCGCGCCAACGCCGGCTTCAGCATGTTGCCTGCGTCGATCGCACCTTCGGCCTTGCCGGCCCCGACCATGGTGTGCAGCTCGTCGATGAAAACGATGGTCCGACCCTCGTCCTGCACAAGTTCCTTCAGTACCGCTTTCAGGCGCTCCTCGAACTCACCGCGGTACTTGGCGCCCGCGAGCAGCGCCGCCATATCGAGCGATAGGACGCGCTTGTTCTTGAGCGTCTCAGGCACCTCGCCGTTGACGATGCGCTGCGCAAGGCCCTCGACGATCGCGGTCTTGCCCACACCCGGCTCGCCGATCAGAACAGGGTTGTTCTTGGTGCGCCGCTGGAGAATCTGGATAACCCGCCGAATCTCGTCGTCGCGTCCGATCACCGGATCGAGCTTGCCCGAGCGGGCGCGCTCGGTGAGGTCGAGGGTGTACTTCTTCAGCGCCTCGCGCTGCCCCTCCGCCTCCGGGTTCGCGACCGTCTCGCCGCCGCGCACTGCCTTGATCGCCTGGTCTATGGCTTTCTTGCTGCCGCCCTGCTCCTTGAGAAGCCTGCCGGCCTCGCCCTTGTCGTCGGCGAGCGCAAGCAGGAAAAGCTCCGAAGCGATGAATTGATCGCCCCGCTTCTGGGCTTCCTTGTCGGCGAGATTGAGCAGGCCGTTCAGCTCGCGCGAGATCTGCACTTCCCCGCCGTGGCCCTCGACCTTCGGCAACCGTGAGATCGCCTGTTTCGCCCCCTCGCGCAGCCGCGGCACGTTCACACCCGCCCGGGAGAGCAGCGATGCCGCGGTGCCGTCTTCCTGCGCGAGCAGCGCCGCCAACAAATGCGCAGGCTCGATGAATTGGTGGTCTTGGCCCACCGCGATGCTCTGCGCATCAGCGAGCGCCTGTTGGAACTTGGTGGTTAATTTGTCAAAACGCATGGCATCAACCCGGTCTCCGGTGAAAGGGAGGTGGGGCGATCTGCCCGATTTTCAAGGCTCTGCCGTGCGGGCTCGCAAGAGATCATCTCAGCAGAGGCATTAGAATAGCGCGTCGCAGCAGACATGTCCCATCCTGAGAGTGATTCTCTATCACAATGGCGAAGAAGTTCGAACTCAAGGACCACCTGGGTAAGTATCCGATCAGTCGCGAGATCGGCAGCGGCGCCACCAGCCGTGTCTATCTCGCGCGCGACCCCTTCGCCGAGCGAGAGGTCGCCATCAAGGTGTTTCTGTTCGATGACCACGTCAATCCCCAGACGGAACGCATGATGCACAAGGCGTTCCTCGCCGAGGCCGCGCTCGTCGGCAAGCTCAGCCATCCCCATATCGTCGCGATCCTCGACGCCGTGGCCGAACTCGAGCACAGCTACGTAGTAATGGAGTATGTCCCCGGCACAACGCTCGAGGCCCACTCGGACGTGACCAACCTGCTGCCTCTCAACAAGGTCGTCGAGATCATCTTCAAGTGCATCCGGGCGCTCGAGTACGCGTTCCAGCACGGAGTGATCCACCGCGATATCAAGCCCGGTAACATCCTGATCTCGCGGAGCGGCGACACCAAGGTGAGCGACTTTGGGGCTTCGTTTCAGCATCGGCTCGGCCAGGAAACGACCCAGATCACAGGCGTGGGATCGCCCGCCTACATGTCCCCCGAGCAGATCCGGATGGAAGACGTCACCCACCAGACCGACATCTACTCGCTGGGGATCGTGATGTACCGCCTGCTCACGGGTCGGCTTCCCTACGAAGCCAACACCCAAGCCAGCCTGACCTATGCCATTCTCAACACGACCCCGGCGCGGCCCGCAACACTGCGGCCCGACCTCCCGCCGCTGCTCGACCAGATCGCGATGAAGGCGATAGAGAAGGATCCTGCAGCGCGCTACAAATCCTGGCTCGAATTCGGCAAGGACCTGAGCCAGGCCTTCACCACGCTGCGCCTTTCGGGCACATCGATCTCCGATTCCCAGAAGTTCAACGAGCTTCGGGAGATGGCCTTTTTCGAGGATTTCGACGATGTCGCTCTTTGGGAAGTCGTGCGCATCGGCAGCTGGAAACCGATCAAAGCGGGAACGGCCATCATCCGTGAGGCCGACAAGGGCGATAGCTTCTTTCTATTGGTCGCCGGTGAAGTCAGCGTGACCCTCCTGGGGAAGCAGCTCAACTCGATCAAGCCCGGCGGCTGCTTCGGAGAAATCCTCTATTTCAGCGACAGGGTCAATCGTCGCACGACGACCATCACCGCGCTCGGCGAAGCGACCGTGATCGAGATCAAGGCGGATGCGCTGCGCGCCGCTACCAGCGGCTGCCAGGTCGGATTCAACAAGGCGTTCATGCGAGTACTGGTCGATCGCCTGACTCAGGCCAACCTGCGGCTCGCCGGGCGCGGCTAGGGGACGCCGGAATTCCTGCTAGCCCTGCAGCGCGCGAACGCTCGCGATGCCAAGCAGGGTCATGGAGATCGAGCCGAGCAAATGTGCCAGGGTGTGTGCGAACGCCCAGCCGTAGCGCCCCGTAGTCAGCAAAGACACCGATTCGGCCGAAAAAGTCGAATAGGTGGTCAGTCCCCCCAGAAAGCCCGTGATCACGAACAACCGCAGCTCGGGCGCGAGACCGCCATATTGCTCGAAAACCGTGACGCCGATTCCGACCAGGTAGCCGCCGATCAGATTCGCGGCGAGAGTTCCCATCGGCAAACCGGGTACCAGCGCATTCATCGCCACGCCGAGCCACCAGCGCAGCCACGCACCGAGCGCCGCGCCGATTCCGACGGCCGCTACGCCCGCCGCCGTCATTCAAGTCCTCTCGCGCTAGGCGGCATCGGTCTTCGGTGAATTCCATCGCTCCGACGCCTCGTCATCCGAGGCCCGCGCATCGACCCAGCGAGCACCCCGCGGAGTCTCCTCCTTCTTCCAGAACGGTGCGCGCGTCTTCAGGTAATCCATGATGAACTCGCAGGCCGAAAATGCTTCCCCGCGATGCGCCCCGGTGACGACTACCAGCACGATCTGATCGGTCGGCATGAGCTCGCCGACGCGGTGGACGATCAGCGCGTCCATCACGTCCCAGCGGCGCTTCGCTTCGGCGGCGATGCCCTCGAGCGCCTTCTCGGTCATGCCGGGATAGTGCTCGAGCGTCATCTTGATCACCGCGTCACCATCATTGGCGTCCCGGCATACGCCGATGAAACTCGCCACCGCGCCGATCCTCGGGTTGTTCCGGCGCAGCGCAGCGATCTCCGCGCCTGCGTCGAAATTCTGGGTCTGAATGCGCACCGGCATCTCAGCCTCCGGTGACCGGCGGGAAGAAAGCGACCTCGTCGCCGGACTTGACCGGCGTGGTCGGCTGGGCCATGTCCTGGTTGACCGCGACGCGCAGGGCCTTCCCTTGAGCAAGCGCCGTCTGCCAGACACCGCCTCGGGCCATGAGCAGCGATCTCACACCGGCGACCGTAGACACCGCAGGTGAAAGTTCGAGGTCCTCGCCCGGTTTGCCCAGTTGCTCCCGCAAGCCTGCGAAATAGAGCACCTTGACCTTCATCGATACAGCTCCGAATACGGCATGAACTTCACCAAGTCCCCTGTGTGGATCGGATGCTCCGCCGGATTATCGAGCAATCCGTCCGCCCATGCCGTGGATGTCAGCACCGCCGAGTCCTGGGTGGGATAGAGATCGAGTCCCCCGCGCGCGTTCCATTTTACGCGCAGGAACTCACGCCGGAGATCCGGTTCGGGCCAGTCGAAATCCGCTCGCGCGGTGATCGCGCGGGCTTGCACGTCGGCGACACCTTGCGTCTTGAGCAGGAACGGCCGGACGAATATGAGGAAGGTGACGAAGCTCGATACCGGATTCCCGGGCAGCCCGATGAAATTGGCTTTGCCGACGCGGCCGAACGCAAGGGGCCGCCCCGGCTTCATGGCGATCTTCCACATGAGGAGCTCGCCCTCGGCTTCGACGGCGGGCTTGACGAAATCCGCCTCGCCCACCGAGACGCCGCCGCTCGTCACGATCACATCGCACTCTGCGGCTGCGCGGCGCAGCACTTCCCGAGTCGCGGCCAGGGAATCGGGAACGATCCCATAGTCGCGAGTCTCGCACCCGAAGATGGCCGCAAGCCCGTTCAGGGTAAAGCGGTTGGAGTTGTAGATGCGCCCCGGCGGCAGTGGATCACCCGGCATCACCAGCTCGTCGCCGGTGAAGAACAAGCCCAGACGCACGCGCCGGTAAACGGGAAGCGTGGCAATGCCCACCGACGCGGCGAGCCCCGTGTCCTGCGGCCGCAAGCGGATGCCCGCGGGAAGGACTTCTCCGCCCGCGCGGATGTCGCTGCCCGTGAGCCGGATCCATTCGCCGCGCGCGGGAAGCTTTTTTATCACGACGTCGTTGCCATCCTGAGTACAGAACTCCTGCATCACGATCGCATCGGCCCCGGAGGGGATCGGGGCGCCGGTGAAAATGCGCGCTGCGGTTCCGGGAGCGAGCGGCTTGCCCATCGAGCCGGCCGGGATTTTCTGGGCAACTTTGAGCCGCGTATCCGGCCGGGAGAGATCGGCCATACGTACCGCATAGCCATCCATGGCGCTATTGTCCATGGGCGGCACGTTCATGGTCGAGCGCTGCGCGGCCGCGAGCACCCAGCCGGTCGCCGAGAGGGTCGGCACCGTTTCTGTTTCGGAGACTGGTCGGGCGCCGGCGAGCAGGCGCTCGAGCGCCTCGTCCACGTTGAGCAAGCCTTTGGTCATCTGAATCCGTTGTAGCTCAGGATGAACTTTCCGATGCCGTCATGATCATTGAGATCGAACTGTCGCAGTTTGGTTTCAAGCGCGGCATCCGTGGCGATGGCCACGATATGCTCGTCCTCCGGGTGCAGCAGCGGCTTGCCGTTTTCGCGACGCCAGATCTCGAGTTTGGGCAAAGCGTAGTGCTTGTAGCCCTCGACCAGCAGCAGGTCGCAGGGCGAGACGCGCTTGATCTGCTCCTCGAGCGAGGGTTCCGGTTCGCCCCGGAGTTCGTGCATGATGACCCAGCGTTTTTCCGAAACGACCACGACCTCGCCGCAACCCGCTTCGCGGTGGCGGTACGAGTCCTTCCCGGGATGATCGGCCTCGAAGCTGTGGTGCGCGTGCTTGATGAGCGACACCTTCAGGCCCCGTTTCACGAAGCGCGGGATGAGTTGCTCGATCAGCGTGGTCTTGCCGCTTCCCGACCATCCGGCGAATCCGAATATTTTCATCCCAGCCCGAGCCGGCGGCATCTTCCGGCGAAAGGCGTTATTGTATCAGGGCGTCATTCCCGTAGAAATATAGCGGTGCCACCGTCACAGAATGGCGCTGCAATCAAACTCCGGCCTGGCCCGCGTTCGGGAAGAACAGCTGCTCGCCGCCGATCTTGTACCCGGCGATCGCCCGCTGTCCCTCGGGGGAAACAATCCAGTCCACGAAGGCCTGGCCGAGGTCTTTCTTCACGTGAGAGTGCTTCGCCGGATTGACGAGGATCACGCCGTACTGGTTGAAGAGGCGCTTGTCGCCTTCCACCGCGATGACGAGATCCGCGCGGTTCTTGAACGAGATCCAGGTGCCGCGGTCGGCGAGAATGTAGGCGTTCATGGATGCTGCGGCGTTGAGCGCCGGGCCCATCCCCTGCCCGGTGTCCCGGTACCACGGCCCCTTGTCCTTCGCGATGTCCACCTTCGCCAGCTTCCACAGCTCGAGCTCGGCCGTGTGGGTGCCGCTCCGATCTCCGCGCGAAACGAAGGGGGCTTTCGCAGAACTGATCTTGCGCAGCGCCTCGAGGATGTCCTTTCCGCCGGCAACCTTCGCGGGGTCGGACTTCGGTCCGATCAGCACGAAGTCGTTGTACATGACGGGCATCCGCTTCACTCCGAATCCGTCCGAGATGAATTTCTCCTCGAGCGATCTTGCGTGAACGAAAACCACGTCGGCATCCCCGCGGCGCGCCATGTCGAGGGACTGACCCGTACCCAGAGCGACGACGCGCACCTGGATCCCCGTATTCTTCTCGAAGACCGGCAGCAGGTGCTTGAAGAGTCCCGACTGCTCGGTGGAGGTGGTCGAAGCGACGGTGATGAATTTCTGCTGGGCGTGCGCCGTGAGAGAAAGGAACAGCGCGGCAATCGGCAGCAACTTTCTGATCAAGTCCAAGGCAGTTCTCCTTTGATGAATGCGGCGGCTTGCGCCGACCGGGGTTTGGAAAAGAATTCGCCGACCGGCGCGCGCTCGACGAGCCGTCCCTGATCGATGAACAGGATCTCGTCGCCCAGCCGCCGTGCCTGGCCGAGGTTGTGCGTCGCCATCACGACCTTGGTGCCCGCCGCGTCGAAGGCTCGAATCACGGTTTCGATCTCGCGCGTCGCGCTGGGGTCGAGGCTGGCGGTGGGCTCGTCGAGGAACAGCACTTCCGGATGCAGCGCCCAGGCGCGCGCGAGCGCGAGGCGCTGCTGCTCGCCTCCCGAGAGCACGCGCGCGGGCCGGCGGGCGAGGTGCGCGAGCCCGACGCTTTCGAGCGATTCGCGCACCAGCGTCCCACGCTGCGGTTCCGGGATTCCGGCGATTTTCAGCGCGTAGGCGACGTTGGCATGGGCCGAGCGGCGCAGCATCACCGGCCGCTGGAAGACCATGGCCTGCTTTCTCGGCGCACCCGGGCGCTCGGGTGAGTTCCATTCGATTCGGCCCGAAGTCGGACTCAACAGACCGTGCATGAGCCGCATCAGCACGCTCTTTCCCGCGCCGTTGGCGCCCAGGATGATGGTGCTTGGCCCCGGTCCGATCTCGAGCGAAACCTGATCGATGATCGCTCGCCCGCCGGCAACAAACGACACGTCGGCAAGACGCAGCGGAAGGAGTGCGCCCTGGCTCATCCGTAGCGCCGCTGCGCCAGCTCCTTGGTGAGGTAGGCCGCCGCGTTCACGGCGACGACGATGGCGATCAGGATCACCCCCAGGCCGAGTGCGAGCGGCAGGTCGCCTTTGCTCGTTTCGAGCGCGATGGTGGTGGTCATCACGCGCGTCACGCCATCGATGTTCCCGCCGACGATCATCACCGCCCCGACCTCGGCCGCGGCGCGCCCGAAACCGGCAAGGATCGTGGTCAGCAGCGAGAAGCGCGTATCCCACAGCAGCGTGAGGGCCGCGTTCACTCGCCGCGCGCCGAGCGAGCGCAGTTGCTCCTCGTACTCGCGCCAAGCGTCCTCGATCGCCTGGCGCGACAGCGCCGCGATGATCGGGAGGATAAGAATGGTCTGGGCCACGACCATCGCCGTGGGCGTGAACAGGACGCCGAGCGGGCCAAGCGGGCCGGCGCGTGAAAGCAGGAGGTACACGAGCAACCCGACCACGACCGGCGGCAGGCCCATGAGCGCGTTCAGCACGACGATCACTGTCTGGCGGCCGGGGAATCGGCCGACCGCGATCGCGGCGCCGAGCGGCAAACCCAGCAACGCGGCAATCGCGACTGCCGACAGGCTCACGCGCAGGCTGAGCAGGACGATCTCGACCAGCTTGGAGTCGAGGCCGACCAGCAAGGCCAGCGCGGTGCTCAGGGCTTCGGACACGAAGGCGCTATCGCCTGGCTTCCACTGCGTCTTTCCCGGCGGTCACGGACTTGTGAAATAGATTGCATAGATTTACCATCGTCATAGAATGATATGGGTAGAGCGATAGTAGTTAAAATATGTTGTTATTTGCATATATTGGTTTTCTATTGATTCGACGCGCGCCGAACGCTTCCGAGCCTCACCCGACCCGATGATCAAGATTCGAATTGAAGCCAGCTGGCAGGCCGGCGGGTCGGAGGCAGAACTGGCCGGCGGCCTGCTGTTTCGCCTCCTGGAGGCGGTGCAGACCTCGGGTTCGCTGGCGGAGTCGGCGCGGGCGCTGGGATTTTCCTATCGCCACATCTGGGGCCAACTCGGCAAATGGGAGAAAGCCGTGGGTAAGCCGCTCGTCCGGCTTGAGCGGGGCCGCGGCGCAAAGCTGACCGAATTCGGCGAAAGACTGATGTGGGCCGAGCAAACGGCCCGCTCGCGCCTGGAGAGCCAGGTCGAGACCGTCCAGCGCGAACTGGATAGCGAACTCTCCGCCGAGCTTTCGCGAGGCACCACCAACCTGGTGATGCACGCGAGCCACGATCTCGCCTTGACGCACCTGAGGGACCTGCTTGCAAAAGCCCACGGCGTCCAGCTTCAGCTGCAATACCACGGCAGCCTGGAGAGCCTCGATGCCCTGGCGCAGGGCCGCTGCGACTTGGCCGGCTTTCATCTCCCCGAGGGGGGCCTCGAGACCGATTTCTTCTTCCATCGCCGCGCCTTCAAGGCACGGGATCACACGCTCATCCGTTGCGCCACCCGCACGCAAGGCCTGATGCTCGCGAAAGGCAATCCGAAAGGCATTCGCGGGCTGGCGGACTTGACCCGGAGGGACATTCGCATGATCAACCGCCAGCCCGGATCCGGTTCACGGCTGGAGTTGGATCAGATGCTGCGTGAAGCGATGATCGACCCCGCGCTTGTCGCCGGCTACGACGACGTCGAATTCACGCATCTCGCCGTCGCAGCGACCATCGCCTCGGGGATGTGCGACGTCGGCTTCGGCCTCGAGGCGGCAGCCGCACAGTTCAAGCTCGGCTTTATCCCCTTGCTTCGGGAGCGCTACTACCTCGCCTGCCGCAACGAGGTCGCGCGCGCCCGGCCGGTGAGCTCCCTGCTTGCCGTGCTGGGAAGCCGGGAATTCGGATCGCTTGCCGGAGGGCTCGCCGGCTACGACTGGGCCGGGGTCGGCGAGTTGCTGAGCGCGGAAACCGTGCTGGGCGCGCGCGTCGGCGGGAGGCGCAACGTGCTTCGCCCCGAGGCGAAGCCCATCCGCGCCCAGTGACTAATCCCTTGCCGGGCGCTTCGACCCTAGGCCTGCAGCTCTCTCGCCGTCATCGTGTACTTGAAGTTGTCCGGGTCGAGGCTGTCGATGCGACCCGCGGCGGTCTCGGCCTGCGGGTACATGAAGAAGGTGAGCTTGCCGCTCTTCGCGTTGGGCAATGCCAGATCGTTTGCGGTGTTGAAAGCGAGCCAGTTCATCTCCCACGCCCCGAAGAGTTTCGGCCGCACCGTCTGCACCAGCGGATCGCTCAAGGTCGTCGGCTGCGCCTTCTCCTCGAGCACGACCTTCCTCACGTCGGCCGGATCCACCGGCACCCAGCCGAAACCGGCGAGATGCACTTCCGCCCGGCAGTGCTGCGCGCGCGTGATGTTCGCCGTGCCCGCGCCCAGGCTGCGGTAGCCGAACTGGGATTTCGCGACGCGCACCCCGTAGACGTCGCGCGCGGGGAGCCCCGCCGCGCGCGCGAGGCCCACGTAGAGCGCGTTCAGGTCGGCGCACTTGCCCCCGAGGTTTCCGGTCTCGAGCATCGCCTTGATGTCCCCGACACCGCAGCCGCGGGTCTTCGGATCGCGGTAGGTGTTCTCGACGATCCACTCGTAGATTGCCTTGGCCTTGTCGTAGTCGGACTTTGCACCCCGGGTGACCTCCTGCGCGGTCTTCCTCACAATGCCGTCGGTGGGCATGTGCTCGGTCGCCTCGGTGTAGAACGCTCGCTGCCCGGCCGAAAGCTTCTCGGCCGATCCCACCCGCGCGGAAAGGTCCACGGCGTGATCGCGCGTGGCGAAGCGGCTGGTGAGCTCAACCACGGGCGTCTTGGTCGCCGAGGGCCACTCGGCGTAGAGCATGCCCGCGCCGTACTTACCGTCGTGCACGATCTGCGCCGTTTGGGCGTTGCCCGACCAGCCGTTGTCGATCGTCTTCTGGTAGGCCGCATCGACGGAGGGGATGGGCAGCCACACCCGCGTCGCGCCCTCCGGAAAGACGATCTCGACCCGGGTGCTCACTTCGAAGGTGCGCCACTTCTCGCCCCGGCGCGGATCGAAGGGAAGCTGCTGGGCGAATGCGGCTCTGGGCAGCAGCGCCGCGGCCGAGAGCGCGCCGGCGGTTTGAAGGAAATTTCGTCGTTGCATTTGCATTCTCCTCAATGTTGAACCGGAATCCAGCACCATCCAGATACGCATCCTATCGCAACTACCACCGCCGTTGCTCTTCGCTTCGGCCGGGCCGGCTCAGCCTAGTTCTTCGCTTCGCTCCAGCCGCCGCCCAGCGCCTTCATCAGGTCCACGCTGAACGCGAGCCGCGCCTGGCGATTGCGCACGAACGCGAGCTCGGCGTCGTTCGCTGTACGCTGCGCGTCGAGCACTTCCAGGTAAGGCGAGTAGCCGGTGCGGTAGCGCTCGTTTGAGAGCTCGAGCGCGTTGCGCGCGGCGGCGACGCGATCCAGCAGGTGGGCCTCCGAGGCGCTGGTCTCCTCGAGGTTGACGAGCGCGTCGGACACCTCGCGGAACGCGCCCTCGACCGACTTCTGCCAGGAGGCCACCGTCTGACGGTAGCGCGCCGCGGCCTGGTCCTCGGCAGCGGCGCGCCGCCCGGCGTCGAAAAGCGGCATCGCGATCCCCAGGCCGAGCGACCAGATGCCGCTGCTGGCAATGTCCTCGACTGCAGCGCTCTGCCCGCCGAGGAAGCCGGTGAGCGAGACCGCCGGGAAGCGGGCCGCACGCGCGATGCCGACCTGGGCGTTGGCCGCGACCATGCCCTGCTCGGCGACGCGGATGTCGGGCCGGCGCTCGAGCAGGCTCGACGGCAGTCCGGCGGGCGGCGTCGGAGGCACCGGCAGCGCGAAGAGATCGCCCCCGGCGAGCCTGAGGTCGAGCCGGCCGGTGAGCTGCGCGAGCTGGCGCTCGAGCAGCGCGCGCTGGCGGGCGGCGTCGCGGCGCTGCGCCAGCGCGTCGGACAGCGCGCCCTGAGCCTGGTGCACGTCGAGATCCGAGGCGAGGCCGGAGTTGGAACGGGCGCGGGCAATGTCGAGAGATTCACTTCTGAGCTTCAAGGAATTATCCAGAACCACGATTTGCGCGTCCAGCGAGCGCAGGCCGAAGTAGGTCTGCGCGGCGAGGCCGGAGAGCGTCAGCGTCACCACTTCCTTCGCCAGCTGCGAGCCGAGCAGGCTGGCCCGGGTAGCGTCGCTCGCGCTGCGCATGCGGCCCCAGAAGTCGAGCTCGAACGAGGTGGAGGCGACGAGCCGGGTGTCGTTGCGCTCCAGCGGCGCGCTCGCCACCGGCGGCGGCGCGGTAAGCGTGCCGACGCGCGCGCGGGTGCGCGTGAAGCTGCCGGTGATCTCCGGGAACAGCGCGGCGCGCGCCTGGCGCATCACCGCCTCGGCCTCCTCGACCTGGGCCGTCGCGAGCCTCAGGTCGGCGTTCCTCTCGTGCACCGAGGCCACCAGCTCGTCGAGCAGAGGATCCCGGTAAAGGGCCCACCATTTCGTTTCGGTGGGCGGGCTCTCCTGAGAAGCGGCAAGCGGGTACTGGACCGGCAGCTCGATGTCGGGCCGCTTGTAGTCCGGGCCGACGCTGGTGCAGCCCGCCAGCAGCAGGCAAAGGAAGACTCTGTTCATGGATGCGCGGGCTGCGCGGCGGCACGCGGCTTCCGGCGCCGCGCCACGATGACGAAGAACAGCGGAATGAAGATGGTGGCGATGAAAGTGGCGGCGAGCATGCCGCCAACCACGCCGGTGCCCATCGAGCGGCGCGCGCCGGCGCCCGCGCCGGTGGCGAGCATGAGCGGCATCACGCCGAGGACGAAGGCGAGCGAGGTCATGACGATCGGCCGGAAGCGCAGCCGCGCGGCGTTGAGCGCGGCCTCGGCCGCGTTCTTGCCCTCGAGGAAGCCCTGCTGCGCGAACTCGACGATCAGGATGGCGTTCTTCGCCGCCAGGCCGATCAGCACCACCAGGCCGATCTGGAAGTAAATGTCGTTCTCGAGGCCACGCGCCCAGACGAAGGACAGCGCGCCAAGCACCGCAAAGGGCACCGCCATCACCACCGCGAAAGGCAGCAGCCAGCGCTCGTAGAGCGCGGCGAGGATCAGGAACACCATGACGATCGCGAGCGTGAAGGCGATCGCTGAGGCGCGCCCGGTGCGCTTCTCCTGGAACGCCTGGCCGGCCCAGGCGATCTGGTAGCCCTCGGGCAGCGCGCGCGCCGCGGTCTCCTCCACCGCGCGGATCGCCTCGCCGGAGGAGACGCCGGGCCGGCCGCTGCCCAGCACGCGCGCCGCGACGAAGCCGTTGAAGCGCTCGAGCTGCTCGGGGCCGACGGTGTTGCTGACGCGGATCAGCGCCTTGAGCGGGACCATCTCGCGCGTCGCCGCGGAGCGCACGTAGACGGCACCCAGGTCCTCGGGCTGCGCGCGGTAGGGCGCGTCCGCCATCATCTGCACGCGGTAGGTACGGCCGAACTTGTTGAAGTCGTTCACGTACAGCGCCCCCATGGTGCTCTGCAGCGCCTCGAACACGTCCTGCACCGGGACGCCCAGCGAGAGCGCCTTCTCGCGGTCGACCTCTACGCGAAGCTGCGGCACGGTGGGGCGGAAGAACGAGTTGATGCCGGTGAGCTGCGGGTTCTCGCGCAGCGCCTGCAGGAAGGCCTGCACCGTCTCGTACAGGCGCGCCGGGTTGGGGTCGGCGGTCGCCTGCAGGTACATCTCGAAGCCGCCCGAGGTACCCAGTCCGCGGATCGCCGCCGGGTTGAAGGCGATGGCGATGCCCTCGCGCAACTGCGCGCCCTTGGCGACGATCTCGCGCGCTACCGCCGCAGCCGGCGCGTCCTCGCGCTCGTCCCAGTGCTTGAGCGGGATGAACATGGTCGCCGCGTTGGTCTTGTTACCCCCGCCCAGCAGGTCGAAGCCGTTGATCACCATCGTGTTCTGCACCCCGGGGTTCGCCTGGATGATCTTGCCCAGGTCCCCCGCCATCTTGCGCGTGCGCTCGAGCGTCGCTCCGTCGGGCAGCTGCACGTTGCCGAAGATGTAGCCCTGGTCTTCCGAGGGGACGAAGCTGGTGGGGACTCTCAGGAACAGGACGACGGTGGCAACAACAATCATCAGGAACGAAAGAAGAGAGAGCCAGGGATGCCGCAGCAGCCGCTGCACACCGCCTAGGAAGCGCTGCGTCAGCCAGGAGAAGCCGACGTTGAAGGGATGGAACACGCGCGACTCGTGGTGGCCGCTCTTCATCAGGATCGCGCACAGCGCCGGGGTGAGCGTGAGCGCGATGAAGCCCGAGATCACCACGGCGAAGGTGAGAGTGACCGCGAACTGCCGGTAGAGCGCGCCGGCGATGCCGCCGAGAAACGCGACCGGTATGAACACCGCGCACAGCACGAGCACGATCGCGACCACCGCACCCGACACTTCGTTCATCGCCTCGAGCGCCGCCTCGAAAGGCCGCATGCCGTTCTCGCGCATCAGCCGCTCGACGTTCTCCAGCACGACGATGGCGTCGTCCACCACGATGCCGATGGCGAGCACCAGCGCGAACAGCGTGAGCGTGTTGATCGAGAAGCCCACCGCCCACAACCCGGCGAAGGCGCCGATCAGCGACACCGGCACCGCGATCATCGGGATGATGGTGGCGCGCCAGGTCTGCAGGAACAGGAACACCACCGCGAGCACCAGCAGCGCCGCCTCGAAGATCGTCTTGTTCACCTCCTTAATGGAGGCGTCGACGAAGCGCGTGGTGTCGAAGGGGATGGCGTAGTCGACGCCCTCGGGGAAGGCCGGGCGCAGCTCGCGCATGCGCTTCCTCACCAGCTCCGCCACCTCGAGCGCGTTGGCGCCCGGCTGCAGGTAGGTGGCCATGCCGATGGTCGGCTGGCCGTCGAGGGTGTTGGAGGTGTCGTAGTTGAGCGCGCCGAGCTCCGTGCGCGCGATGTCTTTCAACCGCAGGATGCCGCCCGGTTGCCCGCTCGCGCGCACCACGATCTCGCCGAACTCTTCGGGCTCGACCAGGCGCCCGGTGGCGGTCACCGTGTAGACGATGGCCTGGCCGGCCGGCGCCGGCTCGGTGCCGATGCGCCCCGCGGCGTACTGCGCGTTCTGCGCACGCAGCGCCGCGGCCACTTCCGCGGTGGTGACGCCGAGGCGCGCCATCTTCTCGGGGTTGAGCCAGACCCGCATCGAGTAGTCGCGCGCGCCGAAGATGGTGACGTCGGCGATGCCGGGCAGGCGCTTGAGCTCGTCGACGATGTTGATCGAGGCGAAGTTGGAGAGGAACAGCGTGTCGCGCGCGTTGCCCGGCGACACCATCGAGACCACCAGCAGGATGTCGAAGGAGCGCTTCTGCACGATGACGCCGTTCCTGCGCACCTCGTCGGGCAGGCGCGGCAGCGCGATCTGCACACGGTTATTGACGTTGAACACCGACTGGTCGACGTTGGTGCCGGGTTCGAAAGTGGCGGTGATCTGCAGCGAGCCGTTCGACGAGGAGGTGGAGCTGAAGAAGGAGAGCTTCTCCACGCCCGAGAGCTGCTCCTCGATCGGCGCGGCGACGGTGCGCGCGAGGGTCTCGGCGCTCGCCCCCGGGTAGGCCGTGGTGATCAGCACCGTCGGCGGCGCGATCTCCGGGTACTGCGCCACCGCCAGCAGGTTCGCCGAGACGAAGCCGGCGAGCACGATGACGATCGCGATCACGCCGGCGAACACCGGCCGTTGGATGAAGAACTTCGACATCTAGCCCTTCTTGATCTGCACCGGCGCACCGGGCCGCAGGCGGGCGAGATTGTCGAGGATGACGGTGTCTCCCGGTCTGAGGCCCTCCAGCACCACCCAGTCGCCTCCCAGCCAGTCGCCGGCGCGGATCTGGCGCTGCGCCGCCTTGCCGTCAGCCGCCACCCACACGTAGCGGCCGGCCTGGTTCTGCGCTACAGCGGTTTGCGGCACGACGATCGCCTGCTGCGTGCCGGCGATCACGCGCACGCGCAGGTACTGCCCGGGCAGCAACTGCAGCTTCGGGTTGGCGACCTCGGCGCGCATCTGCACCGTGCCGGTGGCCTGGTCGACGGTCGAGCCGGAGAAATTGATCTTGCCGTCGTGCGGATAGGCCGCACCGTCGGCCGTTTCGAGTTTCACCTGTACCGGATTGTTTTCATTGGTTCGAAGCCGCGCAAACTCGGCCTCGGACAGCGCGAAGCGCACCCACAGCGGGTCGGCGCGCGTCAGCGTGGTAAGCATCGCGGAGTCGTTGTTCGGCGCCACCAGGCTGCCGATCGACTGCATGGCGCGGCCGGTGATGCCACCGATCGGCGCGTCGACCACGGTGTAGGACAGGTTGAGCTCGGCCTGGCGCAGGCGCGCCTGCGCGATCTGCACCAGCGCGGTGCTTTGCTGCGAGGTCGCCTCGGCCTGGTCGGCCTCCTTCTGACTGATGGCGCGGCGGTCGGCGAGGCCCTTGAGGCGTCCGAGCTCCTGCGCGGCGAGCGCGTTGCGCGATTGTTCCTGCGCGAGTACGCCGCGCGCCTGCGCGAGCTCGATCTCGAAGGGCGCGCGTTCGATGCGGAAGAGGGGCGCACCGGCCTTCACCGGGTCGCCCTCGTTGTACATCTGGCGTTCGAGGATCCCCGTGACCCGCGCGCGCACCTGCACTTCGCGCGAACCCTCGGCGCGTCCGACTGCTTCGAAGGCGATCGGCACCGCGCGCGGCGCAACCTCGATCGCGGTCACGGCGATGGCGGCCGCTTCGCCCTTGCCGTCGCCCTTGGGGACCTTCTGCCTGGCGTCCCCTTCGCTGCAGCCGGTGAAGGCGAACGCCGTGGCGATGATCAGTAGTCTTCTCATTTCTGATAGGCCCGTAGAAAACAATCGACGATGCGCGCAGTGCGGCGCGCCTCGCTCTCCCTCTCGTCGGTGACGCTGAACAGCCGCTTCATGCGATCCAGGCCGGCGAGCATGCTGAGCAGCATCTCGGCGGCGAAGCGCGCGTCGTCGCGGCGCAGGTCGCCCGCGTCCATGGCGCGCTCCATGTACCCGGCGAGGCGGCGCACCATCTCGCCGGCGCTGTTGCCGTACATCGCCCGTGCCACGGCGCGGAAGCGCGGCACCTCGGGCACCAGCGTGCGGAAGGTGGCGATGCCCTGCGCGCCGAGGGTGCGCTGGCGGTAGGCGAGGGCGAAGCGCAGCAAGCCCTCGCGCAAGTCCGCCGGCGGCGAGTCGAGCTCGACCAGCACGCGGTTCGCAAGGTCGCGCGCCACTTCCTTGAACAGTTCGTCCTTGTTGTGGAAGTGGTGGTATACCGTCTGCTTGGCGACTCCGGCGCGGCGCGCGATCTCGTCCACGCTCGAGCGGTAGCCGTGGGTGAGGAAAGAAGAAGTTGCGGCGCGCAGCACGCGCTCTCGGTGGGCGATGGTCATGTCGGGGTGCCGTCCTGCCGGGCCCTGTCCTGTATGTCCTGGAACTAGACTGGCCAGTCTAGCAGAAGCGACGGGATACTCGAATGCTGGAGCGTGGCGCCGATCAGAGCGGTCCCGAGCCCGCACGCGCGAGCGAAACCGCCTTCACCAGAGCGTGGACGGTGAGGCCCGGTGCGAGTCCGAGCCGGTCGACCGCGCGCCGCGTGACGCGCGCGCGCAGCACCACGCCCCCCACCGCTATCGCGACGTCCACTTCGCCGCCACGCTCGGGGCTGAGCTCGCGCACCGTCCCTTCCAGGATGTTCTGGATGCTGATCGCTTCCGGACGTTTGAGCGCGATCGAGACGTCGCGGGCGCGGATGCGCACCCGCACCGGCTCGCCGATCAGCGCATCGACATTGGTAGCCGTCAAAGTCCCGCCGTCGAAGGCGAGCTTCGCGAGGTCGTATTCCATGTCTTGCCCGACCACAGTGGCGTCGATCACCGCGCCGCCCTCGAAGGTCCCGGCCGCGGGCCGCAGATCCGGCCGGCCCATGATTTCCTCAGCCGTGCCCACGGCCGTCACTTGTCCCGCCGACAGCAGCACCACGGTATCGGCCAGGCGCACCACCTCCTCGACCGCATGGCTGACGTAGATGATGGGAATCTTCACCTCGTCCCGCATCAGCTCTATGTATTGCAGGATTTCGTTCCTGCGGTGCGAATCGAGCGATGCGAGCGGCTCGTCAAACAGCAGCAGGCGTGGATCGGAGAGCAGCGCCCGCCCTATCGCGACGCGCTGCTTCTCGCCCCCCGAGAGGTTTCCTGGCCGGCGCTCGAGCAGGTGAGCAAGTCCCAGCAACTCGACCACATGCTCGAAGCGAACGGATCGCCGCGCCTCCGGAGAGAACAGCCGCGCGTAGCGCAGGTTCTGGCGGACGTTCAGATGAGGGAACAAGCGCCCTTCCTGAAACACGTAGCCGACACGCCGACGCGGGGTCGGCACGTCGATACCGCGTCCGCTGTCGAAAAGGACTTCTCCTTCGAACACGATGCGGCCGCGATCCGGGCGCAGGATGCCCGCGATCGCATTGACGATCGAGGTCTTGCCGGCCCCCGAGCGCCCGAACAGAGCCGTAACGCCCTCGCCAACCTCGAAGGCGGATTTCAGCCGGAAAGCGCCGAGCCGGTGTTCAACGTCGACTGTGAGCGTCATCGCCGAACACGCGCCGCGACGCGCGGCGCACCAGGACCTCGGACAGGAACAGAGCCGCGAGCGACAGTGCAACGGCGATCAGGCTCAGGCGCAGGGCGGGCTCGTCCCCGGACGGAACCTGCGTGTAGGTGTAGATCGCAAGCGGCAAGGTGCGCGTCTCCCCCGGAATGTTGGACACGAAGGTAATGGTTGCCCCGAACTCGCCCAGCCCGCGCGCGAACGAGAGCAACATGCCCGTGATGACGCCCGGCAAAGCAAGCGGCAAGGTCACGGTCGCAAACACGGCGAGCCGTCCCGCACCCAGGGTGCTCGCCGCCGCTTCAAGCTTGCGGTCGATCATCTCGAACGACAGGCGGATTGCTCGCACCATCAACGGGAACCCCATCACGCTTGCGGCCAGCGCCGCCCCGGTCCACTTGAACATCACAACGATGCCGAACCAGTCGTTCAGGAGCGATCCGGCCGGACCGCTTCTGCCGAAAGCGAGCAGCAGAAAGTACCCGACCACCACGGGCGGCAGCACGAGCGGGAGGTGCACGGCGGCGTCGAACAAGCTCTTCCCCGGGAAACTGGCGCGCGCAAGCAGGTAGGCAATGCCGATCGCCAAAGGAAGGCTCACCAGCACGCTCCAGACCGCTACCTTGAGGCTGAGCTGCAGGACTTCGACTTCTTCAGGCGTCAACGGCATGGTTCAATCCAGGACCGCGAAGCCGTGTCTTTCCCAGATGGCGCGGGCAATCCGCGAGCGGAGGAATTCGAGAAACTGCGGGGCAGCGCGGGACCTCGACGAGGCGGTCAGTGCCGCCGGATACGCGATGCGGATATGAGAGGAACCTGGAAACTCCGCAACGATCCGCACCTTGCGCTCCGCGAGGGCATCGGTCCGGTAGACGATGCCCAGCGGCGTTTCCCGGCGCGCAACCAGCGCCAGGGCAGCACGAACGTTTTCGGTGCGCGCAATCCTGCCTGACACACCTGCCCAGGCGCCGAGATTTTCGAGCGCAGCCCGCGCGTACTTGCCGGCGGGCACGTGGTCCGGGTCCGCCATGGCGAGCCGGCTGGTTCCGAGCAACTCACCGAGCGGAAAACCCGGCGCTATCGTCACCTTGATATCGCTGCCTGCCGGAGAGATCAGCACGAGACGGTTCGAGAGAAGCTCGACGCGGCTTTTCGCGTCGAGCAGCTTTCGCGCGGCGAGATAGTCCATCCACTCCATATCGGCCGAAAGGAAAAGATCTGCAGGGGCGCCATGTTCGATTTGCCGGGCAAGGGCCGAGCTCGCCGCATAGGAAACCGCCGTCCGGTGCCCGGTGTCGGCATCGAACCGCTTCGCAGCTTCGTCCAGCGCCTCTTTCAAGCTTGCGGCGGCAAACACCGTCGTCTCGGCAGCCCCGGCCGGTCCAGTCTGCGCGGACAGGGAGATAGCCGAGAGAACAACAAGGAACGCCCGTACTATGCCCCTCACCGTAATATTCGAATATATATAACGATCGGCTGAATTCTAATCGAGACCGTCCAGGAGCGCAAAGCTTTGAACCTACCTGGCGCGCCGAACGGGTGCGATCAGCCGCGAAAGCCGCTTGAGCTCCGGGGCGACCGAGCGCGCCGCTCTGGACTCCATGGCGCGATAGCGGCGCAGGACTTCGGCGCCGAGCTC
>Ga0208454_1000370_pt1 | contig 27375 bp, 23 predicted proteins | sample EasRivMeERMZT100_FD_187530 | JGI IMG/M metagenome (GOLD analysis project Ga0208454, IMG submission 187530) | Soil microbial communities from meander-bound floodplain in the East River, Colorado, USA - East River MetaG ERMZT100 (SPAdes) (version 2) | ecosystem: Environmental > Terrestrial > Soil...
TCCATTTGTTCTGTTATACACTGTGTTTCCATAAGGCCGCTCTTCTCCCTTGGCGTAACTGTTTGGTGACACAGCTTTTATGCCATAAAGAGCGGCCTTATGCTTTTCTTATCGTGAGAAATCCGGGTTAGCGTGAGCGACGAGACAGAGCGAACTCAAGTGTGATAAAAACGCCCTCGAATCGGGAGGCAAGATGATTCGACCCGAGTTTCGAAAAATTCTCTTGGACCAGCGCGGCGCTGCGGTGATTTTGTGGAGTTTCTTTTTTATCTCGGTGCCGATCTATCTGGTCATTGCGCGCCATCTGCTGGGTAATCCCAACCTCGGCACCAACCCGGCCATCGCCGAGCCGGCGCGAATAGTCTTCTGGGCGCTGACTTTAGTCGATATCGGTTACTACTTTTATTGGCGCGACCGCCATCTGAGCGCCGCGGCGATCAAGCGTGAGGCGCGCAAAACCAAGCTGTTTCGCGCTCTCGAAGAGTTCCAAGGTGGAGTTGAAGAGAATGCCGCCTACGCGGTCTCGACCCTGGTGACGCGTAAAATCGTCATCTTCGCGATCATCGAAGCGGTGGCGGTCTACGGCTTTGTGTTGGCATTTCTCGGCCGCTTTGTGGCGGATCAGTTCGTGCTTTCGTTGCTCAGCCTGATTTTGCTGACCATCGAGTTTCCTTCAGCCAAGTCTCTCGAATCGTTGATACAGGAGTTTGAGCGCTCATAGGCGGCGTAGCGGTAAAATCTCACCGCTTAGATCGTCAGCTGATCGATGCGCCACTTGCCACGCTTGGTCGGATGGCGCAGCGCCGAGCGGAGCTGCTTGAGAAATATCCGGCGGGATAGCTCCTTGGCGCCAAGACTGACCATATGCTCCGTCGTCATTTGCGCGTCGATGAAGTGGAAGCCCCAGATCTTGAGGCGCTCGACCAAGGTCGCCAAAGCCACCTTGGATGCGTCGGTCCTATGATGGAACATCGACTCCCCGAAGAATGCTCGGCCCAACGATACGCCGTATAGCCCACCGACCAGTTGTCCGTCAAACCAGGTCTCCACGGAGTGGGCGTAACCCAAGCCGTGTAGGTCCAAGTACGCCTGCTGCATGTCTGCCGTAATCCAGGTGCCATGCTGCCCATCCCGGGGTACAACAGCGCAAGCGGCGATGACCTCTTCGAAGACCCGGTCAAAGGTCACCTTGAAGATGCCTTTTTTGATGGTCTTGCGCAGACTGCGGGAAAGCTTGAAGTCGTTCAGATCGAGGACCAGACGGGGATCAGGCGACCACCAAAAGATCGGCTGGTCTTCCGAATACCAAGGGAAAATACCGATGCGGTAAGCCTCCAGCAGGCGCTCGCTCGACAGGTCGCCGCCGACGGCGATCAAGCCGCTGGGGTCGGCATAGTCCGGTGGGGGAAACACCAAATCGTCAACCAGTCGAAATATCGGCATAGGGCGGTGCGTCCAGAACCGCTATTGTAACTCTCTCCGGCGAATTTTTCATATTGGCCAAATAAACGAAGCCGTTTCGCGGCCGGGGAATTTACCCCCGGCGCCAATCAAAATATCGCAAAGGGGATGCCCCCCCCCTTTGGAAACCCCATTTAACGGTTCCACGCCGAAATCGGCGTGGTCAACTTAAAAGCTTGCATTACTAAGCCCCGAAAGCCTATCCTGCTAACTGAGAGTACGTCATGTTCAAGCGCATCGACCATGTGGCCATCCATGTTGCTGATCTTGACCGCTCGGTGAAATTCTACGAGCGCTATTTCGGCTTCCGCCACTATTTCCAGCATGCCGCCAGCGGCGGACTGCAGATCGCCTACCTAAGATTGGGCGATACCGTGTTGGAATTGACTCATCACAGCGATGGCGCCATGGCCGGGTTTCACTTTTGTCTTGAAACGGACGATTTTGCCGAGACGGTTGAGAAGCTTCAGCGGGACGGCGTGAAACTAGTCCGCGCGCCGCACGATACCGCCGCCCGGGAGCCGAGAGAAAATGGCTGGCGTCGGGTCGTTTTTGCCGGCCCGGACGGAGAACAAATCGAACTGAGGGGATAAAACAAGGCAATAGGCATGAGGCGTGAGGCAATAGGAAGATACGATAACAACCGTTCCCGAGATGCATTTCCCCTACCTATTGCCTAGTGCCTAATGCCCAATGCCTAGGAGCTCAAGATGCCAACAAACGAATCGACGACTATCCAAGTGACCTGCCCTTGCTGCGACGCGATGTTAACCATTGATCCAACGTTGTCCGTCGTCCTCGACCACAAAATGCCGGTCAAGCCACACATCGCGGTGAATTTGAAGGATGCCGTGAACCAGGTCAAGGGAGAAGCCAGCCGCCGCGACGAGAAGTACAAACAACTCGCCGAAGCCGAGAAGAACAAATCCAAAGTCCTCGAAGCCAAGTTCCAAGAGCTGTTCAAAAAGGCCAAAGAAGAGCCGATCGAAAAACCGCTCAAAGATATCGATCTGGATTGAGACCTTTCATGCTGGAGTGCGTCAATGCCCGCTGCATGAGGATTTCTACGACGCTGCACCTTGAATGCGCCGGCGAAACTCCAGCGGCGATCGGACATTATGAAACAATTCTTTCACCCCGCCCGTTCCTGTCAAGGTTAACGACCCGAAATCAAGTATTCTTCCTGTGACGCTCTGATCCACGGAGATCGCTTCGACATGGCGCAGCAGCAGCTCCAACGTTCTGCGCCGGATGAAACCGACTTTGATGATCACCCTTTTGTTAGTGACGCCGAATTCCGAGCTCATGTAGGCAACCATGATCGGCACCAAAGCCACGCAACCGATGAGAATTGCGAAACCGCCCATGAGCGGCTGAATGAATAGGAATACGAGACCAAGAAAAACCACCGCAAAGGATTTTACAAAGATGATCCAGTGTAACCGAGCTTTGTGCACCACCATTTCGTCGGCTAACAAATTCGCTTCGATGTAGCCCATCCCGTCTGCTCCTTTTCCGTCATTCAACCCGTATCGACGGCACTATATCATGGTTTCACTCGCCATCGACAAATTGCTGATCGCGATTCGCCATCCAATTGGCTTCCTCGACAAGTTTCGATAGAAATCAAAACTATGCGGGCCATGCTGTTCGAAAAGGTTGGGGCACCCTTGCGCGAGACGGAGTTGCCGATGCCAGCACCAGGACCGGACCAACTGATAATCCGGGTGCACGCTTGCGCCGTCTGCCGAACCGATCTTCATGTTGTCGACGGTGAACTGACAGAACCCAAGTTACCGCTCATCCCCGGCCATGAAATCGTTGGCACCGTGGCGGGACTGGGCGACGGCGTCAATCGCTTCAAAGTCGGTGATCGCGTCGGCGTGCCCTGGCTGGGCTGGACCTGCGGGATTTGTTCGTATTGCAAAAACGGCCAAGAAAATCTCTGCGACGAAGCCAAGTTCACCGGCTACACCCTCGACGGCGGCTACGCGGAATACGCCGTCGCCGATCAGCATTTCTGCCTTTCGATTCCCGATTTTTACAGCGACGCCGAAGCGGCGCCACTGCTCTGCGCCGGACTCATCGGCTACCGAAGTTTGGTCAAAGCCGGCAACGGCAAAAGGCTCGGCATCTACGGCTTCGGCGCCGCCGCCCATATCGTCGCCCAGGTGGCGAAATATCAACGGCGAGAAATCTACGCATTCACGCGTCCGGGCGATGATGAAGCGAAAAAATTCGCGATGAATCTCGGCGCGGAGTGGGCCGGCGGTTCGAACGAATTGCCACCGGTAAAGCTCGATGCAGCGATTATCTTCGCGCCTGCGGGCGAACTCGTGCCTCAAGCACTAAAAGCACTCGGCAAAGGCGGCACCGTTGTCTGCGGCGGCATCCATATGAGCGACATCCCGTCTTTTCCCTATTCGATACTCTGGGAGGAGCGATCCATCTGCTCAGTCGCTAACCTTACTCGTCGTGACGCCGAAAAATTCATGGCTCTCGCGCCGAAAGTGCCGGTGCGGACGGAGGTGGAAATTTTTCCTTTGGAAGAAGCGAATGAGGCTTTGCATCGTTTACGCGCAGGAAAGATTCAGGGAGCAGCAGTCCTGGTAAATGCTCGGGCGAGTCTTTGAGGCGGTCGCCGTTGATTAGCTGGGCGTCTGCAGCGGCTCGATTACTTCCGTCGCCAATATTCCCACTTGCTCGCGCCAGCCGTCGAACGGACCGCAGGGTCGCATGATGAATTTGGTCGCGCCGGCGGCAATGTAGCTTTGCACTTTGGAGCGAATTTGCGCAGGTGTGCCGAACGCAGCGAATTCGGTCGTCGGCAAATCTGCGCGCGGACGAATCGAGCGTGCGCCAACCTCGAAAGCTTTATCAGCATCTTGAGCAAAGTAAAACGGAATCAGCACGCCGTAGTGATCTTCGGGAACTTCTCGGTTCGCCTCCGCTGCGTAGCGGCGAATCGACTTGATCCCTGCTTCAACTTCAACCGGCGACACAGAGGATACCAACCAGCCATCGCCAAGTCGCCCTGTTCGCCTGAGCGCGGCTTCACTTCTTCCGCCGATCCAGATCGGCGGGCCTTTTTTCTGACAAGGCCGCGGCATGATGGTGGCGTCTTCGACCGAAAAGTATTTGCCGGCGAAGGTCACTTTCTCTTCCGTCCACAAGCGCCGCATGAGCACGATCATCTCGTCGGTGCGGCCGGCGCGCTCTTTTTTGTTAATGCCGACGGTTTGTAAATCCTTCGACTCATCGCCCCCGAGACCGATCGCGGGGAATAAGCGCCCTTGAGAGAGAAAGTCCAGCGTCGCGAGTTCTTTGGCGAGCACGACCGGATTGCGCGTCGGCAACACCAAAGTGCTGGTGCCGAACTTCATCTTGCGCAGTCTTCCGGCGACGAAAGAAAGGAAAGTGACGGGTTCGAGGGATAGTGCCGTCGATACTAATCGGTCACTCACCCAAATAGAATCGACGTCGAGCGCTTCGAAATAGTCGACCAGATCGAAAACCGCCTCGGGGCCAATGTCTCGGCTCGGCCACTGGCCGAGCTGCATACCGATGCGGACTTTCATTTCAGCGAATTACTTTTCGTAGAGCTTTTTGATAAAGCCGCTCTTGTCGAGCTCTTCGACGAAGCTGGCGTCGACGAATTCCTCCGGCTTGTGCTTGTAAACGTCCGGCCGGGTCGCCGCGACATATTCGTAGCTGGTCTTCATGCCCTTCATGTTTGGATAGGGCGCAGCCAAACGATGCTTGGCGAACAGCTCCCATGACTCTTGCGCGATCGTATCGTCGTTCAGCCGCAGCATTTTCTTGATCACTTTCTTGCCCAATTCGGGCTCCTGCTTGAATCGCGCGATTCCTTCCACGTGGGCGCGCATGTAGCGCGTCACCAGATCCCGGTCCTGCTTGATCTGCGTGCGAGTGGTCGCGATCTCGCTCCACGGATAATCCACTTCCTTGAAGAAATCCCACAGCACATGGAACCCCGCCCGTTGCGCAAAGATATAGTTCGGATGGGAGAGCGTGGCCATGGGTATCCTGCCCTGCTGCATCGAGATAAAGCGATCGGTGTCGGAACCGATCTGGAGCATGGCGAAGTCCTTGTCCGGGTTAAGTCCCTTTTGCTTGGCCAGATACTTGACGAGAAAATCAGTGAGCGAGCCGAAGGTCGTCACGCCGATGGTTTTCCCCTTGATGTCTTCGGTGCGCTTGATGTCCGAGCGCGCCATCAAGTACTGAATCACGCCCGGCATGGTGTGCCCGAGGATCACCATGTCGGAGCCGGCGAGCACCGAGCTCATCACGGTCGGCGTGGCGATCGGCGAGATTTGCACGCTGCCGGAGATCAGCGCCTTGGAGGCGATACCCGAGCCGGCCACCGCCACCGGTTCGACATCGAGGCCGTGCTTCTCGAAGATTTTTGCTTCCTTGGTGAAGTAAATGACGATGTTCCCCATGCTGATGGCGGGAACCCCGACTAGAACTTTTTTCAGCGGGCGCGCCTGAGCGTTCAGCATCGATGCCGTCAGCATTCCGGTGAGCAGCGCCCAAGGGAATATCGAATGCCGATTCATCATCACCAAACCCTCCATCTCAAAAATCTCTTTGATGGCATTTAGTCCCGCGTTTAAACGAATGTCAATGCGCTCGCTCGGCGTTGACAAAGCCCGGCCAATTGAAATAAGTCAGGAACATCATGTTACCCACACTCCCACGAGACCATTTGTTGGAACTGTGCCGGCGCATGTTCGTCATCCGCCATTTCGAAGAGAGCTTGGTGCCGCTCCACGACAAAGGCGTGTTCGCCGGTCACTATCATCTTTACGTCGGCCAAGAGGCGACCGGCGTGCCGGCCCTCGCTTGTCTGCGCGCCGATGACTATCTCTTCACCACGCACAGAAACCATGGCCATCTGCTCGCCCGGGGCGCCGAACCGAAGCGATTGTTCGCTGAAATCCTCGGCCGCGTCGACGGGCTGAACAAAGGCAAAGGCGGTTCGTTTCACTCCGTGGCGCCGTCGCTCGGTTTTCTGCACAGCTCGGGCGTTGTGGCGGGCATCATTCCGCTCTCAACCGGCACGGCCTACGCGGCCAAGGCGCAGAAAAACGGCCGCATCACCGTCTGCCTGTTCGGCGACGGCTCGTTGGAAGAGGGCGCCGCGCCAGAGGCGTTCAATCTAGCGTCGCTGTTAAAATTACCGCTGCTCTTTCTCTGCGAAAACAACGGCAAATATGGCCCAGGCCGCGCGGTCGCCGCGGCGCAGTCAAGCTCAATGGCGGCCTATCCGCTAACCGATCTGCCAAAGGCGTATAAAATTCCGGCGCAACAGATCGACGGCATCGACGCTGGCGTAGTGCATGCGACGATCTCGGAAGCGGTGGCGAAAATTCGCCGCGGCGAAGGACCGCAGTTTGTCGAGGCGCAAACGGTTCGCTATCCCGGCAGCGAGACCAACTGGCCCACCGTGCCGGCGCCAACGGACACAGCGCTTGCCTGGGACGTGGGTAGCGTGCCGGAGAAAGCCCGCGAGTGGTATCGAAGCGCCGATCCGTTGTTGGTTTATGTCCGCGAGTTAGTCGAAGCCAGTCAAGCGACCCGCGGTGAGATCGCCGCCATCGAGCTCCAGGTGAGAACCGAAATCGCTGCCGCCGTCGAATTCGCCGTCAACAGCCCGTTTCCGAAACTGGAAGAAGCCGAAAGAGGCTTCTTCGCATAAGAGCCGACTATGAGAGACCTTGCCTATTTCGAAGCTAAATTCGAGGCGCTCGACGAAATTATGACGGCCGATGAGCGCGTCCATCTAATCAACGGCACGTTTCTAAGTCTCAGTCCGCACCGTCACGTTTACCAAAACCTGCAGAAAAAGTTCCGCGAGCGCATGATCGCGCCGCCGATCTCCGAGCTGGGCTTTTGCGGTCTCGCGACCGGCGCGGCGATGGCGGGACTGAGACCGATCGTCGATCTGAGCACCGGCAGTTTTATCTATGAAGCTTGGCCGCAGGTCGCCAACGAAGCAGCCAATGCGTTCTCAATGTCCGGCGGCCAGACCCGCGTGCCCGTGGTGTTCCATCTTTTTCACGGCCTGCGCGGCGGCGGCGCGGCGCAGCACTCCGGCAGCCCACAGGCGATGCTATGGAATGTTCCGGGATTGGAAATCGTTATCCCGTCGTCGCCGCGCGACGTAAAAGGTCTGCTCAAAACCGCCGTCGCCAGCGACAACCCAACGATCTTCGTCGATCACACCAGATTGCTCGACATCCGCGGCGAAGTGCCGGAGAACGACAAGCCGATTCCCTTCGGCGTCGCCGACATCAAACGCGCCGGCGGCGATGTCACCCTGATCGCCACTTCATACACAGTGCAAGTTTGTCTCGGCGCCGCGGCAAAGCTCGCCAATGAAGGCATCGACGTTGAAGTCGTCGATCCGCGCACGCTCGTGCCGTTCGATCTTGCGACGATTCTCTCGTCGGTCGAGAAAACTCATCGCGTCGTCATCGCCGACGAGACTCATCAAAGCTGCGGTGTCGCCGCCGAGATTGCGGCGCGCATCGCCGAGACCGGTTTCGACAAGCTCAAAACGCGCATTCGCCGGGTCTCGACGCTCGACGTGCCCGTTCCTTACAGCCCGCCGCTGGAAGCGCATATCGGCCCAACTGAGTCGCGCATCATGGACGCCGTGCGAGCGGCGGTAGCTTAAGAACCATTTCGAGTTTTTGCTTTCGGGTTTCGAGTTCTCAGAAACTGAAATCACCTATCAAACCGCGTCACTCTACTCGCTTTAATTCATGGCTGCCAACAAGGACAACTTCAAAGAAGTAATCGAGCTGCTGCGCCGCATGTGGCTCATCCGCGCCTTCGAGGAAAAAGTATCTTCACTTTACGCCGAACGGCAGATCGTCGGTCTACTCCATCTGGGCATCGGCCAGGAAGCGGTCGCTGTCGGCGCGCTCAGTTTGCTGCGCAACGACGATTACGTCTACGGCGGCCATCGTTCTCATGGCCACGCCATCGCCAAAGGCGCTGACATGAACAAGCTAATGGCCGAGATTGCCGGCCGCGCCACTGGTTACTGCGGCGGCAAAGGCGGCTCCATGCATATCGTCGCCAAAGAGTGCGGCTTCATGACCGCCACTGGCGTCGTCGGTGGTACGATCCCGCTGGCGCTGGGCGCCGCGTTCGCTTCCAAGGAGAGAAAGAAAGGCCAGCTTGCCGTGGTATTCTTCGGCGACGGTGCCGGCCAAGCCGGGCCGTTTCACGAGTCGCTCAACATCGCGAGCCTTTGGCGCCTGCCGGTTGTGTTCATCTGCGAGAACAACGGCTACGCCGAGTTCACGCCGCTGTCGGCACACACCAAGATCGAAAGGCTCGCGCAACACGCGAAGACCTACGGCATTCCCGCCAGCACCGTCGACGGCAACGATCTGTTCGCCGTGCGCGACGCGATGACGAAGGCGGTGGCAAGCTGTCGGGCCGGCAAAGGCCCCGTGTTTATCGAATGCTTAACCCATCGCATGCGCGGCCACTACGAAGGCGATCCAGCCAAGTACCGTGAATTGTCGCAGCTCGCTGAATGGAAGAAAAAAGATCCCATCGCCCGCGTCGCCCGCGCTTTAAAAAGCAAAAAAGCCTTTACCGACGCTCAACTGGAAGCGATCGAAATGGAGGCTCGCGCACTGGCGGACAAGGCCACGGAATTTTCCCTTGCGTCACCATGGCCATCTGAATTTGACGTCGACTCTCAAGTCTATGCGGTCACATAATCTGTAGGGGCGCAAAATTCTGCGCCCGCTGAAAAAAATTAACCATGCCCGAACAAACCTATCTCGATGCCATCCGCGCCGGACTCGAAGAAGAGTTGCGGCGCGACCCATCGGTCTACATTTTCGGTGAAGATGTCGCCCTTGGCGGCCCGTTCGGCGTTACCAAAGGCTTGGCGGAAACGTTTGGCATTAACCGATTGGTCAACACGCCGATCAGCGAAGCGACCGTCATGGGCATTACCATCGGCGCGGCGACGGCCGGTCTCCGGCCAATCGTTGAAATCATGTTCATCGACTTCATCACTTTAGCGATGGACCAACTGATCAATCACGCAGCGAAATTGCACTACATGTCCGGCGGCCAACTAAGAATTCCGCTCACCGTCCGCGTTCAGTGCGGCATCAGCGGCGCCATGGGCGCGCACCATTCACAGAGCTTAGAATCGTGGCTCGCCCATGTTCCGGGGTTGAAAGTCGTCATGCCCGCCAATCCGGCCGACGCGAAAGGCTTGTTGAAATCGGCGATCCGTGACGACAACCCGGTCGTCTTCGTCGAACATCGTGGACTCTACTGGTCGAAGGGCGAAGTTTCCGCTAACGAGACTGTCGTCCCCATCGGCAAAGCGATCGTTATGCGCCGAGGCGAGCAGATCACCATCGTCGCGTTGTCGAGCATGGTCGGGCCGGCTTTGGCCGCCGCCAATGACTTGAAAGCTGAAGGAATCGCCGCCGAGGTCATCGATCCACGTACGATTTCACCGCTGGACATTGAGACGATCGCGAGCTCGGTCAAAAAAACCAGTCGCATGATAGTCGTCCACGAAGCGGTCGAGCAAGGCGGCATTGGCGCCGAGATCGTCGCCAGAGTTCAGCAGGAAGCGTTCTATCATCTAGACAGTCCTATTGTCCGCGTCGCCGCTCCTTTTGCGCCAGTTCCAGCGAGCCCAAGTCTAGAAGAGAATTTCGTCCCTTCTAAATCGAAAATAATTGATGCGGTTCGACGCACCGTATATCGACGCGAATCGTAATGAGACGGCGCGCTGGGCACCTCACTGCTAAATTGACGACCTTTGTTCAACTCGTTTTGAATACTTCACTGACTCAGACTGAAGTCGACAAACGTCGATGTGGTGGCCGGCGCGTCGCCTTCTCCTGTGAATGAAACGATCGCCTTGACTGCTGGAGCATAATAGTAGGTACTGGTTCGAACCGCCGTGCCTTTGCCCCTCGGACCAGTTGGTGTGGTCATTTGCATGCCGATCTTAAACGCATCGAACTCACCCCGTGGAGTGTGAATCTTTTCCCAACCTTGAACTTCGTAACGGCCTTCCTCCCAGCGCGTTTGCGTGCCGGGAGGTTGAAATTGAAAGCGATCAGTCCAGGTGAGCCCAACACGCAGCGGAAACCGCAAAAGCTCGCCACGCCATCCGCTTTTGCCTAAGACCAATGATATGATTGGCGGTGCATCTAGCTCCTTGGTTTCCTCACCTCGAATTCCAATAACTGTAGCTTTGCCGGAATTGATTTGAACACGGTACTCGGGGAAGCCACCCAGCTGCGGACCACCAACCGAGACTCCGGTTGGCCGCGTGACTTCTAGTTTTATTCGCCACCAATCACCATCGCGATAAACTGGCGCGTCCGCCTGCTGCGCGTTAGATGAATAAGGTGCCAATAGAATCGACATGATTCCCAATAGCGCGACGGCATACTTATACATCGATGTTACCCCCTTTACTCATGAGTAGAAAAACGCGCAGTTTCGCTATAGCAAAACGATTGAAGATTGGTCAACGCGTTGCTGCCGGCGTTCAGCGTGATTCCTTTCACCACCCGGCTCGAATCGAGCAAATAAGACTGAACTGTCCGATTGACCGCGGTTGCCCGGATACTCCAGAATAGCCCGCCGCTGTCACCGCTGGCATGCCGCTGTCACCCAGCGGCTGTCAACTGACAGGTTCATACCATTTCCGTCACCGAGTAAATCTCTGCAAAGTCAGGACATTATCTGGCAGCTGTCGTCGCCGCGCCGGTGGCATATCCATTGCTTTAGTCTCCTTCCGTCGCCAACAGGAGGAAAAAATGGAACCGGCGTTGACTAAAAGATCGAATGTTATTTCCATGGACCGGCAAAATCTCCGCGCGGTCAAATGCGAGAAATGCGGCGCCAAAATGTATCCGAAGTCGCTTCTCGAACCGCACCTAACGCGCCATCGCCGCCGCCAACGCTGGGTCAACTCCGAGCTAAGAAAATTGCAATACACCTTCGCCCATATGCGAGACATCGCCTAGAACAGTCCCTGAACTTCCCCGTCCGTAAGGGGAAGCCCCTCGACCAGTCCGCGCCGTCCCCAACCGGCGCGGGCTGGTCCCCCTCCCCTTCAAAATCCAAAATTCGAAGCCCCAAAGCGGCTCAGCGGACCGAAACAAACCGAAACGATCCAAGCGGTAACGCAAGAATCGAAATCCAATTCCCGTCGGTGCCGAGTTTTGGCCTTTTGATCATTCATATTTTTTTCAGATGTAGAGATTCGAGCTTTCTTTCTGCATCTCATCCCTTTGCGTTCTTAGCGGCTAGATCCCTTATTCCTTCTTGGTCGTCGTTTTCTCCGTCGTGATAACTACTCCATAGTGAACCCGGATAAGCCCCTCATGTGAATAGCGCCCGCCCTTACGCCAGCGCGTTTGCAAATCAACCTGCCCTCGGCTTATCTGAATGTTCCGTCGGATCGAGATCAACTTTGACACCACTGTTCGCCGAAATCATCGCCGTCTGCTCCGCCATGGGGTGGGCCATCGACTCCATCCTCGTCCGCTTCGGCCTGCGTCAGTCGAACATCTTTGCCGCCATGCTGATCAGCTACGCGGTCTCGATTACCTGCGTCTGGACTTACTTAATCGCCACAACCTCGTTGGAATTTCTAAAATCCCCGGCGATGATCTATTACCTGATCAGTGGCTGCATGCAGCCGCTCTTTGCCCGCGCGCTTTTTTATGAAGGAATAACCAAAATCGGCGTCGCGCGCGCCGGGCCGCTGCGCGGTAGCGAGCCGCTGTTCGCCGCGGCCATCGCGATGCTCGTGTTCAACGAACATCCAGGATTGCAAGTCTACGCCGGAACGGTGTTGATCGTCGGCAGCCTCTGGCTCATCTCCGGCAAGCAGGAACATGACAAGCAGTGGCGCTTTATCGACGCACTCTTGCCAATCAGCGCCGCATTGATCTCGGCGATCTCGCAAACCCTGCGCAAGCAAGCGCTCCAGATCGTCCCCGATCCATTTGTCGCCGTGGCTATGGTCACCACCGTTTCGCTGATCCTTTTGTTGGGGTTCGTATTGGCGACCGGCCGCGCCCAGCAGTTTCGCATGAATCGTAATAGCCTAGGATTTTTTCTCGGCGCCGCGCTGGTCGCCACCACAGCGCAAGTCGCCAACTTCATCGCCTTGGGCCGCGGCGAAATGTCAGTGATCATTCCCCTGCTCAACATCACGCCGCTATTCACGGTAATTTTCAGCGCGCTATTTCTGCGCAAAGTTGAAACGGTCAACCTGCGCATCCTATGCGGCGCGATCCTGATGGTCGGCGGCGTGGTTTTAATCACCAGCCGCTGAAACCGCTTGACCGCGCGGTGTCGAATTGATAGCCAGAGAGGCAATTAAATAAAACCGATTCGCGGCCAGGGTAATAACGATGGCCGCGACCAAGAGGGATGCTCGCCCCCTTTGGAAACTCCATTTGATGGTTTCACGCTGCAAACAGCGTGGTCGATAAAAGATTCAAGTCAGGAGAGCGCCCATGGATAGCCGTGAGTTCGCGAAATCTATTGAAAAACAAGTCGCCGAGTTCTGCAAAAACTTGGACGCCAAACTTCCCGCCTACAGCTTCATCCCGCTCACCACGGACGCAATGCGCATCAAGGTCATGCAGAGCCGGCTCTTTAACGAAATCCGCGCCGGCGAAATTTTCGGCGGCTGGTTGAAAAGCACACCGGAGTTGGACGTCAAAAAAACTCTCGCGGAAGCGACCCATGAGGAATACGAGCACGCGACATTCTTGGAAGAAGCGCTACGCAGCAAAGGCGCCACGCCCTATGATTATCAGGCTCTCCCCGCGCAGATGGCGATGTTCAACGCTTTTGAAGGACTGACTGAAACCGTGGAAAGAATCGCCGCGTTCCCGATGGCCGGCGAAGGTGTTGCGGATTATCTGATCGCGAAGAGTCTGCACGCCGGCACAGTGCCGAGTTGGGTCACCGCGCCCTATCAAAAAATCCACGAAGACGAAGCCGAGCACGGCAACTACCCGTTTGAGATTCTCGTCAAATACGCGAGGACTGCGGAGAAACAAGAACGAGCAGCCCGAGCCGTGGCAATGAGTTTAGGGCTCCGCCGCGCCTACTTTGACAACCTCGATCGGTGGGTGTTTGACGGTAAACGATATTGAACCAGACTAGCTATCAGAGATCGGCTGTCAGCTGTCAGTAAATCCAATTGGATCCGAGTTTAAGCTGACCGTCGACAGCCGTTAGCTCCCTCTATCTCACATACAGCGACCTGATGAACCCGCTCTTGTCCAGTTCGGTGACGAAACTCGGATCGGTGAACTCTTCCGGCTTGTGACCCCAAACGTCATTGCGCGTCATCGCCACGTACTCGTAGCTAATCTTCATCCCTGGATGATTGGGATATGGCGTCGGCAGAAACATCTTTGAGAAGATATCGTAGGATTCATTGACCAAATCGTCGTCAGGTGTTTTTAACATCTTCTTGATGACCTTAATGCTAAATTCGCGGTTGTTTTTGAACAGCGCGATACCTTCCAGGTGCGCCTTCATATATTGGGTAATCAGCTCGCGATCGCTTTTAATCGCGGCGCGGCGCGTGGTGATTTCCATCCAGGGATAGTCGAGTTCCTTGGCGGAATCCCAGAGCATGCTAAAGCCCATCTTGCGCGCCAAACCGTAACCTGGATGCGAAAGCGCCGACGCTTCGACCGCGCCAGCTTTGAGCGCCATGACCCGCTCGGTATCGCTGCCACCGGTTGTGAGCAGAGTGATGTCGCGATCGGGATTGAGCCCTTTCTTCTTCGCAATCGAGCGCACCAAAAAATCCGTCAACGAGCCCAAACTCGAGACGCCGATCTTTTTGCCTTTCAAATCCTCCGGCTTTTTAATATCGGGGCGAACCATCAAAGCGTGAACCACGGCGGGCATGGTGTGCGCTAGTATCGCCATGTCGGCGCCTGCCAGATTGGCCGCGATGACGGTCGGCGTCGCGATGGGAATGATGTCCAAGTTGCCGCTGATTAGGGCTTTCGAACCGATCCCTGACCCCATGACGGTGATGACCTCGGCGTCGAGCCCGTACTTCTCAAACAGTCTACCTTCCTTGGTGATAAAGATGATGATGTTGCCCATGCCCACGGAAGGCACGCCGACGCGAATTTTTTTCAACGGCTTATTTTGAGCAAAACCCGCCCCGGCCAGTGCTAGAAACGAGATCGCGAACGCAAATGACCAAGCGGACTTCAATCGCATCATGGAGTCACCTCACATCGAACGAATGGAACGTTTGGAACGACTGGACCATTTCAATTAAACCATCTGCATATACACGTCCACCAGCGCCGGCCGCTTCTCTTCCTTGATCACCTTGATCGCTCGTTCGACGGTTGGACGAATCTGATCCGGCTCGGTCACCGGCCCTTCGCCGTGTATGCCGAAGGATCGCGCCAGATTGGCAAAATCCACCGGCGGCTTGCCCATTTCCATACCTACGAGTTTATTCTCCACCGGACGACCGCGCGTGATGGCGACCTTTTCCTGATGCTCGACGTCGTTATAGTAAACTCGATTGTTGGTCATCACCGTCAAGAGCGGCACACCCGTGTTCGCCGCGGTCCACATCGCGCTGGACGTGTAGAGCATCTCGCCGTCGCGTTGCAGGTTGACGCAAATCTTGCCGGTGCCGCGGTACGGCAGCGACGCGCCGACCGACGCCGCCGGCCCGTAGCCTAATCCGCCGCCGCCATAGCCGCCGAGAAAAAGTCCGGGCTTGTCCCAAGTCCAAAGTCGGCTCGGCCAGCCGCGGAACGCGCCGGCGACCAGTAGCCAATCTTCGTTCTTGATCGCCTGCCAAACCTCGTAGGCCAAGCGCGGCGGCGCGATCGGCCGCTCGTCCCAACGACGTTTCAAAATTTCCTGCCAACGCGCGTGATTCTCCGCATGCTGCGCAGCGAACGTCTTTGCCCGCTCTTCGACGACGCTCTTTGAAAATTTTCCTTGGCGCTGAATTTCTTCGGTCAACGCCGGTAGGAAGACCCTCGTGTTGGCGACCATCGGCACGTCTACCGGCGCCAGCTCTTGAAAGTCGCTGGTCCAACCGCGCATCGAAATATCAGCCAGCGTGACGTTGATCACTTTGCAGCCGGGCTTGGTCGCGGGCACGGTGGTATGAGTCGTTGGGTCCGATTTGACCAGCGCACCGTAGAGATCGGTGACGTCCAAACCGAGAATCACGTCGGCGTCGGCGATCAGTTGCTGATTTCTCCCAGTGAGATTGAGCGAATGGGTGTTGGGAAAATTCAATCTCGCGCCGAGATCGATCACCGGGATCGACAGCAACTCGGCAAGCTGTACTAAACTTAAAACAGCATCGTTGTTGCGCCCGACGTAGTCGGCAATGATCACCGGGTTCTGTGCCGACGCGAGCAAGCGCGCCGCTTCGCGAATCGCATCGGTCTCCGCCTGCAACGGTGCCGGCGGGCGAAAGCGGCTCGGATCGGGCAGCGGAATTTCTTTTTCAATCGCCGCTTCCTGGTCGGTGACGTCGAAACAAAGATAGACCGGCCCGGTCGGATCGCTCATCGCGATCCGATAGCCGCGCATCATCGACGACGGTATCGCTTCGACACCCACCGGTTGATCGTCCCATTTGACGAAGTCGCGCACCAGATTGCCTTGCACCAGCGCGGTGTGAATCCAGTCGATCCACGGCCGCCGTTTGCTCGAATTCATCGGCCCGGTGCCGCCCATCACCATCACCGGCGTGCGGTCGCACCAGGCGTTGTAGATAGCCATTGACGCGTGCTGCAGGCCGACGACATTATGCACGATCGCCGGCATGATCTTGCCGGTTGCCTTGGCGTAGCCATGGGCCACCGCAACCGCGATCTCTTCGTGGCAGCATAAAATCATCTCAGGATTGGGCTTATGGCCGCTCTCGTAGTTAACCAGAGAATCGTGGATGCCGCGGAAGCTCGAACCGGGATTGAGTGCGACATATTCAATGCCCAAAACCTTCATCAAATCGACGATCAGATCAGAACCGTAGCGCGCAGCCATAAAACCTCCGAATACAACTTTTTGGTAAAATCAGAAATTCAAGGAAACTGAGCACAGATTTTCTCCCGCCAAGCCGCAAAGGCGCAAAGTAAAAAATTCCCCATTTCTCAGAACTTGGCATGCTTGGCGTCTTTGCGGGAGATATTTCTTAGTCCGACAATAAAAATTGGCGCGCTCTCAGACCTTTGCTCGTCCGCTAGCGCGCCAATCAGTTGCACCACTGACCGAATCGCCGCTCTACTGCACCGGATGCGGGATGTCGATGTCGTAGAGTTTTTTCACGTTGGTGTAGACCAGCTTCTTGCGAATGTCCGCTGGCAGATGGCCCAAGTCGCGGTCGATATACTTTTTCGACTCTGGCCAGGTCGAGTTGCCGTGCGGGTAGTCATTCGACCACATGCAGTTGTCCTGTCCCCACCATTCGAAGTTATGACCCGCCACGGTGTCGCGGAAGAAGGTGCCGAATATCTGCGTCTTAAAATACTCGCTCGGATTCTTCGTGAACGGCGGCGGGTTCTCTTTTTTGAAACGGTTATAGTAGTAGTCCCACTGCTGCATCATGAACGGCATCCAACCGATTTCGTTTTCGACGCTGATGAACTTAAGCCCGGGATAGCGGTCCAACACGCCGTAGAAAATCAATTCAAAGAAGTCGTCGATGATTTCTTTAAGCTTCAGATTCACGCTGCCGCGGTACGCTTCGACGCCCGTCCGTTTATTCCCGAACACAGTCTGCTTGTGGTAGCCGTGGCCGGTGAGAATATGCAGGTGCACCGGGATTTTGAGATCCTGCGACGCCGCCCAGAATTTATTATAGTGCTCCGAATGCAGTGGCAAATCCGGATGTGGCGCTTGCCAGATAATTGAACCCTTCATGCCCGCTTTGGCGCAGCGCTCTAATTCTTTCACCGCTTCATCGATGTTGTAAACCGAGATCGCCGCGATGCCGATCAATCGCTTTGGCGACACGTTGCAGTAGTCGATCAGCCAGTCGTTGTAGGCGCGAAAGCTCACTTCCTGCAGCTTGGCATCGTCCATCGCGAAGTGCGGCAGCAAGTACGTCGGATAAAGCACCTCGGCGCTCAGCCCGTCGGTTTCCATTTCGGTAATTCGGTGCGTCGGGTCCGATCCGCCCGGATGAGTTTGAAAACTGGAGCCGACTTGCAGTTTAGGGAAGCGCGGCACTTGGTCCTTAAAAGAGTTGGGTGCCCGTTCGGCCAAAATTTCCGATGGCTCCATCACATGGGAGTCCGACGAGATGATAACTTCAAACCCTGCATCTTTTCCGTTGCCAGCCATAGCTTTTTCCTCCTTAGGCTGAGTTTACGAATCTAAGCAATCGCCTATACCGGAAGGTCTACCACCATCGGCATTGAAGCGTCAAGAATGGTAGATCGTCAATTTCGAGTCTCGTATTTCGAGTTCCGAGTTCCAAGTTCAATCCGAAACCCCAAACTCGAAACCCGAAACGGTTAAAAGAGTCCTTCCTTCTCCAACTTCCGCACACCCGGTCGTCGATGATCTCTTCCACTTTGATCTTGCGAATCGCTTCGCTGGTCCGGCCAAGCAGGCGCACCACGTTGCGCAGCCCTTCGATATTGGGATAAATTTTCTTGTCGTAAAGCGTGCGCATCACCTCGTAACCGGCCTGCGCGTCTTCGACCTTCGCCAGGCGCAATTCCTTGGCCAATATCTTAACCACAGCGGCTTTGTTTGCCGGGGTGTTAACATAGTTGATCGTTTCCACCATCGCCCGCAAAGTTCGCTCGGGAATTTCCGGCGTGCGGTCGAGCAGGCTGCGCTTGGCGATCATGCCGAGCCCTTGGTAAGGAATTCCCATCTTCATCAGATCACCGAGCATGCGATAGCCCTGACGCTCGAGCTGGGAGCCGTAAGCGTAGCCGAGATAACCGCCGTCGATAATATTTTGGGTGATCGCCTGGGCCAACACCGACTGATCGCCGATGATGCGAAACTGAATGTTGTCGCGCTCGACATTGAGACCCCAGTGCTCGAACGCCAGCATGGAAAACATCCACACGCCGCCGCCGATGCTCTGCACGCCGATTTTCTTGCCCTTCAAATCCGCCGGCGTGCGAATGCTCGGGTTGACCATGAACGTGCCGTCGAGCTTGTTTATTAAGCCGGCGATGTAAGCCAAATCCAACCCGCCGGCCATGGCGCCGATCGAAGTCCCGGTAGCCGAACCGACATGAAACTGCGTCTCACCGCCGGCCAACGCCGACATGCCAACCTGCGCGTTGCGTACATTGACAATGGTCGGATCGATCCCGTGCTTGTGAAAAATCCCCGTATCCCGCGCCACCCAAAGTATGCCGCTGCGCTCGTTCAAGCCACCGAAGGTGAAGACCGCTTTGTGCGGCGCCGCAGCCGCAAATAGCGAAGCGGGATTACTGGCCCATCCGATAACCAAAGAAAACAGTCCGAAGAAAACGAATCCTAGGTGCATTCTGCTCTCCGTTCCAAAAACTATCTTTAGAGTGCTTCTAGCAAAGTCTTAGCGGCTTGCAAATCGGCCGTGTCGAATCCCTCGGTAAACCAGCCGTAAATCGCGCCGAGAAGTTCCCGCGCTTCAGCGCGCTTTCCCTGCTTTTGCCACAGCCGGCTCATGCTCATCGCCGCACGCAGCTCCAAAGTCTTAGCGCTCTGCCCGCGCGCAACTTTCAACGCGTTCTGGAAACAAGCCTCGGCCTGTCGATCGTTTTCTGGCGCCTGCGCCAGCAGCAATTCCCCCTTAATGCGATGCAGCTCAGCTTCGTAGGGGCGAGAGTCAGTCTGGATGGCGCTACTCAATGCGTCGGTGACGACGTTGAGCCCCTCGACAGTCTGCCCCGATTTCATAAAGGCCGCAGCCAGCAATGCACTACAAAGCCCATTCCACCGTACCGACGTTCCTCTGGCTTGGCTGCCACTGAGAACATTTAACATCTGTGCTATTCCCGCTTCCTGATGACCCTGCTCAACCAGCAGCCATCCTTTCAGAAAAGCCACTTGCACCAGCAGGCGTGCAAACCCGTGCTCGGTTACGAGAGTGTCGCTTTCCGCTACCAGCGCCTCAACGGCTCGCGCTTCACCACGGTGTACACGGAACCAAACGGCCCAATTCAAGGCGAAAGACATGGTGGATGGATGCGATAACTGGCGTGCCAGGGACAATGAATCCTGGCTCCTACGCAGAGCATGATCTGGATAGCCAAGCAACCAGAGAACCTCGGCCGCATGGTAGCCACAGCACACCCCAGGGTCGTGTCCGCCATATTGAAAGGCATGTTGTTTGTGCTTATGGGGGTCATACAGTAAGAAACCTTGCTCTATGTGGCTCCAGGCGGAGGGCAAGTCACCGAGACCGGACAGGTTAGCCCAAAGTTCGTGGTGGGCTTCGAGCAGCAACGCCGGCTCCTGTAGTCGTTCGGCTAGGTTAAGGAGTTGCTCTCCCAATTGGTGTCCCACTTTGAGCTCACCCCGGGTGTCGTGCACCCTTGCTAATCCCCACAACACTGGGAAAAGTTGAGGCGTGTCGCCAAATTGATCGCAGAGAACGCGCGCGCGGCTGTAGTTTTCTTCGACTTCGCGTGAAGAAAATCCCTTCGTGGCGATCAAAACAGGGCCAAGATCGACTCGAATTTCAATCGCGTTCTCGATCCTCCTGCGGCTGTCCTCAAGATGTTCAAGCGTCACCAAAGCCTGGTTCAAGTATGCTATGGCCTCTGGGAGGGCAGAGTGAGATATGGCTTTTTTACCGGCCTGATGAAGAAATTCCACGGCCTTTTTCCAAAGCTCACCACGTAACGCATGGTGAGCAAGCCGCTCGATGTGCTCGCCAAGACGATCCGCGTAGAGTCTTTCTATCGCTTCGACAATTCGCGCATGCAGCGCGCGGCGGCGCTCCTGGAGCAGGCTTCCATAGGCGACTTCGTGCGTGAGAGCATGCTTGAACGTATATTCGAGGTCCGGAAACAACCGGGTCTCGTAGACAAACTCCGCCGCTTGAAGATGGCCTAACTCGCGCCGGAGTTCGTCTTCGGCTCGTTCGGCGACGCTTTGAAGTAAGGCAAATGAAAAATCTTTACCGACGACCGAGGCGGACTGAAGCAATTGCTTCGCATCAGGCGCAAGTCGGTCGATGCGCGCAGCGAGCACGGCTTGCACCGAGGCGGGAACCTGGATGCTCTCGATAGGTTTGGCAAGCCGATAGCTTCCCCGCTCGCCGGCGAGAACGTTCATCTCAATCAACGTTCGAACGCTCTCTTCCAAGAAGAACGGAGTTCCTTCAGTTCGCTCAATCAATAGATCTTTAAGCGGCCGAAGAGCGGGATCGTCGCCGAGCAGCGCGCCGAGCACTTCCCTGGCGCTCTCCGGCGGCAACGGATCGATGCGGATTTGCGAGTAGTAAGTTTTGCTCCCCCAATTATGCTGGTATTCCGGGCGATAATTGACCAAAAGCAGAAACCGAGCGGTCGGCAGGCTCTCGATCAAGGTGTCCAAAAACGCCTGGGTCTCCGAGTCCACCCAGTGTAGATCTTCGAAAACCACCAGCAGCGGTTGAACCTGACTTTCTTGCAGGAGAATGCGTTTGACTGCGTCAAGGGTGTGACGGCGCCGCTCGCCCGGGTCGAGTCCCTGCCAAGCAGCGTCGTCCCGAGAAACAGCCTGACCTGAGTTTGTCGAAGGAGCCTGCCCTGAGCCTGTCGAAGGGTCGAGCAGGGTCAACAACGCCGGTAACGTGGACTTGAGGGCTTCGTCAAGCGTAAGCAATTTGCCGGTGACTTTTTCGCGGATCTCGCGGGGGTTGTCGCGGTCATTGATTTTGAAATACGCTTTAAGCAGATCGATTAGCGGCAAGTACGGAGTGGCTTTCCCGTAAGAGACCGAGCCGCTTTCAAGGATGAGCCAGTTTACCGTGCGGCGGGAATGGGTGAACTCCCAGAAGAGTCGCGACTTCCCTACCCCGGGGTCTCCGACAAGGGCGACCACCTGGCCATGGTTCGTTCCAGCTCTTTCCAGAGCTCGGCAAAGAGTCTCGAATTCAGCGGTGCGTCCGACAAAGCGAGTGAGACCACGCGCGGCTGCGGCTTGCAGACGAGACCGTATCGGACCCGCTCCAGTGATTTCATGCACCTCCACGGATTCCGTCATCCCCTTCACATTAACCGGGCCAAGCGATTTCACCTGCACATATCCTTCGGCCAACCGCAGAGCACCCGGAGTCAATAAAATCGACCCCGGCAACGCCATCTGTTCCATCCGCGCAGCCAAATGCGCGGTCTGACCGATCGCTGTGTAGTCCATGTGCAGATCATTCCGGATCGCACCGACGACGACTTCACCGGAGTTCAACCCGACTCGAATTTGAATCGGCACGCCCTGCGTGCGCTGAACTTCCATCGCGTAGCGCTTCACCGACTCCTGCATTCGAAGCGCGGCATAACAAGCGCGCACCGCGTGATCCTCATGCGCCAACGGCGCGCCGAACAAAGCCATGATCCCGTCGCCCAGAATATGATTCACTGTGCCTTCATAGCGGTGCACCGCTTCCATCATATGGTCGATCACCGGATCAAGCAGTTTGCGCGCGTCTTCAGGATCGCGGTCGGCGAGTAATTCCATGGAACCTTTAAGATCAGCGAACAACACTGTGACCTGCTTGCGCTCGCCTTCAAGCGCGCTCTTGGAGGTGAGAATCTTTTCGGCGAGATGCTTGGGAGTGTAGGAGGCGGGCGAAGTGAAGCGGGAATCAACGATCGGCTGATCTCCCACAGCTTGCCCGCACTCAAGACAGAACTTGGCGCCGACGGGAAGCTCCGTGCCGCACTTCGTGCAGTTGAGAGCAAAACGAGTCCCACACTCTAAGCAAAATTTCGCCCCAGACGGATTGTCGTGCTGGCAGTGGGAACACTTCACGTCAAATCAACCTCCGCCATGCGTCCTGGGTCACGGACGAATATTTTGATTCAAGCGGAACAGATTCGTCGGATCGTACTTTGCTTTCAGGGTCCGCAGACGCTGGTAGTTTGGCCCGTAGGCTGCTGCGACGGCGTCTTCGCCCTCGTCCTCTCCTAGATAGTTTACGTAGCGGCCGCTCGCAAAATAGGGCAGCATCGTGTCATACGACTCCCGCGCCCACGCAATATTCTGGGCGTTGTCAGCCGGGTTGAGCCACTCGGAGGCGACTAGAAAGTTATAACCTTCGCGCCGATGAGGAAACGCCGTCGCGCTGACGCCGACACGCGTCGCGGCGCCGTGGATATGCTCCAGCACGAGGCCGCTCATCGGCGAGGGGCATGCCGCGAACTGCGAAATGAGTGTATCGATGGCCTGATCGCTCAGTGCCATCATGAAATTGGATTTCCAGTAGTTGAGCGCACCCCGAGGGAATCCAGCGTCCAGCATCATATTCGTAGCCTCGTAGGTAGTGGGGCCAATCGTATCCATGATTGGCGTGCCGAACTTTTTGATCGGTTGCAGGGCAGACTCCGCCTCGCTGAGCGTGCCGCAGTGGCACTCGATGATGACGACGATCGGAGCGCCGTCGGGGGCATGCAGCAGCGCGCCAAAGATCGTAAGGTCATCGGGCAGCCCTACCGATGTGATCTCGCGGAAAAATCTCAGCACATCGCGCGCAGAATCGAATGGATAGGCAATGAGCCCACTGGTGACCGTCTCCACCGGATGCAAGCGGTACTCTAACCACGAGACCGCGCCGAAGTTGCCGCCTCCACCCTGAAGACCCCAGAAGAGATCGGCGTTTTCATCCTTGCTCGCCCGCAGGATGTCGCCCGACGCGGTCACGACCTCCGCTGAAACTAGGTTGTCCATCGCCAGGCCGTGCTTGGCCATGAGCCATCCGAGACCGCCGCCGAGCGTCAAACCCGCGATGCCAGTCGTTGAGATCACGCCGCCGGTCGTCGCAAGGCCGTGTAGCTGCGTCTCGCGGTTGAATTCGCGCCACGTGACGCCACCCTGGGCACGCGCCGTGCGACGAACTGGATCGACGTGAATACCCTTCATTAGCGATAGGTCGAGCATCAACCCATCATCGCACACGGCCCTGCCGGCAACATTATGACCGCCGCCGCGCACGGCCAGATCGAGGCCGTGCGTCCGCGCGAAGTTGATCGAGTCAGCGATGTCGGCACTGCCTAGACAGCGGGCGATCAACGCCGGGCGCCGATCGATCATGCCGTTGTGTACCCGGCGTACATCGTCGTACCCGGATGCATCGGGACCCAGGAGCACGCCCGAAAAACGAGCGGACAGCTCGGCGATACTTGCTTGATCGAGTGTAGTCATGAAAGTTCCTCCAATAACTCCCGGGGTTGGCGCAAGTCGGGAGAGTTAACCCCCTCGGTAAACTAGTCGTAAATCTCAAAATGGCACTGCAGGCAGCGCGTTACGACAACTCCTTCAACTCCGCCTCCGCCCTCCCCAACCACAATCCCATTTCCATCTCCCGCATCATTGCGACCGCTTTGGCGAGATGGACCTTAGCTTTTTCGTAATTACCGGTGCGCCGATATACTTTTCCCAGGCCAACGTGGCAGTGAGCGAGGAGCGGCCGCATGCGAAGTTCATTAGCTAAAGCCATTGCGTGATCATAATAATCTTCCGCCTTCAACATATCCGAAACATCGGCGTGCAAAAGACTCTCGGCGAGAACGTAAAGCGACAACGCGGCGTGACGGCGACACCCTTGGATCTGGGACGATTCAATCACCCGACTTGCAAGCGAGCGGGCTTCTTCCAGTTTACCGACCAAAAGGTAGCCCTCCGCTGACTGTACGCGCGTCCGAGAATTCCCAGCTCGCTCATTGGCCAATTTCAGAAGTGGCATAGCCTCGGAGACGCTTCCAGCAGCAGCGTATGCACAACCGAGAACAGCCGCCACCCGGGGCACATTTTGCTGAAAATTCCATGACCGGCAAATTTCCAGGCTATGCCCAAGCGCAGCGAGTGAGTTGTTGATGGCGCCCTTCATGAGATGCAAGTAACCAACCGCCAGATATGCTGTGGTGATACTGAAAGGATGACTGGCCGCCTCCGCAATTCGAACCACCTCGTCCCCGTGAATGGCCGCTTCAGTGAAATCGCCACGGTCCGACAGAATTTCTACCAATTGAGAACGCGACCCGACGCCAGCAAGAAACGCCAAGCCGAAGCGATCGTAGATTTGATCGCCTACCAAGGAATCGACGTTTTTCTTTAAATGGTAAATCGCGCGATCAAAGTCGCCAACTAGCCAATTGGCACCGCCGAGGAAGTGATTAGACTGGATCTGTAGACTGAAATCTCCAATTGCCGTGGCGATCGCGAGAGCCCGTTGTCCGTTCTCGATCGCCTGGATGGGATCCTCACCCGCCTGGTTAAAATAACCGCTCAAATAGGCCGAGACTTGCCCCAGTCGACGTTGGTCATTTAACGATTCGGCAAGCCCTTGAGCCTCGCGCATACGTTCCAAAACTTTTGCTTGTTCCCCAAGCGGTTGGAGCGAGCTACGCATGTCGATACGAATATCTATAGCTTGCTCGATCGTTTGACGGCTTTCGGGCAGATGCTTGAGCGCGTCGAGCGCCTGCTCGAAGTAGCTCACCGCTTCGCGGTGCGCTGATCGATCTGCCGCCTTGGCGCCGGCTTGTCGCAAGTACGTCGCCGCCTTCTGCCACAGCTCACCGTGAAATGCGTGGTGCGCGAGCAACTCAGCCTGCTCGGCCAACCGATCGGGATAGAGCCGTTCGATAGCTTCGGCGATGCTCGCGTGCAGCGCACGTCGCCGTTCCTGTAGAACACTGCCGTACGCGACCTCGTGGGTCAGCGCATGTTTGAATGTGTATTCAAGATCGGGAAACAAGCGGGTCTCGTAGAGAAACTCGGCTGCTTGGAGATGACCGAGATCGCGCCGCAGTTCTTCTTCCGATAGTTCGGCGATGGCGTGGAGCAGGACGAACGGCACATCCTTGCCGATCACCGCCGCCGACTGAAGCAGACGTTTCTCGTCGAGCGCAAGCCGGTCGATACGAGCAGCCAACACCGCGTGCACCGTCGCTGGCACCCGCGTGGTCTCCAACGATCCGGTAAGACGATACTTGCCTCGTTCGCCTGCTAAAACTTTTGTTTCGACCAGTGTCCGCACGCTTTCTTCCATGAAAAAAGGATTGCCCTCAGTGCGCTCGATCAACAGCTGCTTCAACGGCTGCAAGCTCGCGTCGCCTCCCAGAGCAGCCACCAGTAATTCCTGGGCGCTCTCGGGCGGCAGCGGATCGATCCGCAACTGTCGATAATAAGTCTTGCTGCCCCAAACATGCCGGTATTCGGGACGGTAATTGACGAGAAGGAGAAGCCGCGCAGTGGGCAAGCTATCGATGAGGCCGTCTAAGAACGCTTGGGTCTCCGAATCTATCCAGTGCAGATCCTCGAAAACCAAGATCAACGTTTGCACTTGGCTCTCGCGCAGGAACAAACCTTTGATAGCGTCTAAAGTCCGCTGGCGGCGCTGGGACGGGTCCAAATTCTGCCATGGCTGATCTTCCGCCGCGACATCTAAGAGTGACAGCAAAGCCGTCAGCGCGGGCTCCAGAGTCTTGTCCAGTGTCAGGAGCTTGCCAGTGACTTTCTCACGTATGTCGCGCTGATTGTCCCGGTCCTGAATTTTGAAATATGCTTTGAGAAGGTCAATCACGGGTAGATAAGGAGTAGCCTTGCCGTATGACACCGAACCAGATTCTACAATCAAGCATCCCTCGGTACGATGCGAATGCGTAAACTCGTAGAACAGGCGCGATTTCCCAACTCCAGGCTCACCCACTACAGCAACGACCTGACCATGCCCCGCTCGCGCCTGTTCCAGTGCTTTGCGAAGCTGCTCCGTCTCCGTATCACGCCCGACGAATCGAGTAAGACCGCGACTTGCCGCTACTTGGAGCCGCGTTCGCGCAATCCCAGCGCCGGTCACTTCGTAAACCTCCACTGGTTCGTGCATCCCCTTCACATTCACTGGACCGAGCGGCTTCACCTGCGCGTAACCTTCGGCCAGTTGCAGTGTGTCATTGGTCATCATGATGGACCCAGGCATCGCCATCTGTTCCATGCGCGCAGCCAGGTGCGCGGTCTGACCGATGGCGGTGTAGTCCATGTGGAGATCGTTCCTGATCGCTCCGACAACCACTTCGCCGGAGTTCAACCCGACTCGAATCTGAATCGGCACGCCCTGCGTGCGCTGAACTTCCATCGCGTAGCGCTTCACCGACTCCTGCATTCGAAGCGCGGCATAACAAGCGCGTACCGCATGATCCTCATGCGCCAACGGTGCGCCGAACAAAGCCATGATGCCGTCGCCCAGAATATGGTTCACCGTGCCTTCGTACCGGTGCACCGCTTCCATCATCTGCTCGATCACTGGATCTAGAAGTTTACGAGCTTCTTCGGGATCACGGTCGGCCAACAGCTCCATTGAGCCCTTCATGTCAGCGAACAATACGGTGACCTGCTTGCGCTCGCCTTCGAGAGCGCTCTTGGATGTGAGGATCTTTTCAGCCAGGTGTTTTGGAGTGTAGATTTCAGGCGATGCAAAGCGCGGTTGCGTGACTGCCCCGCCAGATACTGGATGCGCGCACTCGGGGCAGAACTTCGCGGTTGCGGAAAGCTGGGCGCCACAGTTCACGCAGGATCGCGCCAGCGGAGCAGCGCACTCCTCGCAGAACTTCGCCTGCGGCCGATTTTCAAACTGACACCGGGGACAACGCATCAGCCCAACTCCTTCAACTCCGCTTCCGCTTGTTCCAACCACAA
>Ga0208454_1000372_pt1 | contig 27269 bp, 9 predicted proteins | sample EasRivMeERMZT100_FD_187530 | JGI IMG/M metagenome (GOLD analysis project Ga0208454, IMG submission 187530) | Soil microbial communities from meander-bound floodplain in the East River, Colorado, USA - East River MetaG ERMZT100 (SPAdes) (version 2) | ecosystem: Environmental > Terrestrial > Soil >...
CCCTCAAACACACGGCCCAGGCATTTCTCGGTGTGACTTTGGGCTGCGCGAAGTGTCACGACCATATGTACGATCCGATTTCGCAGAAGGAATATTACCATGTGCGTGCAATTTTTGAGCCGCATCAAGTGCGCACCGATAGGGTCCCCGGCCAGTTCGACACGGCCAAGGATGGATTGGTGCGCGTGTTCGACACGGACACCAACGCGCCGACCTATTACTTCATCCGCGGTGACGAACGAAAGCCGGACACGAACCGGGTGATGTTGCCTGGAGTTCTTCAGGCGCTGGGCGGGCGTTTGGAGCTTGAGCCGGTGACGTTGCCGCGACTGGCTGCATTTCCGGACAAGCGGGACTTCGTCATTGCAGACGCGATTGCTGCCGCGGAGAAAGCCATTACCGATGCCCGTGAAGCGCTGGCCAGGCTTCAGACCAATTCCTCGACCAAGACGGAGAAACTGAAGGAACAGGAAATGAATATCTCGATTGCCGAACTGCGCCATTCCTCCCTGCGGGCAATAGTGCCTGCGGAAAAGCTCGAGGACGAGAACAAGAAGGATACAGAGGAGTGGAATCAAGCAGCGACCGGGGCGGCAACGATTGGGCGCAAACTGGCTTGGGCGGAAGCGCAATTGAAAGTCCATCTGGCGCAGGTCGCTGAGCGCGAAATGCAAGCAAAGTCTGACCAGGCAGCGAAAGCATTGGAACCTGCGGACAACGAAACGTCGCAAAAAGACAGCCGGGAAAAACCGGACTCGGACAAGATCAAAAAGAAAAAAGACGCGGCTGAGAAAGCCGCCAAAGAGCTGGAGTCCGCCAGAAAAAAAACGGCCGAAGCCGAGAAGGCCCTCGCCGAGGCCGACAAAGAATTGGCCGCCGCCCCGACGACGGCCTACAAGCCGCGTCCGACGGAAAGCTATCCGCAGTCGAGCACGGGACGGCGCCTGGCCTTTGCTCGCTGGGTGGCAAGCCTTGATAACCCGCTGACCGCCCGCGTCGCGATGAACCACGTCTGGCTTCGCCACTTCGGTCAGGGTCTGGTTTCCACGCCGGCTGATTTCGGCAACAATGGCCGCCCGCCTTCACACCCGCAATTGCTCGATTGGCTGGCGGCGGAATTCATGACGCGCCACTGGAGTATGAAAGCGATGCACCGTCTGATCGTGACCAGCAGCGCCTATCGTATGGCTTCCACACCCGAGGAGGCCAATGCGAGGATCGATCCCGACAACGTTTATCTTTGGCGGATGAACTCCCGGCGCATGGAAGCCGAGCTGGTGCGCGACAATCTGCTCTACATTGCTGGCAGCCTTGACCCGGCGATGGGTGGGCCGGACATCGATCACAAACTGGGTCTCACCTCGAAACGCCGCAGCATCTATCTGCGTCTCGCGGCGGAGAAGGAGGTGGAGTTTCTGAAGGTGTTCGATGGACCGGCCGTGACCGAATGTTACGAGCGCAAGCCCAGCGTGATGCCACAGCAATCGCTCGCCCTGGCGAACAGTGAGATAACTCTGGCACAGTCGCGCACCCTGGCCCGCATTCTGGCCTCTGAAGCGAACGATGATACGAAGTTCATCCGGCAGGCATTTCTGCGCATACTTGCGCGGCGCCCGAATGAAGAGGAGCTGCGGCTTTGCCGGGAGTTCCTTGCGAAACAAATGGAACGCTCGAAGGAAAAGGCGAATGACTCGACAACACCAGTCGCCAACAAGGCCGCAGACAAAAGCCCGGTGGCTCCACAATTGCGCGCCCGCGAAAGTCTCGTGCTGGTTCTGTTCAACCACAACGACTTTTTGACTATTCGGTAATATGCGCCCGGAGCTGGCCTTTTCTTCGTTTGCGTCCTCTTCCCTGAAGATAGGTGTCACTCATGCAGGCGGGGCTGCCGCGACGACAGATTTTTTCTTGCGCTCCGCAAACCAATGCCAAAGGAACCGGCACAGAGTCTTGTAATTCGGCAGCCCCAGGTCGTCGCAGATGGCGGCGCTGTAAAACAACCAGAACAAAAACCTGGATTGGTTGGCCTGATACCACATAGCCCAGGCTTTCACGCCGCTCACAAGGCCAGCGGACAAAAGGCTGGCAATGCCATCAATCGCAGGGCGAAGCAAATCGACAAGGAGATGCCACATCCATTGCGCAAAAGAGAATTGCTGCGTGATCTGAAGCACCATCACCGCAATAAACGCCATGAATGCATTCATCACCACGAGACCGAACCATTGCTCGGACAGCTTGCGCGAAAATCGTTTTGCCCATTTGGCCGCAATCCGATGCTCTTCGTTGCGCGAGTAACTGGCAAAGCTGCCTGCAACCTTGGCGATGTAAAAAAGCCCGAAGAGAACCGCGAACCGGTATTGATGGAAGAAACTGAAATCCCAGGATGCTTCGGACCATTTCCCGGCAAAGCCCGGCGGCAGCGAAGGCGCCATCCTGCTCCATAAGCTGCTGACCAGTCCGAAGGCGATCGTTCCGAATATCTGAACGAGAAAAGCCAGCATCAACGCCTCCCAGGCGCGTTCCCAGAAAATGTTCCTGGCCTTGCCGAATGTGAGCGTCGCCGGTCTTCGCGACCGTTTTCTGGCTGGAGGAATCAGCGCGTTCTCCATAACTGTTGATGCCGGCAGTGTATCCCGGCCAACCTGTCCGGCGAGTACAATCGAGTCAAATTCTTGTAAGACGTGGCGCTGTCGCCGGAACGACGCGCGGACTGTGGTGGAGCGGCATCTTGGCAGAGCGCCGCAAGCATGGTAAACACGCACGGCGCTCTTCACTTCACTGAACCGAACCGATGGCGAATTACTCAAGAGCATCAGGAAATCCGTGACCGCAGTGAAAATCTGGCCGACTGGCGTGGCAATGGCTGAAAACGAATGCAACCGATGGGTTTTGCTCAAAGGAGCTGTGTTTGCTGGCGTGCTTTTCGCGATGGCATCTGCATGGGCTGAGAGCATTCACGGCATCCGGATTGACGGCGACTTTTCCGATTGGGAGGCGGTGCGTTCGTATCCCGACCCGGTGGGCGGTCCTGGCGTGTTGCATCACGGCATCCCGGATACGCATGACACCGATCATTCCGCCTCCAACGACGTGCCCGCATACGTGGACCATCCGGACATCGATTTGGTGGAGTTCAAGTTCACCCACGATGCGGAGAATCTCTATGCCTATTTCCGGACCGCCGGGGTCATCGGCCGCACGGCCAGCACCAGCACGCAAAAGGGGCGTTACTACGTCATCGTCACGATGGACGTGGACAACGATGACACGACCGGATACAGCTTGCACGAAGGCGGTTATTTCCCGACGAGCAGCGGCTATGACATGAACATGGAGGTGGAGTACTATAATGGCGCGTTCAACACGGGCCATTACCTCAATCACGGCGCGCGCAACCAGACCGAGTTGAACGCCGCCATTCAAGACCAGACGAACGGCATCGTGCGCGTGCTGCCCGGCACCTACGACTACTACTCGCAATGGGTTTGGTTTGACTCTCCGGGCGCAGGCACTTACCGGCTCCCCCCGCCCGATGATTTCGCCAGCATCACCTTCGTGGCGGACAGGGGACCGGTCTATCAGGGAATCACCCGAATCGCGCTCTCGCCGGACGGGCACCAGGCGGAGATCGTTGCTCCCTTCCGGGGCTTCATGCGAGCACTGTCTGGCGCACCCATTATCTCCCTCAGAAAAACGATTGATATCTCATTTTCGCTGGAGGCGAGCGGCGAGTTGGCTCCCGGCCAGGAGTGGGCTTCGGACACGGGAGACCCGATCACGGGCTATTACCTCAGTCCGTTTCCCGAGCCGATGCTTCGGATTGCGCCGCCCACAGGCGGCACCGTAGAAGTGTCCTGGGATGAGAAAGCGGTGGGCATGTTGCTGCAGCGGAGCTCCGGCCTGGCAAACGCGGACTGGCACTACCTGCTCGGGTCCGAGACAACCAATAAAGTGGTATTGCCGATGGAGACTGGCCATGCGTTCTTCCGGTTGATTGAACCATGAGCTTCTTTGTAGTATGAAACATCGGATTTCATGAGGTTTCAATTACTATCCTGCGGCTGCGGAAATTTCGGTCCGCCGATCATGCGCCGCCGCGAAATGCTGCGGCGGACGGGCCCGGGCTTTGGTTCGTTGGCGTTGACGTGACTTCTGGGGCTGGAATCAAAGTTGTTTGCCAAGGAATTGTCTGCTGGCGCGCCGATTAGTGGAGCGAGGTGTGCGCTTTGTGCAATTGATTCAGGGCGGCTGGGACGCGCATGGCGACCTGAAGGGCAATCACCAGAAGCAGGCCGCGAAGGTGGATCGGCCCATCGCCGGGCTGCTGGCGGATTTGAAACAACGGAGTTTGTTGCAGCACACGCTGGTGATCTGGGGCGGAGAATTCGGGCGCACACCCACGGCCGAAGGCGGCGGCAACAACCCAGGACGCGATCATTCACCCGCGGGCTACATCACAACCGGAAGGAACTGGTCACGTTCAACGGCGGTGAAGTGGTTCAGGAGGTCTTTGCGTAAGATTGGTGGCGTTTTCGAAGACGGCTTTTGGCGGCCTTTCAAAAATAAGGGCGTGGACTCCAGAAATCCACGCCCTCGCGGTTCCTCCCGCTTTTCCTCTCCGCTACACGTCGTAGTAGAGAAAGAATTCGTAGGGATGCGGACGCAGACGCAAGGCATCATGCTCCTTGCGTTTGGAGGAAATCCACATCTCCAGAAAGTCGCTGGTGAAGACATCGCCCTTGAGCAGGAAGTCGTGATCCGCCTCCAGACAGTCCAGCGCCTCTCCCAGGCTGCCAGCGACGTTCGGCACGCGCTTCAATTCCTCCGGCGGCAACTCGTAAATATTTTTGTCGAGCGGCTCTCCAGGCTCAATCTTGTTCTGGACGCCATCCAACCCGGCCATCAGCATCGCCGCAAAGGCCAGGTAGGGATTGGCCGCCGGATCGGGTGGCCGGTATTCGATGCGTTTGGTTTTGGGATTTTCACTGTAAGTCGGGATGCGGATGGCAGCCGAACGATTGCGCGAACTGTAAGCCAGATTCACCGGCGCCTCGTAGCCAGGCACCAGACGCTTGTAACTGTTGGTGGTAGGATTGCAAATCGCGCACAAGGCCCGCGCGTGTTTCAACATCCCGCCAATGTAGTAGAGGGCGGTGTCGCTCAAGCCGGCGTACTCTCTGCCCGCAAAGAGCGGCTTGCCTTTCTTCCATAGGCTCTGATGGGTGTGCATGCCCGAACCATTGTCGCCATACAACGGCTTGGGCATGAAGGTCACGGTCTTGCCATGCCGCTTGGCCACGTTCTTGATCGCGTACTTGTAAACCATCATCGCGTCGGCGCTCTTGACCAGCGTGTCAAACCGGTAATCGATCTCCGCCTGCCCCGCCGTGGCTACTTCATGGTGCTGGCGCTCGATCCTCACCCCCAGTTCCTCCATGATCAGGCACATCTCTGTGCGGATGTCCTGTTGGGTGTCCGCCGGCGCCACCGGAAAGTAGCCTTCCTTGTGGCGAATCTTGTAGCCCAAATTGGGCATCTCTTCCCGGCCGCTGTTCCAGATGGCCTCTTCGCTGTCCACCGAATAAAACGTCCCATTGCTCTTGTGATCGAACTGCACGTTGTCGAATATGAAAAATTCGGCTTCCGGCCCAAAGACAGCCGTGTCGGCAATGCCCGTGCCGGCCAGGTGTTTCTCGGCCCGCTGGGCAATGCCGCGCGGGTCGCGGGTGTAGGCTTCCTTGGTGCCGGTCTCGGCAATGGTGCAGGTCAAAGAGAGCGTGGGCACCGCGCAGAAGGGATCGATGAAGGCCGTGGCCGGGTCGGGCATGGCCAGCATGTCGGAGGCTTCGATGGATTTCCAGCCCCGGATGGATGAGCCGTCGAAACCCAGTCCCTCGGTGAAGGATTCTTCGGAGAGTTCGTTGATGGGACAACTGAAATGCTGCCAGGTGCCGAAGGTATCGACGAATTTGACATCAAACATTTTGGCCCCGGCCTTGCGCGCCATCTCCAGGACGCCGCGCGGCCCCCCTGCTTTCGCTGCTTGGTTCTTTGCCATAGTTGTCGTGAGTGTAGGTATTGGTATTTGGATCCTTAAATCGAACACTGTGCCAACAGCGACTCGCGGTCGCCATTATTGGCACAGCGCCGAAAAGTCAGTCTAAAGCTTAAACGTGGTAGCCCTCTTCCCCGTGTTCGGCCAGGTCCAGACCAACCGTCTCGACTTCTTCGCTGGGGCGCAGACCGATGACGGCCTTGACGATGAACGCGATGATTGCCGTCATCACCACTGAAAGAACCAGCGTCACGAGGATGGCTTTGACTTGGTTCAGCACGAGGCCATCTTTCAGGCCGCCCACCACCGAATTGGCCTTTTCATCTGCCAGAATGCCTGTCAGCAGCGCGCCGAGTGTTCCTCCGACGCCGTGGACGCCAAAGGTGTCAAGCGCGTCATCGTAGCCGAGCCACGACTTGAGCTTGGCCACCGCGAAGTAGGGAATGAGACCTGCCGCGACGCCAATAATCATGGCGCCGGTGGTGTTGACGAATCCGCAAGCCGGGGTGATGACCACCAGACCGGCGACAATGCCGGAACAGAAGCCAAGAATGCTGGGCTTGCCCTTGATGATGTATTCGGCCATCGCCCAGACAAAACCCGCCGTAGCCGCCGCGAGGGTGGTGGTGGTGAAGGCGTTTGAGGCGATGGCATCGGCGCCCAGTGCCGAGCCGGCATTGAAGCCGTACCAGCCAACCCAGAGCATGCCGGTGCCAATCATACAGAGCACCATGCTGTGCGGTGGCATGGGTTCCCTGCCGAATCCGAGCCGCTTGCCCAGGATCAAACAGAGGACCAAGGCAGACCATCCGGAGGACATGTGCACGACAGTGCCTCCAGCGAAATCGATCGCTTTGATGCCGGCGTTGGGATTGAGCGGTCCGCACATGAAGCCAGTGGTGGACCACACCATGTGAGCAAGCGGGAAGTAAACGGCAAACATCCACAGCGCGATAAACAGAAGGACGGCCGAGAACTTCATACGCTCCGCAATCGCGCCAACAATCAGCGCTGGCGTGATGATCGCGAAGGTAAGTTGGAACATGGCCCACATGCTATCGCTGATCCAATAATAGCCTGCGCCTACTTTGCCCGGCTCAACACCCTGGAAGAACTTATTCGCCAAATCACCGATAAATGCGTTGCCTCCGGAGAAGGTCAGGCTGTAACCGCAGATCCACCACAGGATCGTGACCATGCCAGCGATGCCCAGGCATTGCGCCATCACCGACAGCACGTTTCTGCGCCGGACCAGGCCCCCGTAAAACAATGCCAGCCCGGGGAGTGTCATGAATAGCACTAATGCCGTCGAAGCCATCTGCCAGGCGTTGTGGCCAGGGCCAGGACCGGCCACGAGGGACGGCGCGTTGGTTTGTCGCGCCGTGTTGTTCATATAGGCCTCGATATCGGTCAACCGCTCTTCAATGGAAGGAGCTTTGGCCGGGGCTGAATCCGCTGCCATGACGGGACCGCCCAAACTGGCGACCGCCAGGAACACACCTGCGATTAATTTCTTCATTCCAATGGTTCCTTCCTAGGTCAGATTGTCTTCTTGACTACTTCCCCAATAGGGGCAAACGCCGGTTTGTGCGCGGGGCTGGAGCCACCATGGACCGAACCTCCAAAAGCGCCAGTATACCCTTCCTCGCCATGTTCGGCGATGTCCAAACCCAGGGTCTCAACGTCCTCACTCGGTCGCAGGCCCAGCACCGCTTTGACAACCAACGCAATGATAGTCGTTGCCACCACTGACAGCACGAGAGTCACCAGCACCGCGTAAACCTGATTGAGAAACAAGCCCTGCTTAACGCCGCTAACGACCGGATTGACCTTCTCGGTCGCCAACAGGCCGGTCAATAGAGCCCCGAGAGTGCCGCCAACACCATGAACTCCAAACGTATCGAGGGCGTCGTCATAACCCAGCCACGCCTTCAACTTGGCAATGGCGAAATAAGGGATGACCCCTGCCGCGAGTCCGATCACCATCGCGCCGGTTGTGTCCACAAAACCGCAGGCTGGAGTAATGACCACAAGCCCGGCGACGATACCGGAACAGAAACCCAGGACGCTGGGCTTGCCGCGATGGAGGTACTCGACCACTCCCCAGATGAAGCCGGCTGTCGCCGCGGCAAGCGTCGTCGTTGTGAAGGCGTTGGCGGCAATGGTATCGGCCCCCAGTGCCGAACCGGCATTGAAACCGTACCAGCCGATCCAGAGCATTCCCGTGCCGATCATGCACAGGACCATGCTGTGCGGCGTCATGGGTTCCTTGCCGAAGCCGAGGCGTTTTCCGAGGATGATGCAAAGGATCAATGCGGACCAACCGGAGGACATATGAACGACCGTGCCGCCAGCGAAATCAAGAGCCTTGATACTGGCATTTGCATTCAGCGCCCCGCACATGAAGCCGGTCGTGGACCAGACCATGTGAGCCAGTGGGAAGTAAACGGCGAACATCCAGAGAGCGATGAACAACAGGACGGCTGAGAACTTCATGCGTTCGGCAATCGCGCCCACGATCAGCGCCGGAGTAATGATGGCGAAGGTGAGCTGGAACATGGCCCACATGCTGTCGCTGATCCAGTGATAGCCGGCGCCCACCTTTCCAGGCTCGACGCCGTTGAACATCTTGTTGGCGAGGTCCCCAATGAAACCATTGCCGCCCGAGAAGGTAAGACTATAACCGCACAACCACCACAGAATCGTGACCATGCCCGCGATGCCGAGACACTGGGCCATCACCGAGAGAACGTTCTTGCGGCGAACGAGGCCGCCATAAAAAAGCGCCAAGCCGGGGAGTGTCATGAACAGCACCAGCGCCGTGGAGGTCATTTGCCACGCGTTGTGGCCAGGTCCTGGTCCCGCGACGAGGGACGGTGCATTGGTTTGACGCGCGCCGTTGTTCACATAGGCTTCGAGATCGGCCACCCTGTCTTCCAGCGAAGGTGCAGGAGCGGCCGGCTCGGCAGCGAGCACAGCCATGTGCGGGACCGTCACTGCCAGGAGCAGACTGAATGAGATTAATATTCGTTTCATGTGAGATAATTGCGTATTGTGGTTGAGTCAGGTTAAACGGCCGCTTCTCCTTTCTCCTCCGTGCGAATCCGAATCGCCTCGTCGATAGGACTCACAAAGATTTTTCCGTCTCCGATCTTTCCCGTCTTGGCCGAACCGATGATGGCAGTCACGGCTGCCTCGACCCGGTTGTCGGGCAACACCAATTCGAGTTTGATCTTGGGCAGGAAATCCACCGTGTACTCGCTGCCACGGTAGATCTCCGTGTGACCCTTCTGGCGGCCAAACCCTTTGACCTCGCTGACGGTCATCCCTTCGATCCCGACCTCCCCCAAGGCATCCTTCACTTCTTCCAACTTAAAAGGCTTAATGATCGCTTCTACTTTTTTCATATGGTTCAATTGTTCACGGCTCACCCCTCTGTGGGCGCGCCACTGGTGCGACTGCGCCAACTGCTCCCGTCTTCAAGTCACCGATCCATCCAGCAGTCCAACCTGGAAGCGGGCGCGAGAAGACCCCAATGATCGAGGCGGCCCGTTGCCAAACAGCGGCAAGCCCGATGGCGGACAGAGTTGTTCCCGAGTCTGGGTCGTGACGGAGCACACCACTTTAGCAGCGGGGGTGCCATGACTGGCGACGGAATGAACCCCTGGAGTAACTGGTTGATTCTTCAGAGCTTGAACGTGAAATGAAATCTTTGCAGGCTAAACAGGAGGCTGTTGCATTTTGAGCAAGTTAGATTTTTTTTAGCAGCGAGCACAGAGTCAACCCGCTTAGAGATGGAGAGCGCACGCGCCCATAAGGAAACAAAAAGAGACCAGGCCAAATTCGACCCGGTCTCTTCCAGTAGGATCTATTCCAGGTGTTGATTTACGGCGTCTTCCGCAGCCGGAAGAACTGATTCCCGGTCGATGCCGAAACGGTGACCTCATAATTGCTGCCCACACTGGAGATGGGCGCGCCGACTGGCGACCATGTCACTGGCGGCGTCAAGCTGGCGGTGCCTTCGAGCACGAACGGCCCACAGGTTTGCGGCCAGGAGATCACCACGTTGGTGCCTTGCCGGACAATCGTGAACACAGGTTGCTCTGGGTCGCTTAAGGTGGATGGTGGGAGCACTCCCGGTTTGTACCCGAAGAAGTCCACATCCGTGGCGCCCAGTTGCAGCGTATTGCCATGGCCCATCGTCAGGTAATTGATGCTGGGCGAGGTGCCATAGTCATTGCCATTGCCAGCCGTGACATGGAAGGTCGAGGGCGCTGAAGACCCATCCACATAAATGTTCACACGGTGCGAGCCGCCGCCGTTGGTGTCGCCGACGATCGTGACCCAGAACTCGTGGAAAGCTCCGGTCACATTGGGAAGGGGCAGAACGTTCAACGTGCCTTCGTTCTGGAAGGGATCGACTGTAGCCGAAATGGCTGAGCCGTTCCGGCTGTTCATGTTCAATCCGTTCGTGCCAAACGGCGTCGTGCCATCGGCAAACACGTCGCTGGCCAGATTCAGACTGAAGGAGATGATGCCGCCACTCGACTGGCGGACGGCAAAGGTGCCTTTGCCGCCGTCGTGAACGAGCCATCCGTTGCCGATCGCAGGCCAGGCCGTGCCACCAGCCACACTCGCGTTCTCACCTCCGGTAGCGGTGTCCGGGTACTGGCCATCCAACGGCGCGTTGGTTGCAATCCTGGCGCGGAAGGTGAGGGTGACGCCCGTATCCAAAAGGTTGGCTGCCGTTACTCCGTCGGCGGTGACGCTGTGCCCCACATACACGCGGCGGTTCGATGGATCGGTTGGGAAACCATGATCGCGTGGATCGCCCGTGTCCTGTATGCGGGCAAACCGGGTGTTGTCCTGGACCAAAGCGCTGATGCCGCCGGGCGCGCCCGTCCCGATGTCGCTGCCGTCCCAGGAGTCGGACCCACCGCCGCGGTTCCAGGTGCCGTCCAGTGAATTGAATGCTCCGCCCGCGCCGCCTCCGGTCCCGCCCGCGGCCGCGTCACCGGTGTAGATGTACCTCCAGCCACCCAGTGGTTCGCGATAAGCCAGATTCGCCGCGCTGACGGTGACGCACACAATGCCTGTGGCGGAGCCGCCACGGCTATCGGTGATTACATAGTTGAATATATCGCCCGCCATGAAGTTCAGAGGCGGTGTATAGGTTACAACGCCGCTCGCCAGCACAACCGTGCCCCCTGCCCGGCTGGGTGAAATCACGCCTGTGAGAGTAAACGTGTCGCCATCCGGGTCGCTGTCATTCGCGAGCAAGAGGGCCGCTGGAATGTCTCGCGGTGTGTTCTTCGCTGCGCCCACGTTGTCGTTCACCGCCAGCGGCGGCAAGTTGATCGTGAGGATGGCAGTAACGCTTGTCACAGAAATACTGCAACTGTCCGTGACTACGGCCGCATAACCGCCACCATCGGCTGGCTGGACATTCGAGAGCGTCAGCGTGGTGGTCGTCTGGCCACCGAGTGGCACGCCGCCCTTCAGCCACTGATAGCTCAGCGGCGCCAACCCTCCGGACGCAGCGACCGAGAATGTGGCGGTGGTGCCGACAGTGTTCGTGCGGCTCGCCGGCTGCAGCGTGATCATGAGGGGCGAGGTTGAGACGGTCACAATGGCCTGGCACGTGTTGCTGCGTCCGCCCGTGTCGGTCGCCGTGAAGGTAACCGTGGTCATCGAACCATATCCGATCGGAGTGCCCGGCGGCGGGTTCTGGGTGATGGTGAGACAACAGCAATTGTCGCTGGCGATGAATTCGCTTCTCAGATCGGGCAACGGGCCCGGACAGGTCAAGGTGCGGTTGGTCGGGCAGGAAGTGATGGTAGGTGGCGCCGGCACTGCTTCGTTGATCACGACATCCACACGGCCCACGCTTATGCCTCCTTCCTGGCCGTCACTGACCAGGTAATAGAAGGCGTCGGGACCACAGGCATCCGAGGGCGGCGTGTAGGTCACTATGCTGTTGCTCAGTACGACGGTTCCGTATCTCAACGGGACGGAATTGAAATCCGCGGTGAACGAGTTGGTGCCGCTTGCGGTGGTAATGTTGACAGCCACATCGTCCACCCAATGGTTGTCGTTTGCCCCGCCGGTGCGGCCACCGAAGCCCACCTTCAGATTGCTCATGGGGACGAACCCAGGGATGGGCAGATTGGTGAACACCACGATGCCCTTGTAAGTCAAGTCCAGCGTGCCATCCGCTTCGACTCTCAGGCTCACGGGAACAAAAACTGGCGTCGCCGCGGGCGCCGGCGGATCGGTGGCAATGGCCACCGGTTGCGAGCTGCCATCGACCAGAATGTTTGTGTAAGGCGGGCGCGCAGGGTTGCCGTCCCGGATGCCGGCCATGGATACGACGCCATTCGGAATAATGTTGGCATCGCCGGTGCCGCCATACTTTATGTCAATGGCCGGGGCGGTATCGGTGCCGGCATTGTCGTAGGTATCAAAACAGACCGTGAGGTAAGTGCCTGCGCCTTCCTCGCCAAAGGAATTCGTCGAAAGATCGGGAGCGATAGACAGACTGAAACCGTCTGCTGGCCGCGCGGTGCCGCCGCCCACGCGAACCTTGAAGTCCGCTGTCAGCCCCGTCAGCGGTTCCGTGTTGATCACGGGCGTGACATAGGAGCCGCCGTTCTGGTTGTTAACATTGTCCGTGAGATGGAGAACGCCTCCAGCGATGCGGGCGTTGCCCAACACGAGCGGCGCATCAGGATTGGGCGTTGGCTCGCGGCTGGTGTCGATCGTCAATACAGTTGTGATCGAAAGATCATCCACCCAGTGCGCCTCGTTCTCGCCACCAGTGCGGGCATAAAAACCGAAACGCCCCGTAGTCGGCTGGTAACCAGGAAGGGTCACTGTGCCGAACACATTATTGCCGTCGACCAAAACCGTCGCTTGCCCCTCGGCCGTCACTGTGATTTTGACAGGGACATAACGAGTCGTATTCCAGGCGCGGCGATCGTTTGCGTCCGCAATGGAGGCCGGAATCGGCACGCCCACAAGGTTAACCCCCCCGTAACGGAGTTTTATGCCTGAGGTGTTGGGATTGCCGCCTCCCGGGAAAGGCTGGAACTGGTAGTTATCGACGCAGAAACTGACTCCAGTTCCAGTGCCGTTCTCGGCGTCAGCAACAGTGCCTATAGTTATGTTTGGACCGAAGTTGAAACTGAAGCCGTCCGCCGGCTGTCCCGAGCCATCGCTAATACGAAGCCTGAAGCTGGCGTCAGTTCGTTGAGGACAAATGCGCCGGACTGACTGTTCGCATTTGCGGTCAACCTGAGCGCCCCACTGCCGTTCACGCCCCCGGAGGTCTCGATGGTGGCATTGCCAAACGGCGTCGAACCCGCAGGCAAGCCACTGTTGAAGTCAGCAGCATACGAAGCGGGAGGAATACCGCTGACGGCGAACAGGCTAAGATTTGTCCCTTCAGGGTCGGAATCGTTGCCCAGCAGACTGGCTCCCGAAATACTTACCGACATGTTCTGCGTCGCCGTGAGCGAATCATTGTTGACCACCGGCGCCATGTTCGCGATGAGCGTGACAGAGACGCTCGTGGTGACGCCGCCGTCATTGCCCACGTCCACAAAATAAGTGCCGTTATCACTTCCCATCGCGTCAGGGATGTTGAGCGACGTGTTGGTAGCTCCGGGAATCGGCGCGCCGTTCTTGAACCACTGGTAACTGAGCGGGCCGACGTTGGGCGGCGGGTTGGAAGCCACCACTGAATAAGTCACCGAGCTGTGCAGCGGCACCGTCTGGCTCGGCGGGGCCGGTTGCACCAGGATGATGGGCGGAGCCGGGATGTACACGTTACGGTATTCAGCCGACGTGACCAATCCTGCCACCTGGGTGCCAGTGTGAGCCGTCGTGGCAAGACCGACGTAGACCGTCTTCGGATAAACGAATGGGCACGCGGCGTAGGTGAGCCAGTTGACGCCATCGTAACTGCGCATGGCAGTGAAAAGGTCGCCGACCCGTTTGATGCGAATCCAGGCATTGGGAACAGCGGCTGGCAGATAGGCGCTGTTGGCTGGGACGGAGGGCGGCCCGATCGACTCGTTGCGCGCTTCCCAGGCAGCGGTTGCCCCGGCGGTGAGAAAGCGCTGGCCCGCTTCACCCAGGTCGCGTCCGACCAACCCGGAAGGATTCACAGCCGACGCGACCTGATGTTGCGCCGGATTCAGTGCCAGGAACAACGTGCGGCTGTCCGCATTAAGCGTCTCGCGCACCATCAGGCCGGCCTTGGCAACCGGGTCCGGTCGCGTGAGGCTCTGCACCCGCACGCGCACGTCGAAGTTGCCGCTGCGCGGTGTAAGTGTCAGATGGCCCACGTCACTGTTGCCCCAGATGTCGTTTCCACCGGCGAGGACATCGATTTCACCCTCTCGGCAACTGAAGCTGGATCCTGTTGCCAGAGGCGCGCCCACATCGACCGCGGCGTAAGCCGGCGCCACCACTCCGTTGGTGGAACTAGTGCGCGGGTTCCCAATCAGGTCGGTCATGGTCGCTTCGATGGTAAACGTGCCGCCCAGCGGATTGGCCGGCGTCACGAGGGCCCTGGTGGCCGTGAGCGCAGCCGGGTCCGGATAGATCTGAATCGAGGCGGGATACTCGCCGTTGACCAGCCAGTTAAACTGATCGGTCAGCGCCGAATTGGTGATCGCCTCGCTGAAACAGACGCTAATCCGGCTTCCGTCAAAAACGTGCGCCGAGACGATGTAGGGTCCGGTGTTGTCGGCCGCAACGGTTAACGTCGTGGTGAACACGGCATTGGTGCCTGGGCCCGAAGCGATAAAGCGGATTTGCGAATCGGACAGGGCCGCGAAGAATGACAACGACGGCCCGATCGCGCCGGGGATATTCGTGAACCCACCGATGCCATTGGCTCGCTGCCATTGATAGCAGGAGGCCTGGCTGAGCTCAAAATTCGCTGCGTAGGCTGATCCGGACAACGTCACCAGGTCGTTCTCGGAAACGCTGAGGCTCGGCGGCGGCGCCTGGGAAACGGTCAGATTGGCCGTGGCTGGATTGCCAACGTTGACGAAGTATGCGCCCGACATCGCCTGTTCATGATTCACGGCCGGCAGACCGCCAATGGCCGCGCCCGTGCCATCGACGGGGCGCATCGCGACTTCCAGATGATCGCCGCCGCCGCCTTCTTTCATGAGCGCTTCCATGTAATAAAGCGTGCCGGCATTGAGCGAGACGGCGAGTGAAGCGCTGCCACCCAAACCATTGTCAAACGCGCCGGAGTTCGCCTGATCGTTGCGCGCGATCAGCACCCGGCCCGACGGATCCGGGCCGCTCGTGTTCATGTACAATTGTGTATTGTCATCGCCGCGGACATAGAAGCGATAGAGCCCGTTGCTTGGCGGCGAAAACAATCCCGAGACGCGCACGCCGTAGTTGTTCAATCCGGTGTCCAGCCCGAACAACCCGGCGCCGAAGCGATTGGTGTAATACGTCGTGCTGGGCAGATTGTTGATGAAGTTGAGGTCGGCCTGAAGGTTCTGCACCAGTGTGCCGGGAATGTTGGTGAAGACTTCGGCGTAGAAGCCACACCCCGCGGCGATCCAGGCGGTGAAGCTGGCCGTCGAGTTGGCCACGATCAAATTCTGCGCGGCATCACGCACACCATTCACCGTCACGATGTAATTCGTGCCGGGGCTTTGCGGCGTGGTGCGGAGCGTGACGCGGCGTCCCGTGATGCCGTCAATGGATGCCGACAGCACCTGTACGCCGTTGTTGATCTGATAATTGATGGCGCATGGCCCGGTGACCGGATCGAGCCGCTCGCTGAACGTGAGCACGACCAGATTCTGATACTGCGAACCGAGCGCGCCAAGAAGAGTCGGCGGCGTCCCATCGGTCAGCACAGTATTCGTACTGGAGCGTTCCACGCGGCTGAAGAGGTTGGTCACCACCACCGTGTAGACCGCGCCATTGTCGGCGGCGCTCAGCGGCTGGGTCGTGTAACTGGCGCTGCCGACCGATACTTGCTGGCCATCGCGCAGCCAGAAGATCCCGTAAGGAGGCGCACCGCTGACGTCCTTGGCGACGAAGGTGATGGTCTGCCCCGGACTGACCGCAGGATTTAGCGGAGTGATGGCCACGTTGACGGCGCCGACCCGATCGATGCCGGCCGGGAATTCAAATCGGCTGCCCTGGATAAATTCGCCGTTCGGTGGAAAGCTCGGATCACTTTGCGCCCGCACCGCCACTGTCATGCCGTCGCCACCAGTGCCTTCACGCCAGCGGCCTTCCAGGTAATATCGCTGTAAGCCGACCAGCGGAACGTTTTGAGCCATGAGGCGATAGCTGACGTCGTAGAAGTCCGTGACGACGCCCAAGCGCACCATGCCAGCCGACTCGGTGCTGCTGATGGCGTTGGTATTCATCCACAATTCATAGGCATCGTCGCCTCGCGCATAGAACTTGTAGAGACCATTGCTGGGCGCGATGAAATAGGAGTACATCCGGCCCAGATAATTATCGATGCTGGTATTGCTCAAGTTGCTGCAAACGCCGAAGAATTTTTCGTAGGCGATGATGTTGGGCAGCCGCGCCATGAACGCGAGACTGTTGGTCGCGTCCACGAGGTCCGGGTAGCCGCCAGCGGCAAAGGGGTCGCCCAGATCGTTCGGCGCAAAGCTATTGAGCGTGGGCAAACCTGTGTAAAGCTCCACGACGATCGGTGTCGGTGGCGCCACCGCATCCGGGTAAGCCAGGAAGGATGACAGAACATCCGTCGCAGGCGGGATGCTGGCATCATTGCCCACGCGGAGGGCAACTGTCCCACCGTCGCCGCCGCCGGTTTCCTTGAAGCGCAATTCCATGTAGTAGCGCTGACCACCATTGAGAACGTTGCTCACGAAATTTCCGGCCAGATTGGTATAGATCTGGAAATTATTGGTTATGCGCACCTGCAGCACGGCTCCCGCCGGATTGGTGCTGCCGACTGCATTGGTATTCATGTAGAAGTCAGCAAAGTCGTCAGCGCGAATATAAAATTTGTAGGCGCCGTTGGTGGGCGGAACGAAGTAGCTGTAAATGCGCGCGCCGTAATTATCAAATGTGCCAGGGAACGCAGCCACTCCGTGATTCAGCCCAAACGTGTTGCTGTAAACGATGAAGTCCGGTGTGTTCATCGTGAATTTCGGGCTGGTAAGCAGGTCGTTGATGCCGAGCGCATTAAAGGCCAGGTTCGTCGCCGGCAAACCGCCGAAATAGTCGATCACCACTGCTGCCGTGGGCGGTGTTCCTGGCTGCGTCAGGATTCGCGTCACCGTCGCGATGGTGTTGCCACCGACATCCTGCACGCCGCTGACGCGCACCCCGTAATTCCCCGCGACCAGCGGGCTGGTCGTCGTCAACACCACGGTGCGGGTATTACCGCTCAGAAACACAGCGCTCGAAACGCCCATGTCCACACCAGCCGCGTTAGTGACTGTGTAGTTGGCGACGGTGAGAGCGGTGCTCGACACGGGTTCGGAGAACACCAGCAGCACCTCGCGCGTGGCCTGGCTCGGGATAGTTGCCGAAGTCAGCGTAGGCAGTGCCGAGTCAGTGACCGTCACCGTGGTCACGGTGCTGATCACATCCGCGGCGCCTGGCGCCTTCACGACCACGCGATACTGCGCGCCGCTGTCCGAGCCGAACAATGCCCCCGTATTGAAGATGTTATTGGTCGCGCCAGCGGTCGGCACGTTCGTAAAGCCGCCTATTCCGTCACTGCGCTGCCAGACGTAGCTCAATTCGCCATTGGCCGGACCGCCAGTGAGCGTGGCCACCACAGAAAGGTTCGTCGAATTGCCCGCCGTGACGGTCGCGCTGCCGACCGGCGGGGTGGTAATGGCGATGGTCGCACCTGGATATCCAGCAAAGTCGCCATACTCTTCAAACTGGGTCGTATGGCTCAAGCCTGCGGCACCGGCGCCGACGGCCGCACATACGCCCAAACCGAAATACACGGTTGGCGGCATGACCTGCGAGACTTGTCCATCGAACTGCCAGGTCGTCCCGTTGACGCTTGAATAGCGCAGGAACGTGTTGCCCGAACGGCGCAACCGCACCCACACGTTTGGATATCCAATACCTGTGATGTTGGCGCCCCAGGTGGCAGAAGCGCCATTGAACGTAGAACGCGCCGTGGCTTCGATCAGATTACGCGCCGGGAACGGGGCCAGAGGTGTCACCGACACCTGGGGACTCACCGGATCAAGCGACGTACGCACGTGCAACCCTGCCTTGGCCGAATTACGCGTCGCACCCATGGCCGGCACGCGCACCTTCACATCAAAGTCCCCGGTCTTCTGTGCGTAAACGTACCGAAACGAATCCGGCGGCGTAAAGATATCCTCGCCGCCGCCTGTGATCTCAAATTGCCCGGGTCCAAAACTGTAATTGACACCAGGAGGTCGCGCCGCCAGTGGATTGACATCCACCCCGACGAAGCCGGCGACCGTGCCTGTGAAGGATTTATTAGTGCCGATTGGGTTGCCCGAAACGTCCAGCACATTTGAAACGGTCACCGTGAAGCTGCCGCTCACCAGGCTCGCCGGAGTCAACAGCACATAGATTCCGTCACGGCCTTGCGTGCCAAAAGGCGAGAAGTACAACTGCGCCGTCGTGGGCGCCACACCGTTGATGAAGTAATTGGCCGGGTTTTGCGCGCTGGCCGGTTGCGCTGCCTGATCGAAACGGACCCCCACCAGACAACCATCCACGCTGCCTGCGGATACGAGATCCAGCGGATCGGGCGTCACCGTCAGAATGGCAGGACCGCTGGTCGCACTGCCGGCCGGGCCGGTTACTTCCACCGTGTATTGCGCGGTGTTGTCGCTCGTAGTCGCGGGCGGTGTGATGTACTTCCAATTGCTCATGCCACCAATGAGCGATCCATTCCGATACCACCGGTAAGTGTATGGGCCTTCGCCGTCCACCAACGCCCGGAAGGTGGCCCGTCGGCCGTGGATGACGGTTTGACTGGCCGGTTGCTGCACAAAGAAGACCGGTCCGGCGGTCGCGTAAGCATAGATGTTGTCGCGATTCTCCACGCCGGTGTTATCGGAGCCACGCACCGCCAGCATCATGTTCTTTTGAGCGATTAAACTGCTATTGCTAACTACATTGGGAGGATAGCTTTGCAGGATCGCGCCCGCAGTGGTTCCGTTGGCCCCCATATCCCGAAGCGTGGCCGCAATCGTGAGGGTATTCGAGGCGGTGGCTGTTGTGTTCACAAAGGTAGCCGTCACTTTATACCAATTGCCTGCCACCAGGGTCGGGCCCGTAGCGGGGTCGCGGCCCGTTGGCGCTGTCACTTCTGTTAAAGTGCCATCCGTGCGCCGGTACTGGAACCGCAACTCGTAGGTGAGCGCGGGTTGGGCAGTCGATTGAAGGATCGCCGTCATGAAGCCCTGCGGGTTGTTGTCGTTGATGCCGAAATTAGTCGTCGTCACGAAGCCGATTTGTGTGCTGCGACCGTTCGCTGTCGGTGCCTTGGCTTTGAACATGGCTGAAGCGACCAAGGTCTTGCCGGGCAGTGAAAAGTCATAGGTCACAGGCACGACCGTGATGGTATTTTCGTTGCCGTTACCAGGGATGAGGTCGAGCGAACCACTGCCTGGGGCCGGACCAACACCGCCGTCAAGGCTCTCAAAGGTCACCGCCGGCCAACCAGCGACAAAGGTGCCGACCGAGGTGTAAAGCCAATCGTTAAAAACGAGCGCATTGGGGACATTGGTAAACTGCCCCGGTGAATCGAAATCGAAACTGATGCCGACAATCGGCGTCACCGTCAGCACCGCAGCCGCGCTCGTCGCGGTGCCGGCGCAGTTGGAGACGATGACCGTGTAACTTTCTCCGCTCTGGGCGAGCGTTACATTCGAAACCGTGAGGCTGGAAGCAGTCGCCCCGCTGATGGGGGCGCTATTGAGCTGCCACTGGTAAGAGAATGGCGGCGTCCCGGAGGCTGTCACGCTGAAGGTGGCGCTGTTGCCCATCGGCGTGCTCTGGTTCTGCGGCCCCGTGATCGTGGGGATGGCCACGTTCACGGTCACTGTAAAGCTGCAACTGTTGGAATTACCCGCCACGTCGGTGGCCGCGCAATTTACGGTCGTGCTGCCTTGCGGGAAGGTCGAACCGGAAAGCGGATTGCAAACGACTGTCACCGTGCCGGGACAATTGTCCGTGGCGGTGGGCGAATAACTGACGACCGCTGTGCAGTCGGCCGGGGAATTCGTGACAATGTTGGGGCAAGTAATGCCCGGCGGCTGCGTGTCATTGACCGTCACCGTAAAGCTGCAGGTATTGGTTTGGCCCGCAGCATCGGTGGCCGTGCAATTCACGGTGGTCATGCCCAGCGCAAAAGTGGAACCGGAGGACGGCGTGCAACTGGCTGTCGCTCCCGGGCAATTGTCATACGCAGTTGGCGTGTAGGTCACGTTGCTCGCGCTGCACTGGCCACTGTTGGCCGCGGTCACAATATTGGCCGGGCAGATGGCTACCGGCAGCGGATCGACAATGGTCACGCTGGTCGCACCGGAGTTGTTGCCCAGTGTCAAATCCAGGGTGCTGGACGCGACACTGCCCGTGCTGGTGGCCGTTCCGGTGGAGTTGGCCGTTACTTGGATGGCCACAGTCACCGATGCGCCGGCAAGGATTGTTCCCAGCGAACAGGAGATCGTGCCCGCCGAATTGCTGCAACTGCCCTGGGACGAAACCACGGATACAACGCTGACATTGGTCGAGAGGGTATCGCTCAAGGTGACGCCGTCCGCCACCCCCGGGCCGTGGTTCGTCACCGTCACCGTGAAGGTGAAATTGCTGCACAGGATCGCGGGGCTCGGCGCGGCCGCCTGGGCAATGCCCACGTCGGCCAAGGGTGTGTCGATCGCGATGGCGATGGACCAGCCGCCCGCGATGCTGCCCACGTCCACCGCTTCATCGTCCACCACATAGAGCGACCACGATCCATTGGGATCGATGCCGTTGAGCGATGCGAAATTTGTCGGATGCCGGACCACAGGAACGGGCGCCGGAAAATTGTCGGGCCGTCCGTCGTCTTTGGACCCGATATTGGTCGGCCGGTAAGCGCCGGAAGCGATGGCGCCGGAATCCGGCAACGAACTCGACGCCCCGTCATCCAATATCACCGTAACGCCGCTAAGGGAATTCCCGTTGCCGACATCGGACATCAACAGGACGGTCTGGCCGTCCGGGGCCTGCAGAACCACATCGATGTCGTCAGGAAAAATATGATTCATGTTGCTCAACGTCACGGTCACGCTGCAGACGGTGGCGGTAAGCCCCGACACGTTGATCGTGGAAGGATACGGACTGGCCGCGCTGTTGTCGTTGATCGTGATGGGAGCGGTGTTGGCAAACACATGGCGGGGTCGAATCGTGAGGGTGGCGACAGCGCTGGTCTCGGCTCCATAATTATCAGAGACACGCACATCATAACTCCCGGCATTGGCGGTTTGCGCGTTGGCAATGGTGAGCGTCGCATTGGTTTCGCCCGTCAAATCCCCGCCGCCATGGCGCCATTGATAGCTAATCGGTGGTGTGGCCGAGGCCGTCACGCTAAAGAACGCTGTGTCACCTGGACAAACGGTCTGACTCTGCGGCTGCGACGCAACGGCGGGCGGCTCAAAGCCGGTTGCTTCCAATCCCCAGCTCACCAGCGTGCTGATATCGCCTCCGGACAGGTCCGCCACAAACAACGTCCAGTTGCCATTGGGATTGAGTCCGTCGAAGGAAGCCAGCGACGTGGCAGGCGTGTCCGTATCGACCACGACGCCGGGATCGTTGGTCCGGCCATCGGGCCGCCAACTGTTGGTCAGCGCGCCGGAAATGGCTGTGTTGTGATCGCCATTCAAGTGCAGGCGATACACGTGCACGTTGGTGCTGGCCGCCTCGTCGTCGAACCGGATGTCAAACCCATCGTCGCTGTAACCGAGGCTGTCCGCCGCGCGGCGCCCCACCCGGTTGAGCAGCACAGTGAAGCCGTTACTGTGAGTAAGGTAAGCGTAGAGGTCGCCATTGAAGGTGCCTGAAATATTCAAGGTCACATTCAAGTCGCTCAACGCCACAATGGGTGTGGAGAACGTCCGGGTGCTGGCCAGGCCGGTGGCGTCATTATCGGGAATACCCGTGCCCACCGCATAGTTGGTCGTCGTGCTCGCCGCAAACGCATTGATGCCCAGGCTCAGGACAAGTAAACACAGGAATCGTTTCAGGGTCTTCATAATTTCCACCGTTCGGTTTGTGATGGGCCACTTGGCTAAGGAGTCGGTGATGGCGTTCATGATGGTTTCCTTTCTCAGGGGACGACGGTTCGATACGAGGCGCCCTGTGGCGGGCTGGTGTCTTCAAATTCGATGAGGCCGTTGGCTTGCGCCATCACGCTCCCCAGGGAGATCCAGGTCATCTGATCCACGGAGCGCTCGATGCCATAAGTGCGGCCCGGAATGCCGGCGAAACGGATCAGCACGCCATTGAGCGTCGGCGTGGTGCTGATGTGATTGGCCGAAGGAGCGTTCGCGGAACGGACCAGGACTGTCACCGTTCCGGTGGCCGTACCGCCCTGGTTATCCTGCAGCGTGTAAGTGAAGACATCCGTTCCAACAAAACTTGCCACGGGCGTATAAGTCACCACGCCCGCGGACAGCGTCACGCTGCCGCCATTTGTGCTCGTGGGACTGACCGCTGAAATGCTGATAGGATTTCCGCCGGCGTCATTGGCCAGAAGTTTCGCCGCGCTCACGCTGGCAGAGTGATTGGCGACCGCTCCGAGGATGTCGTTTCCAGCTACGGGGCCGGTGCTGATGGTGACCGTGAATGTGCACGTGGCCACGTTCGAGCAACCATCGGTGGCCGTACAAGTGACCGTCGTGGTCCCTGCCGCGAACGTTGAACCGGACGGGGGCGCGCACTCGGTCGTGACGCTGGAACAGAGATCCGTAGCCTGGGGCGGCGGATAAGTTACCATTGCGTTGGTCTGGTTGGGGGGAACGCTCACGACCACGTTGCTCGGACAGGTGATCGTCGGGGGCAACGTGTCCATCACCGTTATGGTCTGGCTGCACTGGGCGCTGTTCGTGCACGGGTCGGTTGCCTGCCAGGTGCGCGTCACAGTATAACCGCACGCCAGTTGATTGGTCAGCGTGCTCACGACCGTGATGGTGACGTTTGTTCCATTGCAGCCGTCACTCGCGGTCGGCTCCGTGAAATTCAAGGCCGCGCCGCAAGCCGCAGTGTTGCTTGAAGCGCACGTGATGGTCGGCGCCGTCTGATCCACAATCGTGACCACCTGAGTGCAGGTCGTGCCATTGCCGGACTGATCCATGACGCGCCAAATGCGGGTCGCCGCGAATGTGTTTCCGCACGCCGCATTGGTGGTGGAGCTGTCGATCGTCAGGATGACATTGGTGCCGTCGCAAGCGTCCGAAACAGTCGGCGCCGTGAAGTCCCAGGGCGCTCCGCACCCGACGCTCTGGTTCTGGCCGCAGGTGATGGCGGGCGGTGTTGTGTCCACTACCGTGAGCGTGGCGGGGTCGCTGTTGGTGACACCGTAAGCATTGCTCACTTCGAGGACGTAATTCCCGGCGGCGCCCGCCGTAGCGGCCACCGTGAGCATTGGGCTGGTCGCCCCAGCCAGGTTCGTTCCGGCGTGCTTCCATTGGTAGTTGAGGGGCGCCGTGCCAGCCGCGGTGACCGCAAAAGTGAAATTGCTGGTGCACTCCGCGCTGCCGCCCACCGGTTGCGCCGCGATGCTGGGTCTGCGGACAAATCGCAGCACGACGTCATTGCCGCCGTTTGCGGTCTCGACAATGAAGAGACCGCTGCCCAGCGCGTTGCTGAAACTGGCGCTATCGAGGTTGATCACGGCCGGATCGAAGCCTGTAATTCCACCGGTCGTCTTGACAATCGTCCAGGTGTAATCGGCGCTGCTATCGAAGTCGTGCACAACACCGGCGGCGTTGGCCAGAGTAAGCGACGTGATCCGGATCGTGAACTTGTTGGCGACGTTGGCATTGATTTTCAGGTCGCCGGTGATGTTGATCAAATCCCAGCCCGGATCGGTCCCCTGCCCTGCGTCCACATCATTGATCTCCCAAAGATAAGTGCCGTTGCCATTCCAGGTTTCATTGCCGGTGTTGATCGTGCCGGGACTGGTTCCTGCGGAGATGGTGCCGGTGACACTGACGCTGCCTGCGATCGTTCCTGAGCCTGACAGTGTCGCTCCTGAAGCGACGGTGACATCGCCCGAGCCGGTCGCGCTTCCGGTGGTATTCGCAACACGCAGGGTGCCGGCAAGGATGACGGTGGGGCCACTGTAGATGTTCGCACCGGAGAGCGTCCATCTTCCGCCATTCGTCTTGGTCAGGCCACCAGTGCCCAGATTAATCACGCCTGAAATAGTTCCCCCACCGCCCGCGCCCGCGCCACCAGCGATCCTCAAACTTTGATTCGCGTTGGAGGTGAACGCAGCGGGGTTGTCATAAACCACCGTGCCCGTGCCGGACACGGTCACAACGGCGTCCTCAGTCAGCGTGACCGGCCCACTGATCGTTACGTTAGCGTTGTTTTGGACCGTAATAGCACCGCCGCCCCCGGCACCACCGCTAGCGATCTGGAATGGTTCGCTAATCGTAAAGTTGACCCCGGAACCGTCAAAGCGAACCTCAGCGCCAGCGGGGACCCGGGTATCGCCAGCCGAGCTACCTAACGCATTCGCGGAGGCAGGCTGAAGAATGCCGAAGTCCACAAAAGTGATGCCTGTGTAGTCGCTGTTCCCACTCAAGATCAGAGTGCCAGTGGTAGTTTTGCTGAGCGAACCGCTGCCTGTTATGGCTCCTGGAATGGTCATATTTCCATTGATGCCACCACCACCAGCTCCGAGAGTAATCCCACGGTTAGCATGCAAGACCGAATTAGCGGCAGTAAAGCTGGTGCCAATTGACGCACCGCTAGACAAGATAATCGCATCAGCCGTGAAAGTGCCAGGCACCGCACCAAAACCGCGTTCATCGGAGATGCTGGCGTTGAAACCGAGACGATAAAGTCCTTGGTTGACGACAAGTTTACTGAAGGTGGTGTTAGGAAGGCCGGTTCCCTGGTAACGAAATTCGCCGCTACCAGTTTTAGTTAGCGTGTAGCCCGGCCCCTTGATGGTTCCACCAAATATTGAGGAGTTGGCGCCTGTATTGGCGGTCTCAACAGTGCCTCCTGCCGCGCCCACGTTGATTGTGAAGTTTGCACTCACGAATGTCGAACCAGCGCCGTTTACGGTGCTGCGAAATGTGCCTCCTTCTAAATTGAGATTCGCTCCGGCACTAGCGACGAGATTTACTGTGCTCGGAATGGACATCGTAGCCCCACTATTAACGGTGACAGTTCCGGTGCCCACAGTCAGAGCCGAACCAGTAAACGAAACAGTTCCCTCTTCCACTGTCACTCCACCCGCAGTTTGACCAGAGCTGAGATTAACCGCAAATGTGCCTGTCCCATCTGTCCCCGCTGACAACACGGCGTTGCGCCCGGAAGTCCAGGCAACCGTCGCCGCTGTTCCATCGAAGACCGTGCTCCACGGAGTTCCCGTATTCCAGGTCCCGCTGGGACTTGCGCCACCGGCACCTGCCGTCGCGCCATTGATGTCCCAATAAAGATCCGTCGTGCTACCCACGGTGTATTGGAAAACCGTCGCCAGGCCGGAGGATGAAGTTGAAGTGCCGCATGAGCAAGGCGCGCCCGGACCATTGGCAAAAATTTCAGCGCCGCCCCCGCTGTGCGACGCGCTCACGATGTATTTCACGACCGTGCCGGCTGGCTGCGCCGGAATGGTCGCCCCGCAAACGTCCACCAGTGGTGAGCCGAAGGTGCATAGATAACTGCCGTTCACCACTGCGGTAGTGCCGGAGGGCGTGCCGAACGCGCCCGCGGGGGTCGATCCATCCGTCGTGTAATACACCCGGAGCGCATCCGTGAAGAACTGATATTCCACTTTGAACCGCAGATCGTACGCTTGCGCCGAAGTCGGATTCAAAACCGGCACGTAGGCCACGGCACCGCAGCCCGGATTGGCCCCGGTGCGCTCGTGATAAACGTAGTTGGCCTCGGCGAACGCGTTTGGGGCAAAGAAGCTCGCCGCAACCGACAGCGCCATGAGAGACACAGGTCCTATCCGATGTGGAAAGAATGCCTCCCGCAAAAGGCCAAACGAAAGGTACAGAACCCGCCTCAGCGCACGTCGATTTTTCATAGGGTTGATCCGATTCTGCGCGATGCAACGCCAACGGCTCTTCTCCTTGGGTGATCGAAAGGCCACACCTCTGAGAGACAGCTGCGTTGGTGACTAGAGCGTTTCTACAGGAAGCGACTGGCATAAAGCAAGTAAATAATCTCCCAAACTATGTCATTCCGAAAACGTTGGCTGCTTGCGGCGCCACGACAAGCCGACTGGATAGACTTTTGTTTTGTCGCCGTCACGCCCCATCGGTTAGTCTGTGACGCCGCCCATGAAAGTCCTTTGCTTGCTGTGGTTCGCGCTCGTTTCGACCACATGGTTGCATGCCGCTCCTCCCAACATTGTCTGGGTGGTGGGGGAGGACATGGGACCGCACCTCGGATGCTACGGCGATATACAGGCCATCACGCCGAATCTTGACAGGCTGGCGAGCGAGGGAGCGCGCTTCGTGCGAGCGTTTACCCACGCGCCCGTATGCGCGCCGAGTCGCTCTGGACTGATCGCGGGGCGTTATCCGACCAGCATCGGCTCACACCATATGCGCTCCCAACTCCTGGAACCGCCGCCCACATTCACCAGCTACCTGCGCAAGGCCGGCTACCTCGTCGCGTGGCCGGGGAAAACGGATTTCAATTTCAAAGTTCCACCGGATGCATTCGATTCGACCAACGACTGGCTGAAGAATTTTCCGCGGCAGCCTTTCTTTGCTTACATCAACTTCAACGTCTCGCACGAAAGCCAGATTCGGGCGGAGCCGGATCGCCGCGCCAAAAACGTGGCGCGCCTGAAACCCGAAGAACGGCGCGATCCTGGCAGCGTTAAATTGCCGCCCTATTATCCCGACACGCCGGAAGTCCGCCGCGATGTCGCCAACTATTATGATCTGGTCAGAGCGGTGGATTACCGCGCCGGCGATGTGCTGCAGGCATTGCAGGAGCACGGGCT
>Ga0208454_1000377_pt1 | contig 26866 bp, 23 predicted proteins | sample EasRivMeERMZT100_FD_187530 | JGI IMG/M metagenome (GOLD analysis project Ga0208454, IMG submission 187530) | Soil microbial communities from meander-bound floodplain in the East River, Colorado, USA - East River MetaG ERMZT100 (SPAdes) (version 2) | ecosystem: Environmental > Terrestrial > Soil...
CGCCGTCACCTTGCCTTGATGGCCGAACGCCGCGCCTAGCTTCTGCGTATCGCTGACGTCAAACCGTCCCGAGCCGAACGAGAGCTCGCCCGTGTCGCCCACCTGGCCGCCGCTCTCCGCATAGAACGGAGTGCGCTCGAGCACGACGGTACCGGCCGCGCCAACCGCGAGCGCTTGCACCGACTGGCCGCTCGAATCGAGCAGCGCCACGACGGGCGCGTCGCTCGCGAGCGTCTCGTAGCCCAAGAACTCCGTCTTGCCTTCGATGCTGACGCCGGTGGCGGAGAGATCGACGCCGAACTGACTCGCGGCCTGCGACTGCTTGCGCTGCACGTCCATCGCGCGCTCGTACCCTGCCATGTCGACGGTGAAGCCGCGCTCGCGCGCGATGTCGGCCGTGAGATCGGTCGGAAACCCAAAGGTGTCGTGCAGCTTGAAGACCGTGGTGCCGTCGATGACCGTGGCGCTGCCGAGCTTCGCGATGGCGGCGTCGAGAATCTCCATGCCGGTCTCGAGCGTACGCGCGAACTGGTCGCCTTCCTTCCGCAGCACCTCGCTCACGAGCTTTTGTTGCGCGACGAGCTCCGGATACGCCTGACCCATCACCTTGGCGAGCGTGGGCACGAGGTTGTGAAAAAACGCCGGGCTCTTGCCGAACTTGTACCCGTGACGCATCGCGCGCCGCGCGATGCGACGCAGGACGTAGCCGCGGCCCTCGTTCGACGGCACCACGCCGTCGACGACGAGGAAGCTGCAGGCGCGGATGTGATCCGCGATCACGCGCAACGAGGGATTCTGATAGTCGGTGGTGCCGAGCAAACGCGCGGCCTCGTGGATGAGGTCGACGAAGAGGTCGATGTCGTAGTTGTTGGTGACCCCTTGCATCACCGCCGACATGCGTTCGAGGCCCGCGCCCGTGTCGACCGACGGCTTCGGCAACGGCGTGAGTGTGCCGTCGGCCGAGCGGTCGAACTGCATGAACACGAGATTCCAGATCTCGACCCAGCGATCGCCGTCCTGATCGGGCGAGCCCGGCGGCCCGCCCGCAATGTGCGCGCCGTGGTCATAGAAAATCTCCGTGCACGGACCACACGGACCCGTGTCGCCCATCTGCCAGAAATTGTCGGAGCCGCCCTCCGGCTTGTCGCCGATGCGCACGATCTTCTCGGCCGGCAGACCGATCATCGTGTGCCAAAGGTCGTAGGCCTCGTTGTCGGTCTCGTAGACCGTCACCATGAGGCGCTTGGGATCGATCCCGAGCGTGCCCGTCAGAAAGTCCCAACCGAAGCGGATGGCGTCCTTCTTGAAATAGTCACCGAAGGAGAAGTTGCCGAGCATCTCGAAAAACGTGTGATGCCGCGCCGTGTAACCCACGTTTTCGAGGTCGTTGTGCTTGCCGCCCGCGCGTACGCAGCGCTGGCTGCTCGCCGCACGCACGTAGTCGCGTTTTTCCTTGCCGAGGAAGCAATCCTTGAACGGCACCATGCCGGCGCTCGTGAACAAGAGCGTCGGGTCGTTGACGGGCACGAGCGACGCGCTCGGCACGATTTTGTGGCCGTGCTTGGCGAAGTAGTCGAGGAAAGCCTTACGCAGCTCATTACTCTTCATCGATAACGCTCGAAAATTCAATAGCTAACGGTATGAGGATGAGCACGCTAATCGGAATCGGCGTCGAGTTCCAGTGCGGCGCGTACCTGAGCGCTATTGAACCCACGGTATTCGAGGAAGCGGGCTTGGCGGGCGCGGTCCGGGTAGTCGCGGGGCGGCGCTCCGCCGAAGCGCTTTTGCCGGGCAGCGCGCGTCATGGCCACCCAGTCGACCTCGGCGTTGCGCAGCAGCGTATCGACCTCGGCCTCGGCCACACCGCGCTGGGCCAGTTCGGCGCGAATCCGCAATGGACCTTGGCCTTTGGCCACGCGCGAGCGGATGAAGGTCTCGGTGAAACGCGCCTCGGCGAGGGCTCCCGACCGCTCGAGCCCATCGAGCGTGGCGGTGATTATCTCGGCGGGAAACTCACGAGCCGCGAGCTTGCGCGTGAGCTCCACGCGGCTGTGCTCACGCCGGGCGAGCAGGTCGAGCGCCGTGCGCTTGCAAGCGGCCTCGTCCGCCACCTCAGGCTTCGAGCGCCTCACCCTCCGCCTCGGCCGGAACCTCGACCGGAACCGCAGCAGCGCCCTTCTTCGGCAGGAGCTCGGCGCGGATGCGCTTCTCGACCTCGGCTGCGACCTCTTTGTGCTCGAGCAAGAAGTCGCGGGCGTTTTCCTTGCCCTGGCCGATGCGCTCGCCGTTGAAGCTGTACCAAGCGCCCGACTTCTCGATGATGTTCTGCTTGACGCCGAGATCGACGATCTCGCCCTCGCGCGAGATGCCCACGCCGTAGAGGATTTCGAACTCGGCCAGCTTGAACGGCGGAGCCACCTTGTTCTTGACGACTTTGACGCGCGTCTCGCTGCCGATGACCTCTTCGCCCTTCTTGATGGAGCCCGTGCGGCGAATGTCGAGCCGCACCGAGGCGTAGAACTTGAGCGCGTTACCGCCCGTGGTGGTCTCGGGGTTGCCGAACATGACGCCGATCTTCATGCGGATTTGGTTGATGAAGATGACGAGGCAGTTCGAGCGCTTGATGTTGCCCGTGAGCTTGCGCAGGGCCTGCGACATGAGGCGCGCCTGGAGACCCATGTGCGAATCGCCCATCTCGCCTTCGATTTCCGCCTTCGGCGTGAGCGCCGCGACCGAGTCGATGACGATGAGATCCACGGCCCCCGAGCGGACGAGCATGTCGGTGATCTCGAGCGCCTGCTCGCCGGTATCGGGCTGCGAGATGAGCAGATCGTCGACGTTGACGCCGACCTTGCCAGCGTAATCGGGATCGAGTGCGTGCTCCGCGTCGACGAAAGCGGCCGTGCCGCCGAGCTTTTGAATCTCGGCCACGACCTGCAACGTGAGCGTGGTCTTGCCGGAGGACTCCGGTCCGTAGATCTCGACGATGCGGCCGCGCGGCAAGCCGCCGATGCCGAGCGCAACGTCGAGGCCGATGGAGCCGGTGGATACGACTTCGATGTCCCGCGCGGCGATCGAGTCGCCCAAGCGCATGACCGAGCCCTTGCCGAACTGTTTTTCGATCTGGCCTAACGCGGCGGAAAGCGCTTTTTTGCGGTTGTCGTCCATTTGCTCGTCCAATGAAGGTGGGGAATCGAGGCCGCGCCGGAAGAGGCGCGACGGCTGAATTATTTCACAACTCTGCGCCGGCACCAGTTGCCGAAATCGGCCGGCTTCGGCCAGAAACTCCTGAAGCTATTGAAGCTCGTTACTGTTCTTTTGTCCAGTACTTTGAAAAATCAGAGTGGCCAGCGCTCGAGCACCTCGTAGTGCACGTTGCGACCATCCGTGAACGACTCGACGAGAGCGAGATCGCGCACGGGCCAAACCACGGGCGCCACTTCTTCCTCGATGGGTCGGGCACGCCGCGCCAACGTGACATGCGGGCGGTAAATGCGCTCCGCAGCGTGGAAACCGTGCTCGACGAGCCGGTCCCAGAGCGTCGCCTCGAGCTCGCCGAGCGCGTCCGGCGGCGCCATCGGCGCAAACCAAAGTATTCGCGACTCGGGCCAAACGCCGACGGCGTCGAGCGTGAGATCGAACGCACCCACCTGGATCGGCGCCACGCTGCGCGCGAGCTCCACGCGCGCCGGCGCGACATTGCCCAAGAACGCCACGGTGAGATGCAGCCGATCCTTGGCGATGGGCCGGCCGCTACAGGCTTGCACGGCGCCGCGCGTGGCCCGCGACATCGCGGATCGCGTGGCGTCGTCCGGCCAGAGCGCGAAGAACACGCGCCGCCGGTCGGGCGGGACCTCAGCCGTTTCGTTCATCGCGCCAGACGAGATCGACCAACCGTTCGAGCGCGAGCGCGACACTCTGGCGCCGCACGGCCTCGCGGCCGCCGGAAAACGATCGCCGGACCGCGGTGGTGCCGGCCGGCGTAGCCCACGCAAAACAAACGGTGCCGACAGGCCTATCGGGCGTGCCGCCGCCGGGTCCTGCGACGCCGCTCACGGCCACGGCGAGCTCGGTGCCGAAGCGGCCGCGCGCACCCTCGGCCATCGCCCGCACCGTAGCCTCGGAGACGGCGCCCTGTGCCAGCAGCACCTCGCCCGACACGCCGAGCAAGTGCGTCTTCGCGGCGTTCGAGTAGCTCACGACACTGCCCTCGAACCACTGCGAGCTGCCCGGAATGTCGGTGAGCGCCTTCGCGATCCAACCGCCGGTGCACGACTCGGCCGTCGCTACACGCCAACCCCGCACGAGCAGCGCGCGACCGAGCCGCTGCGCCAACGCTTCGAGCTCCGCATCGGCGGCGTTCAATGCGACACCGTCGACGTCACGGCCAAAGGCGCGGCGAGCAGCCGGCCATACAGCGACCGATGCGCGTCGACGAGCCCCGCGACGCTAAATTGCAGCTCGATGCGCGCGCGTGCCGCCGCGCCGAGCCGTCGCCGCTGTGCGGGGGTCGCGAGCAGCTGCTCGAGCGCCCGCGCAAACCCCGCGGCATCGTCGACGGCCACGAGCAGTCCCGTGCGCCCGTCTTCGACGACGTCGGGCACACCGCCCGTCGCGCAGGCCACCACGGGCACACCGGCGCTCGCAGCTTCGAGCAGCGCCAAACCGAGGCCCTCGCGCGCCGCGGGGTGCGCGAGCAGGTCGAGACCCGGCACGAGCTCGGGCAGATCGCTGCGATGGCCGACGAGCCGCACGTGCAAGTTAAGACCCCGCGCGGCGATTTCCTTGCGCAACCGGCGTTCGAGGGGGCCGCGACCAAAGCACAGCACGCGGATGTTCGGCTGCCGGCGCACGAGCTCGGGCAGCAAGCCGAGCAGCCACGCGTGGCGTTTGCGCTCGATGAGCTGGGCGACCACACCGATCACCGGCGCCTCGGCGGGCAACGCGAATGCCTTCCGCAACCTGGCCCGCGCGGAGGCGTCCGGCCGAAAGCGCTGCGCGTCGACGGCGCTCGGAATACGCACGACACGAGCGTCGTCGACGCCGGCCGCGCGCAACTGCGCCTCGATGACCCGCGACAGCGCGATGACGGCGCGGTACGGCCGGTACTTGATGCGCCCGAACCATCCGGGCTCGGCGGCGTCGACGCGCCGCGTGAGCACCGCTGGGACACCGGTTAGGGCCGCGGCGAGCCCGCCATAAAGATCCGCGCCGCGGCGCGAGTGCACGTGCACGAGGTCCGGCGCGAAGTTGCGCAGCACGCGCACCGTCCGCGGCAGCAGGCTGAAATCGAGCTCCCCGCGCATCGGCATGGCGACGATCTGCGCCGCGGGCGCCGCTGCGGCGAGCTCGCTGCCGCGCGGGCACACGAGCACGTTGTCGACTCGCGCGGCCGCGAGACCGCCGAGCAGATCGCGAACCTGGGCCGCACCGCCGTAAAGGTGCCGACCCGCTTCGATGTGCACGATCCGCATTAGCCTCTCAGCTCGCGCTTCAGAATCTTGCCTGTCGGCCCCTTCGGCAACGCCGCACGGAACTCGACGATGCGCGGGTATTTGTACGCCGCCAAGTGTTGGCGGCAGAAGTCGATGATCTCCTCGGCCGTGGCCGATTCGTGGCCCGGTCGTCTGGCGATCACCGCCTTCACCTCTTCACCGTGGCTCGAGTGCGGCACGCCGATCACGGCCGCCTCGGCGACCGCTGGGTGCGCGTAGAGCACCTCCTCGATCTCACGCGGGTAGACGTTGAAGCCACCGCGGATGACCATGTCCTTCTTGCGATCGACGATGAAGTAGTAACCGTCCGCGTCGCGCTGCGCGATATCGCCCGTCGCGAACCAGCCGTCGTTCAAGGCCGTCGCGGTCGCTTCTCGGTTCTTCCAGTACCCCTTCATGACGTTGTGGCCTTTGATGTGCACCTCGCCCGGCACACCCGACGCCGCGATGACCGCACCGTCGTCGGCCACCAAGCGGAACTCGCAGCCGGCGATCGGCAGACCCACCGAGCCCGGTCGCTGCGGCCGATCGAGCCTGTTGAAGCTCGCGACCGGCGAGGTCTCCGAAAGTCCGTAGCCCTCGAGGATGCTGACGCCGTACGTCGCGTTGAAGGCCTTCATCACCTCTACCGGCATCGGCGATCCGCCGCAGACGCACAGTCGCAGCGCGCCGAGGTCGTACTTGCTCGCCGCGGGATGGTGGAGCAGCGCGAAGTACATGGTGGGCACGCCGGCGAAAAAGGTGACGCGGTGCTTATCGAGCAGCTGCATCGCGCCCTCCGCATCGAAACGCGGCATCAGCACGACGGCGCCGCCGGCGGCCAACACGGTATTCTGGATGCAGGTCTGGCCGAAGCTGTGGAAGAGCGGCAAGACGGCGAGCGCCACGGTGTCCGCCGATACGGGCAGCAGCTCGGTACGAAAGTATTGGGCGTTGAGGAACAAATTGAGGTGCGTGAGCTCGGCGCCCTTCGGCTTACCCGTCGTGCCGCTCGTGTAGAGGATCACCGCCGTGTCGTCGGGCATGGTGGGTGCCGTCTCTGCGAGCGGCGCGCTGCCGGCGAGCAACGCAGCGAAGCTCACTGCACCCTCGGGCGCGCTCACGTCGCCTGCATCGGCTTTGGCGACGATCAGATGCCGGCACGAATCGATGCGGGCAAGTGCCGCGCGCGTCTGCGGCAGGAACCCCTCCCACACGACCACCGCGACGGCGTCCGAATCGGTCAGGTGGTAGACGAGCTCATCGGCGGTCAGCAGCACGTTCAGGGGAACGACGGGGCAGCCCGCGTAGAGCGCGCCGAAGTAGGCGATCGAGAACTGCGGGACATTCGGCAAGAGCAGCGCCACGTGCTGGCCGCGCCGAATACCGAGTGAACCGAGCGCGCCCGCGAAGCGCTGCGCGGAGTCATGCAACTCCGCGTACGGTAGCGTCCCGGCACCGCTGATCAGCGCCGGGCGTTCGGGGTGCCGGGCGGCACTCTCGCGCAGCGGCGTGGCGAGATTCAGGCTCATTGTTCGTCCCCCGCGAAAGACAGTACCATGACGCGCGGCCACATAGATGCCGCGCTAATAACAACAGCGCTTCTCGGGGAACTACGATGAGGATCGCTCACGCTCTCGCTCTGAGCACCGCGTTGCTCAGCGTCACGACGGCCAACCGCGCCAGCGCACAAGCGCGCCTTTTCCAAGCGCCGCTCGCCTGTGACCGGGCCTGCCTCATCGACATTACGAACGACTATCTCGCCGCACTGGTCACGCACAATCCGCGAGCCGTGCCGCTCGCGAGCAGTCTCAAATTCGTCGAGAACACCGTCCCCATGAAGGCCGGCGAAGGCCTCTGGACGACGGCCAGCGCAGTGCCGACTGCGTTCTCACTGCACGTGCCCGACCCCGTGTCGGGCCAGGTGGGCTTCATCGGCATGCTGGAGGAGTCCGGGAAACCGATTCAGCTCGGCCTGCGCTTGAAGGTGGAGAACGGCGCGATCACCGAGGCCGAGCACCTCGTCGTGCGCAGCTTCAACGGCAACGCGCTCGACAATCTCAAGACGCCCCGCCCCGCCCTGCTGGCCGAAGTCCCCCGCGGCGAGCGCTTGGCGCGCGAGCCGATGCTGGCCATCGGCATGACCTACTACGACTCGATCGAACAGAGCAGTGGCGACGCGACGCCCTTTGCCGACGATTGCGAGCGGCGCGAGAACGGCATGATCACCGCCGGTGGCACGGGCACGGGCTTCGACGGCCTGCCGCGCCAGGGCTGCCATGCCCAAATGGACTCGCGCACCTTCACCTACATCGATAGCATCGATTTCCGCCGCGTTTGGATCGCCGACGAGGTCACCGGGCTCGTCTTCGGCCTCTCGCACTTCCGCCACTCGATGAAGGAAAAGCAAATCACCGTGATCGGCCGCGACGGCAAGCTGGCGACGCGCCCGATGAACTTCGATCCGTTCGACTTGCCCGCGGCGCACATCTTCAAGATTCGCGGCAACCGCATCCACGAGATCGAAGCCTTGGGCTTCACGATGCCGTATATGTCGAAAGGCGGCTGGAGCGACTTTCCGCGCTGAGAACGAACATGCGACGCGCATTCGACATCTTCATGCGAATCGTCAGCAGCCTGATCGGCGCGCTGATGGTGGCCATGGGCTCGGTATGGATGATGCAGGGACTCGGCGTAGGTCCCGCCGCCATTCTCCAGGGCTTCATGGTCAACGACATTCGCTGGACGTATTACGGGGCGATTCTCGCGCTGCTAGGCATCGCCGAGATCGTTTGGAGTAACACCCGCCAACGCATCGGCTAATGACAGCGGCCGAAGGCCGCCGGTAGTTTCTCGCGTGAGGATATAACAACATGAAAGTAGCTCTCCCCTACGATGGCTCGCCTTCGGCGAAGCGCGCTCTCGAGTACGTCATGAGCATGCCCAGGATGGGCGGCAAAGGCCCGCTGACGGTCGATGTCATCAACGTGCAGGACGCGACCGTCGGGCTTCCCGAATCGTTTGCGCGCGATGCCGCCGACGTCGCAGCCGAGCTCGTGAGCTCGAGCCTCAAGAACGGCACGAAGCTTCTCGAGGCCCCGATTGCGACGCTGAAGTCAGCCGGGATCATGAACGAATCCACGGTTCTCATCGGCGATCCCGCGAGCGCCATAGCGGAGTACGTCCAGGACAAGGGTTGCGATGCCGTCATCATGGGGACGCGGGGCTTGGGAGCCATCGGTAGCTTGCTCATGGGTTCGGTGGCACGGAAAGTCATCCACCTCGTCAAGGTGCCCGTCACACTCGTGAAGTGAACGCGCTCACGCTTGAGCCGATCGGCTACGTGCGCACCTCGCTCGAAACCAAGGTCGAGGCCGCCCGCCAGCCGCGCGCGGCCGGCGTCGCCGCGGGGCGCATCGAGCTCATGCCCGGCAAGAACTACGAGCACGCGCTCGAGGATCTCGACGGCTGGGAATACCTCTGGGTGCTGTTCTGGTTCGACCGCAACGAGGGCTGGCGGCCGAAAGTGCTGCCGCCGCGCAGCCGCGCGGGCCGCAAAGGCGTGTTTGCGACGCGCTCGCCGCACCGGCCGAATCCACTCGGGCTATCGGCCGTGCGACTCGAGCGCATCGACGGCCTCACGCTCTATATAGGCGAGATCGATATGCTCGACGGCACACCTGTGCTCGACATCAAGCCGTACGTGGCCTACACCGACGCGATCGTCGCAGCGCGCAGCGGTTGGCTCGCCGACGAGGCCGCACCGCGCGACCCGATTCCCGCGTTCGACGTGCAGTGGGACGACGCGGCGGCCGAGCAGGCGGCGTGGATCGAGGCGCACACGGGGCTCGCGCTGCGCGAACGCGCCACCGCCGCGCTCGCGCTCGGACCCGAGCCGCACCCCTATCGGCGCATCCGCCGCGACGGCGAGGGCTTCGTCTTGGCCGTCAAGGACTGGCGCGTGCGCTTCGACGTAACGGAGCGGCTCGTGCGCGTGCACGCGATCGCGTCCGGCTATCGCGAGGCGCAAATCGATGCCGGGCACGCCCGGGGCGTGGACCTCACGACGCACCGGGAATTTCGCGAGCGGTGGCCGCGCGCCTAAGCGCCGGTAGACCAGTCAGGCGCGCGTTCTCACTCGACGACGACGAGGGCGATTTCGCCAAGCTCGACAACGGCTTGCGGCGTGCCGCGTGGGTCTCCTCCGCTCCCCGTGAGCCCGTTTGTAATGCCTTCCGCTAATGTGATTAGATTGAGCTTGCCGCGACGGGCTACGGCTCCTGGCCGTACACAGAACTATAATATTTATGGCTAATCATGCATTTAGCGGTGATCGCCGTTGGCTCGCCGTCCTCTCGGCGTCCGTGGCCCTCCTCGGCGCCGGTCCGGCGAGCCCGCAGGACGATTACCTCATACAGGCCGGTGACGTCATCGAGGTGACGGTCTATCAAGAGGAGAGCCTGAGCCGCCAGGTTCTGATTCGCCCTGACGGCGGCATGTCGCTACCTCTCGTCGGGGATTTGCACGCGGCGGGGCTCACACCGCTCGAGGTCAAGCAGGCGCTCGAGCAGCGCCTCGGCGATTTCATCCCGCAATCGAACGTGACCGTTGCGGTCACGCAGATCAGCGGCAATCAAGTGTTCGTCGTCGGCAAGGTCAACAGACCCGGCGCCTATCCGATCTACCGACCGCTCGACGTCATGCAGGCGCTAGCGCTCGCGGGCGGCACGGCGCAATTCGCCGGCGTCGATGACATTCGCATCATTCGCCGCGACGGCGCTGGGCAGCAACACGTGTACGAGTTCGAGTACTCACAGGTCGTCGACGGCCGCAACCTCGAGCAGAACATTCTGCTCGTGAGCGGCGACACGATCGTCGTGCCTTAGGTTGAGCAATGCGAGTCGAACGCAAAACTCCGAACAAGGCTTGGATCGCCGCGTGCGTCGGCTCGGCTCTAGGCGCGGGCGCCGCGCAGGCCCTCGAGTGGAACCAGACGCCGACCGTGTCGGTCTACTCGACCAACGACAGCAACTTTTATCTTTCCGCCACCGACGAGCGCGACATGACGTCGAACGGGCTCGATGTCAGCTCGAACGTCGTCGGCGCGGGCGAGCGCATGCAGCTTTCGCTCAGACCGCGCGTCAATGCCACCAACTACAGCGACGAGCGCGAGCGCGACCGCCGCGACGGTTATTTCGACACGAGCCTTGCGGTCGGCAACGACCGGCAGCGCTGGACGCTGTCCGGGGGCTATGCCAGGGACGGCACGTTGATGAATGCGTTCGAGGAGTCCGGCGTCACCACGATCGATGTCGATCGCGACCGTTCCAACTACGCGCTCGGCTGGTCCCGGCTCACGAGCGAGCACGGCACGGCGTCGTTCTCGCTCTCGAGCGCGAGCGTGCGACACGAGGAGGTCGTCACGGCTCCGTTCCTCGATTATGACCAGGCGGGCGCCAGGTTCGCCTATTCGCACGCTCTGCGCGAGCGCGTGAATATCGAATTCGGTGTGCGCGCAACGCAGCTCGACACCGAGGCCGCGCTCGGCGCAACCAACAGCGCGGGCTTCGGGCTTGCGTTCTCGGGCAACTGGTCCGAATCGCTCGAGTACCGAATCGGCGCCGGGCGCTACCAGTCCCGCTATCCCGACGTGCGAGCTGCCGAGAACACCGATACCGCATTCGATGCGTCCCTCGCCAAGCGCTGGGAACGCTGGCGCCTGAGGACGTCGCTATCTTCGGCGCTCGAGCCGAGCTCCTACGGCGTCTTCTACCGCCGCGAAGCCGCGAGCCTCGACGTCAACCACCAATTCACCGAGGCGATCGATGCCGGCCTGCAATTGACCGCCGCGCACCTCGAGTCGGACCAGCCGTTGTTTTATTACGAGGATCGGCGCTATGCCTACGCGCAACTGAGCCTCAATTGGCGCTTCGCCGAGCGGCTCTGGTTCTCCACGAGCCTCGGCGCGCGCGCGCAGGAGTATGTCGGGCAACCGCGCGCGCGCAGCGCGTACGGGCAGATTGGCGTGACCTATCGCGGACGCAGGTCGTGATCACGGTGGCTCACACATGAACCAGCCTCCGCAAGAAAAGACGCTGCAAGACCTGATCGGCGTGCTGCGGCGGCGCTGGCGCGTCGGCCTCTGTGGGTTTCTCGCCGTGCTCGTGCCGGCCGTGCTCGTCGCGCTACTGTTGCCGGCGACCTATCGATCCACGGGGACGATCCTGATCGAGCAGCAGGAGATCCCGCAGGATCTCGTGCGCACGACCATCACGAGCTTCGCCGACCAGCGCATCGAGCTGATCAGCCAACGCGTGATGACGACGACGAATCTACTCGGCATCATTCGCGCGCACGGCCTCTATCCCGACGACTTCGACACCAAGCCGCGCGAGGTCATCATCGAGCGCATGCGCGGCGACATCTCGCGGGAGATGATCAGTGCCGAGGTCGTCGATCCGCGCAGCGGCCAGCCGACCGCTGCGACGATCGCATTCACCGTCGGCTTCGACAGCCGCTCGCCGCAAACCGCCGCGCTCGTCGCGAACGAGCTCACGAGCCTCTATCTCCAGGAAAACTCGGAAAGCCGGCGCGCGCAGGCGGCCGAGGCCTCGTCGTTCCTTTCCGGCGAGGCGGGAGGGCTCGCCCGAGAGATCGCCGTGCTCGAGACGCGTCTCGCCGAGTTCAAGCAAAGGAACCTCGACCGCTTGCCCGAGCTCGCCGGGCTCAACCAACAGCTCTACCAGCGCACCGAGACCGATCTCGCCGATATTCGCCGCCAGCGGGGCGTGCTCGAGGAGCGGCGGATCTACCTCCAGTCCGAGCTCGCGCAGTTGAACCCGTCTGCCGGCTTGGTCGTCGGCAACGGCCAGGTCGTGCTCGAGCCGCGCGACCGGCTGCGCGCGCTTCAAGCGCAACTCGCCGCGATGCAAGGTATTTACTCCGACCGGCATCCGATGGTGATACGCACCCAGGGCGCGATCGACGCGCTCGAGGCCGAGCTCGGCGTCGAGGGGCAGGGATCACCGCAGGCGTTGCGGGCCGAGCTCGCACGGCTCGAAGCGCTGCGCGGATCGCTGATCGACCGTTACACGGCAACGCATCCCGAGGTCGAGCGCGTCGACCGGCAAATGAGCGCGCTCGAGGCGGAAATAGAGCAGGCCGAGCGCGATGGTGCGCGCGTCGCCCCGGGCCGCGAGTACGAACAGGTCGCGAGCAATCCGGCCTATGTGCAGCTCCGTGCGCAGGACGTCGTCGCCGAGGCCGAAATCGCGGCGCTGCGCGAACGCGAGCGCGAGGTCGCGGCGCGCCAGGCCGATCTCGAGGAGCGCCTGACGCAGACGCCGCTCATCGAGCGCGACTACACCGCGCTCACGCGCGATCTCGAGACCGCCCGAGCCCGGTATCAGCAGATTCGCTTCGGCGAGCGCGCGGCGCAGACCGCCGAGAACCTCGAGCTCGACGCCAAAGGCGAGCGGTTCACGCTGATCGAGCCGCCGCTCGTGCCGCAGCAACCGGTCTCGCCCAATCGGCCGTTCGTCCTTTTTATCGGGCTCTTCGCCGCGCTAGGTGTGGCGGTCGGGCTCGTCGCGCTGCGCGAGGAGTTGGAGACAAGCGTGCACGGGCCCACGCAGCTCCAAGCGATCGTGGGCGCACCGCCGATCGGCGTGATCCCGCGCATCGTGACCGACGCGGATAGAGCGCGGACACGGCGGCGCCTGACATTCGGAGCCGTCGGGGCGACGGCGGTGCTCGTGCTCCTGCTCGGCGCCGCTCATTCCCTCGTCATACCGCTCGATGAGCTCTGGTTTCGGGCAATTCGCCGGATCGGCGCCTGACGCCGGGGCTCACGATGAAACCAATCGAGGAAGCATTGCGAGTCGCGGCGGAGTCCCGGAGGGAGATCACGACCAAGGTCGTCGCGTTGCAGCGCAGCGAGAAGCCGTCGGTGGCAGAGAAGCCAGCGGCGCCGATCGATGTGAGCCGGCTCGCCCATTCGCGCTCGCGCTCGATCGAGGTGCCGCGCGCCGTGCTCGAGCGCTCGCGGATCATCAGCGCCGCGGGCCAAGATCCCGCGACGCGCGCCTACAAGCTGCTGCGGACGCGAGTACAGCAGCGCATGGATCACCAACGCTGGCAGACGCTCGCCGTCGTGAGTCCGGGCGCCAGGGAAGGCAAGACACTGACGGCGATCAACTTAGGTGTCGCGCTCGCGAGCTCCGAGCAGCGCACGGCGCTGCTCGTCGACTGCGACTGGCGCAAGCCGAGCGTGCACACTTACTTCGACTTCAAGCCCGACTGCGACGTGCTGATGTACTTGGACGGCAAATCGCCGCTCAGCGCCGCGATCGTCAATCCGGGCATACCGGGTTTCTGCTTTCTGCCCTGCCGGGCGCCCATCGCGCGATCCTCCGAGCGTCTCGGCAGCCGCAAGGTTGCGGCATTCGTCGACGAGCTCAAGAAGCGCTATCCGGACCGAACGGTCATATTCGACCTGCCGCCGGTGCTTTTGACCGACGATGCGCTGAGCTTCCTGCCGCATGTCGACTGCGTGCTCGTCGTCGTCGAGGACGACCGCACGCGCCGCGACGATATCAAAAAGGTCTTGCAGCTCATCGGGCCGGACCGGCTGCTCGGGACCGTGCTCAACAAGTCGAGCCTCGAGCTCGCCGGATACTGACCATGTACGAGAGTTTTTTCGGGCTCAGCAGGAAGCCGTTCGAGCTTCAGCCCGATCCGTCGTTCATGTATTTGGCCTCGCGTCATGTGACGGCGCTCAAGATGCTGGAGTACGGGCTCTTCAATCACGACGGCTTCGCGGTGATCACCGGCGAGGTCGGCTGCGGCAAAACCACGATCATCAAGTATCTCGTCGAGCGCCTCGGTGACGACGTCACGGTCGGCGTCGTGCCGAGCACGCACAAGGCCCTCGGCAACGTCATGCAATGGGCCTGTATGGCGTTCGGTCTCGACTATAAGACAGGGGTGCTCGCCGAGGCCTATGAGAGATTCCAGCGCTTCATCGTCGCCGACCACGAGCGCGGCAAGCGCGTCCTGCTCATCATCGACGAGGCGCAGAACCTGGATGCGGCGAATCTCGAGCTGCTGCGCCTGCTGTCGAACATCACGGCGAACGGCAAGCACGTGCTGCACACGGCGCTCGTCGGCCAGTCCGAGCTGCGCCACGTGTTGCGCCAAGAGAACATGCGCCAAGTGCGCCAGCGCATCGCGATTGCCTTTCATCTGACGCCGCTGACCGAGGTCGAGACGAGCCACTACATGACGCGACGCTTGGAGCTTTGCGATGCGAGCCTCAGCCTTTTCGACCCAGGCGCCTCGTCGCTGATTCATAAATATAGCGGCGGCATCCCGCGATTGATCAATCTGATCTGCGACGCGTCGCTGGTTTATGCATTCGGCCAGCGCGAGAAGACCGTGAGCCTGCGCGTCATTCGGCAGGTCATCGCGGACCGCATCGCGACGGGCGTCATGCCCGTCGTGAAACCCAGGCAGAGCCCCAACCCCACGCCGTCGACGACGCCCGCCTGATCGGGGCCGCCGCTGTGCCCGAACGCGTCGAAACCGAGCCGAGCAGCATCCAAACCTACCGCTCGCCGCTGCTGCTCTGGGGCTTGACGGCCACCGCGGTCGTGACCGCGCTATTCGTCGCGCGCGAGGGCTTCGAGCTCGTGACGCTCGCCTGGTCGCGCCCCGAGTACAGTCACGGCGTGCTGATCCCGCTGATCGTCGGCTATCTGTTCTGGCAGCGCCGCGACGAATTGGCCGCGATTGAGTTTTCGGGGAGCTGGCTCGGCTTCGTCGTCGTGCTGTTCGGCTTGTTTCTGTGGCTCGCCGGAAACCTGAGCACGATCTATGCCGTGAGCCAGTATGCGCTGATCGTCATGATCTACGGCATCGTGCTGTCGCTCGTCGGGCTGCGCGTGTTTCGAATGTTGTGGATCCCGCTCTTGATGCTGCTCTTCACGGTGCCGCTGCCGGAGTTCCTCTACGCCAACCTCTCGTCGGCGCTCCAGTTGATCTCCTCGAGCCTCGGCGTGTGGTTCATCCGCCTCTTCGGCATCAGCGTGCTCCTGAACGGCAACGTCATCGATCTCGGCCACTTCCAGATGCAGGTTGTCGAGGCTTGCGATGGGCTGCGCTATCTCTTCCCGCTGATGGTGCTCGCTTTCATCGTCGCCTATTTTTTCAGGGCGCCTTTTTGGCAGCGGGCCGTCGTGTTTCTTTGCAGCATCCCGGTCACCATTCTGATGAACAGCCTGCGGATCGGCCTCATCGGCGTGTTCGCGGAGTTCGGCAACACGGCACTCGCCGAGGGCCTCCTGCACGACCTCCAGGGCTGGGTCATCTTCATGGCGAGCGGCGCCGTTCTGCTCGGGGTCACGTGGGTGCTGACGCGGCTCTTCATGCCGGGGCGCGCATGGCGCGACGTGCTCGCGTTCAATTTCGGCAACCCACCGAAACCTGCGACGGCCGCGAGCCCAAAACGGCGCGTGCCCGCGGCGCTCGTGACGTCGTTCATTGCGCTCGTCGTCGCGACGATTCTGTCCGTGACACTGCCCGAGCGCGCCGAGGCCTACCCGACCCGCTCGTGGTTCGTCGACTTTCCGTTGCAGATCGGCGCGTGGCAGGGGCGTCACGGGCGCGTCGAGAACATCTACATCAACGCGCTCAAGTTCGACGACTACATCCTCGCCGACTACAGGGACGGCACGAGCGTCATCAATCTCTACTCGGCGTACTACCGCTCGCAGCGACAGGGCGCCTCGGTTCATTCGCCGCGCTCGTGCCTTCCTGGCGGCGGTTGGCGCATCACCGAGTTCGGCCAAACCGAAATCCCCGGCATGGCCGGCGCCGAAGGCTTTCGCGTGAACCGCGCGCTGATCGAGCTCGGCGGCCGCCGCCAGCTCGCCTACTACTGGTTCAAGCAGCGCAAACGGCAGCTCACGAACGAGTACGCCGTCAAATGGTTCATCTTTGTCGATGCGTTGACGCGAAGCCGCACCGACGGCGCGCTCGTGCGGCTGATTGCACCGTTGCCGGTGGGCGAGCGCATCGAGGATGCGGATGCAAGGCTACAACGGTTCGCACAAGCCGTGCAGGCGCAGATCACACCGTACGTACCGGACTGAAGAGGCAACATGTTCGTCTCGTTCCTGGTCTCGATGGTGGCGACGATGGCATTGATACCGTTATTCACACGGATCGGCGCCAGGCTCGGCATGCTCGATGAGCCGGGACCGCGCAAGGTCCACGAGCGCCCGATGCCGCGCGTCGGCGGCATCGCAATACTGATCGGCATGTGCGTGCCGCTGCTCGCGCTCCAGGTGCTGCCGCAACCGATCGTCGGGATTCTCACGGGCGTGCTCGTCGTCGTCGCGGCCGGCGTTTGGGACGACTGCTCCCCGCTCGGCTATCGGGCGAAGTTCGCGGCGCAGTTCGTCGCGGCGATTCTTGTCGTCGCGGTCGGCGGCATCGAAATCCGGCAGCTCGTCGTGATCGAGGAGCTCGTGCTGCCCGAGTGGCTCTCCTTCCCATTGACGGTGCTCGTGCTCGTCATGATGACGAACGCGATCAACCTTTCGGACGGCCTCGACGGCCTGGCCGGCGGCATCAGCTTTTTGTGCGCCGCAGCCTTGGGCGTCTTGGCCTACTCGACCGGCAACACGCCGGCGCTGCTGCTCGCGCTGGCGCTCTGCGGTGCGCTGTTCGGCTTTCTGCGATTCAACACCCATCCGGCGACGGTTTTCATGGGGGACGGCGGCAGCCAGCTTTTAGGGCTTGCGATCGGCAGCCTCGCGATCTTCGTGACGCAGCACGAGAGCTCGCTGCTCAGTGCCACGGTGCCGCTCTTCCTGCTCGCGATCCCGATCCTCGACACGGCGTTCGTCGTCATGCAGCGCCTGCGTGCCGGCCGCTCGCCGTTTCTCGGCGACAAGAACCACCTGCATCACCGGCTCCTCAACATGGGCTTCGGCCACATGGAAGCCGTCTCGGCGATTTATCTCGCCCAGGCGTGCCTGTTCGCGGCCGCGTATTTGCTTCGATTCGAGTCCGATCTGTTCAACATCGGCGCGTTTCTGGCCATTGGGTTTCTGATGCTCTTCACGCTGGAGACGCAGCGCGCACCCCTATTGAAAGCCGCGCTTCGCCGTCTGGGCGAACGCACCACGCGGCGCCACTGGCTCAATGCACCCCGGCTCGCGGTGCTCACGACCGGCATGCTCTACGCGGCCCTGATCGCCTACTGCGTGCTCGCCGTCGCCGTTCTGCACACAACCTGGGACATCAGCGTTTTGCTCGGGATTCTGTTCATCGCGGTCTTGGCCACGATGACGATGCGCGCGAGCCGCGCCGCGACGCTCGTGACCCAAGGCGCGGCCTACGTGCTCGCGGCTACCCTCGCGATGTTGTTTGCCGATCCATCTGTCGTATCGCCGCTGACTCATCGCATCGAGATGCTGCTGGTCGTCGGCATCGCCGTCGCGACCGCTGCGGCGCTGCGGTTCGCCGAGAACACGAGCCTCTCGTTGAACTCGATGGATCTGCTCGTCCTGTTCATGGCGATCGTCGTGCCGAACCTGCCAGGCGCCGCGTGGGGCGACACGAACCTGCCGGCCCTGGCGGCACGTGTGGCCGTGCTGTTCTACGCGCTCGTGGTTCTGCTCCGAGACGACGGAGCGCAGAGGACCTTGAAACCGGTGGTCACACTGATCGCTCTCGGGTCGTTGGCGGTCAAAGGGCTCGTGTAGGGCGAAAAGTCGCTTCTGCATGGTGTCGTGAGCAGCGTTTGCTGTCGACACAACCGCTTGCGACGCTGTCTTCGCGTTACACGTTCGCAATCACTCGGTGTAATGACGCTTTGGACTTTCGATTCGACGAGGTCGTGTACTAGACTCCCCAACCCATAGCGCGATGCCTTCAGAGAGGAGGCATAAATGGATAACAACAAGATAGCGCGGTTTTCTCGACGCACACTCACACTGATCGGCTTCGCCATGCTCTTTGGCTGCGGTGGCGCCGAAGACCGCATGGCGCGAGCGATCACGCGCGGTGAAGCGTATCTCGCCGAGCAGAATTTCGACAAAGCGCGCATCGAGTTCAGCAATGCGCTGCAAGTCGATGCCAACAACGCACAGGTCATCTACCTCACCGGTGTCGCCTCCGAGGGCCTCAGGGACTTCCGCAACGCAGCGCGGGCCTACCAGGCGGCCCTCAATGTCGATGCCGACCACGTCGGCGCCGCCGTGGGGCTGGCGCGTCTCCACCTGTTTGGCGGCCTGCCGGAGCGCGCGCTCGAGCTGCTCGAGCGCGCTTTGGTGGTCGCGCCCGACGATCCGGACGTCCTGACCGTGCGCGCCGCGGCGAACGCGGCACTCGGCAAACTGGACGATGCCGTGCGCGACGCCGAGCGCGTCGTGGCCGAGCACCCGAGCCACGAGCACGCGGTGGCGCTCCTGGCCGGACTCTACCGCAACCGCGGCGAGATACAGCCCGCAATCGCGTTGATCGACACGGCGCTCGAGGAGCGGCACGCCAGCGTGGAGCTGCGCTCGATCCGGGCCGAGCTCTATCGGTCACTAGGCGACCTCGACCGCGCCGAAGCCGAGCTCAAGCAGCTCATCGATTTGGAGCCCGACAAAATCGGGCACCGCAATCGCCTGGTGCAGTTCTACCTCTCGACGAATCGCGCGGACGATGCCGAGGCCACGCTGCGCGACAACGTCACCCGCGAGCCCGACGTGCTCGAGCACAAGATACTGCTCGTCAATTTCATTCGTGCCCAGAAGTCGTTCGACGCCGCGGAAACAGAGCTGCGCAGCTTCATTGCCCAGGCGCCGGGCAATACCGACTTGCAGCTCGCGCTCGGCACGCTCTACGAGGCCGCCGCCGATCGAGACGCCGCCGAGCGGATCTACCGCGACGTAGTCACTGCTGCCGGTGTTACGCGGCCGGGCGTGCTCGCTCGTACTCGCTTGGCCGCGCTGATGCTGCAAACGAATCGCGTCGCAGAAGCCGAGCGGCTGCTCGAGGAAGTGCTGACCGAGAATCCTCGCGACAACGATGCGTTGATGCTGCGCGCTTCCCTTGCGCTCGACAGGGACGAGCTGCTTCCAGCCATCACCGATCTGCGCTCCGTGCTGCGCGACCGGCCCGACGCCACGAACGCGCTCGCTTTGCTCGCACGTGCGCATGCCGCCAACAACGAGCCTGATCTCGCATTCGAGAGCTATCGCCAGGCGGTCACGGCCGATCCCGCGAATAGCGCCTTGCGCATCGAGGCTGCGCAGTACTTGCGGCGGCGCGGCAATGCACGGGAAGCCGAGCAGATGCTCGCGGCGGCGATCAACTCGAATAGGGCCGACGGAGCGACGCTCGAGCTGATGTTTCAGGTGCAGCTCGGCAGCGGCGACGTCGACGCCGCGGCGCAAACGGCCGAGCAGCTCATCGCGGCACTGCCCGGGAACGCTCTCGGCTACTACCTGCGCGGGCAAGCCTACGAGGCGGCCGGCGATCCGCAGCGAGCGATCGAGGGCTACAAGACGTCGCTCGAAAAATCGCCGCAGGGCGGCGAGCCGTTGAGCGCGCTCGTTCGGCTCGAAGCTGCGCGGGGCAGCATCGCCGAAGCGCGGGCGCGGCTCACCGAAGCGGTTGCGCAGTATCCCAATCACGCCGTCGCGCGAAACCTCTTGGCGGAGCTCCAAGTGAGCGAGCGCAACTTCGAAGCGGCGCTCGGCAATCTCGATGCGGCGATCGCGGCGTCGCCGGACTGGTGGGTTCCGTATCGGACCAAAGCGACCATTTATCGGCGGCAGGGCGACCTAAACGCTGCGCGGGCGGTGTACGAGCAAGGCATGGGCGCCACGAGCGATGCGCCCGCGCTCGGCATCGAATATGCACTCGTGCTCGAGCGGCTCGGAGAAGAAGAAAAAGCCATCGCCGTGTATGAGCGGCTCTACAGCGCGAATCCGACGTCCGAGGTACTGGCCAACAACTACGCGGTGATGCTTGCCACCTATCGCTCCGATCCGTCGAGCCTGGAGCTCGCCGACGAGTTGATCAAAGGGTTCCGCAATACGCAGATACCCGCCTATCTCGACACCTACGGCTGGGTGCGCTTGAAGCAGGGCAAGGTAGACGAGGCCGTGAGTTACCTGCGCCGCGCGGCAGCGGGAACGCCAAACAATGCCACACTCCGCTACCACCTCGGCAAAGCGCTCATGGCGAGCGGCGACCTCGCGGGCGCACGTGCCGAGCTCACTGCGGCGATCGAGATGCAACAGTCGTTCACCGAATCGGACGAGGCGGCGGGCCTTCTCGCGCAGCTCGACGAGCGAGGGTAAGGACGCCGCGAACGTAATGAAAAAGATTTTGCTCGTAGCCGGCGCTCGCCCCAACTTCATGAAGATCGCGCCGATCATGCGCGAGCTCCACCGGCACCGCGAGACGTTCCTCGCGAAAATCGTCCATACGGGCCAGCACTATGACGCCGGCATGAGCGACGTCTTCTTTCGAGAGCTGGCGATACCGCCGCCGCAGCATCACCTGCACGCCGGCGGCGGCTCGCATGCGGAGCAGACCGCACGGATCATGGTCGCGTTCGAAGCCGTGTGCCTGCAAGAACGCCCGGATCTCGTCATCGTCGTGGGCGACGTCAACTCGACGCTGGCGTGCTCCATTGCGGCCAAGAAGCTCTGCGTCGCCGTCGCCCACGTGGAGGCCGGCCTGCGCAGCGGCGACAGGACGATGCCCGAGGAAATCAACCGTATCGCGACGGACTCCATCAGCGACTATCTCTTCGCGACCGAGCCGAGCGCCATGCAAAACCTCCGTAAGGAGGGGCATCCGGAGGAGCGTCTCTTTTTCGTCGGTCACGTGATGATCGACAATCTGTTTCACCAGCTCAGGCAGCTGGAGGACACCGACGTCACGCGCTACGCGACGCACGCTCTGAAGGGCCAGCTCGGCCGGTACGGCGTCGTCACACTGCACCGGCCCTCAAACGTCGACGACGCGGATGCACTGGCGAGGACGCTGAGCGCCCTCGGCCGAATCGCGGAGCGTTTGCCGCTGATCTTCGCGGTGCACCCGCGCACGCGCGCCAAGATCGCGAGCTTCGGGATCGTGATGCCGAAAGCGCTCCACATCACAGAGCCCTTGCCCTACATGGAGTTCTTGAACCTCTGGAAAGACGCCGCCCTCGTGCTGACGGACAGCGGCGGCATCCAGGAAGAGACCACGGCGCTCGGCGTGCCGTGTGCCACACTTCGCGAGAACACCGAGCGGCCGATTACGATCAGTCACGGCACCAACGTGCTGGTAGGCACCGATCCGGCGCGGATCATCGCGGCGGCCGAGGCGGCCCTCACGGGCGACCGCCGCCGCACTTTACGAAGGCCGGAGCTTTGGGATGGACGCGCCGCCATGCGCATCGTCAACACGATCGTCGAGTTGACCGGGCAGGCAACGCAGCCCCTCGAGCCGGCACCGATCGACGAGCGCACGCTGCGCGAGCGTTTGCAGGTTTATCCCGGTTGATACTGCGCACTGACCTCTAGGCTAGCCCTGCTTCGCCGTGTTCGACCACCGAGCTGCGACACCGCGGCCTGTGCACTTGAGCTCAAACGCCGGGGCACGCGCGTTCAATGTCGCTCAGTCGGAATTCGCCGCGATATTTGCGGACTGCGCTACGAACCAATTCAGCTTTTGCACCCGCACTCTCGATCATCGCGTGCTCGCGGAGCACTTTGAGTTTTTGCGGCGACTGCCGCGTGTAAAGCTCCTGCTTGCCACGAAACTCGCCAAGGGTGTCGAGGTACCGAGACGTGCTAGCTGGGATGGCCACGTTGGCATCGGAAAATAACGTCAGAGTTTTCATAACTATAGCGATACCACCCTCATCAATACCCTTATATAGGGGGTAACACCTCTTGGTCAGCAGATCTACCCGCGGCGGCGCGATTCCACCGTGAATGACGACTCGGCGGGCAGAGTCGCATCTTGGGCGCTAGCAACAGCTACCGCCCCGGTGCTGCAACAGCTGACTATCAGAAATTCGAGTCGCATGGTGTGGCGGCTAACGAGCCTGTAGAAAAACCCCGTCGTGCGAAAACGATGGCGGTACGGATCGATCGGCGGTGTGAGTGTCTTGGCTCATCAGCGAACCCTCAGCGCGTGCCGTAGCGCTGCACTTTGCCGATGTTGTGAACCAGGCAGAAGAGCTGCCACTGCGTCGTCACCTTGCGCCGACCGCGATGACTGAAGCGTTCGCCCGTCCAATAAACAGCGCCACCTGCCGCTCGACCGTTCGGTCGGGGTGCCTTAGGCACTGCGCTCGCAGCGCACAGTCCCGGCAGTCACTTTTGTTTCCGCGGAAGCGCAACACCCATCGCGGAAAATCGTCGTGATCTTTCGATCTAGCGTCGCGATGAAGTGCGCAATCGAATCCGCGACGCGCCGATGCCTTGAACGTTAGGACAACTTTAATCCATGACGCGCGGTCGCTGCATGCGCGTGTGTTAGGTGCAAACACCGGACGCTTTAAGCTCTTCAACTGCCTGCTCCAGAGTGAGCTTTCGGGCTTGTAGGAGCACGTTCGAAGGTACCCATTTCGGAAAGGCTACCGTCTCAGTAGTGTGTTTACCGCTTTCCGTGTGGCGCTCCCGCACCTGCGCCAGCTGGGCGGCTTTGAACGCCGCGGAAGCGCGCACCAGAGCGGGCCAGAGCCGCCGGTGGACGAATGTAATCTTGCCCCCGACGAGGCGACAGACCAGAACGTGCCTCGATGCAGCCACCTCAGTTAGGGCGCGGAAAATCTCCTTGCCCTGAGGGTCCGACCACCAGTTTCCCTTGACCGACCTGCCGGTCACGAACTCCGTCAGCCGCGGCACCGTGCCTTTGGCTGATGCCAGCACGACACCATGGTCGCGAACGAAGGATAGGGGCGATGGCTTTGTCACGGTCGGACTGGCGGCTGGCGGTACGCGGGAATCGCGACCTGAACATTGAGGACTCCCGACTGGACAAAATTGCGGAAGGAGTGGCTACCTTTTCGGCTCATACCGCATTGCCACGGCCCCCGAGCCGAACTCCAGTCGGCTCACGAGCTTCAAGTCGACACGCTTCGACAGTCCCGCGAACAACGTCGGCCCATGTCCCGCTAACGTCGGGTGCACCACGAACTCGTACTCATCGATCAATCCAAGCTCTGCCAACGCCTGCGGGAGCTTCACGCCTGCCACGAAGAGTCCGTTCCCCGACTCCAGTTTGAGCAGCTCAACGGCCTTCGCCAGATCCCCGCGCACGAGTTCCGCGTTCCAATCGACCCGATCCAAGGTACTCGACACGACGTACTTCTTTGCCGCGTCGATCGTCCGAGCAAAGGGTTCCGTCCAATCAGGCCTCGCTCCTATCTGCGCCGACGACCGCCACGCTGCCTCCATCATCTGGTAAGTCACCCGGCCAAAGAGGAGAGCATCGGCCTGGGCGAGGTTCTCGACCGCGTGGCGATGCAAGTCTTCGTCCGCAGTAATTACACGATGATCGCAGCACCCGTCCAATGTGACGTTGATGGAATACCGAAGGGGCCGCGTCACGTAAGAATACCGATAGCCATAGAGCAACGCCGCAGTTCGGCGGCCGCGCGCTGCGCCCACCAGCGCTGCCATATCACGGGGTGAGTAGGCCGCAGGAACTTCCCCCGCGGCCGCTCGCAGAACCGTGCGTGAGTCTCTCGACTCACGCGGCTCCCATTGTTCAGCCCTACGCGCACCGGGTACTCCAGTGAACGAACAGATGCGACTCTCGACGGGCCACCCGCGCAAGCCAGTGGCGACAACGGCCCGGATGACGACTCAGCCGCTTGAACTTTCGACCGACCCAACGCTCCAGCAGCACCATCAACCGTCACCGGTCAACGTTCGTGGCACACTCCGCTGCAACTGCTTAGCCGCTGGCACTACGCAACTCTTCCCTCAGCACTCGACGCAGCGTGGTTTCCAGCGGTTCGTTGTTGCGCTGGACGTGTTCACGCAGCGCCGCATTGATCAGCGATTGGTAGTTGCCACCGCCTTCGCCGCGCACTTGCCCTTTGAACCAAACCAGCACGTCGTCATCCAGGCGAATGGTGATTCGGGTCTTACCCTTTGGGATCCGTACCACAGGTCCGCGCTTCGCCTTCGAAAAATCGTATTGTTTGCGCATTAGGTTTCCTCGTACCGACGCCGCTCGCCGCGACTCGCCCGCCTTGATGAAATGATCCGAAGGCTCTTGCCCCGAGGAGCATAGACGGTAACCAGTAACCGCCCTTCAGGATCTGCACCGAGGCAGACAAAGCGTTGTTCGCCGCTGGCGTCTGGGTCCGCGACGGTCAACGCGTTCGGGTCTTCGAGGGATAACGCCGCGTCAACAAAGTCGACCTTATGCTTCCGAAAGTTCGCAGCCGCTTTGACGGGATCCCATTCGTACCCGGCCATCGCTACAAGCGTATGTACATATGTGCACTGGCGTCAAGCCAGAAAGACGCATTTTTGAAGGTGGCCAACGAGCCTGTAGAAAAACCCCGTCGTTCGAACGAGGTGTTGGGCTCGTGATCAGAAAAAATGATGGCGGTGGCAAGCTCATTCTGAAGTGGGATTTGGAGCGCTCGTTGCCGGCGGGCAGACGGCTGGTTTGCCTAATTGACGAGCTCGAGAAGGAGGGCTTGCTGTGAAGATTAGTCGTGTTGTCGCGAACAATCGCAAGAGCGAGTTTTCCGTCGTGACCGGCTCCGGTGTAGAGCGCTCGATACCTTATTCGAAGGCCGCTCCCAGGCCGAGCGCGGACGATCCGATCGTGCAGCTATGCGTGGACAAGGAGCTTGGACGTGAGGCGTTCACTTACGTTCTCGCATCTGGCAAACACGGCTGCATTCATATCGAGCAAGTCCTCGAATACAACGAGGATCCGAGCTATCTGGCCGATCTCCTCACGTATAAGCTCACGGTGGAAGCAAGGCAGCGAATCCAAGCCGGCGGGCTCAGTCGGCGGCAACTGGCGAAGCGGCTAAGCACATCGGTCCCGCAACTTTATCGGCTGCTCGATCCAAGCAACACCGGCAAGTCCATCCGGCAGCTCGTGGCGCTGCTGCACGTGCTGGGGTGCAGCGTCGATCTGGTCGTGAAGAACGCCGCGGAAGAGCGGCCGCGCAAGCAAGGCCGGCGGCACCCCAGGGCGGCTACGCGGAGCGCCGCCGCGGCGTCATCGGTGTCATAGAGAACTGGGACTCCAATGAGTCAGGAACTTGCAGCACACGCTCACCACCGAGCTCGCTGCACGCTTTGATCCCGATGGGTGGCTGGTGCGCATCCTCTCGCCGGGGATGCAACACCGAGTGATTGAAAGACAGGACGCGCAAACGCAAACGGCCGTGATGATTCGATGTCTCAGCGCATCGACGACTTTGTTCGCGCTCTTGCACGGGGCTGGTGTCAGGCTGCAACCTCTACCAATACTTCTGGATGACGCTCGGCGATTTTCAACAGCGTCTTCGCCGCCCCCGAGGGTTTGCGGCGACCCTGCTCCCACTGCTGCTGATGCTCGAATCGATGTCGCCGAACGCCGCGCATCAGCGACGCGCCGATGCCCCAAACGTAGAACGAATTTATCCATGACGCGCGTTCGCTGCGTGCCTGTTATGCCGCCGACTCGCGCGGCCGATGAGATCGACCACGAGCCGTCGCAGCGAGCTAGTTCTCGCTTCGTGCGGGCGCCGGGGCAGGCCCTGCGAGCATCGAGGAAAAGAGCGCCTCGTAGCGTCGTGCGAGCACCATCCGATCGTAGTGCTCCTCGACATGCCGCCGCCCGTTGGCGCCGAGCCTCGCCACGAGCTTAGGGTTGCGGTAGAGCTCGAGAACGCGGGCCGCGAGCTCACTGCTGTTTTCAGGCTCGATGCAAAATCCGGCCGCCGCGGCTCTTATGATCTCGGCACTTTCGCCCTCCACTCCGAGGATGACCGGGGTCTCCATCGCGAGGCTTTCGAAGATCTTGGACGGGATGACGGTCTTGAACAGCTCCGATTTCTTGAGCAACGCGAGGCTCACGGCGGAGAGATCCCAAAGATCCGGCATGCGCTGCTTCGGCTGTTGGCCGAGCATCACGACGTTCGTAAGCTGCATCTCATCGCGTAGCGCGACCAGACGGTCCCGCTCAGCGCCGTCGCCAACGAGCAGGAAGACGATGTCATCGTATCCGCGCAGCTCCTCAGCCGCGTGCAGCACGGTTTCCAACCGGTGCGCCATGCCGTGAGTACCGAAGTAAGAAGCCACGAACTTGCCCTCGAGCGCGAGCTCCCGGGCCACCGCGTTCGCACCGTCGCTCTGGCGGAACAACGTGAG
>Ga0208454_1000378_pt1 | contig 26852 bp, 25 predicted proteins | sample EasRivMeERMZT100_FD_187530 | JGI IMG/M metagenome (GOLD analysis project Ga0208454, IMG submission 187530) | Soil microbial communities from meander-bound floodplain in the East River, Colorado, USA - East River MetaG ERMZT100 (SPAdes) (version 2) | ecosystem: Environmental > Terrestrial > Soil...
TCTTCCGGGGACAACAGGATGGGAGGCGCTATTTTCATGTCGCATAAGATAGCTTTCGTCGTAGATATAAGTCAAGTTAATTATGGGACACTACACTAGATATCGCTCGAAATGTCCTGCCCCCAGCTTAGTTAAGCTTAGATTCTTACTCGTTGTGCAATGCGACGCACCTTTTCAAATATCTTCCCCGAATTTCACTTCGAGAATCATAGATCGAATCGTAGTTTCAGTCGGATATTGGCTTGGAAGCATTCTCGCATTGGCATCGCGGGCAAATCATAGCTTGGCTCGACTAACGACTCGGCCATCCTAGGCCGTCTTCACGCGGAAACCTAGTTACCCTGCTGAATACGGTGGGGAAACGGATTCAGCACTCAAGTCTCATGATCCCCGTCTATAGTACTGGGCAAAAGCAAACGCAAGGACAGTTTGCCTATCGTGGACGGCGTTTCGCCGTTCTCGCGCCAAATGATCGTTGACATCCGAAAGCTGTTTCAATTAGTGTCCAATAAACGGAGCATTTCGCGTACGGGGTATTAACCCCGCACGCGACCAAAGGGGATGCTCGCCCCCTTTGGATTCCCCATCAATAGGGTGCCCGCAGCAAGCTGCGGGGAATTATTAGATTAACATGATAGAGACATTCGCTGGATTGGTTGCGACAAAAATCCTTACACTAAGGACGAGAACCCATGAATGACATCGTCCACAATGGCTTCCGCCCCGACGAAATGGAGTATCAGTTCAACCCGCGAGAGTCGGTGCCGGAGTATCCAGAGCTAGCGAAAGTCCGCGCCGCGCAGGCGAAGAAAGTGCGTGACAGCGCCAAGTCGTGGCTCAACGTAGCTTACGGCAACTCGCCGCGCGAGCAGTTGGACATCTACTCGGCGGATAGGCCGAATGGCGCGGTGCTCATCTACATCCACGGCGGCTACTGGCGCAGCGGCAGCAAAGAGGACAACTGCAACTTCGTACCAACCTTCACCAAGCGCGGCGCGACCGTTGTGCTCGTCGAATACGATCTCTGTCCGCAAGTAACCGTCACCGACATCGTCCAGCAAACTCGCGCCAGCATCGCTTGGGTATACAAGAATATCATCCGTTACGGCGGCGACCCGGCGAGAATCTACGTCTCGGGTCACTCCGCCGGCGGCCATCTGACATCGATGGCGTTAGCGAATGATTGGACAAAGGAAAGCATGCCGTCAGATTGCATCAAAGGCGCAGTCGCCACCTCGGGCGTCTACGATCTCGACATGGTGATGAAGATCAGCGTCCAAGAGCAGGTGCGCTTGACGCCGGAGGTTGCGAAGCTGAACAGCCCATTTGAAAATCCGCCCCGCGTAAAATGCCCTTTGGTCGTCGCCGTCGGCGGCGCCGAACCCAAAGGTTGGCAGCAAATGTCGGAAGATTATTTCAATTACTGCAAAGCACAGGGAATGAATGTCGAGTATCTTGTCGTTCCCGGCGCCAACCACTACACCATGTCGGAGAAGCTGTTGGACGAGAACACCCCGCTGACCCAGGCGATGATCAAGCAGATGAGAATTTGAACCTTAAAAAAGTTTCAATGGTTCCAAAGGTTCCAGCGGTTCAAATCGTAAAGGCTTCATCACAGTCGGGCTGCCATCCACGGCTGTTCGTGAATTTTTATTCCGAACTGTTGGAACCTCTGGAACGAATGAAACATTTGCAACGAGTTTAAGGTTTCGAGGAGTTACTGTTCCATGCCAAATGTGGCCTTACCCACCGGCGCGAATCTCTACCACGAAACTCACGGCGCGGGGGAACCGTTGCTGCTCTTTCCGTCGACGGCATTCTCCGGCGAAGTCTGGAAGCCGTACCAAGTGCCGGGCTTGGCGAAATCGCTGCAACTCATTATTCACGATCCGCGCGGCTGTCCGCGCACGACGGTGACACAGCAAGTCTATACGATTGAACAAATGGCCAATGACGCGGTGGCGTTGCTCGATCATCTGAATATCGCCAACGCACACCTGCTCGGCCATTCAATGGGCGGCAGGGTCGCGCTGACGATGGCGCTGAATTTTCCGGGACGCGTGAAAAGTCTAATCATGGCCGCCAGCGGCTCCGGTCTCGTTACGCGTCCCGGTCCGGACTGCGTGCCCGGCCTGCCCCATTGGCTGGTGCTCGGTCTGGTGGAAAAAGGCTTCGAGAAATTCTTGCGCCACGAGTACTGCGAGTCGGATGTGTTCTTCACCAAAGAATTTCGCGATCGGCATCCGCAGCGCATCGAGGAATTCTACCAACTGGCGAGAGCGACGCACGCCAACTTGTCAGAGTACATTCACCTGAGCATCGCGCGCCACAACTGGGAAGCGACGCATCGTCTCGGTGACGTGAAATGTCCGACCTTGGTGCTGATCGGTAACAACGATCAGGCGCGCAGCAACCATCTCCTGCAAGCGGAAGCGCTGAAGAACAGAATCCCTGGGGCCGAGCTAGAAGTGCTCGACGGCCAATCGCATGGCTTTTTTTGGCAAGCGCCGGAAGAAACTAACCGGGTGATTTTAGATTGGTTAAAACGCCACGCCACCCTGTAAACGTAAGGGTTGAGGAGCTAGCTGAACAACTCGAAATCCAACTCACCACGAAGATCACGAAGGTTAGGATGATTGAAACTCCCACCTTCGTGCTCTTCGTGTCCTTCGTGGTGAAAACCTTCTTGCTCCGTTAAACCACCGCCACGTCGTAGCCGGCATCGCCCTTTTGTTCCGGCGGGAAAAGATCCCAAGATTCGATCCATTGGCGCGTGCGCTCGAATACTTTTTGTGGATAGGGCTCGAAAACGATCCGCTCGCCGGGACCGAAGCGGCGAATGTCGATTAATTCATAATAGCGCTCCGGCAGTTCTCTTAGAAAGTAGTGCTTATAGGCTTCCGGTTCCAGGTCGATGTCATGCTGCGCCCGCTGTAATGCCTTGAAGTAGCGCTCGACATCCTGCAAGTCAGCGCCGTCCGAAACCAGATGGCCGATCATGAATGTCGTGTCGACGATTTTTTTGAAGCCCAGTTGCTCGGCGACGTAGAAGGCCGCACCGAACAAACTCGCCGCCGGCACTTGGCGGTCGACGAGCAACGCCAATCGGTCCAACAGGAGGCCGCCAAAGTGCAGTTTGATTTGGTCGCGCGGGAGAAAGTGTTCGAGTCCTTGCAGCGTCGAATAATGGCTGCCGGAGTGATAGCCGACCGTCACTGCAATGTCGGCTAAGTCTTCCGGCTTCTGCACCGCTGAGTCCGGCGCCACAAATATGCCGGACGGCGAAACCGAATAGGCGTGTCCCCACATCTTACCGTGGCCAGCGGATGCCGCCATGTTGACCGTCCAATGGCAGGCCGCGCTCAGATTACAGCCGCGTCCGTCTTCGATCGACTCAAACGCGCCCCGCTGGATATCGACCGGCGCCGAATCCACTCGCTTCGTGCCGGCGGACCAGGTGACGATGGGAGTTACCAGAAATTCATGGTCCAACCCGGCCGCCGCGAAGTAGCCTTTTTCTTCGGCCACCCACTCTTGTAAGCGTCCATGGGATTGAATGCGGAATTTGCCCATCGTCGTCCCCTTTCGTTCCCGGCGATCTACCGGGCTCTGAGGTCTTTTACTCCCAGAGTGTAAGCGCAATCAAGGGCGGCGCGAACCGCCTCGCTAGACAGCCGGGTGCCACTGGGTTAAAAGAATTTCCGGAGAACCCGAACATGGCTTACTGCTACCCCCCCGATCCTAACACGCGAAAGCCACATTGCACGCCGCCGCCGAAGTCTTGCGACTCGCACTTCCACGTCTTCGGCCCGCCGGAAGTGTTTCCTTTTGTCTCGACCCATGAATACACGCCGCCGGCGGCGCCGCTGGAGCATTACCAGAAAATGCTCGCGGTCATTGGCATCGAAAGAGCGGTCGTGGTGCAACCCAGTGTCCACGGCCTCGACAATTCAGCGACCCTGGATGCGATTAAAAACTCCAAAGGCCAATTCCACGGCGTCGGCCGGATCGACGACAAGACGCCGAAGGACGAGCTCAAGCGTCTTCATGACGGCGGTATCCGCGGCGTTCGGTTTAATTTGCTCGACCGGCCACGCGGCAATATCAAGCTCGACGAGCTCGACCGCTGCATCGAAAATATTATTAACCTCCGCTGGTCGGTCGACTTGCACATAGACATGAAGAATTTGCTCGAACAGGAAAAACGAATCCGCATCTGCCCGGTTCCAGTTATCATCGACCATATCGCCAGAGTGAAGCCGGCCGAGGGATTGCAGCAAGCCGGCTTTCAACTGCTGCTCGAGCTGATGAAGCTCAAGCATGTTTGGACCAAAGTCAGCGGCGCCGACAAGATCTGCGAGACCCATGTCCATTCGTATCACGGCCTACCGTTCGTCGAAGTGACGCCCTATGCCCAAGCGGTCATTGCGGTGGCGCCCGACCGCGTCATCTGGGGCACCGACTGGCCGCACTCGAACAACTTCGCGCCGGGCCACACGCCCAATGACGGCGATCTGATCGACCTGCTCGCTGCTTTCGCTCCCGATGCCAAGGTCCGGCACAAGATCCTTGTCGACAATCCAGCGGCATTGTATGGTTTCAACTGATTTTAGAATTCTTAGGGGGAACGAAGCGCGATCAAGATGACCGACGAGATGAAGCAACGGGTCGACAAAGCATTCGAAGAAAAGAAATACTGCGTCTGGGCGACGACCTCGGACGATGGTTTTCCCGACATGAGTTTTCGCGGCAGTACGTTCGTCTTCGACGACGAGCACATCGCGTTCTGGGACCGCTCTTTCGGTGCCAGCACGACCAATCTGCAAAAAAATCCGCATGTCTGCATGCTCTTCTATGACAAAGAAAACCGCCTCGGTTGGCGCTTCTACGGCACCGCGAGCGTCCACAAAAACGGCGACATTCGCCAGCAGATCATGCGCCGCACGGTCAAAGGCGAGCTCGATAAAGACCCCGAGCGCAAAGGTTACGGCGTGCTCGTGCGCGTCGATAAGATGCGCGGCTACAGCGGCTTCAACGTGGTCCAGGAGCGGTAGGGAGATGAATTGGAGCAGGGGAGTGACGGAGTAATGGGTTTCGGAATCAAATATTGGCTCGCATTCATTGCTGGCTGGGCTGGGCGGCGAATTTTTGCCACGGCTTTCGCACTACTTGGCGTCGGCCATTCCGCTGACGCCGTTGATAGTATCCGCATCGCGGTATCCAATCCCAACATGCCCAATCTGACGAGCCAGATGGCGCTCAAGCGAAACTTTTTCAAAGACGAGAATCTAGACGTCGAGATCATCCGCATGAATCCCAACGTAGCGATCACCGCGCTCGCGACCGGCGATGTCGACTACTGCCAGCTGTTCGGCGCGGTGGTAGGTGGCGCCATCGCCGGGCTGCCGGTTAGAATCGTCGCCGGTTTTCTCGACAACTGGCCGATGACTTTGATCGCCCAGCCGGAATTGAAAACGCTCAAAGACTTGAGAGGCAAAACCCTCGGCATCAGCAGCTTCGGCGCCACGCCGGATGTCGCCGCGCGCATGATGATCAAGCAAGCTGGCATCGATCCGGAAAAAGAGATCAAAGTGCTCGCGCTAGGCTCCGACGCCGCGCGTATGACCGGCTTGATGCAGCGCGTCGTCGATGTCGTCGTCATGTCTCCGCCCGCCGACACGCAGTTGGAAAAACAAGGCTACAGGATCCTGGCGCGCGCCTATGAGCTATTTAATTTTCCGTATCTTGGCCTGGGAACAAATACCCGCAAGATCAAGGAGAAACCCAACGAGATCCGCCGCGTCGTTAAGGCGGCGATTCGCGCCAATCGATTTATCCGAGACAATCGCGACGAGGCCGTACGCACCTTCATGAGCTGGGGCAAAGTCGAGAGGGAGTTCGCCTACGCATCCTACGATGCGCTCAGAAATTTGTTTAACGCCGACGGCGCCGTGCCGGAGGACGGCTTGAAGCTGGTGATCGAGCAGGCGCGCCGCAGCGCCAAAGTCACCCGCGAAGTCGCACCGAGCGAAGTGGTCGATCTAACGTTTTTGCGTGAAGCTCAAGCGGAACTGGGGATCAAAGGAAGGTGATTACGGCAGCGTTACGACTGGAACGGCTGGAACGTTTTGAACCACTGGAACAAAGTTAGGAGTGACGATGATCATCGATTGGCATGCCCATGTTTATCCGCCGGAGATGGCGAAGGAGCGGCGTTGGGGCGGCGCCTCGCCGCTGACCATTGAAAACCTGCTTGAAGCCCATGAGAAAGCCGGCATCGAGCGCTGCGTCGTCAGCAACACGATCCACTATCTTAAAGACAAGTCAAATGACGAGTCGCTGGCCTTTCTGCGCCGCTGGAACGAATACGGCGCGGAGATCCAACAGCAGTACAAAGACCGCATAGTTGTCTTTACCAGCACGCTGCCCTGCGGCGGCGCGCTGTTCTTAAAAGAACTCGAACGCGCCATCACTCAGTGCGGTTTGAACGGCGTGTTGATCAATTCGAGCCATCAGCACGCCTACCCCGACGACGATGAAGCGACACCGTTTTTCGAACTGGTCTCGAGCCTCGGCATTCCACTGATGATGCACGCGCCGTCGGTCGGCTACGGTGAAGAGCGCATGCGCGACTACCGTTTGGCTTCGAGCGTCGGCCGGCCTTTTGATGAATGTCTGAGCATCGCGCGCTTGATCGTGCGCGGCGTGTTCGAACGATTTGCCAATTTGAAATTCGTCGGCTGCCATCTCGGCGGCGGCATTTGCGATGTCATCGGCCGCATGGACTACGCCTACGAGCTCGGCGACCAAGCTTCGGGACTGGGATCGTACGAACCGATGCTGATCACCAAGAAGCCAAGCGAGTATTTGAAAAATCTGCACATGGACACCGTCGCCTATCACCCGCCGGCGGTCATGTGCGCCTATCAAACCGTCGGCGCCAAACAATTGCTCTTCGGCAGCGATGCGCCGCCGCTCCTGCCGCTCTTGCCACGCGCCAAAAAAATCATTGAAGAGCTGCCGATCAGCGAGTCGGAACGCGAAGCCATTTTCAGCGGCAATGCGCTCAAGCTGCTGCGGCGCCTATGAGCCGGTGGTCAGATGAATTTGCGCAATCGTCGATTTGGTTATAAAACTATCGAGAGTCAGGAAAGGAATCATCCATGCCGCTATCCTATGAAGATCTGATCGAGCCGACGATCGTCAGGCAAGAGTCGAAAAGCGTCGCCTACTGCCGTTGTACGCGCAGCAAAAATCTGCCGTTCTGCGACGGTTCCCATGCTGTGACAAATATCCAGCCGGCTGTTTTGGAATTCGCACAACCGGAAACCATCGCCATCTGCCGCTGCTGGAAGTCGAAGGATCATCCCTACTGCGACGGCACTCACGGACGGCTGGTCAAACCGAAAGAGCGCCCACCGCGTGCCCACGGCTAATCATGATTCGATTCCGATTGAACCTTTGAACCTAGAACTCTTGAATCATCTGTAAGTTGGAACGACTGGAACACTTGGAACGATTGGAACAAAACCGAGGAGGTTATTTATGGTTGAAATGAAAAATTTGATCGAAGAGGCGAATAAGCACCCGGAGATTAATCACTTGAGCCTCTGGCGCACCGATCTAGCGTATTATTGGGTGATCAATTGTGAGCCCGGCCTGCAGGATGACATGCATTATCACGACAATGACGATCACATTTTCATGTGTCTCGAAGGCGAATGCACGGTGCGCACGCCGCACAAGGCATTCGTCTTGAAGCAATTCGACACCGTGCTGCTCAAGTCGGGAGAATCCTATCAGCTCTGCAACACCGGCACGGGCAGAATGCTATTGCTCGGCGCGGGCAACAGCCAAGTCGACGGCAAGCCGCGCACCCGGGTGCCGAAGATTCCCAGCCACACGCCATTTAAGCCAGCGGTCGTGGCTTAATCGCCGCCATTTTGAATCGGCTCGGTCAAAAAAAAACCGGCAGCGCACATTAATTTGCGCTGCCGGCTGGAATTGTCCGCGTTTTTCTAATCTACGCCTGCTGCACCGCCGTCAACTTCCAGGGATTCGGGCCGACCGGCCGGGTGAACGTCCAGTACTCTTCGAACTCCACCGCGTTGGCATCGCTGCCGCCGACCACGGCGCCCTTTTCATCCACCGTGTAATCGAGCAAGTTGGCGTGCAGCCGCACCGTGATAAAATCCTCACCGCTTTCGGTCCACACTTCGGTGATCTCACTTTGACGCAGCGCGATGTTGTCCATGCGGTTTTTCTGCCCCCGCGCTTTCAATTGTGCGATCTCATCTTCCCAGCTCTTCATCAAGTCGCCGCCGCACAGGCCGCGCAGCGTCGCCAGATCCTGCTTGTTCCACGCGCCCTGAATCTTAAAGAAACTATCCTGCGCGGTCTTGAGAAACTGCTCTGGCGTGAAACTACGGTCCATCATCGTCAGTGAGCGGTAGTCGATACCGTTTAACGGCAGCGATTCTTGCACCGGCCGGTTGTTAGAGTAGCTCGGCGGAGTTGGCGCTTGATACTGCGTGTCTTGATACTGCATCGAGCCGTAACCCGGCGCGGCAGCCGCCGCCCTGGACGCGGCAAATTTGCGATAGAGGAAATACGCTAGGCCGCCGAAAAGCAGGATTTCCATCATGCCAAAGCCGCTCCCGCCGAGGCCACCGAAGCCGCCCGCGTTCGCGAGCCCGGAGAAAAGCATCGAACCCAAGAAGCCGCCGAGCACCGCGGTGCCGAGGCCGCGCATTAAGCCGCCCGACTGGGGCATCATCGGTGACGGTTGTTGCGCCTGCTGCGGCATCGCATCGCGCCTTGGCTGCGAAGCCTGATCCGGCCGGCTCGGTGACTGGGTGCTTCTCGATCCACGAAAGCCGCTCGATCGGCCACCGCCGGCGCGGGCGTCCGCCAAGCTCTCCAAGACAAACTGCGTGAGACCGATAACCGCGAAAAGTCCGGCCGCCATAAACAGCCGATTTCTCTTAGTCGTAAACATATGGATTACCTCCCAAAGCGTAACGATTGTGGCCAAACTCTAATCACCGGCCATGGTGGAGTCAATAAGCTATTTTTAATAGTTTGGGCGCCATCACGAGGGCTTTATTCTATGTTAACCCCGCCTCGTGAGGCGGGAACAACTAAATGGGGTTTTCAAAGGGGGCGAGCATCCCCTTTGGTCAAATGCGGGGGATGGACCCCGTGCGCGACGTGGTTTCGTATAATTGATTGCCTTTCCCTTACCTTTGTGGCACTTGAGCAAAACTATGGCAGAACCCAGGTGGTATCAAGAACTGTCTCCCTATCAGTGGCGCGTGCTCCTGTGCGCATGTCTCGGCTGGGCGCTCGACATCATGGACGGCTATCTCTACGCCATCATCTTGTTTCCGGCGATGAGCGATCTGTTAGCCACGACCGAAAGCGCCAGGATCGGCTGGTACGGCGGCATCGTGCTCAGCATCTTCATGATGGGTTGGGCATGTGGCGGGCTGATCTTTGGCCCCATCGCCGACCGCTACGGCAGAAGCAAAACCATGGCTTTGACGATTTTGATCTACGCCGGCTTCACCGGCCTGTGTGCTATCGCAAGCAGCTGGCAAGAATTGGCCTTCTACCGTTTCATGACCGGACTCGGCATCGGCGGCGAGTGGTCCGCCGGCGCGGCCCTGATCGCTGAAACCTGGCCAGCCAAGTCGCGCGCCAAGGCGGCTGGCATCATGCAAGGCTCCGGCGGCGTAGGCTTCTTCCTCGCTTCGATGCTCTATCTCTTTATCGGTCCCTATGGCTGGCGCTGGGTGTTCGCTTTCGGCATCTTGCCCGCCATCGTCGCGTTCTACATCCGCAAGTCCCTCGACGAACCGGAACGATGGGTCAAAGCAAAAAGCGGTAAAAATCCCTATCCCGCGCTGTTCAGCAAACCGTCACGACGCGATGTTATCGTCTGCACCGCCATGGCCGTGGTTGCCACCTTCGGCTATCAGGGCGCGATTCAGTGGGTGCCCAGCTGGATCAGCGCCATGCTCCACGCCCAAGGCACCAAGGCGGTCATTCCGCAAGTGAGTCTGATCACCACCGTGCTGAATTTCGGCGGCATGTTCGGCTGCTTGGTGTTGCCGTTTGTCGCTGACCGCTATGGCCGCAAGCACGCGCTGTTCGGCTATTTTCTCGGCGCGTCATTGTCGGTACCGACGACGTTCTTTTTAGCGCGCGACTTCACCCAGGCGCTGCTGGTCTCGCCGCTGATGGGCTTCTTCGCCGGCGGCGTGTTTACCGGCTTCGCGATTTATTTTCCCGAACTGTTTCCCACAGCGATCCGCGCCACCGCCCAGGGCTTCTGCTACAACTTCGCCCGCTTCATCTCCGCCGTCGCGCCCTTCGCCACCGGTGCCATCGTCTCGGCCTATGGCTCCTTCGCGGTGGCGATCGCGATCGTCGGCTTGGTATATTTGCTGGGGCTCGTGATCACTATCTACGCGCGCGAAACCCAAGGCCAAATGCTTCCCGATTAATTCATCAGCCGAAGAGATCAAACGGAAAGGACTTACCGCGCAGCGGCGGCGCGCTGTCTGCGGCTCACAACCAACAATGATACGGCGGCAATCGAGCACACGACGCCGCACACGGCAAAAGTCCATTCGATACCGATCACGGCCGCTGAACCGCCGATGATCAGACTGCCAAGAGACCACAAGCCCCGGTCCATGAAAAACAGGCTCAACACCCGTCCGAGCAGATTTTGCGGCGTGTCCATTTGAATCACGGTATTGGTCAACGCTCGCTCGCCTAACTGGCAAAATCCCACCATCGTCAATGCGATAATCGAGATCGCAAATGAATGAGTGAAGGCAAATAGGGTCAGGAACAATGCGAATCCCAACACACACGCACAGATCGAGCGCGTGCCGACTCGCAGTTTGTTGACCGACGCGAGAAATAATGACCCTACCGTAGCGCCGATTCCCGGCGCTGACATCAGCAAGCCAAAACCCGACGCGCCCACGTGCAACACATTTGTCGCGAAAATCGGCACGAATCGATTATAGGGCGCGCCAAACAAGGCCATGAGGTAGGAAAGCGCCACAATATGAAGAATCCGGCGGTTGCCGCGCAAATAACTGTAGCCTTCTTTAATATCGGCAAATAAGCTCTGACGGTCTCGGCGCGCTTCCCACGGCGGCAATTCCATCAGATGCAAATTGAAGAGCAAAAAGACAAAACTGATGGCATTGATCAGAAAGCAACCTGAGATGCCGATGTAAGCGATAATCACGCCGCCCACCGATGGTCCAATGATCTTCGAGAAGTTGTTCACCGAGGATTGCAGTCCGATCGCGTTGAGCAGCTCTTCTTTCGGTATCAAACTGTTGATCAACGACTGCCGCGCCGTCTGATTGATCGTGTTCACCACGCCCAAGAAAAAAGCCAAAATTGCGATTTGCCATAACTCGATTGTTTCAAAATGCACCAACAGCCAATAGATGATCGCTTGCATCATCGCCAGAGTCTGGGTGATCATCAGCACCCGCCTGCGGTCGAAACGATCAGCGATTGCGCCGCCCACCGCGCCGACCAAAAGCCGTGGCAAGGTGTCAAAGACCGCGATTACGCCGATGGCGACCGGCGACTGAGAAAGATGCCACACCAGCCAACTTTGCGCGACGTTCTGCATAAAATCACCGGAGTGGGAGATCAACGCTCCCTCCAGCAAGAGGCGGAAGTTTCGGTGGCGCAAGGAACGAAGAGTTCTAAATGTCCAGAGGTTTAGCAAGGCTGACTTGACGCTTGTGGAAAGATATCTATTACTGTTAGAGGAAACGATTGCACAATGCAAAGCGATCGAGCGACGCGCTGCAGGCAATTGTTCCGCCGGGCCATGCAGCGTAGGATTGAGGCCGGTTGTCAAAACTAATCACAGTAGCGCGACGATCACGACAGGAGAATTCCTATGTCAGTCATGCCCATCGTAAATCTACTAGAACACGCACAGCAACTCGCCGAGACCGGCAAGCGCGTCAGTGTGCTCTGGCAACATGACGACACGCTCGCCTTCATCGCCCGCGGCCGGGAATACCGTAGCGAGTTTCACATCAACCCCAGCGACGAGACCATGTACATGATCGAAGGCGAGATGCGCCTCCATTACCGCACGCCGGAAGGAAAAGAAGATGTCGCCGTGATACCCCAAGGCGCGATGATCTACACCCCCGCCGGGACGCCCCACTCGCCACGCTTCCCGCCCGACGCCTTCGCGCTGATCTCCGAGCGCAAACGGCGCGCTGGCGAGATCGACAAATTTCACTGGTACTGTTCGAAGTGCGACACGCTGCTCCACGAGGAACAATTTATCGTAAAAGATTACGCCGAAGACCCTGTGTCGAAAGCGTACCGGCGATTTTTCGACAGCAAAGAGTTCCGCACCTGCAGAAAGTGCGGCGAAGTCATACCGACACCGGACGCGCTTTAATTGCGAATCACGAGCAGGGCGCGACACCAGCCAAGAACAATTAACCTCCCAATCATTTCGCAAATCGACATCTGGGCACTGGGTGTGTTTACTCTCTCGGCAAGCAGGTCTCGGATAAAACACGGACAGACGGGATTGGTTTGATGGAGAAATCAGTTCGAATAATCAGGTGCCGGTGGTCGACTGATTGTTGATCCATCGATCTGCGGAAATTCGTCCGAACTTTGAACGCTTGAACCTTGAACCCTTGAACGGTTCCAAAATTGGAACCCTTGGAACAACTGGAACTAGTGGAACCTCTCATCGCCGCATTTCCTATTCCCATCAAGAGCAAACTTGCGATTCAAGCGAGCGACGCCTCAATTGGGTCTCACCCACGACTGCGCTGGCGGACGTGTCACTGACAACCATGGTAAAGTGACAGCCCTTCTCAAGGATTGTCGCACCGCGAAATGTCTCAGGAGGCTCCCTAGCGGCAAAAAATACCAAAATGCTGGCCTTGGCTCGGGCTGGCATCCCTTATGCTCTACTCCCTTCCATGCGAAACACGGCTAGCAAAATACTGATCGTCGACAGTAACGACGCCTTTCGAGGATCCCTCAGAACATTTATCCAAGGTTTGGGTCACCAAGTCTTCGAAGCGACCACCGGTCCAGACGCCATCGATAAGGCTACCAACATTCATCCTGATTTGATCATGATGGACGTCCGCTTGCCTGGAATGAACGGCGATGAGGTCACGGTAAAATTGAAGTCGAATAGGTCCACTCGAAACATACCGGTGGTGATAAACACCGGCTGGACCACTGCCTGCAACGTTGAAGATCGTATTAACCGTGCGCTTAACGCAGGGGCGGCAGAAATTATGTATAAGCCATTTCAAATACCGATGCTGCGTGATGTCCTGCGCAACTATTTGTTGGCCTAGACCGACAGAATAATACGGTTACGACTATTGGAACCTAATTATTATTGCCCCATCTCCGAAATAAAATCCCTCAACCCCGCTTCAACGTCGAACCTCGGCTCATAGCCCAGTTCGGTTCGCGCCCGAGAAATATCGAGCGCCGGGCGCGGCCGTGATGAGACCTCGCGCGTGAAGCGCACGTCGCCGAGAATTTTTTGCAAGGCGCGTTGAATGTCGGCGATCGTCGCCGCAACCCCAGTGCCGAGATTGTAAGCCTGATGCGGCAAGCGCATCGCATGGGTGAGTAAGCGTAATCCCTGGGCGATGTCCTTCACGTAGACGAAATCATTGGCATCGGCGATGCCCGGCCCCATCGGCGCCGGCCGTCCGGCCAATACCGCTTGCAGCATCGCGTACATGTCCATGCCGACGTTGCCGCCGCCGGTGTAAGGACCGTAGCCGTAGACAGACGCGAAGCGCGGCAGCGCGAGCTCGAATTTATACACGGCGGCGTAAGCGGTCAGTACCTCCTCGCAGGCCGCTTTGCCGCCTTGGTAGACACGCGCGCCGCCGTCGCGGCGCGCTTCTTCGTGAATCGGCACCGGCGGATCGGTCAGATCGTAAACGCCCTGGCTGCTCGCGTGAATCAACCGGCCGACGCCGGTCAAACGCACCGCCTCGGCGACGTTCAACGTGCCGATCAAGTTAACTTGAAAACCGAAGTACGGCGCCCGCGTGCCCTGCAAACCGGCGGTGTGAATGACGACCTCAGCGCGTGTCCGCTGCATCGCCTCGATTAACGCCGGCAACTCACGAATATCGCCGCGAATCAGCGGCAGCTCCTTGCCCAAGACTTTTTGCAGGTAAGGCAGATTCGGTTGCAAGTCGAAGAACGTCACGTCATCGCCACGCTCGACCAACTCCTTCGCCGTGTAGCAACCGATCAACCCCGCACCCGTAAGTAGCACACGCATTGTAGCCCCCTTTCCAGAAAGGGCGACCGCCGGTCGCCCGTAGATTGAAACGCGTCTTGTCCGAAACGATTGGAACGTTTTGAACATCTGGAACTATTGGAACGGGCTTCAGATATTTAGCTCCTTCGACCGATCGTAATCATGCCTTTCCCCGGCGGCTGCTCCCGGTGGAAAAATTCGATCGATGGCAGCGAGCTCGTCCGCGCTCAGGAAAATATCGGCGGCCGACGCATTGGCTTCCAAATTGGCGATCTTGTACGTACCAGGTATCGGCACGAAGAAATCGCCTTGGTGGAGAATCCAAGCTAGCGCGAGTTGCGCCACGGAACAATTTTTCGAACCGGCCATTTGTTCCAACCGCTTCAGCAGATCGACATTGCGTTGAAAATTCTGCTCATGAAAACGCGGCCCGCGCCGTTTGGCTTCCTTTTCACCGATTTCCGCAAAGCTTTTCCATCGGCCGGTGAGAAAACCGCGCCCCAGGGCGTAGTAGGCAACGTAGCCGGCGCCAAGCTCGCGGCAGACGGGAATCGTGTTCGCTTCATAGTCACGGGTCCACAACGAGTATTCACTTTGCACGGCGGTGATCGGATGAACCGCATTGGCCCGGCGCAGTGTTTGCGGCCCCGCTTCGCTTAAACCAATATGGCGAACCTTGCCTTGCTCGACGAGCTTCGCCATGGCGCCGACGGTCTCTTCGATCGGCACCTTGGGATCGATACGGTGCAAATAATAAAGATCGATGTAGTGCGTCTGCAGACGTCGCAGCGAATTTTCACAGGCCCACGCCATATACTCCGGCCTGCCTTCCACCTCTCGTCCTTCCGCCCATGGCTGGCCGCGCAAGTTGCCGAATTTAGATGTCAGCACAACTTCGTCGCGCCGATTCTGCAAAACCTTGGCGAGAATCTCTTCGTTGTTGCCGTTGTTGTGATCGGCAGTGTCGATGAAGTTCATGCCGATGTCGATGGCGCGATGCAAAGTAGCCATCGCCTGGCGCTCATCGGCGTCGCTCAACTTGCCTTGAAACGGCGGGCAGCCGTAGCCGATTGCTGAGACCTTGAGTTTTGCTTTACCGAGATAACGATAGTTCACTCGATTCCCTCCTCCCAAAATACTCTTTCCTGCCGCGACCAGTTGGTCTATAAACGAAATGACTGGAAACTATGCCCTTAGCAGATCAACGCATGATCTCTCAATAGCCGGAGGGAAATCATCCGCGTGAGGTGGAAAATCATGAGCAACTATTCGTTAAGTATTGTCGCCGCAATTCTGATGTCAATGGCGTGCGCCGCCGCGCCAGTGGCAGCGCAAGAAAATTTCTATAAGGGCAAAACCGTGCGCATCATCGTCGGCGGCTCCGCCGGCGGCGGCTACGACACCTACACCAGGACCATCGCGCGCCACCTCGGCAAACATATTCCCGGCAACCCGGCGTTCGTGGTCGAGAATATGACGGGAGCCGGCAGCATCATCGCGGCCAACCATGTTTACAAAGTAGCCCGGCCCGACGGACTCACCATCTGTCACTTCATCGGCGGCATCATTCTGCAACAAGCGCTCGGAAAAGTAGGTATCGAGTTCGACGCGCGAAAATTCCTCTACCTTGGTGCGCCGGCCCAAGACACCACCTCCGTCGGCGTGAGCCGAGCGAGCGGTGTCACGACTATGGAACAGTGGCTGTCGGCCAAGACACCGGTCAAATTCGGCGGTATCGGGCCGGGCACCGCCACCGACGATTTTCCCAAGATAATCCGGGCACTATTGGGATTACCGATCCAACTCGTGACCGGCTACAAAGGAACGGCGGATATTCGTCTCGCTGTCAGCAGCGGTGAAATGCAAGGTCTCAGCAATTCGTGGGAGTCGTTCAAATCGACATGGGTTCGAGAGATCGAGTCGGGCGACATTAAGGTCATCCTAGTGGGGATACCGCAGCGGCACCCTGAGCTGCCCAACGTGCCGACCATCGGCGAATTTGCCAAGACCGATGAAGCGAAGAAATTGATTCAGGTGGCGGTTTACGACTACAGCTCAACCGCCCGGCCCTATGTCTTTCCGCCGAACACGCCACAAGAACGGGTCCAAATACTGCGCAAGGGATTGGCCGCCACGTTAAAAGATCCCGAGTTTCTCGCCGACGCGCAAAGGGCGCGCCTCGATTTGAACCCGCTGAGCGGCGAAGAGCTAGAGAAAACCGTCACCAGAACTCTTGCTCTGGAAAAGCCGTTAGTGGAGAAGCTGAAAGCGATACTCAAATAGCCGAAGAGCCGCTTCGCGACCAGGATTCCGCCAATTTTATCACCGAGAACAAACCGGCCAAGTCTTACGCCGGTAGCCTAACTCGACAACGACCCCGTTGCGGCCGCGCGTCACAGTTCACGTCAGGTCCGATGCCAGCGAACAACAACTCACCAAGCTCTGCGCTTCTTCCCCCGTATTGGAGACTCTCGCGCGGCCGGCTCCCGTTTCGATCACTGTAGAGAAAAATTAGCCGAGGGCGGGTTCCAGCCCGGTTATACAAATCCGAAATCTATTTTACGTTCTTTGCGCCCTTTGCGGTTGATATTCCGGTTCCGAATCTGTTGCGGTCAATCCTCTGATTCTTTATTTTAGCAGGTAGCCAAACATCTCCCGCGCCTTGCGCACCACGTCCTGGCTCGGCGCGTTGACCTTGGGAAATTTATCGCCCCATTCATAGGGCCGCGTCGCATCGATCACCATGCGCGAATTGGTAAAGTCGCGCACCTTGCGCTGTTCGGGCGTCAAGCGTGGATCGGCCGGCGTGCTGCGCATACGGCTAAGAATGTCGACCGAGGTCGCCGGATCGTAGCGCGACAAGGTCGCCCACATCAGCTGATCCAAGTTGGAAACGTCGATATCGTCGTCGACGACAATCACCATCTTCAAGCCGTAAACGGAAGCGCCGCAGCTCGCAGCCAGCACACCAACTTGTTTGGCGTGGCCGGGATAGCGCTGCTTGATCGCCAACGCAACCAGCATGCGCGAGGCGCCGATCTCGTGCGGCCACACCTGGGTTACATCGGGCACACCGGCGTTGCGTAGTTGCTGTTTGAGCATCGCCGAGCGCATGATCGCGCGGTAGCGCGCCATTTCATCCGAGCCTCCGCCGATCGGCGGCACGCCTAGAATAATTGGATTATTTCTATGATAAACCGCCTCGATTTCGAGAACCGGCTGGGCGCTCTCGTCCGACGCGTAGTAACCGGTCCACTCACCGAAGGGCCCTTCGAACTTGCGGTTGTCGTTGTTGAGAAAACCTTCGAAGACGATTTCTGAGTTGGCCGGGAACGGCAGACCGGTGATCTTGCCGCGCACGCACTCCACCGGCTTGCGGCGCATACCGCCGACGACGTCGTATTCGCAAACGCCGTAAGGATGCTCCGTGCCGGCCATGAAGAAGAACAGCGGATCGCCGCCTAGCACCAACGCCAACGGCATTTTCTGGCCTTTGCTGAAATATTTTTGCCGGTGCATGTAGCCATGCTTGCCTGGAACCATGAGCAGGCTCACCGTCTTCTTGTCTTGAATCATGGCGCGGTAGCAGCCGGCGTTGATCCATTTCTCGTCGGGGTCCATGGTGACCGAATAGCACCCGGTGCCGATGTAGCGCCCGCCATCGTTGACATGCCAGATCGGCGTGGGAAACTTTTCGATATCGACGTCGGCTTTTTGAATGATGTTTTCGAACACCGGTCCGCCTTCGACGAATACCGGCGGAATATTTCGCGGCATCTTCTGATAATGCTCGAAGTACGCGTCGCTCAAATCTTGCTTGGTCAAACCCTGCGGAAAACCGAAAGTCATGGCGCGCCGTTTGCCGGCAAAGGTATTGATGATCACGCGAAACCCCTTTGGACAGCCCGGCACCTCGTCAAATACCACCGCCGGTCCGTCATCCGGCGGCACGACAACGTCCGTCGCTAAACCGATCTCCTCCTGCCACGATGCACCGCGCACGGTTTTTAATTCGCCGAGCTTCTCGGCTTCGGCCATCCACTCGCGCAGGTCGGTAAAAGCGATATGAGGTTGAATCTTTGAACTATCGAACATGGTCACCCCCCGGTCACTGCTTCGTCTCAGCCTACCATATCGCCAAGAATCGGGGGTGCTGTCAACTCCAGAATCGTGGAACCGAAATCAATTGACTAAGTTGGAGCGTCTCCGTCGTCATTCCCGCGCACGCGGGAATCCAGACTCCATCCCCACCTGGATTCCGGGTCGCGCTAGCTATCGCCAGCTTGCCCGGAATGACGGTCAAGTTATAGTACGAGCTTTAGCTACAGGACTTCAAAGATGGGTCGCGCGGAGCGATCTTGTCTCTGAGTCAATCGCGTGCGACATTACCCTAATGAAGACAGAAAATGATTTCACTCTGACGCGGCGCGGCTTTCTGGCCGCCTCGCTAATCGTATCCGACCTGCTTATTAGTCGGACCGCAGGTGGCCTGGACGCCCTCGCGGCGACTGCCGAGCTGGTACCGACGCCGGCTTGCGCGGATACCAACGACACCACGCCGCCGCAAACCGCCGGGCCTTTCCACAAGCCCCGCTCGCCGGAGCGCAATTCGCTTTTCGAACCGGGCATCCAAGGAAGTCGAATCGTCCTTGAAGGGCTGGTCCGTTCGACCAAGTGCAAACCCATCTCAGGCGCACTGGTTGATTTCTGGCAAGCGGACGGCAACGGAGCGTACGACAACGCCGGCTACAGGCTGCGCGGCCATCAGTTTACCGACGGCGCCGGAAGATACCGTCTCGAGACCATCGTGCCGGGAGTCTATCCCGGACGCACGCGCCACTTTCACGTAAGAGTCCAGGCGCCCAATCGCCCTGCTCTCACCACTCAACTTTACTTTCCCGGCGAGCCGGAGAACAAACGAGACTTTATCTTTAATCCCAAACTCGTCATAGCGCTGCGCGCCTCAACCGGCGCCAAGGCCGCCAACTATGATTTCGTTCTAGACCTCGGGTAGAAGTTGGCGGCGGCTTTTCATGCGATTAGTTCAATACTTTCAAGTGGTTCAAATCGTCAGGGTCGCCGGTTTTGAACTTAATGGTTTGACCGATTGAAACGGCTTGAATTATTTGAACGCTCGACCGCGCTGCGCGCACATTCGAGCCGAAGCGTCGGTCGCAATTCCGCCGGCGTCCACACCGAGAACTAAGGTTTTCTCTTCAGGCGCCACGCTGGTGCGCAATCAAGTCAAATCGCGAGCGGGGTTTGAACCCCGCTCGCGACCAAAGGGGATGCTCGCCCCCTTTGGTAACCCCATTTAATTGTGCCCGCCTCAAGAGGCGGGGTTAGATGGAATCTATTGTCAATGCCGTTTTCTGTTAACATGGATTCCGCTCGTTTCGCGCCTCTTGGCGAAGTTGACTGTGATTCTGAAATAAGAAAGAATCGGCGCAGTTAAAGTTTCTTGCATTTAGAAGGAGTCCGTTATGATTATTGATGCTGATGCCCATGTGGTCGAGACCGAACAAACCTGGAGCTACATGGACGGCTCCGACAAAAAATTTCGCCCACAGCTTTTCAGTTCCGCCGACAACTCCGCCATGCAGTACTGGTTCTGCGAGGGCAAAGCCATCGGCTTTCGTCCGCCAACGCTCACCGAACAAGAGCTGATCGCGCTGTCCAAAGAAACCGGCCGGGAACTCAAAACCGCCGCCGGCGCCCGCGAGTTACGCGATGTCGAGCTGCGTTTGCAGCATATGGACAGGCTCGGCATCGACGTGCAGATTCTGTTTAACACCATGTGGATCGCCCGCGTCGCCGACAAAGCGGAGGCTGAGATCGCGCTGTGCAATTCGTGGAACCGCTGGATGGCTGACATGTGGAAGGCCGGCAAAAACCGCCTGCGCTGGTCCTGCGTCGTGCCGGCGATGACGCTCAGCGAAGCGGTGCAGCAGATGCGCTTCGCCAAAGCGAACGGCGCCGTGGCGGTCAGCCTTCGTCCGTTCGAAGACGACAAGCATTTGGTCGACCCTTACTTCTATCCGATTTACGAAGAAGCGACGCAACTCGATCTCGCCATCGCCGTGCACATCGCCAACGGCAGCCCGCAGCTGCTCGATCAGTTCAAACCACGCTACGACAAGATGGGCGGCTTCGCCCAGTTCCGCATCCCCACCGTGATCACCTGTCTGTCTTTAATGATGAGCGATGTGCCGAAAACATTTGCCAAGCTGCGCTGGGCCTTCGTGGAAGCCTCGGCGCAATGGGTCCCCTGGGTGGTCAAGGAAGCAACCCGGCGCACCGGCACCAAAGGATTTCCCAAACTGCCGTTCAAGGAATTCAATATTTATGTCACCACAGAGACCAACGACGACTTCGACTATGTGCTGCGCTACGCTGGCGAAGACAACGTCATCATCGGCACCGACTTCGGCCACACCGACGCATCGAGCGAAGTCGACGCCATCGACATCTTCCGCGCCAACAAGGAAGTCACCGATCCGGTCAAGAAAAAAATCTTGGACGACAATCCGCGCCGGCTTTATGGCTTATAAGCGATTCGTTGAGACATAGTAGACGGCAGGGCAGCTTCTGAAATCGGCAGCTGCCCTGCCCTTTTTCCGGCTATGTACGCAATTGCGTACCCAGTCATCTGGGACAGGACACGAGAACCGCGGAGTACAATCATAACGGTAAGAGCATCAGTCATTACCGGTTCGTTTTAAGTGATGCATCGGCTTGCGTTGTTTGTACTGCTGGACCCACTGATCATGCAAAGCCACCCGTGACAATATGTCTTTGCATTCGACGCCGTGCCGGTTCAGATACCAGAGGGTCAGCAAGCCGTCGCGCCAAGAAATTTTGAGCAAGTGGCATTCGTGTAGGTCGAGGTACACTCCCACTGTCCTGAGAATTTGTGACAGGCTATGCGGGTTGGGTGTGCTAGTTTCAAAATTCGTCTGTAACAGTTGCCCTTTCCGTTCTAGTAGCTCGATGTCCTTTGGGGTGAAATGGAGTCCGGTGAAGTGGAAGGGCTGTAAACCCGTCGTTTTCGCAGTTCTCTTCTTGGTCCCGTTGAGGATGAGATTGAGAAATGATTTTTTCAGGCTTGGCTTGGATGCGTCCGCGGTCTTAAGTTTTCTAGCTTCGCCGCGGACCACATAGTGGTTGACTGAGACTTGTAAATCGAAGGCTATTACTTCGAGAGTTTCGAGTCCCTGACCAATCGCTCGTAAAACATTTTGGCAATCGACTATAGCTTTCGCCGTCATTGTCGACCCACCCCGGTGACCATAAAAAAGCTTGGAAACTATGAGCAGCAAGTTTCACACCACGCATCAACGGTACCCATTGTTTCCTAGAGGTCTGCCAATTCTCCAATGATTCCTAGCCAGCCGGATGAAGTCTTTACCGCTCTGCTGAACAGACATGTAACTTTCTTACACATCCGTCCTCTCGGGCGGTGTAAGAAAACATCAGCCCGTAGCGAATTGAGTTTGTAGGATTGGTGCAGCCCTTCGTTTTGTTCAGGCTCTGCGACACCGATCGACTCTCGTACGCCAATGAAACGATGGCTATCGGCGAATCGGGCCCCCCGCCATCCCAGGCAGTATTCTTGGCATCCCCCGTTTGACTTGCCGAGGCTGCTATTTAATAGTCAGCCAAATTGAAAATGGTTTACGAAGGACCGCGAAAGCATGCCCAAAGACCTACGCAGTTTTATCGCCGAACTCGAAGCCAAGTGTCCCGAGGAAGTCGCGCGGGTTACCAAAGCGATCTCGCCGCGCTACGAGATCACGGCGCTGCTTACTCAGTTAGAAAAGAGCAAAAGGTTTCCGCTGCTCTACTGCCAGAATGTTGAAGGCGGCGATGCGCCGGTGGTGATCAACGCGCAGGCTAGCCGCAAACTGATGGCGCTGGCACTGGGGTGCAAGCCGGAAGAGCTGGCGGCGAAGTTCACCGAGCGGCAAGGAAACCCGATCGCGCCGGTGGAAGTGACCGACGCGCCAGCGCAGGAAACCGTCAAGCTCGGCGATGACATCGATCTCGCCAAAGTGCCGCTGCTCACCCACTACGATGTCAATGCCGCGCCCTACGTGACCGCGGGCATCGTCGTCGCCGCCGATCCAGACAGCGGCGTGCGCAACACTAGCTACAACCGCCTGATGATGGCGGGCCAGCGCGAGTTGCGCATCTTCATGGCCATCGGCCGCCATCTGTGGACGCTGCAGAATAAAATGGAACGGCGCAACGAAGCGCTGCCGATCGCGATTGTCGTCGGCGTCCATCCGTTGTTTTCGCTTGGCGCCCAGGCGTTCACACCGTCGACGGACGACGAGTATGCCGTGATTGGCGGCATGATGAACGAAGCGTTGCGGGTCGTGAAAGCCAAGACGGTGCCGATCCTGGTTCCCGCCGACGCGGAGCTGATCATCGAAGGAAAAATCTTGCCGAACCTGCGGCGCGAGGAAGGGCCGTTCGGAGAATTCACCGGCCACGCGGTTTCCAAAGACGAGCGTCAGGTGATCGAAGTGACGGCGATCACCCATCGCAATAAATATATTTTCCAAGACGTCCACGCTGGCTACACCGAGCACAAACTCATGGGCGCCGTGCCGCGCGAGGCGGCGCTGATCAGAGCCGTACGGCAAACCGTGCCGACGGTGAAGAATGTCTGCATGCCGGTGTCGGGCAACTGCCGCTTTCACGCCTACATTTCGATCGCAAAGCGCGGCCCCGGCCAGGCGAAGAACGCCATCTGCGCCGCCTTCGCCTCAGACATGCTGCTCAAGCATGTGGTGATTGTCGATGACGACATTGACGTGTTTGACGAAGAACAAGTGCTCTGGGCGGTGTCGAACCGTTTTCAAGCCGATAAAGATTTGGTGGTCATTGCGAACGCGCAAGGCAGTGAGCTCGATCCGTCAGCCGGCCCCGGCGGTGTCAATGCCAAGATGGGATTGGACGCGACCAAGCCGTTAACCGGCTTCGCGCCGGAGCTGAGAGTACCGGAAGATGTGATGAAAAAGATTCGCCTGGAGGATTTTCTACCCAAACAAGTAAGAAGTGAAAAGTAAGGAGTCAGGAGTCCCCGCTCCTCACTCCTTACTCCTAACTATTTACTCCTCACTATTTCCTTGCCAGCTACTCCAACGAAAACTTAACGCCCGCGCCCTGCTCCACCGCCCACCGATAGGCCCACGCGGTCGCCGCCGTGTCCCAGATTGGCATGCCCACCGATTCGAAGACCACCGTTTCGCTTTCACTGACGCGCGCGGGAACTTTGCCGAGAATCACGTCGCCCAGCTCGCCGGCGATTTTCCCCGCCGACCAACTGCCGTCGGCGATCATCGCGATATAAGGTTGGCGCGGTGCTTCGCCGCCGAGGACTTCTTCTTTCCACGAAACGATCACCCGCGAGTTCGCGACGGTTTTCCGCGGCAGTTGGCCGCTGGTGATCGAGACAACTAAAGCGCCGGACGCGATCCACTGCGGTTCGATGATTTGCGAACGCGAGCTGGTCGCCAAACTAACGATCGGCATATTTTCCACAGCGGCACGCGCACTGTCCGCCGCTTCGACTTCAACGCCCAGCCACGCCGTCATTTCCTTGGCGAAAGCATCCCGATGTGCTTTGGTCGAACTGAATACTTTCACCTTTCGCAATGACGGGAGCGCGCGCCGAATTGCCACGATCTGTCCACGCGCCTGTCTGCCACTACCGATCAAGCCGAGTTGATCAGCGCCCGCAGGCGCCAAATATTTGCACGCAACACCCGCCGGCGCGCCGGTGCGCCAGACGTTGAGATCGCGGCCGGCCACGAGCGCGAGCAAATCGCCGCGCTCGCCGTCGAAGAGCAAGATAAAATAGGCATCCTTGGCGCCGCGAAACAGCGCGCTGATGCGCATCCCCTGGCCGGCGTTCGGAACGGCGGAAGTCATGATGCGATATTTTTGCTTAACATCGAGCAAGCTGGTTTCGACGCGAGCCAGACCCGCGTTGGCGCCGCTGCTCTGCGCCCGCAGAGAATCTTCAATCCGCGCCAACAAGTCATCCATCCGCGCCGGCTCGGCATAAAGCGGCGCCAAATCTCTTTCACTCAATATTATGGGCATGATTTACTCCCGTATTTTTCTTCTAGCACATGCTCGGAGGTAGCTCGAACCGCCGCGGACCGTTTCTCGGTCTCGAGTGCGAATCAATGGTAACGGCACAACGAAAAATGCTAGTCTTCGGCATTCACCGAGGAGGAGCCGCCATGAGCACGCTCGACCAACCGATTCTCATCGCCAACAGCAACTATCACGTCGGCCATCAGGTCGCCATCGCCGTCGCTAGGGAACAAAATTATTTCAGCGAAGAAGGGTTGACGCAATACGAGTACGACTCGCGCGGTTTGATCCCCGGCCCGATCGAAAAGGAAGGGCTTGCCATGGCGATCAAAAATCACGGTGTCGACATCGCACCCGCGGTCGATGTCGAAGCGGCGATTCACCAGCGCGCCCAGGGTGCCGATGTCTACATCGTCGGCGGCTGGCGCTACACACCGTTTCTCAAATGGTACGGCGCCAAACACGTCACCGACATCAGCAAGCTCCGCGGCGGCAGGATCGGCATGCGCGAAAAAGAGGGCTTGGTCGAAGTGTTCATCACCGACGCGCTGCGCGCCGCCGGCGTCGAGCCGTTCAAAGAGGTCACTTGGATCTACGATCCGGTCTTCGGTTACCGCAACAATCCGGCGCATATGGAAATGCTGCGCTCGGGCAAGATCGACGCGATCACCTCGCAGCCGCCCTTCGCCGATCAACTGGAACGGGAGGGTTATCCGATGATTCTCGATCCGAATAAAATCTTTCCGCGCCGGCCCGGCAAACTCACGGTAGCGACGGGCCAAATGATCGACCATCGCGGCGACGAACTCAAAGCCTATTTCCGTGCTATCATCCGCGCCTTCTGGTTCATGCGCGATGTCGCTCACTTCGAATACCTGCGCGACCTCGAAGCGCGGCTGAGGAAATCCAACACGCATAATGAAGATGAACGGGGCACGGTGGCGATCGTCACTTCGCCCGACCGTTGCGACAGCTGGGCGCTGCCCATCGACGGCGCGGTGGCACCGGGGGCCATCGAGCGGATCGTCGGCGAGATGGTCAACGCGGGTAAGCTCAAGCAAAAGATCCCAGTGCAAGCAATTCTTCGCGATGGTCCGGTGACCGAAGCCTATCGCGAGGTGAGCACGCGAAAAGAATTGAAGCCAGCGCTCGACATTGCCCTGGCGGCGCAAGAGAAGTACGGTTTTTAGGGACGCCGTGATGATGACTAGAAAAACAATCGCGTTGCTAACTCTTGCTGTCCTTAGCTTTGCGTTTGATCGTTTGTCGTTCGCCCTCGACACCATCAACGTCCACGTCTCCGCCGGCATCAGTCCGAACACGTTGCTTTACCGCTTCACCAAAGAGAAAGGCTTTTACCGAGAAGAAGGATTGGACGTCTTGCTAATCCAGGCGGGCATGTTGCCCGGCATCCAAGGCTTGGTCGGTGGTAGCTTTCAATTCAGCCAAATCCTCGGCCAAGGCGCCGCCGCGATCTTGCGCGGCCTGCCCTTGAAAATCCTGATGGTTTTCGACACCCGCCCGCTCAATTGGCTCTACGCTGCGAAGCACATCAAGACGATTCAACAGCTCAAAGGCGGCAAGCAGATCGCCGTGTCGAGCTTCGGCGCCGCCATCGATCAGATGACCCGCGAGCTTTTGCCCAAGCATGGCATCGATCCGCAAAAAGACGTCGTCCTGCGCGCCATCGAGCCAACGCCGAACCGGCTTGCCGCGCTGATGACCGGCGCGGTGGACGCCACGGTGTTCAACCAATCGGATCGTTTGGTCGCCAAGAAAAACGGCTTCAACGAGCTGCTTTTTTACGGCGATGATTTGGAATTCGTCACCGCCGGCGCCGTCACCGCCGAAAAAACTCTGACGCAGATTCCTGACATGGTGCGCCGTTTTCTGCGCGCCACGCTGCGCGGCTTTCTCTGGCTCCGAGCGAATCAGAATGAGGTCGTGCCGCGCTTCGCCGCGGCGATGAAGATCAGCGAAAGCGAGGCCGCCGAGGTTTATAAATCGGCCACGCGCGTCATGTCCACCGACGGCACGATTTCCCGATCTTTGCAGGAAAAGATGATCGCTTTTCAGCGCCGCTCGCTCAAGATCGAGCGCGAAGTCGCACCGGAGCAGGTCTACGACTTTACCCTGATCCGCGCCCTCAACGACGACCTTAGAAAAAACCGGTGAATCTCCAATCGGAACTCGGACAATCTCCCGCAAAGCATGTCCTGAGCAAAGCCGACGGGAGCGCAAGGGGCGTAGCATGCTGCGCCCTCATCCGAACCCGTCGTGTTCTTCGTGACCTCTCATGAAAATAGGTTTAAAGAGCCAAACAGTGTTAGTAGATTTGTAACGTTTTAATTTTCATGCGCAGTGTTGTACCGAGTGGTACATGAATTACTTCGTGGTGAAGAAAACAGATCCAACGAGA
>Ga0208454_1000382_pt1 | contig 26671 bp, 29 predicted proteins | sample EasRivMeERMZT100_FD_187530 | JGI IMG/M metagenome (GOLD analysis project Ga0208454, IMG submission 187530) | Soil microbial communities from meander-bound floodplain in the East River, Colorado, USA - East River MetaG ERMZT100 (SPAdes) (version 2) | ecosystem: Environmental > Terrestrial > Soil...
GCGTTGCCAGGCGGCGCGGCCGGCGTGCGTGTAGGCGCCCATCTCCAGGTTCTCGAACACGCTGAGCGACGGAAACACCTGCCGGCCTTCGGGCACGTGCGCGATGCCGAGATGCGCGCGGTGTGCCGGTGCCATGGCCAGCAAATCCGCGCCGTCGAAGCGAATGGTGCCCCCCGTGGCGGGCACGATCCCCGAGATGGCGTTGAACAGCGTGCTCTTGCCCGTGCCGTTCGGTCCCACGACGGCGACGAACTCGCCAGCGGCGACGCGTAACGTCACGCCGTGCAGGACAGGGATGCCGCCGTAGCCGACATGGAGCGATTCGATCTCGAGCACGCGGGGCCTCGGCGGTCTGGCGTTGGAAGGGCGCCATTCTAGCCGAGCCCGTCGTCCGGGCGCTCGCGCCACCGCTGTGTGCATCCGCCCGTTGCGGGTTTCCGCTATAGCCATCCCGCAGCCCGATATGCGCAACTTAAGCGATGGTCGTTCGACCTCGAGGAAACAGGCAGATGAAACGCGGTTGCTGGCTCGGTGCGGCCTTCGTCGCAGGTATGGCAGCGCTCTGTCTCGGCTGTGCGAAGGAGCAGGCGCCACAACGGACTCAAGAACCGACACCGGAGCCGGCTGCGTCCGCTGCCGTGACCGGGCCCGGTTGGACCGGGCTCACGGCGCCAGGCGAAGTCATCGAGGCGCGCCGCGGACTCATGGACGAGCTCGAAGTGCTGATCAAGCCGATCGATTCGTTCACAACAGGCGAGCCGGCGGATTTGGCGCTGCTGCAATCGACCGCTCGCACGATGTCGCGGATGTTGCTGGCGGTGCCGCATCTTTTTCCGCCGACCACTGACCTCCACGATCCCACGGTGCTCGAGTCCGCGACCAACACGTTGCCGGCAGTCTGGCAAAACTTCGACACGTTCTTGGCACTCGCGGACGCTTCGGAAACCGCCGCCAGGACGATGGCCGAGACGACGGGTGCCGAGCCGTTGCGGGCCGCGGCACGCAATCTGCGCGCCTCCTGCGACGCCTGCCACGCGTTGTCCTTGAAGGCCTACGTCAAGCCCGAAGTCACACAGGAGGATCTCGAGTTTGATTTCGACTCGGTGCTGCCGAAGGACTGAACGTCAGGCGTTGGCCGCCCATTTTTTACCGAGATAGGCTGCGATGACCTTCGGGTCCTTGCCGGCCAAGGCGCGTGCGGCCGCGGCGATGATGGAATCCATGTGGTTAGGCTACCGCGGTACGCTGATCGCGACGCGCGACAGTTCGCCTCCCTTTTCTTGAGGCACTCCGCCGCGTCTCGCTAGATCCAGCCGAGGCCGCGGGCCAACGTGCCGAGGTTGATGCCGGCCAGCGCGATATAGAGGAACAGCGCCCAGATCTTTGCCGCAGCAAACGAGTCCCGGAGACCGTCGAACTTGGCGTTCAGTTGGCTCGCCACGTTGTCGATCTTCCCGTTGAGCTGATTCGCTACGGCGTCGATTCGGTCGCGCAGACCACGAACGTCGGCCTTGATGTCCGACACGTCGGTCAAGAGGTGCGTCACATCGGATTCCAAACGCGCGATGCGTGCTTCCATGGAACTCTCTGCGGGTACCGGTCCTGCGCCCATTGTACGTCCTGGTCTCGGGAGACGCGCCTATGAGTCGTACGCGACCATTACAGCCGCGCCCGGGCGTGCGGAGAACGCCCGTTTCTCACCGGGATCTCGAGAAACTGCGCGCAACGGCCAACACTAGCAACGCCGCGATCGCGAACGCTGCCGCGAGCACCGCCGGGGCGCGTGGCGCGGGGCGCGGCGGCGCGCGCTTGCGATATGCCTGCCCAGTAACCAGGATCCCGGACGGCGACTCCTAGTAGCTCTCTGGGCGGAAGCGTCGGCGCCGACCGAACGAAGCAAGATGAGCCGCGCCGTGCGCGTCGTCGCTGTCGCTCGCGCGTTAATGGGGGCGGTGATGGTAATGTCTGTGGTCGTATCGGACTGACAGTACCTAAAGGCGCGGTGACGGCGGGGTCGCCGGCGGTTGAGGAGAACCATGATGATCGAACGACTTCGGGCAACGAAGAACTGCGCCGGCATAGCGCTCGGCATGCTGCTGGCCGGCGCGACACTGCCGGCCGAGGCGCAGAGCTCGACCGTCATCGCCGGCATGTCGTCGTCACGGCTCGCGCGTCTCGACGAACATTTCCACCGCTATGTCGACGACGGTCTCATTTCCGGCGTGGTCACCTACATCGTGCGCCGTGGCCAGGTCGTGCACCAGGATGCTTACGGCCTTGCCGATATCGCAGCAAATCGACCGATGTCGCAGGACAGCTACTTCTACCTCTACTCCATGACCAAGCCCGTCACGAGCGTGGCGTTGCTGATTCTCTACGAGGAAGGCAGATTCCAGCTCGACGATCCGCTTGCCGATTACCTGCCGGAGATGGCCGATCTCAAGCTCTATGTCGGCGAGGGCGACGACGGCAACATGATCCTGAAGGATCCCGCGCGTCAGCCGACGATTCATGACGTGTTCCGTCACACGGCTGGGTTCCTGTACGGCGGTAACGGCAATCGAGGCATCGACCGGGCCTACTCCGAAGCCGCCCTGATGAACGGCACGCTGTCCGAGCTCACGCGCAAGCTGGGCAAAATCCCGCTGGCTTACGAGCCCGGCACCCGATGGGTCTATTCGGTCTCCCACGACGTGCAGGCCCGCCTCGTCGAAGTCCTCTCCGGCATGCCCTTCGACAAATTCGCGCAGCAACGCATTTTCGATCCACTCGGCATGAAGGAAACCATGTTCGGCCGGCCGGATGCGCTCAAGGACAGGTTCGCCGTCATCTACGGCGGGAGCCAGCAGGGGCAGCTTCAGCCGACCGGCGCTCTCGATCGGCCGGGCGCGGCGAGCCGCGTGCTCGGGGGCTTGAGCCTGTCTTCCACGGCTTCGGATTACGCGCGTTTTGCGCAGATGCTCGTCAACTCCGGCGAGCTCGGCGGCGTGCGCATCCTGTCGCGCAAGACCGTCGACCTCATGGATTCGAACCACCTGCCGACCGGCGTGACCCGCGGCGCGGCGGGCGGCGGCACGGCCGGCGGCGAGGGCTACGGTCTCGGCGTCCGCGTCGTGACCGATCCGGCCGCCGCCGGCAACCTGACCTCGGTCGGCACGTTCGGTTGGTCGGGCGCTGCCGGCACGCACTTTTTCGTCGATCGCGAGGAGGACCTCGCGGCCGTGTTCATGATCCAGAGCATGGGCGGCGCCGGCGGCCCGGGCATGACCGACGAGTTCGAAACCCTGGTCTATCAGGCCATCGTCGACTGATCGCGGTGCCCGCCGACACTGCTGTCGCGGTCGCTCGGACGACTCGTCCCGCTGGCTTGCCAACGCTGCCGGGCGCGCTAGCGTCGGCGCCGCGATCGATTCCAACACACACTACTCGGGGGACCTCGCTAATGAACCGCGTCACCGATCGGCGCCAATTCCTTGCGCGCCTCGGCTCTGCCGGCGCCTTGCTCGCCGGCAGCTCCTGGCTTCCCGGCTTCGGCCACGCGCAATCCCGCGGCCCCGCGCGCGCCATCATCGATCAGCGACACTACCGCGCTGATCTCGACCGTCGCGTGCTCGGCGCTTTCCTCGAGCACCTGGGGCGCGCTGTCTACGAGGGCGTCTACGACCCGGGGAATGCGCTGTCCGACTCGCGCGGCTTCCGCCGCGATGTCATCGACGAGATCCGGCAGATGGGCGTGCCGATCATTCGCTATCCGGGCGGCAACTTCGTCTCGGGCTACCACTGGCAGGATGGCGTGGGCCCGAAGGACGAGCGGCCGACGGTGCTCGAGCGCGCGTGGAACTCGCTCGAGCCGAATCAGTTCGGCACGAACGAGTTCATCGACTGGTGTCGGGCGGTCGGCACCGAGCCCTTGCTCGGCTTCAACATGGGCACGGCCACGTCGGAACAGGCTGTCGCCTACGTCGAGTACTGCAATTACGCCCGTGGCACGAAGTGGAGCGATCTGCGCCGCTCGCACGGTTACGAGGAGCCGCACAACGTTCGCTACTGGTGCCTCGGCAACGAGATGGATGGCCCGTGGCAGATGGGCACGATGCCGGCCCGCGAATACGGCCGCAAGGCGCGTGACATCGCGCAGCAGATCCGCGTCATCGATCCTTCGTTGCAGCTGATCGCCTGCGGCTCGAGCGCGCCGAGCATGGATACCTATCTCGTCTGGGATCGCGAGGTGCTCGAGGAGTGCTTCGACATGGTCGACGGCATCTCGCTGCACTGTTACTACGGCAACACGGCGCCGCTCTCGGGGAACGACACCACACGCTACCTCGCGATGAACCTCGACATGGAGCGGCAGATTCTGGAGATCGGCGCCGTCTGCGATTACGTCCAGGGACTCAAGAAGTCGCAGAAGCGTCTCTGGCTCTCGTTCGACGAGTGGAACGTCTGGTATCGCGCCCGAAGCGGCGACCACACGAACGGTCGCGGGCAGTTTGCGCCGCACCTGCTCGAGGAACAGTACAACCTCGAGGACGCACTGCTCGTCGGCGGCCTCATCAACACGCTGCTCAGGCAATCCGAGCGCACGCGCATCGCCTGCCTCGCGCAAATCGTCAACGTAATCGCGCCGCTCATGACGAGCCCGACTGGGCTGCTGCGGCAGACGACCTTCTATCCCTACATGTGGTCTCTGAAGTACGCGCGCGGCCGCGTGCTCGATCCCGGCCTCTCCGGCGAAACCTACGAGATCCGCGCCGGGAATCTGCGCGAGGACTACGCGCGCGACGACCTCGTGCCCTACGTCGACGTCGCGATCACGCATGACCGCGAACGCAACGAGGCGGCCGTGTTTCTGCTGAATCGCGACCTCGACGGGGAGCGCGAGATTGTGCTCGACTGGCAGGATCCGACGCCGACGCGCGTGCTGGCATCGGAAACGCTGACCGGGCCCGACCTCAAAGCGATCAACACCTTCGATGCGCCGAACCGCGTGCGGCCGGAGGCATACGATGCGCCGCGGCCGGGGCGGAGTATGACATTTCGGCTGCCCAAGGCCTCTTACACGGTCGTGCACCTGGCGACAGCCTGAGGACCGAGCCAAGCATGCGCCGGATGGGTCGCTGACCTCGACTCTGCAAACGGCCTCGACGGAGATGGCCTGGATCGTCCCGACGTTCGTGCACGAGGCACTGCGAGCGGCGATCACGCCGGGAGGCGGTTGCGCAAGGATCGCGGTGAGCTCTGGAAAGATGGCTCGAAGTCGCGATCCAGTAACAGTCTTCGAGCCGCGCGTAAGAGCCATTGTGTCAAGGGTGCCGGCGGTTCGCGACGGCAAGCCTGCGCCACACCGCACTTCCCCCCGCTACTCGGCTTCCACGCCAATCCCCGCGTGCAGCGATGATCAACGACGGCAACACGCTGACCATCGAATTCACTTCCACCGATCCGGAGCACTGGGAGGGGGATTGAAACACGTGAAGTTCCGCGATCGCATCGTCGGCGTCGGCGTCGGCGCCGACGCGGACGTGCGCGAAGCCAACTGTATCTATACCGACAACATGGGGCTCCTCGGAATGAACTGAGATCGGATCCCGCCGTTGGCGCGACGATCGCCGAATGCATCGGCCAGGGGAGTGCTGCGCGCGGTGCTGCCGAGGACGTCCATCCGCTGAGCGAGAGCGACAAGACACCGATGTTATGCTCGGCGTTAACGGAACACCTTTTTATCCGTACTAGCCGCGGGAATGAAGAGAGCACATTCGAGGTGCAAGACATATGCAACGCAAGTACTTGTTGATCGTCATGGCGATGATTTCAGGCCAGATGCCGGCCCAACCCAATGCCAACGCACCGCCGCCGGAGATGGGCTTCTTCATCACCAGCAAGGGCCTGGGCAAGGGCGGTGATCTCGGCGGCCTCGCCGGTGCCGACGCACACTGCCATGCACTAGCCACTGCAGTGGGCAAGAGCAACCGTACCTGGCGCGCCTACCTGAGCACGCAGGGGCCGGGGGCCGTCAACGCGCGTGACCGCATCGGCAAGGGCCCGTGGGCCAATGCGAAGGGCGTCGTGATGGCCACCAACATCGACAGCCTTCATTACGACAACTCCAACTTCAACTACGAACACATTCTCGACGAAAACGGCAACCACTTCTCGTCACGCATCGACGGCACCTACGACACCACCGAACACGATGTGCTGACAGGCACACAGCTCGACGGCACCGCCTTCCCGGCCGGCGAAGACAAAACCTGCAACAACTGGACGAGTAGTACTGCCGGCAGCGCCATCGTGGGCCACGCCGACCGCTACTCGTTTGCCGTTCCCGGCTCACCATGGAACTCGTCGCACGGTACGCCCGGCTGCACGCAGGAAGACCTGATCAGGGTGGGTGGTGCGGGGTTGTTGTATTGCTTTGCGGTGGAGTGACCAGGCTACGCGCTTGCACGGCGCCCACCGGCGACATGCTCTTCCGAGGCCTCGCTGGTAATCTGTTTTCTGGGGCCCGCGATTTGCCCCGAGTTTCTACCCCCGGCGCGCGCAGCAATAATAAGGCGGAACTCGCGTCCTGACGGTCGACGCTCGCGAGTTGAATAACGGTCAATGTCGGAGACATCTCGCTAAGCAGCCGCTCACGCGGCCTGCGGTGGCGGAGGCAGGTGGTGCCGGGGCAGCGCGGAAGCGAGGAATCCGCCGCAGCTCAGACCCAACCGCGGCCGGGGATGAGCTGGATGCAGCGGCTGAAGCGCGTGTTTGCGATCGACATCGTGTCGTGTCGGCGCTGCGGTGGTCAGTTGCGCGTCATTGCCTGCATCGAGGATCCGGAGTTGATCGAGCGGATACTGCGGTGCGTGGAGCGGCGGGCCGAGTACGCCGAGCGGCCCCTGGCGTCTTCGCCGCGCGGGCCGCCGTCGTCTGCCTAGCAGTCACCGCCGTTGGAATCGAATCGCGCGAAACGGGGTGCGAGAGGCGGGGTCTACGCGCGGACGCAGGGTGGGGTGACTTTCTGCGTAGACGGCCCGGAAACGAGGTGGCAAATTCGGCTTGATCGCCGTCGTGAACGACGACTTCACCCGCGCCCCTCGTGCTGGACCGATCTTGCGGCAACGGTTGCTTGAAAAATGGGGTGCTAAAAAAGCACTATCCGCTTGCTGATCTCGTAGCCGTGCCGCGCGCGCACCTCGACGATCAAGCATGCGCGCGGGAAGTTACCCACCGGCGAGAGCCGCGAGCACTGCGAGAGCTGCAGCGCCGAGATTCCTCAAGAAAGACGCGACGCCCTTCCCGGGGTCCGCCGCTGCGTGGACTGCCAGGCGTCGCTCGATAAGACCGAGCCCCGCGGTGTCGCCCGCTACAACCGCCGCGGCAGCAAGGACAGTCAGCTTCGCTAGCACCGATTACAGCGCTCCGGTGATGCTCACGAACACGCCACGGTGATCGAAGCTCAAGTCCGTGAGGTCGTCCGAGAAGTCCGTGAAGTTGTAGCCGGCGCCGACCTTGAGGTGCCGGTTCAGGTACCGCGAGATCACGACTAAGGCGCCGCTCCTGCGGTCGTTCGTGTCGGGCGTATCGAGCAGCAGCCCCTCGATCAGCCCCTCCCAGTCCTCCTTGAACTGGAAATCGGCGCGCAGGACGTAGAGATTCGCCGCGTTGTCGAAGAACTCGGGATTCTCGCGATCGAGGCTCATTTCGCCGTCGCGGTGTGCGTACTTGCCGCCGATCGTCCACCGCGCTTGAGGTCGTAGTTCAAGTCGAACGCGGCGACCTGGCTCTTCTGGATGACCTCCGCAGCGACGCTCCGCAAGGTGAGCTGATCCGTCGTCGGCACGTTGTAGAAGTACGTGTACTTGACGAGCGCGTTCAATCGATCGTTGTGCACGGGACGATACACGAAGCCCAACACGCCCTCGGTATAGCCGCCGTCGAAGAACTGCTACGTCCGGGCGGAGGAGTCGGTGGTGTTTCGGCGCGTGGCGGCGCCGAGCCGAGAGGAGCTCGAGGTTCTGGTGCAGCGGCTGGGTTTAAGGATTGGTCGGGCGCTGGAGCGGCGTGGGGTGCTGGTGCGGGAGGAGGAGCGGAGTTACCTCGAGCTTGAGCCGAAGGGGGAGCCGGGGCTAGCGGATCTGCTGGGTCATTCGATCACGTACCGGATCGCGGTGGGGCCGAGGGCGGGGCAGAAAGTGCTGACGATGCAGACGGTGGCGCCGCGGGACGAGGAGCGTAGGGAAGTGGCCAGCGCTTTTGGGTTTTCGCTGCACGGAGGCGTGGGGGTAGCCGCCACTGAGCGGCAGCGGCTCGAGCATCTATGTCGCTACGTCACGCGGCCTGCGGTGGCGAGCGGGCGGCTGGCGCTGACGGGTTCTGGGCAAGTGCGCTACGGACTGAAGACGCCGTATCGAGACGGGACGACGCACGTAGTATTGGAGCCGTTGGATTTGCTGGCGCGGCTTGCGGCGCTGGTGCCGTTACCGCGCGCGCACCTGACTCGGTATCACGGTCTATTTCGATGCGGGGCCAGGCACACGGCCCAACGCAGATTCCACAGACATCCCCAGACCCAGCAGTGCGGTGTCTTCGCCCACCAGCCCTTCCAAAGACAGGCCCACTGGCACTCCGATGGACGAGAGTCCGGCAGGGATGGTCAAGGAAGGAGTCCCCACCGCACCGGAAAGATGTGTGTTCGCTACAATGGCGCCAAATTCGGAAATCTGTTTCCCGTTCACTTCCATCGTGTCTTCTGGTGCATCGCCCTGAGGTCGAATCTTTGGCGCCAGGACCCGAACGGTGGGATACACGATCGCCGAAATGCTGGCTGCCCGGAATAACTCCAGATACTGGCGAGCCAGCCTGGGGCGCAGAATCCTGGTTGCCTCTTCGGCCTGTGCAGCAGGTACCGGGTGGGCGATATTGCGGGCAAGCATTCCTTGAACATCCTTGCTAAGCACACCTGCGGCGAGTTGATCGAAACTCACGCTGGGAACATTTATTGCCAAGAAGTCCGTCAGGTCCTGGATGGAATGCATGCTCACCAGCGTGCCGAAGATCTGATCAGCTGCTTGGGTCCACGCCCGAAAATCCACCTCGGTGAGAATCGCACCCGCATCGCGAAGTTTTTCCAGAGCCCTTTCCGACACGCGCGCCACTTCTGAGTCCAGACCGTCCCAATAGTAACCGCGAGGCACGCCCAGGCGCACACCTCGCAGCGGGAGCGCCGCGGGCACTGGCGTACTGGTCACGATGGCATGGAGCAAAGCTACGTCAGATACAGTGCGGCCCATTGGTCCCGGAGTATCGACAGAATGCGCAATGGGAAAGACACCCTCGTCGGTCCACGCTTTACGAGGTCCGCCCGTCGAAGGGCGAAAGCCAACAATGCCGCAGAACGCGGCGGGAATCCGTGTCGAGCCGCCGGTATCGGTGCCCAGACCGGCCGGCGTGAACCGCGCCGCGATCGCCGACGCCGTGCCGCCGCTTGATCCACCCGTCACACGGCTAGTGTCGTAAGGGTTTTGGGCAAAGCCGAATGTTGGGTTAGAAGTGGTAATCCCTTGGGCGAGTTCGTGCATGTTGGTCTTGCCCAAGAGGATTGCTCCATTCTTGAACAGGACGTCAGCCACCGGTGCGTCGCTTGTGGGATGAAAGCCCTTCAGTGATGGCGTTCCCGCCGATGTCGGGAAACCTACGGTGCTAATGTTGTCCTTGACCACAAGCGGTAATCCTGCCAGCGGCCCCAACTGCTGCCCCTTGGAACGGGCATTGTCAACAGACCGGGCACGCTCCAGCACGCGGCTTTCGTCTATCCAAGTCATGGCGTTCAAGGTTTTCGATTCGCGATAGCGCTGGAGAAGGTGCGAGGCATACTGCTCAGCGGTAGTCGAGCCGGTGCGGATGTGTTGGACGGCCTCAGATGCTGTCCATTCGAGGACTTCAAGCGGAACCGGATCGTTCTTCGATTTGCGGGCAGGTGCACAGCTTTCCAACAGAGTGACTAGGGATGTCCCGGCCGCCAACAAGGGCACGGAGGAGAAGGTATTCTTCAGCAACGAACGCCGGCTCTCTGAGTAACGCCACTGCTGTGCACGACTGCGTTTGCTCATTCATCCTCCTTCATGTGGCAGCAGTTGAGTCGACAACTCACGTGATGTCTAGTTGCGACAGTCTTACACTCTACCAAATACTTTGCCTTTGAGTAGATGCCCAGATAGTGTCCGGATTGTCGGCAACCCGGAAGTTATGATCGAGTTTCAGCGGAGACCAGAAGATCACGCTGGGAACTGCCAGGAGTTACGGTAGGTGGTAGGCTGGCGGCATGGACGAAAACGGATCAGCAAGCAGACGATGTACCAATGGCGCAAACGCTTCGGCAAGCTCGAGTCGGCTGACGTGAAGCGGCTGCGTCATCTTGAGCGGGAGAACGCGAAGCTGAAGAAGCTGGCCCTGCGTTGCGTCAGTGGTCGTACGACTTCGTGTTCGACGCCTGCGCGAACGGGCAGCAACTGCACAGTGATCGACGAGTACGCGCGCGATGAGACGAGACGCCATTGAACGCAGTCCAGCGCGCCCACCGCGTTCGCGGCGATCAGTGCGGATACAGTCCAGCAGGGTCCCTACGATCCGGTCGATCATCACGTCGGGGGATGGTCACGGCCAAGTGGTTGATTTACAAGCCATGAACGGATAACCATCTTGAACTGATCGTCAGGCGTTGGCCGCCCACTTCTTGCCGAGATACGCTTCGATGACCTTCGGGTCCTTGGTCACCACGTCGGCGGTGCCAGCCGTGAGCACGGCGCCGTGATCGAGAACGACGAACCGGTCGACGAGTTGCACCATCGCCCGCATCGTGTGCTCGATGATGACAATCGTGATCCCGAGCTTCGCGAGCTTGCGGATCACGGTCATGACCTGCTCGACCTCGCCACTCGTGAGTCCGGCAAAGATCTCGTCTAACAGCAGCAGCGTAGGCTTCGACGCGAGCGCGCGCGCGAGCTCCATGAGGCGCAATTGTAAATTACTGATGTTGCCGGCGATGAGCCCTGCGTCCTGCGTGAGCCCCACCACGGCCATGGCTTGCGCGGCCAGCGTGCGGGCGTCGTCGTCGGTGCGCGTGCGCACGTAGGCGCCGATGACGACATTGTCGGCAATCGTCATGCGGCGGAACGGTTTGACGACTTGGAACGTGCGGCCGACGCCGCGACGGCAGATCTCGCTCGCACGCCGGCCGACGAGGTTCTCGCCGTTGAAGCGCACTTCGCCCTGGTCCGGCGCGCTGAAGCCGTTCAGCAGATTGAAGAGCGTGGTCTTGCCGGCGCCGTTCGGCCCGATGATTCCTAGAATTTCTCCGCGGCGCACGTCGAGGCTCACCTCGCTGACCGCTTTGAGACCGCCGAACGCCTTCGACACGTTGCGGACTTCGAGCACGCTCTGCGGGCCGTCTTTGGACGCGCTGAAGTCGCCCGGTACAGTCTCGGCGACCGGCGTCGCGGAACTCGTGCGCTGCGGCGCCGTGCCGCGGCGGCGCAACCAATGGTCGCGCACCTTCCAGAACACGCCGTCGGGCGCAAGTGTGATGACGGCGATGATCGCGACGCCGTACACGACGCCTTGAATGCCCGGCAACACACCCGCGAGCTTCGCGTCGAGCGTGGCGCTGAGCGGCACGAGCACGACGGCGCCGATGATCGGGCCCCACACGGTGCCGACGCCGCCGAACATCGCGACGATCAGCGCCTGCGCCGAGACCAGCATGCCGAATACGGACTGCGGCGTGACCACGAGCTGCACGACGGCGTAGAAGCCGCCGATCGCGCTCGCGATCGCGCCCGAAAGCGCTATCGCCTTCAGCTTCCACGCCAGCGTCGGGATACCGGCGGCTTCGGCCGCGACCTCATCCTGCTTGATGGCGAGCAGCGACAAGCCGAAACGCGATTGCTCGATGCGCCGCGTGAGGACCATTGCGCCGATCGTCAGTGCCAGCGCTATGAAGATGTAGACGCGGCCGTCGTCGAATTGCATGAACGCGGCGGGCGCCTCGCGCCGCATCGGAATCGTGGCTTCCTGATAGCCGCGCCACTCGAACACGTAGAGCAAGGCGAGCGGGTAGGCCAGCATCGCGAGAGCGAAGTAGTGTCCGCGCAATCTAAACGTGGGCACCCCGACGATGAGGCCCGCGAGTCCGCCGAGCGCGGCGGCGATGGGGATGCTGAGCCACGGCGTCAGCCCCCACTCGATCTGCGCGATGACGACGAAATAGGCGCCGAGGCCAAAGAACGCGGCATGGCCGAACGACACGAGGCCGCTGTAGCCCGATAGTAAGTTCCAGGCGAGCCCCATGACGGCCCACACGAGCACGACCGTCATTACGAGCTGATAGTACGAGTTGTCGAGAAACCAGCCTACGGCGCCATACGCGAGGGCGAACCCGAGCATCCACCAGCGATGGCGAGGAGTATGGCGTCGGTCCATGCGCTAGGCTCGGCGCGCGGCGCGGCCGAACAGGCCTTCGGGGCGAATCAACACGATGAGTAGGAACACGACGAAGATGGCGGTGTTCTGCAGTTGGTTCGGCAGGATCAACGCCGACAGTTGCTGCACGAGGCCGATCGTGAGTCCGCCGAAAAACGCGCCGCGCAAGCTGCCTAAGCCGCCGAGCACGACGCCGGCGTACATCACGATGACGTACTCGATGCCCACGTACGGTTGGAACGGATAGCTCGAGGCGAGCAAGCCGCCACCGATGGCCGTGATGCCGACACCGAAGCCGAACGCGAGCCGGTAGGCGCGATCGACGTCCACGCCCATATAGATGGCGGCGCGCGGGTTGTCAGCGGCCGCACGCAGCGATCGACCGAGTCGCGAGCGCGCCATGAAGAGTGCAAAGGCGATAACCACGGCGATCGCAACCACCGCGGCGATCGTTTGTCCTCGATTGATGAACAGAAGCACGTTGTCACCCAGAGGTAGCGCACCCTCGCCCCAGGACATCGAGGAGAGTGGCGTGGAGATCGACACCGGTGCTGAGCCGAACACGACGAGGCCGCCGTTCGCCAAGATCAGCGAGATGCCGAGCGTGAGAATGAGCTGTGCGTAGTGACCTTCGCCCTGCAGCGCCGTGCCGCCGAGCCCTGTCACACGGCTCACGAGCGTTTTGTGCAGCGCGATGCCGAGCAAGAAAATGGGGATGCCCGCGAGCAGCGCCGCGATGAACGGCGCGGCGTCGCCGAAGCCGGCATTGCTCAGAAACAGAAACGCGCCGAGCGCCATGTACATACCGAGCATCATGAACTCGCCCTGCGCGAAGTTGATGACGCGCATGACGCCGAAGATCACCGAGAGCCCGACGCACATGAGCCCATAGATCGCACCGGTCAGAAGTCCGGCTGCGAGTAGGTTGAGGAAGTTCTCGATGTCCTGTGCGGCTATCACGCTGCTCCTTTGTGCGTGAGGCGTGCGAGCTCCGCCGCGTCGGCGCAGGACTCGAGGTTCGCGATCAACAGGTCGAGCTCCGCGGCACGTGGTGCGCCGATACAGGTGCTGGCGGCTGCCAGGAAGCGCGTGTGGACGCCGGCGGCGTCGGTTGGCACGACGTCCTCGACGCGTGCTTCGAGCGTCTCGCGGTTACGCAAACGGACGGTCACGCCGGCGCCTTGCTTGGCGGGAAACGCCAGCGTGAGGTCCGCGTCGATATCGAGCTGCGCCAGCTTGGCGAGTTGCAGCACCGTGGGATTTTGCTGCGGCACGTAATTGCGCTCGGCGAAGTCGCCGTGCGCGAGCGCCGCCGCTACGTTGTAATGAATGCTCATCTTCGCTTGCAGGATGTGCTCGAACGGCCCGTTGAAGTCGCAGCCGGGGTAGAGCGCGGCCGCGCGTGTGCAGTGCACGATGATGCGTTCCACGTCTACGGGCCGCATGCGTTGGCGCTTGGCGATCGCGAGTGCGGCCTGTGCCGGCGATTGCGCGAAGTTGCAGCCGGGCACCGGCTTGAAGAACACGGCGAGGATCTCGGCTCGATCGGCAAATAGCTCCGGGACGGTTGGGTGTCGCGGTTTGCGAAACGCAGCGAGGATGCCGGCTGCGCCATCGAGCGCCGTGCGCGAGGCGTAGGCGCCATCGGCGGCGAGTTGCACGGCGGTCACGCCGCTGCGCGCCGCTAGACCCGTGTGGAAGAACATCTCGCTGCCGCCCGTCTCGGCCCACTCGTTGTAGCCCGCGGCGGCATTGGCGCCGAGCGCGAGCGCCGTGACGGTTTGCTCGGCGTTCAGGCCGAGCAGCTTGGCGCCGGCTGCGGCTGCGGCGATCGGTCCCGTGATGCCGGTGGGCCGAAAGATCTTCGACACTTCGACGTCCAAGATCATGCGGCCGACTTTGCCGCCGACCTCGTAGCCGGACGCGAGCGCCGTGAGGAAATCCTTGCCGCTCACGCGCGTGGTTTCGCTGAGCGCGAGCAGCGCGGGCACGAGCACGGTACCCAAGTGACTCACGCTGCCGACGTGCATGTCGTCGCGCACGAGTCCGTGGCCCACCACGCCGTTGGCGAAGGCCGCGTCCTGCACCGACACGACGCTCGCCGTGCCGATGATGCCGGCGCCATTGGCCACGCCGCCGGAGTTTCGGCGCGCGAGCCGGGCCGCTTGCCGGCTCCACGGCAAATCGCCGGCCGCGAACGCGGAGGAGAGCAGGTCGTAGACGCAGAGCTTCGCTTTCGCGATGACCTCGGGGCTCAGGTCGTGCCACGTGTAGTCGACGAGCGCCTCCGCCATGCGCACGGCGAGCGGCTGCTCGGCGCGTGGGCTTTCGTGGCTTGTGGAAGCCATGACGCGTCGCCTAACCGCGCATCTCGATACCGGCCCACTCCTCGTAGACGCGGGCGATCGAGGTGAAGTCGGAGTCCGCGCCGAAGCGCGCCTTCGTGACGCCAAGCATTTGGAACACGGCGGCGCCCGCGATCATCGGTACGCCCTGGGCATCGGCCTCTTGGAGGCACAGGCGCACGTCCTTGTATGAGAGGCCCGTGGCGAAGCCGAAATCGAACGTCCCCGGCAGCACGGAGCGCGGGAACTTGTCCTGCGTAGCGCTGTTGCGGCCGCTGCCCGCATTGATGATGTCGCACATCTGCCGCGGGTTTAAGCCGGCTTTCACACCCATGGCGATAGCTTCCGACGACAGCACGATGACGGCTGCCGCGAGCAAGTTGTTCGCAAGCTTCATGACTTGCGCTTGGCCGGCGCCTTCGCCGACGAAGAACAGCTTGCCGAATTGCTTGAGCGCCGGCTCGAGCTTGTCGTATACGTCCCGTTTGCCCGACACCATCACGGCCAGCGTGCCGTCGCGCGCGCCGGCCATGCCGCCGCTGACGGGCGCATCCATGTAGACGATGTTGGCTTTGGCGAGCTCGGCTTGCGCGATTCGGGCGACGCCGGGGCCCGTGGTCGAGCAGTCCGCGACGACTTTGAGGGTCTTGGCTGCGGTGAGTCCCGCGCACACCTTCTGCACGATGTCGGGCGTCGGCAAGCTCAAGAACGCCGTTTCCGTGGCGTTGGCGACATCGAGCGCCGAGGCCGCGACTTGCGCGCCGCTCTTCGCGAGATCGTCGGTCGCTTCTTTCGAGGTGTCGTACACCGTGAGGCTGAAGCCGGCCTTGAGTAGCCGCCGCGCCATGTGCGCGCCCATCCGGCCGACGCCGATGAATCCGTAATCCGTGATCTTCACTGCAAGTTCTCCATTCACGTTCTAAAGTTGATCTCGATCGGTACGCCGTTCGGATCGTGCAAGAACATTTGCTTCATGCCGATGTCGTCGAGCGAGTTCTCGCTCCATTCGAGTTTACGGCCCGCGAGCCGCGCGCGCATTTCGTCGAAGCCCGTGGCGTTGAATGCGATGTGATCGACGGGCCCAGTGCCGGGCGCCTTCGTCGACAGCGGAATGCCGACTTCTTGGGTCCACGCCGCGTACGTTCGCCACTCGGCGATATGGATGCACGGCGTGTCGTCGACATACAGCCAAAACCCGGGGAACGTAAGCTGCGGCCGAAAACCCTCGGTCATGCCGAGCACGTCGCAGTAGAAGTCCCTAGTCCTGTGGATGTCGTCGCTGAGCACGAGGTAGTGCTCCAAACGCGTAAGCGGCATCGCGCCCCCCTGAAAATCGCCCGTGCTCTTTGTTGTTCTGCGCCGGGGGTGGAGTCTACCGTATCCTCCGGGTATCGTGGTTCTTGGCTTGGTTGGAGATACCCATGTTCACGCGTGTCGCGAGGTTCCGGTCCATCCTCGTTGCGGGCGGGCTGTCTGCGGTGGCGTCGCTCGCGGAAGCGCAACCGCCTGCCGCACCGCCGCGACTCACGTCGCCCGAGTTCGCCGGCAACGGCGACGTCGTCTTTCGCCTGCGCGCCCCGAGCGCAGCGCAGGTCCGGCTCGTCAGTGGCGGCGACATTCCGGGCGTCCCATTTGGCGGCGGCCTCGATCTTGCCAAGGCCGCCGACGGGGTCTGGTCGGTGACGCTCGGCGCGCCGGGTTCGGGCGCCTACCGGTACAGCTTCGACGTCGATGGCGTCAGCACACTCGATCCCAGCAATCGCCACGTCAGCGAGTCGAACGGCAACGCATGGAGCTTATTCTACCTGTCGGGTGCGAAGTTCATGGACGCGCAACGTGTGCCGCACGGCGCCGTGGCGGAAGTTACCTATTACTCGAGCGTGCTCGGGCGCGATCGGCGCATGCATGTCTACACGCCACCCGGTTACGACCGCGGCAGCGGTCGGTTTCCGGTGTTCTATCTGCTGCACGGCGCCTTGGATAGTGACGACTCGTGGTCGACCGTCGGTCGCGCCGGTTTCATCCTCGACAACTTGATCGCGGCGGGCGACGCCGTGCCGATGGTCGTCGTGATGCCCGACGGTCACACGGGGCCGTTCACGATGGGCGCGCCGGGCGGCTTACCGCTCGAGGAGTTCGCGCGCGAGTTCAAGACGGACATCAAGCCCTACGTCGAGCAAACCTATCGAGTCGAAACGGGCCGCGAGGACACCGCGATCGCCGGGCTGTCGATGGGTGGTGCGCAGACGCTCGACATTGCGCTGAACGACCTCACCGAGTATGCCTACGTCGGCGTGTTGAGCTCGGGCGTGTTCGGCGTGACGCAGGATTCGTCGTGGCAGGAACGCTATCGCCAGACGCTCGACGATGCGTCGCTGAAGCGCGGCTTGCAGCTCGTCTGGTTCTCGACGGGCAAGGACGATTTTCTGCTCGATACGACGAAGGCAACGGTCGCACTGCTCGAGAGTCACGGCTTCGACGTCGAGTACCACGAGTCGGCCGGCGGGCACACGTGGATCAACTGGCGTGACTATCTTGCGAGCTTCGCGCCGCGGCTATTCAAATGATGCTGCGATCGATGGCGTTGGCAGCGGTACTGGCGCTGGCCCCGGGTCTTGCGCCTGCGCAGTCGCCCGATGAGCGGGACCGGCCGCCGCGCTTCGAGTTGACGCCCTATGGGGGTTATCGGATCGGCGGCGAGTTCGAGGACCCCGAGGATGGTACCGCCTTCGAAATCCATGAAGGCCATGCGGAAGGGCTCATATTCAACATCCACACGACGGCCGGCAATACGCAATGGGAGCTTCTCTACGCGCACCAGAGCACAGAGGTCGAAACGCAGCCTACGTTTGCACAAGACGCGCTGCTGTCGATCGATGCCGACTATTGGCATTTCGGCGGCACGTATCTTTTCGACATGCCGAGCCGCGGCGTGCAGCCGTTTCTCGCGCTAACGGCAGGGATCACGCGGTTCGACCCCGCCGTGTCCGGTATCGAGGCCGAGAACTATTTCTCGGGGTCGCTCGGCGGCGGTGTGCAACTGCGTTCGGACCGGCGGGTGGGCGTGCGCCTCGAGGCGCGCGCGTTCGGTACGTTGATCGACAGCGAAGGCGGCCTGTTCTGTCACAGCGGTCCGTCGTCGGCGGGCTGCGCGCTCGCTGTGGACGGCGATGTGCTGTTCCAAATGGAGCTCAAAGCCGGAGTGGTGTTCAGATTTTGACGCCCGTGTAAGCGGCAAGGCGCTCAGAGCAGATCGTGATAGTGGGCGAGGGCAACATCGCGATGCGAGCGGAGGCGAATCTTCAGGTAGTTGTCGCCGAACGTCGCGAACACGGGGTCGTTCGGGTCCCGGTTCTGCCCGCCGCGAGCCTGCGCTGCCAATTCCGCTGGCAGCACGATCGGAGCGAACACCGAGTCGAGCCGCGGGTGAAAGAAATACGCCACGGATAGTCGTTCCGTGAAAGCCGGCGGGCTCTGCACGCGATGCGGAGTGGCGCGCAGGTATCCCGCCGTGGCCGCCTGCAGCATTTCGCCGAGATTCATCACGTAGGAGCCGGGCAGCGGCGTGGCGTCGAGCAAAGCGCCGTCCTGCTCCACCTGTAGTCCGCCGACGTCGTCTTGCAGCACGAACGAGACGAGCCCCGAATCATGATGCATGCCGACGCCTTGACCGCTGTCAACGGCTCGCGGCTGCACCGGGTAGCGCATGATCTTGAGATGCGGATCGCCGCGCGGCACGACGAAGGAATCGAAATAGTGGAGCGGCTGACCGAGGCCGAGCGCCAGCGCGCGCAGCACGGCGAGGCCGACGCGATCCATGGCCGTCATCCACGCGAGCACCGCGGGCTTCAAGCTCGGTAGGCGCGCTGGCCACTGATTCGGGCCGCGCAAGCGCAGCCACGGCGGGTCGTCGCGTGCGACGGCGACGGCGGCTTCCTCCGGGCCGACGTCGAGCTGCTCGCGCCAGTCGCGCATACCCTTCGTCTGCTCGTCGCCGAGCACCGTGTAGCCCCGGAAATGCGGCGAGCGCGCGATCGCGAGCGCTCGCCGGTCGTCTTCCGGTAGGGCAAAAAAGTCCTTGGCGCCCGTCATGATCGCGTCGTCGAGCGCGGGTGGCACGCCGTGGCCGACTAGATAGCAAAACCCCGGGCCATGGCAGGCGTCGCGCAAGCGCAGCACGAAGTCGTGGCTCGCCGCACTTTGCGGCGCGGCGAGGAACTGGCGCATATCGAGGATCGGTAGCGACTGCTTGGACACGATGAGGAAGTGTGCATGCGGCGCGCGATTATGGAAACTCGTGCAGTCCCGCTCGATCATGTTGTGACCGGTGTCCCAGGGCGATCGGCGCCGCGCTCCTATACTGCGCGGCAGGCGTCGTTCTTGGGATGGAACCGCAATGATTACACGAGTGTTGCCGCTGTGCGTTGCCTTGTCCGTGCTCGCCGGTTGCGCCGGCATGAGCGAGCAAGCGTGCGTCACGGCCGATTGGCGGACGGTGGGGTTCGAGGACGGCACGCTCGGCCGCTCGCCGGGAACGATCGGCAACTACCGCCAGGCCTGTGCCGATCACGGCGTCACGCCTGATCTCGACAGCTATCGTGCCGGTCACGCCGAGGGCGTGCAGAGCTACTGCCGCGAGAGCAACGGCTTTCAGGTGGGGCGCAGCGGCGCGATCTATCAAGGTGTTTGCCCGGCCGATCTCGAAGCCGATTTCATCGGCGAGTACAACGCCGGTCGGCGCCTCTTCGAGCTCGAATCCGAGTTGCACAACACGGAGGCGCGCATTGCCAACAACTACCGCGCGCAAGAGAGCATCAAGCAGGAGATCACGGCGATCGGTGTGACGATGATCGCAAGCGAGACGACGGTCGAACAGCGCTTGCAGCTCGTCACGCGCAGCGCCGAGCTCGGCCGCCGCTATGGCCAGCTCACGACAGAGACCCAGCAGCTGGAGCGCGATCGCGCGCTGCACGAGCGCGAGCTCCTCGATTATCAGCAGACGCTTGCGTCGCGGTTCTAAGGCGCCCTCAGCGCTCGTACTTCTTCACGCTCTGCGAGTAGACCTCTGCGCCATAAATGACGCCGCGCGCATCGGCGGCCAAGCCGTGCGCCCCGGTCTCCTGCGCGCGCTTCGGATCGAACTCGGGGTCGGGGATGAAGGCCGTGACCGAGCCGTCCTTGGCGCTGCCCACGCGAATCCCGCGCAGCCAGCCCGGGTGGCGTTCATCGTTCGATTGATTGTCCGAGACGTAGAGCGTGTCGTCCGCCGCGATATGTAGGCCGCTCGGCCGCCCGAACTGCGGCCACTCCTCGAGAAACACGCCTTCCTGATCGAAGATTTGGATGCGGTTGTTGTCGCGGTCCGCGACGAACACACGGCCGCGCGAATCGATGGCGATGGCATGCGGCACCAGGAACTGGCCGGGGCCGGAGCCCGTGCCGCCCCACGATTTGATGAACTTGCCGTCGCGCGAGAATTTCACGACGCGGTTGTTGGAGACGGGCTCGTGGCCGTCCGTGATGAAGACCTCGCCGCTGCGCGCCATCACCACGTCGGTGGGGCCGTTGAAGTGTGCGGGTCCGTCTCCGGCCACGCCCGCGACCCCAAGCCGAAGCAGCTCTTCACCGCGCGGCGAGAACTTGATGACTTGATGGCCGCGGCCCTCGCCGGCGCGCGCGTCGGTGACCCAGAGGTTGCCGTCGCGATCCACATAGATGCCATGTGGCCACGCGAAGAGTCCCGCGCCGAAAGCGTCGAGCCACTGGCCCGCCGCGCTCACGTGCAGGATCGGCGCGATGTCGGCATGACCCAAGCAGTTGTTCTCGCCACAGCGTTCCGCGATCCAGAGGCTGCCGTCGGCCGCCGGGTCCACCATGCTCATCGAGCCCAGCACTCGGCCCGCGGGCGCCTGCATCCAGCCCGTGATCGGGCGATAGGGGTTCGGCGGCTGGGCAAGGCTGGCGCTGGCGATCAGCGTGAACGTGGCGCCCGTGACGGCGCGCAACAGGCGTAGGTGTGGCATGCCGCGAGTCTGCTGCACACGGCAACGGCGTTCAAGAGCGTCATTAGATTTCGTAACGATTCCTTACAGCTGATCGCCGTTGCCGGTCGCTAACCTCATCGACGAGCTTCTTGGAACTTCTGAGCGCGTTGCAGCGAATAAGTAATCGACGACGCGCGCCGCAAAGCCGGCCAAAAAGAAAGGGACTCGAAATGAAACGATGGGATCTACTCAGACGCATCCTGTGCGCGGCCGCGGCGCTGGCGGTTTACGGTTGCGATGGCTCGAGCGATGACGACAGCGCCGGAGCGCAGCGGCCGCTGCTGACCGGATTCAATGCCGTGCCGGACATGGCTGCGATCTCGTTCCTGCGGGAGGAAGAACTCTGGTCGGCGCTCGACTATGGCACTGCCACTGGTTTCAGGAGCGTGGATGCCGGCCAGTACGACATCAATTTCGACAGTCTGCTGCCTGGCGACGAGACGACGGCGTGCGGCGGCGACCTCGACAAGGACGACGTCAAAGACCCCGAGGAGTGCACGCGTCTGACGTCGGTGTCGATCAACGTGCTGGCCGGTCACGAGTATCTCGTAGCGCTGCTTGGTCACTTCGCCGATATCCGCGCTCAGGTCTACGACAAGACGGTGCACGAGTTCGATACGACCGATGCCGATGGCGATCCGGAGGACAAGAACACCGAGGTTCAATTCTTCCATTGGTCGGACGCGTTGGGTGCCGTCGACGTGTATGTGGAGCCGCCGGGCACGAATCTTTCGGCGGTGCAGGTCAAGGCGACGCTGAGCGCGGGGGACGAATACCACGGTCTCATCAACGCAGGCTCCTACGTCCTCTCCCTAACGGTATTGGGCGACCCCAACGCGCCGGTCTTCACCTCGGAGAATTTCACGCTCGCGGAGCGGACGCGCGTCGCGTTCGCGCTCCTCGAAGGTACGGACGACGGCACGTCGCCGGTGAGGGTGTCGCGCTTCAGGGATCAGGGCGGCGATCTGTTGGACCGCCGGGTCAAGACGGAGCTGCGCGTAACGCACGTGGCGCGCGACGCCGGTAACGTCGACATCTTCGCGCAGGAGAATTACACGGCACCGATCGTGTCGGCCCTCGCATTCAGGCAGACTTCGCCCTATCAGGTCATACCGTCCACCGAGTTGGCCAATCTCGAGCTCGACATCACTCCGGCGGGGAACCCCGGAGTCCTGCTCGGCCGCGAACAGATGGCGCTCGCCTCGGGCGGCCGCTCCACTTTCTTTCTGGTTCAGCCTAATTCGGTGAGCGCGAACGTCGACGGCCTGCTGGTCCAGGATCGATTCAGACGATTTGCGCCTTACGCCGCGCTGCGGCTGCTGAACAGCGCCGGGTTGAGTCTCGACTTCTACGTGATTCCGCATGGCAACAACGTCTACACGTCGACGCCCACGGAAACGTTGTTCACGGGCTCGAGCGGCACCGTGCACTTGCTCGATCCCGGGAGCTACGACGTTATCCTGGCTCGAGCGGGCACCGACACCTACGTGTTTGGTCCGCTCAACGTGCAGTTGTCCGGCGGCGGTGTCTATACGGCCGTCGGTGTCGCGACCAGCGACGCGACGCGGTCGGATCTCGTGTTGCTCGACGACTTCGTCGACTAGCGCGCCGCGATGCTCACGTTTGGCCGCAGTCGCGTGCTGTCGCGTTGTCGCTTGGGGCTCGTCGCCAGCGCCTGCCTCGGCTGGGCGGCACTGCCCATTGCCGCGCAGGAGGCCGATCGGTTCTACGTCGGCGCTGGGCTCGGCGCGGCCGACTACGAGAGCGTCTACGAGGGCGTCGCCTATGCCGACACACCGCTCGGGGCCCACCTTTACGGGGGCGTGCAGATTCGGGATCGCGTCGCGGTCGAGTTGGCGTTGACGAACCTCGCCGACATCGAGTCCGGCGACATCCTCGGCAGCGGCATCGAGCGACTGCGCATCTCGGCCGACTACCGGGCGATCGCTTTCAAAGGAATGTTCAGCGTGGCATTGGCGGATGTCGCGCCGCGGTGGCGGAAGTGGACCGTGTTCGGCACGGCCGGCGGCTATGCGTCCGAGGAGAGCCGGCACGTGGTCGAGCTCGTCTCGGCGCAGACGAGCGATGACGTTACCGATGACTCCGGTCTCGTGTTCGGTGCCGGAGCGATCTATAGGTTCTCCAGATTGAGCGTCAGGGCGGCACTGGAGTCGTTCGACGGCCGACATGCGGACCATACGGCCATCGAAGTCGCCGTGGAGTTCAGATTCTAAGGCTCGGCCGCCGCAGGGCGCGCGAATGCAGTAACATTTCGTTACAACCTGCGACGGTGCCGCCTCGTATAGTGCGTGACGTCATGTTGCGCACCGAGCGGTCGAGTCAGGTACGTGTTCCACAGCGTGGCCCATCCATGACCGACGCCGCACACATCCTCGTCGTCGACGACGATCGCGAGATCCGCACTCTGTTGCGCGAGTACCTCGAGAAGAACGGTTTTCGGGCCACGGCTGTCGCCGACGGTAACGAGACGCGCCGCGCGCTGGAGCGCGGTCGGTTCGATCTCATCGTGCTCGATCTCATGTTGCCGCACGAAAGCGGTCTCGACATTTGTCGCGCACTGCGCGCGAGCTCCGACATCCCAGTCATCATGCTTACGGCCCTAGGCGAAGAAGTCGACCGCGTCGTGGGCCTCGAAGTGGGTGCCGACGACTATCTGGCGAAGCCATTCAGCCCGCGCGAGCTGCTCGGCCGTATCAAGGCCGTGTTGCGCCGCACGTCGCTCGCGCCGCGCGCCGCCGACGTGGCGGAGGTGCGTGCATACCGCTTCGCGGACTGGCGGCTCGACACCACCGAACGCGCGCTCACTAACGCCAACGGCGCGCATGTAGCGCTCGGCGGAGCCGAATACCGGTTGCTCGCGATTCTCCTCGCGAATGCGCCGCGACTCCTGACGCGCGCGCGGCTCATGGAGCTCACGCGCGGCCGCGACCATGATCCGTTCGATCGCAGCATCGACGTGCGAGTCAGTCGATTGCGACAGTCGTTGCGCGATGACGCACGTGCACCGCGCATCATCAAAACCGTTTACGGCGAAGGTTACGTGATCGGCGTGCCCGTCGAGAGTGACGAAGCGTGAAGCTGCGCCTAGTGCCAGAGTCGCTGTTCGGCCGGCTGCTCACGGCCCTGCTCGCCGCGATCGGCATCACGCTTGTGATCGTCGTGGCGCTGCTGCTGCGCGAGCGGCGCGATCTGCTTTTCTCGGGCAGCGAGACGGCGGTGCTCGTGGAAACCATTGCCGGCACGAGCAGCGCGCTATCCAGACTCTCGGGCGACGAGCGCGCGGCGGAGATCGAACGGCTGCGGCGTGAGTCGCTGGTGCTTCCAGTAGTGGCCGGGCAGGCGCGCGAGCGACCCGTGACTCCGGAAAACCCCGGCACAACCGCGCGTCGGCTCCGGGAGCGTCTCGAACGTGAGCTCGGCGTCGGCTATGCCGTGACGGTGGCGCCTGCGTCGCCGGAACGCACAGAAGCCATCCGTGTGGGGCGGTGGCCGCGAGGCATGCCGTTCGAACGCGGGGGCCCGGGTGGGCCGCCTCCCGATGATGGCGCGGAAAGGGCTCGCGGCCCGAGCCCCGACCGTCAGCGGCCCTCGGGGCCCGAGGCCGGCGACCGCTTTCAAGGTCGCCCGGGCGGCGGCCCCGGCTTCGGTCCGTGGCAGCTCGACGTCGCAGTCACGTTGCCCGACGGTGCCGTTGTCGAGTTCCGGGCCGACTCGCCGCGCGCGTCGCCCCCGTTGCCGACCGCGCTGCTGCTCGAGCTCGCGCTCGTGACGCTCGTATTGGGCGTGGTGCTGTACGCCATGGCGCGCACGATCACGCGGCCGCTGGCCGACCTGGCGGCGGCCGCAGAGGCCGTGGGTCGCGGCGCGCGGTTCTTGCCGTTGCGCGAGACCGGCGCGCGCGAGCTGCGTGACGCGACGCGCGCCTTCAACACGATGCAGGAGCGCCTGAACCGTTATCTCGACAGCCGCACGCGCGTGCTCTCGGCCATGTCGCACGATCTACGCACGCCGCTCACGCGCCTCAAGTTACGCACCGAGAGTCTCGATGAGGAGCGATTGCGCGACCGGTTCAACGCCGATCTCGACGAAATGAACCGCATGGTGACGGGCGCGCTCAGTTTGTTCAAAGGGTTGAATCACGACGAGCCGCCGCAACCCGTGCGCATCGAACTGTTGCTCCAGGATCTCTGCAAAGAGTTCGCCGAGATCAAGGCGAGCGTCGTGGTGACGGGCGGCACGGCGATGCCGGTCAACGTTCGCCCGGATTCGCTCAAGCGCTGTCTGACGAACCTCCTTTCCAATGCGGTGAAATACGGTGCGAGCGCCGCGGTCATCGTCGAAGAGGACGCCGCCGACGTCATCGTCCGCGTGCTCGACGAAGGACCCGGTATTCCCGAGGCCATGCTCGAGCGAGTATTCGAACCGTTCTTTCGACTCGAAGGCTCGCGCAATATCGACACCGGCGGCACGGGTCTCGGCCTGAGCATCGCGCGCGACATCGCGCAAGCGCACGGCGGTTCCCTCGTGCTGCGCAACCGCACGCCACGCGGACTCGAGGCGATCCTGCGGCTGCCGAAGAGCCCGGCGCATTGACTCCGACGCCGCGTGTCGCACGCGGCGGATCGCTCGACACAGTTTCTTACAGTTCGTTACGGCTCGTGTCGCCGTTGCTCTCTAAGCTCACTCCTCATCGCTGCTGCTCTCGCCACGGGTGTTGTTTCTGAGGAGTGTCGCCATGCGTTACGGCTTCTTAGCGTTGTTGATGATGGCTGCGTCTGGAGCGACGCGATCACATGGGCTCGAGATTGCCGACGAGCTCGGTTGCTGGCGTGACGTCGGCCACACTCCTGGCGACGGCGCGCCGCGCCTCGACGTCGATACGACTCTCGACAGCGTGATCATCGACGCAGTGCGCGCACTGTCGTTGTGCGACGCGTTCGATTCCGCCGACCACTACCCGAGCAAGATCGACCGAACGGTCCTGGCGCTCGGTGTTGGGGTAGCGGACCAAGTGCCGGACGACGGCGTTGGCCAACGGCTCCTGAGAGTCGCGTTCTAGGCTCCGGTTACAGTTCGTCACAATCGTTTACAGCCTGCGTGCTGCTCGCCTCCTAGAGTGTGGTCGTGGAAGCACCTGAACCCCGGAGGGTTTCGACATGCAACGTGCGAAATATCTGATTGTCGTGCTCGGTCTCGCCGGCGTCGCCGCTTCGGCGCAGCCGCCGGAAGGGTCGGGCCGCCACGGTGGGCCCGGTGGACCGGGCGGAAGGCTGAGCATCGAGCAACTCACAGTGCTGCTCGACCTCGATACCTATCAGCAAGGCGAGGTCAAACGGATCTTGGATGAGCAGCGCCAGTCGATGAGCGCTACACGGGCTCAGGTTGCCGAATCGGGCGAGCGTCCGTCGTTCGAGCAGATGCAGGCACGCCGCGCGCAGAATCAACAGGAAGTGTTGACCAAGCTGCAGAGCGTGCTCACGGAGCAGCAGATCGCGAAGTTCAAAATACTCATGGAGCGTCCCGAGGGCCGGGGCGGTCCGCGCGGTGGCCCGCCGGCCGCGGAGTAGCTGCAGGTGATCGGCAAGGAAGCAGACATGCGCACGAGGATCGTGACTCGGCTCACTCTTCAGGAGTGGTTGCAGCGGCAGATTGCAGCGCGCGCCCTGACCAGGCGCGCGCTGCTCGGCGGCATCGGCGGGCTCGGTGGTCTCACGCTCGTCGGCTGCGGCGGCGGCTACGACGCCGGATTGACCGTCGGTATTAGCGCCTGACGCGAGCCGCTAGGCGGCCGCCATC
>Ga0208454_1000386_pt1 | contig 26380 bp, 22 predicted proteins | sample EasRivMeERMZT100_FD_187530 | JGI IMG/M metagenome (GOLD analysis project Ga0208454, IMG submission 187530) | Soil microbial communities from meander-bound floodplain in the East River, Colorado, USA - East River MetaG ERMZT100 (SPAdes) (version 2) | ecosystem: Environmental > Terrestrial > Soil...
CCTGCGTTGTCTGCTCGCCTCCAACATCATCATCCGACAACTCGATCGATGCCCCAGCTGCGGCAGATGGAATCAACATTAATGACACAGTAATACTATCAAAGTATCGCAAAGGGGATGCTCGCCCCCTTTGGAACCCCCCTTCAATTAACCCCGCCTGTAGAGGCGGGGTTAATTGGAAATCTATTTATAACAGTCTGACGAACTATCTCAACTTGCATTCATTTCCCCACGCGCGTCGCGTTCCAATTGTTACCGCCCGCCGTGCCTTCGATGGCATTGCCGCTCACCCGGCCGCTATACTGGGTGCCACCGGCGTTGAAAGTAATTTGATCGCCGGCGAGTTTACCGGTGAGCGCCATCTCGGCGTTGCCGTTTCTGAGAGTGCCGGAAATATTCTGAAAGGTTTGTTTCAGGTTCAGCTCACCCTGCGCGAGCTTCCAACTGCCCTCGACCTTGGCCGGGACGATCCATAGATGGGCGGTGCACCAGGAGTTGCAGCCGGGCAGGCTCGCGGTTTCGTCGGGCTTCCAATCGCCCATATCAAAGGTGTTCGACGCGATCCGTGTGCCGGGTTTGAGATCGAGAATTTTTGGCCGGAGCTTCAAGTTAATGCTCGACAGCAAAAACATCGTGATCACTTGGGCCTGGGAGAAATCACTCTCGAAGATGTCGGCTTTCACGAAGCTCGCTTTGTCGGCGACGCCTTCTTTGGCTGCCGTGCGCTTGGACAACTCGACCATGTCGGGGTTGTACTCGATGCCGAGCGCTTTAGCGCCGCGCTTGGCGGCGGTAATCACCGTGCGGCCGTCGCCGGAGCCGAGATCGATGACGAAATCTTTCGGCGCGACCTTAGCCATGTCGAGCATCTTGTCGACCAAGCCTTGCGGAGTTGGCACCCAGATGACGTCTTTGCCGTCCTGGCCCACCTGCGGCTGGAATTCCTGAGCCAGTGCCAGCGCGCTCGCGCCGATGACGCTCAAGCAGAGAAGTAACAAAACGGTACGATAGAAATATTTTGCATTCATTTTTTCTCCTCCAAAAGTCTTAGCGCGCAAATTCGCGCCGACACAAATGACTCACTGCATACTCTAGCGAAATAAAAATGTCCAGAGTGCTAACCGAACATAATAGAAATTTGGCGCTTCAGACTTTCGTGCGGGTTAACTAGGCCATCCCATTGCTTCGTTCACCACGAAGATGGCGAAGCGTCCGGATGCCTATAAGTCGAAACTTTGCGCCTTTGCGTCTCTTCGATTTCACTCAGGACATGCTTGGCGCGAGATCTTCCGAGTTTTTTTTGCGTTCTTTGCACTGTCATCCGTGATCGTTTGCGCGGCATGCGCAAATTTTCGGAAGGGTCACCGCGGAGGCACAGAGGACGCCGAGTAAAGAAGTTTTTGATTAAGATATACTCCGAACTCTGCGAACTCCGTGTCTCTGCGGTGAAATCCCTGTTTCACGTTGGTTTCGGCTCTGCCGCGCTGGGCCCTCCGCGGTTAGACTCTCTTGAACCATAGAAACTAACTTCTCAACGTGCGGATCGCCGGGATGCGCCAGGCGACGAGGCCGGTTAAAACTATGACGATGGCACCCATCGTGGTTACGGTTAGCGGTGCGCCGAAAAAGTGCGCCGCGATGCCGGCGAACAGCGCACCGAGCGGCATGAAGCCGCGGTCGAGCATGTAGAGACTTAAGACCCGGCCGCGCAACTCGTCGGGCACGATCATTTGCAAAATCGTCGCTGTGCTGGCGAGGAAAAACATTTGAAACATGCCGATGATCACCAAGGTGACAAGCGCCAGCGGAAACCAGGTGATCTGGGAAAACAGCATGAGAAAACAGCCGAGCACGATGATATTGGCGAGTAAAAATTGTCCCTGACGCCTGATTCGGTTACCGATGGAGGCCAAGGTCAGCACCGCGATCACGGCGCCGACTCCGGGCGCGGCCATCAATAGCCCCAAGCCGTCGGGGCCGATCTTGAGGACGTCTTTTTGGAACACCGGCATGAGCGTCTGATAGGGCACGGCGAAAACCCGCGGCACGTAGGCCAGGGTCATCAACGCCAGCACCGCGGGTGTGTGCCAAACATAGGCGAAGCCCTCCTTGAGATTGGCAAAGGCGCTATGGCGTGTGCTCCCGGCACGCTGCGGCGGAATCTGCATCCCGTGAATCATCGCCAGCACGCCGATATAGCACGCGGCCTGCACGAAAAAATTCTCCGCCGCGCCGAACCACGCGATCAGCGCGCCGCCGAGGGCTGGGCCGATCACTTTCATCAAATTGAATCCGCCGGAGTTGAGCGCGACGGCATTAGCGAGCTCCTCTTTGGGCACCACGCTAGGAATCAGGCTCATGCGCACCGGCTCGGTGATCGTCCAGGCCACGCCGGTGATCAGTGTAAAAGCAAAAATATGCCAGACGTGCAAGAACGGCGACCAAACCAGGGCTCCAAACAGGATCGCGGTAGCGATCAACACCCACTGGGTGCGCAGCAATAGTTTACGCCGATCCAGGCGATCGGCGGCGACGCCGGCCATGGGCCCGGTGATTAAAAATGGCAGGGCGCGCAAACCGTTGAGCGCGCCGAGCAGCATCGAGTTGCCGGTGAGATCGTAAAGCAACCAGCCCAGTGTCACCTGCTGCACCCACTGGCCGGCGCTCATCATCAAGGTGCCGCTCCACAGATAGCGGTAGTCGCGGTGGCGCAGGGAGGAAAATATTTGCAGCTGAAACCATCGGGATGTCTCCCGGCGCGGCGCTTCGATGGGTTCTATTATTTCATCTATTTCATTTTGCAAAGAGTTGGGTTCCTGACCCGGCTCGATTTCGTTGCCGTGAGTTTATTTTAATCTAATATTCCCCGCAGCTTGCTGCGGGCACCATCAAATGGGGTTTCCAAAGGGGGCGAGCATCCCCTTTGGTCGCCTGCGGGGTTAATACCCCGCAGGCGACATGCCTGGTTTATTTGTTCTTCCGGGTTTCCTGTTAAGAAGAATTCACCACAGAGGCACAGCGTTCGCAGAATTCGGAGAATTTCTTAATCAAAAACTCTTTACTCCGCGTCCTCCGCGCCTCGGCGGTGCAATCTTCGAGCCGTGGTTCACAGGAATGTCTGAAGAACCATTTTTAACAAGATTTGTTGTCGGTTACTACCGGACCGGCGCATTGTTTTCTTTTCAATACCCGCGCGCCGTGCTAAAAGCCGGGCAGGATGAAATCGTGCGGAAGGATGGCACTGGTCATGAAACGGAGCGTGTTGGTAATTTCACTTGTTCTGATCATCGTGACACCGGCGCTGGCGCAGGAGCGGGTAAAATTTCCCGTCGGCGTTTCATCGAAAGTTCTCGGCTATGGTCATCTGTGGGCGGCCTGGCGGCGCGGTTATTTCGAGCGTGAGGGGTTGGACGTGGAAGTCGTGGTCATGCGTGGTACGGCACCGGCTGTGCAGGCGCTGATCGCCAACTCGATATCCGCGGGCCTGCTCGCCAACGACGGACCCATCGCCGCGGTGGAGCAGGGCATGGACCTCGCCATGATCGCCAGCGGCAGTAAGCTGACGCATATGCTCTTGGGTGGCAAAAATTATAAGACTTGGGAGGATTTGCGTGGCGCCACCATCGGTTCGTCAACGCTCACTTCCGGCACCGCGTTCGTTTTGCGGCGCGCATTAAAACTCAAGGGGCTGGAGTACCCGCGCGATTACAAGCTGCTCGCCGTCGGCGGCACCGGACCCTCGTTCGCGGCCATGAACACCGGCCAGATCGCCGCTGCCATGCAAGCGGTTCCTTACGCCTTTCAAGCGCAAGACGCGGGCTTCAATGTCATCGGCCGCATCTCTGATGTCTTGCCCAATTATCTGCTGTCGGCATATTCTATTCGCCGCAGTTGGGCCGAGAAGAATCGTCCACAGGTTGTGCGTTTTCTCAAAGCGGTTGTGCGCGCTAAAAAATGGTTCGAGCAGGACCGAAAAGCGGCAGTTGAATTCCTGGCGAAAGAATTTCAGCTAACGCCGGCGCTCGCCGAGAAAGGGCTGGATTACTATCTGGTCAACCAAGCCTGGCATCCCGAGTTGGATATCGAAATGGACGGCTTGAAGACCGTCGTCGATATTTACGCTGAACAAAATAATTTGAAAGGCCCGATCCCGAATCCTGAGAAGTATGTTGACCAGAGTTATCTGCGCCAGGCTTTGAAGGAGTTGGGGCTGAGATGAGTATGCTAGCTGTTCAAATCGTTCAAGCCGTTCAATCGCCACGCTCCGTTCAGAACGATTTGAACCACTTGAACTGTTTGAACGGCTTGAACAAAATTAAAGCCACTCGATGCCTATCTGCTTTAGACGCCGGCGATATTCCACCGCGGGCGTGTCGGGGCCGCGCAGGTGCAGCTCTTCGACGAGATCGAGAGGCAGTTCCCAAGGCCGTTGTGATTCGACGATCGCTTTGTCTTGCTCGAAAATTTTCCGGTGCTGGGCATTCAATTGCTCATCAGTTTTGGTGTCGCGATAGTTACGGCCCGCCAGGCGGTAGAATTTCGTCTCGTTGTTTGCCACTGGCGTGCACAAGTAAATGTTAGTGTGGCGCTCAGTGCCGCCCGGTTGGCGGCGCTGGATGATCACCATGAACGGCAAGATCACCGTGTAGAGTTGCTTCGATGCGCTGGCGGCGCTCAGACGGTTCACCGGCGTGTCGATCTCGTACTGAAAGCCGCCTGGTACTTCTTTTAGTTCGATCACCGGCGATTCAGCCTGCCCGGGATCGCCGAGTATTCCCGCGTGCACCCACGGGAAGTGGGAAAAGTCGGCGAGGTTCTCGATCATGCGTGCGGCATTGGCACGCCACTGGCCTGCGGAACTGTAAGGCCCCCAGACAAAACTCGGATCGTCGATCTCCGGCGGCAACTCTGGAATATCTTGCCTCGGTTCGTCGAGACAAACCCAAATCAAACCATGACGCTCCTGCGCGCGATAAGCCTGCGCGCGCGCCTTTGCGGGAATCTCCCGATCCGGCGGCAGCGAGGGAATCTTCACGCAGCTTCCGTCCGCGGCATAGTTCCAACCGTGATACGGACAAACGAGCTTGTCACAGTCCACCCAGCCGAGCGAAAGCGCCGAGCCGCGATGAATGCAGAGATCGTAAAATGCCGACACTTTGCCATTGGCACGCCACAGCACCAGCGGCTGATCGAGCAGCTTCACCGACACGGGCTTGTCGGTAAGATCCTTCGACCACAAAATCGGATACCAAAATTGCCGGAGCACGTTCATGGAATTTCTCCTGCTAAGGTTAAGCACCGGTTGTAGCAGATCGTGGGTCCGTTTTGTCAAGCGAGCGAAGCGACGATACGGCAAATTTCGCTAGCATGTCGCGTGTGATTTAATGTATAGGTCATTGGCATTATGAACATCGACCTTCACTCTCACTTCTTTCCCGTCGAAGCGTTGCAGAATCCCGGTAAGTTTGAAAACCGTGCGCCGAAACTTGTGTTGGAGAACGGCAAGCTTTCGGTCACGTCGCAGATCGGCTTTCGGCCGGGGCTGGGCGCTGGGGCCTATGATCCGGCGGCGCGGATCAAGGCGCTCGATGAGATGAAGATCGATATGCAGGCGATTTCGCCGTCGCCGATTTTGCTTTTCTATTGGGAAGACGCGGCGGTCGCGGCGCATTTTTCGCGCCGGCAGAACGAAGCGATTCAAACTGTCGTCAAAAGCCATCCGGATCGCTTTATCGGTTTCGGCAGCGTGCCGCTGCAGAGCATCGCTGATTCCATCGCCATTGCCGAAGAAGCGAAGAGCATGGGACTGAAGGGTTTGGAGATCGGTAACGCCGTCGGCGATAAGCCACTGGATGATCCGAGCTTCGAGCCGTTCTTCCAGGCGGCGCAAAAGTTGGACATGCTGTTGTTCGTGCATCCGCTCGAAGGCGGGCTCGATGCCGACGATCCGCTGTCGCCGATTCTCGGCAATGTTTTGCAGTTCACCTTTCGCACCACGATGATGGTCGAGCGGATGATTATCAACGGCATGTTCGAGAAATATCCGAACTTGCGCTTGTGCCTGTCCCATGGCGGCGGATTGTTGGCGCTCAATATTTGGCGGCTCGATCATTCCTACGGGCTGCGCGCCGATTTGCAGAAAACGATTCCGCATAAGCCGTCGGCGTATTTGAAAAAACTTTATTTTGACACCATCGTGCATTCCGTCGCGGCGTTGCAATTTTTGGTTCGAGTCGTCGGCGCGGACCGCGTCGTCATTGGCACCGACTATCCGATGGCGATGGGGGATTTCGCGCCGGTTGCCAAAGTCATAGAACTCGAACTATCGGATGCGCAACGCGCTTTGGTGCTTGGCGGCAACGCGGCGCGCGCCTTGAAACTTTAGCCGTAACGCGATAAGGCAAGCGGCCATATCTCCAACCACGATGGACTGTCAGAGGAGGTCTCTATGCGATCTGAGCTGATTGCATTTTTAGCGCTTATCTTCAGCAGCTGCGCCACGATGCAGATGGGGAGGCCGTCAGTGACAATCCTAGTGGATCTCGATCCGGCGAGTTTTGGCGACACGGTTATCGTGGAAAGCATTACGGCTGATAGGCAAGGACGCCTCTATCTTCCGGACCGAGTCAGTGGAAATATTTTTCAAGTCGACACCAAGTCTCCCAAAACGACTGTGGTAGGACGAATTGAACCACGTGAGATAAAAGGAAAAAAGGTCAATGCTGATGGCGCAGGCATCGCTTTCAATCAGCAGGGGGATCTCCTTATAGCCTCTGTCAGCTTTGGCGAGGTGGTGCGCCTCAGAGGATCTGATCTTAACCCAGCCAAGCCTGGACGCGCTGAAACATTCGCAACGGGAATGCCGGGAGCCAACGCTATCGCTTTTGACAAACGGGGAAATCTGTATGTCTCAGGAGGGCGAGGAGGAAAGATTTACCGGGTTGGTACCAGCGGTGGTCCGGCCAAGGCGATAGCACAGATTGACCCTCACACGCGCACGCTCCGCGATGGCAAAACCACGCAGCCAATCGTTGAAAATGGGCTGGCTTTTGACACCATGGGCGTACTTCATGTGGCGGATACCTCCCGCGGTGCGATCTGGAAAATAGCAATCGATGAGGGTGGCAATCCTGGGAAACCGACGCTGTTAGTGCAAAGTTCACTGTTGGAAGGGGCGGATGGATTGGACTTTGACACAAGCGGTAGGCTTTGGGTTACAGCCAACGAGAGAAATGCGATTCTCTTTGTCACACCCGACGGTAAGGTCCAAGAAATTGCGAAGAACGGCAGCCAGGGGCCGCTAGAGTTTCCCTCCGCTATAGTTTTTGTTGGAGGCACCGCGTATATCAGCAATAACGACACCCCCCGCCGTGATAATATGGACGCCAATGGCAAAACCGCGCTGGATGGCATCGGCGCTTCGATCGCGCAGATCACACCGTAAGAATCAAAATGTCGCTGCTGGCTATCGAAGGCGTCGGCAAGGAGTATTCCGTTCGCGGCAAGAGAGTCGTCGCTCTTGACTCCATCGATCTGGATGTCACAGAAGGCGAATTCGTGACCATCGTTGGCCCATCGGGCTGCGGCAAGTCGACGTTGCTCAACTTAATCGTCGGCCTGCTCCGCTCAAGCGCCGGCCGGATTAATTTTCGCGGCGCGCGCATCGACGGCATCTGCACCAAGATCGGTTACGTCACGCAAAAAGATAATTTGCTGCCCTGGCGTACGTTGATCGAAAACGTCGAGATCGCCCTGGAAATCCGCGGCGTCGAAGCCAACGCGCGCAGAACCCAGGCGCGGGATTACATCGACAGGGTGGGCCTCGGCGGCTTCGAAGAACATTATCCACACGAGTTGTCAGGCGGCATGCGCCAGCGCGCCAATATTATTCGCACGCTGATCTACGATCCCGAGCTGATCTTGATGGACGAGCCATTTGGCCCGCTGGACGCGCAGACCAGGCTCGTTTTACAAGATCAGCTTTTGCAGCTTTGGTCGGCGTCCAAGAAAACGATTATTTTTATTACCCACGATCTGGTTGAAGCGATCACGCTGGCGGACCGAGTCGTGCTCATGAGCTCCAGGCCAGGGAAGATTAAATCGATCGAGAACGTCGCGATTCCGCGCCCGCGAGACGTGTTCAAGATTCACCAGAGCGAACAGTTCCGCGCCGTCTATGAGCGGCTCTGGCAGCAACTGCGCCCCGAAGTAAAGTTGGGAGAAGCTTAAAAAAGGAGAAATTCTCATGAACCGAATACTCAGGATTGTTCTCAGCGGACTTTTTTGCCTCGGCTGGTTTTCAATCAGCGCGCAGGCCCAAGCGCCGCGCAAAGTCAAAATGACGATCCCGGTCGTCGCCCACTCGATGACACCGGTGTACATTGCCCAGAGTAAAGGTTTTTTCGCGGAAGAAAAATTGGAGCTCGATATCACCTCCACCGGCGGCGGTGGTCCGGATATCCGGGCGCTGATCGCCGGCGACGTCGAGTTCACCTTCACCACCGGCGACAACGTCATCCTGGCGCATCAAGAGGGCAAGAGGCTGCTTATGGTCATGAGCGGGCTTAACAAGGTGTTCATCAACTGGGCGATGCACAAGGAGACGGCCAAGGCGAAAAACGTTACCGAGTCGATGCCGCTGGCGGACAAGCTCAAAGCGCTCAAGGGGCTCAACGTGGGGGTGACCAATCCCGGCGCATTGACGGCGCATCTGGCGGCGTTCGTGATTCGCAAGGCGGGCTACAATCCGCAGCAAGACGTGCAGATCGTTCCGATCGGCGCTGGGCCGACCTGGCTGGCCGCTCTGGAGAATCGCAAGGTGGATGTCGCTTTGACCGCGCCGCCGGTGCCGGAGACCGCGATCAGCCGGGGGTTCGCGATCATGTTCATCAACAACGCCAAAGGCGAGGACCCATCGATCCCGGAATTTCTCATGGAGAATCTCGTCGCTCGCCCCGAAACGGTGGCCAAAGATGGCGATCTCGTGCGGCGCATGGTGCGGGCGCTCGTGCGAGCCAATCAGTGGGCGCTTAAAAGCACGCCAGAGCAGGTCGCCGACGCATTGAAGCCGGCGCTGGGAAAGACCCCGCCTGATTTATTGTTAGCCGGCGCCGCTTCGGTGCTACCGGCGCTCAGTCCCGATGGCCGCACCAGCGAGCGAAGCTTTCAGGTCACCCAGGATATCCTCGAACAGGCCGGGATTCTTAAAAAGCGCGCGCCTTACGCCGAGCTGGTGACCAACGAGTTTCTAGCGAAATGATCAGCCGCGGACGTCTTTTTCTTTACCGGCTGATCTTTGGTCTCGTCCTGCTCGCCTTTTGGGAGTTGAGCTCCGGGAGCTTGATCGATCCGTTTTGGGTGTCGAGCCCCTCGAGGGTTTTTTTGTATCTCTACGAAGTGTTCGCCGACGGTTCGATCTACGGCCACTTGGCGATCACCCTCTACGAAACCTTCACTGGCTTTTTCATCGGCTCGATTTTCGGCATCGGACTCGGCTTTGTCCTCGGGCGCAGGGAAATCTTGGCGGCAATCTTGGACCCTTACGTGGTGGCCTTTAACGGCATACCGCGCATCGCGCTGGCGCCGCTGTTCATTATTTGGTTCGGCATCGGTCCGACTTCCAAAGTTATTCTCGTCGTCAGCGTGGTGTTCTTTCTGACCTTCTTCAACACCTTCGCGGGAGTGAAGGGCGTCGACGCAGAACTTAAAAATATTTTGCGTATCATGGGCGCCAGCGAGCGGCAGATCTTGATGAAAGTCACGCTACCGGCGATCGTGCCGTGGATCACCACGGGGTTAAAGATCAGTCTTCCCTACGCCATCGTCGCCGCGGTGGTGGGAGAATTCATCGCCGCCAGCAAAGGGTTGGGCTATCTGATCAACTACAATACCTCGCTGTTCTCCACCACCGGCGCGCTGGGTGGCATATTGATCCTTGCCCTGGTGGTCGTCGTGTGCAATGAAGCGATCACTAGAGCGGAAGCTTATCTATTGCGCTGGCGCCCGAGAGAAGAGAAGAAAGGTGAAGGCGAGTTGTATTAGCGCGGCAAAGCCGCAAGCGAAGAAGAAAAAGGGATTTCACCGCAGAGACACGGAGCTCGCAGAGTTCGGAGTATATCTTGATCGATAAATTCTTGACTCCGCGTCCTCTGCGGTCATGAGAAAAAATCGATTTTCGCCAGAATCAGCACGTGCAAGCATTTGATTTTGTTAATGCCAATATTGCGAATTTCGTCGTTTTTCGAATTTTTTCTCACGTCCTGCGCCTCCGCGGTGAGGCTTCCGAAGATTTGCCCATGCCGGCGGAAATTTTCAACTATGGTAACCAAAGAGGATTGGTGATGAAGACGGTGACGATGCGTTGGGCATTTCTGACAATCTTATTGTGGAGCCTGTCGATGCCGATCTCCGGTTCGGCGCTCGAAGTCGGCGATAAAGCGCCAGACTTCGAACTGCCCAGCTCGCAGGGAGGCAGGCTCAAGCTGAGCAGTTTTCAGGGCAAGAAGAATGTTCTGATCGAGTTCTACGTTTTGGATTTCACGCCGACTTGAGTGGCGGAATTGTCGTCCAGTCGGGACGACTATGCCAAATTCGCCGGCGTCGAAACGGAAATCATCGGCATCAGCGCCAACGCGCCGTTCTCGCAGAAGGCGTTCGCCGATTTTCTCAACCTCAATTTTCCGATCCTCAGCGATTTTCCCGATCTCAAGACAATAGAGTCCTACGGAGTGCTCAACAAAGAGCGGCGCACGGCGCAGCGGTCGTATTTTATCATCGATAAAATCGGCGTCGTCCGTTACAAGAAGCTGATCGGTTCCGGTCAGCCGCTGGTGCCGAACGATGAGTTGGTTGAAGAGATCAAAAAAATGAGCGCAATCTGACTCGCAGAGGCAATGTCATTCAATGTCGGGGCGGGTGGCGACCGCCCCTGCTCACAGCGCGTACAGCCGCTTCGGATTGTTGCCCAAGATTTTTTGTCCAAACGACGCGCTGATCTTGCCGCCTTGCGCCAGGGTTTGGATCGCTTCGATGTCGTTTGAGTAATCCGCGTGGCCGTAGTCGGTGCCGACCGTGATGTGGTCTTCGCCGACACATTGGGCGACGTAGGATAAATCATCGGTGGTCTGGCAGGCGACGTAGACGCGATTGTCGCTGAGGATGGTCGCGGCGTTGAGATTGCGTTCCTTGGGGCGTGCTTGCGTCAGCACATGGCCGGCGTATTTGCGCTGGAACTCGCGCTCGGCTTGGGTGCGAATCACTAAATCGTTGACCGCGTAGGGTAGCCATTGCGCAGTGGTTTCGACAAACGACCAACGCAGCTTGGGAAATCTATCCGGCACGCCCTGATAAATCAAATTATTGAACGCCCCCACCGACGGCAGCTTGAAGCGCGAAAAAACATCTTGGCCATACTGATCGTAGTGGTTGAAATTCCCCGTGCCGGCATGGACGCAGATCGGCAGGTCAAGCCTTTCTGCTTCTTGGTACAGCGGAAACAGCGAGCTGTCGGAAAGCAACCGCTCGCCTTCGTTGCCGCGCATGAAGACGCCGCAGGCGCCGTTGGCTTTGCCGAAATTAATTTCTTCGATGGCTTTGTCCATGGTTCGCAGCGGCGGCAGGACGATCCAGCGTAACCGGCCTTTGCCGAGCGTCCAAATATTTGCCAGCCAGCGGTTGTAGCCACGGCACAGCGCCAGATCCACTTCGGCGCGCGCCGTTAGCGGGCGCAAGAAGAGCGAGGGATAAAGAACCTGAACATCGATTCCCAACTGATCTATATGCGCGAGGCGCGACGAGACATCAGTTAGATCGCGGGCGTCCTCGGGAACGTTGAGACCGAGGTTCGAATTGGCCACGACGCGATCATCGATGCGCCAAAACTCGATGCCGTTTTTCTTGGAGACCAAAACTTCAGGCGCGAAGCGACGGTCTTCATCCAACATGAAACTCCAAGTACGCTCGGTCTCGATCACATGGGCGTCGGCATCGATGATGGGCATGGTTGTGTTCTCCTTGAGGGCAGAATTGAAGCGCTTAAGTGTCTGGTGGAAGCCACTTGTAAATCGATGGCACGGGCGGTGTCAAATGGGTTTACGTTGTGTAGGGGCGGGATTAAAACCCGCCCTCCTGGATTCCGAATTGCCGGGCTGTGGCGAAATTGACTCGGACCCCTTCGACACGCTCAGGGCGAACGGATGAGGAATTGAATCTCATAATTCCCCGCCTCTTGAGGCGGGCACAATTAAATGGGGAATCCACAGGGGGCGAGCATCCCCTTTTGGTCGCGTGCGGGGTTAATACCCCGTACGGGAAATGCTCCGTTTATTTCCCAATCGACCGAGGTTCAGTCGAACAACTCCAGAGCGTGGAGCGCTAAACCTTCGGCGACGGAGGTGAATTCCTGTCCGGCGCGGATCGGCACGTTGGCGAATTTCTGTTCGAAGAGTCGCCGGATCGCCGGGACGAAAGATGAGCCGCCGGTCATGAAAATCGCATCGACATTGCTCGGTGTGACATTGCACTTCACGAGCAAGCGGTCGACGCAGTTGGCGATTTGCCTTATTTCAGGATCGATCCAGTCTTCGAACTCGTTACGGTTCACGGGATGCTCGATCGCCATGACGGCTTCATCAAAGCGGAACTGAGTTCTCGGCTGTTCCGACAGAGCGCATTTGGCCGCTTCGATGGCGCGGTACAATCGATAGCCGAGATCGTGATCGACGAGGTTGATCAGGGCATCGATCTTTTCCGGTTCGAGCGCTTGGTATTGGATCTGCTTGAGCAGCTCCATATTCTTGCGCGTCTTGAGAAACGACAGATAGTGCCAGCGCTCGAGATGTTCGAAAAGCCAGTTGGGCACGGGGAGTACTTTGCCGAACTGGCTTCTGTATTCAGAACCGAGGCCGAGCAGCGGCGCGACCAGGTTGCGCACCAATTTGCTATCGAAGGTATCGCCGGCGATGCCGACGCCGTCGTTGCCAATCACTTGATGCGTCGAAGCATGTCCGGCGGATCGTTTTGGTTGCAAATGCACCAATGAAAAATCACTCGTGCCGCCGCCGAAATCGGCGATCAGCACCAGTTGATCCTGGGCTAGCCGCTGCTGATATTTGTAGGCGGCAGCGACCGGCTCGGGCAGAAACCGCACCTTATCGAAGCCGGCGTTGGCGAAGGCAGTGCGTAGCCGGTTCAGCGCGAACTCATCATCCGCGTCGTCCCGAGTACCGCTGAAATGCACCGGACGACCGGCGACCAAAGTCGTACCGAGGTCGCCAAACTGCGCTTCCGCGGCTTTTCTGAGGTGGCGCAGCAGGATGCCGATCAAATCTTCCAAACTGTAAGTTTCACCGAGGATTTGTGTCTGATTGAAAAGACGGCTGGCGAGATAAGATTTCGTCGATTGGATCAAGCGCCCCGGCGTCTTGGCGTTGAGATAATTCAGGATTGCGTCGGGACCGGCAACCACAGAAAGTTTAATGGTACGCGAGTCTTCATTTTCGGCAAAGTAGAGAATCGAGCGAAACGTCGTGTCCGCGCCGAACCGGGCGAGAGTTATCGCTCGGTCGAGACCGGTTATTGCGACGGCACTGTTGGTCGTACCGAAATCGAGTCCGATGGCTTTGGTCAAGTGGAACTCCTAGTGATGGCGGTCCTTCGGGGCTTCCTGTTTAGGTGCATTCACGACAAAGGCACAGATCTCGCAGAGTTCGGAGTCATTTTTGGTAAAAACTCTTTACTCTGCGCCCTTCGCGGTGAGTCACACGGAAGACTGAGGAGTCTTACTGGCCAACCGTCTGCGACGTGCCGGGCGAAGCCGTTAATCTCCCAATCTTATCATTAATAAGCGAATTGCCAAAGTATTGCAGTTAAAAATGGCGCTCCGCCGACCTTACAATGCCCCCGTAAAATATGACGCTAGCAGTGTCTTCCTGCCAATTGCTGTCGCCGGTGTTCCAGGGCTAGCTTGTTCGCGAATTCCTAAAAAATTCCCAAAATAGCGCCGGTTCTAAGCCTGGAATCGCTGGCATAACGCTTGCTGAACTCGTCGGTGCTACACAGAATTCAGACTAGTCGTCCCTAACCAGACCGGCTACTTAAAGTGAAATTTCGCATCAGGATCAATTCAGGCTTACGCGCTCGCCTGTTTCAGCTCGTGATCATCGCGCTGCTGCCGGCGCTGGGGGTAATCACCTATCATGCAAGCGAACAGCGTCGGAAGGCCGTGCGCGACGCGGAGAACCAGGCGCTCCGCGCTGCGCGCCTGGTCGCCGCCAACCAGCGACGCTTGATCGATAGCTCCGGCCATTTGCTGGTCGCGTTGTCAGAGCTTCCCGCAGTGCGAATCGGCGACGGACAGGACTGCAGCGCTTTGTTCGCGCGGTTACTGGAAAAGTACCCGCTTTACACGAATTTGGGAGTGGCCAATCTCGGCGGCGATGTCATCTGCAGCGCACGCCCAACGCCGATGGCGGTGAATATTGCAGACCGATTGTATTTCCAGGAAGCGGTTCAGCATAAAGGGCTGGCGATCGGCAACTATCAAATAGGTCGTATTTCGGGAAAATCTTCGGTCAGTCTGGGCTATCCGGTTTTCGATCGCGACCGACAGCTAATCGCGGTGGTTTTTCTCGCCGTGGATTTAGCGTGGGTCAACCAATCCGCAAAAATCGCCGGCCTGCCTGCCGGCTCCGTGGTGACCCTTGCCGACCGCAATGCCACGATCTTATCACGTTACCCGGAGGGCAACGGATTCGTTGGTAAGTCGATTCGCGAGGCCGAAATCTTCAAAATCGCGTTGGCGCGCTGGGAAGGGGTTGTGGAGGCAACGGGACCCGACGGCAAACAGTGGCTCTACGGCTTCTCCGCCGTCGGCAGCTCGTCACGACAGGGACAAATTTTTCTGCACGTCGGCATCCCGAAAGAGATCGCGCTCGCCGATGCCGATTGGTTTCTCAAGCGCAATCTCGCGGCGTTTTTCGCCGTCGGAATTTTGGCGCTGCTGGCGGTCTGGTATCTCGGCGATGCTTTGTTGGTGCGCGAGCTGAAATCACTGGCGAAAACCACGGCGCGCATCGGCGCTGGAGATTTCAGCGCGCGCACCGGTATCGGCCGGCGCAATAACGAAATCGATCGGTTTGCCGCCTCCCTGGATACTATGGCGACGCTGCTTGAGCGGCGCCACAATGAAGCCGAGAGTGCCAAAAATCGGGTGCAGCGGCAGCTCGAGCGTATCGGCGCGTTGCGTGAAATCGACATGGCGATCTCCTCGACGCTCGACCTACGTGCCATGCTCAAAATCTTGCTTGCAAAAATCGATCTCGTGCTGCCGGCGGGCGTGGCGACTATTCGTTTATTTAACCAACAGACGCGGGAGCTGGAGGCGGTGGCTTGCCGCAATCTTGACGAAGACGCGTGGCGCGCTGAGAATCCGCGCGTTGTACACAATTTCGAAAAAACCGTCTTGGAAAATCGCATTCCTCTGACCATTGCCAACGTCCAGGCCGACGGGCGCGCCGCCGGTCATCAATTCGCGGCGAAGTTCGGTCTGGTTTCTTGTTTATGCGTGCCGCTGATCGCCGCCGGCGAATTGGAAGGCTTGATCGCTTTCTATTCCCGAGAAGAACATGCCTTTGACGACGATGAAATCGACTTTCTCACCGCCTTGGCCGGTCTGTCCGCGGTGGCGAGTCACAACGGCCGCCTCTTTGAAGAAATTCGCCGGCGTGAGAGCGAAGCGTTGGCGCTGCATGCTTTTACCGCGGCGGCTTCTCAGTCGCTGGACCTCAGTGTGACGTTGAAAGATGCGGTGGCCAAGATTTCCGAAAATTTTCATTTCCATGCCACCCGTATTTATCTTTTCAACCACGAGATGACCAAACTGGAGCTGAAGGCCTGTTGTGAAAGTCGACCGCAGACCGCGATCGATGCGATGAACTCGCAAGGCGACAAGTTTTTCATCGACCAAGTCGCCGCGACAGGCGAGCCGATGATATTCGAAGACCTAAACGCAGACGCACGCCATCGAGAACTAAGTTCAGGCAACGCCGCGGAGCAATCCGGTAGCCGCTTCGTCGCTATGCTTCCGCTAAAAACCAAACTAATAACCTGGGGAGTGGCCGTATTTACCGGCACCGAGCCACGCAAGCTCACGGATGTGGAAAACCGGCTATTGACGTCAATGAGCCAGCAGATCGCCATCGCCGTCGAGAATGCGAATTTGTACGAGCAGACCGCAGCTAAAGCCAAGGAGCTAACCGCGCTCTATTCGTTCGCCGGTCTGGCCGGCCAATCGCTGGATATCGATGTGCTGCTGCGCAAAACCACGGAGAAAATTCTCGAGATTTTTCAGTTCGACGCCGCGCGCGTGTATTGGCGCCAGGGAGAAAACGACGACATTGAATTAGTGACCCATATGGGCTTTCCCGAAAGTTTCCCTCCGGTGTCGCGGTACCGGGTGGGCCAAGGACGCGTCGGACGCGCCATGGAGTCCGGCGAGCCGATGTTCGTCGAAGACATGGCGAGCGATGAAGCCTACCAACGGACGGCGCACAATAAGCTGATGGTGCAGCAAGGATTTCACGGCTCTTTTCTGATGCCCATCAAGGCTGGCGGCGAGTGCGTCGGGGTGATCAATTGTCTGGACAAACAACCGCACGCCTTTAGTCAGAGCGATATTCGGTTGATCCATGCGCTGGCTTATCACCTTGGCGTCGCGGTGGGCAACGCTAAGCTATTCTCGCAGGTGCGGCGCAAAACCATCGAGCTCGAGAAGGCGAACAAGGCCAAGGATGAATTTCTCGGCGTGGTCTCCCACGAACTGCGCACGCCGCTCAATGTGATCAAAGGCTACGCTGAAGTTTTGCGTGGGAAAATGTTCGGCGAGCTTAATCCGCAGCAGGAGTCGGCGTTGGATAAGATCAAGAACCAGTCGATCAACCTGCTGGATATGATCAACGACCTGCTGTGCGCCACGACCATCGACGCCCAAACCATTAAGATCATACCCGTCGATCTCGATCTCGCCGCGTTGTTGAGCGAGCTCAGCGAGAGTTACCGCTTTGCCGATGAACGCGATCGCGAGATCGTCTGGGAATTCCCCGGCGATCTGCCGGTGCTCCTGACGGACGACGAAAAGCTCAGAGCCGTGCTGCAAAACCTGATTAACAATGCGATCAAATTTACCGAGCGTGGCGTCATTACCATCTCGGCCCGTTGTTTACCTGTTAACGACGCCGTCGAGATCAGCGTCGCCGACACCGGCATCGGCATACCCGCGGATAAAATCGACACGATCTTCGGCATGTTTCAGCAGGTCGACGGCTCGGTCACGCGGGGCTACGGCGGTGTCGGACTGGGCCTCTACATCGTTAAGAATTACCTGGAATTAATGGGCGGGCGGATCGAGGTTACCAGCGAGCTTGGCAAGGGCACGACGTTTATCATTACTCTGCCGCTGGATGCGGTAGCTCATCCGCTGCCGCACTATGCCGAAGCGGCCGTTCAGGGAAATGGCCAGACACGCTCGGTGCCGGTAATCGCTTCGCTCAACAGTCTCTGAGCTGCCGTAAACAAAGCGGAGAAAAGAATTAACCACAAAGGACCGAGTGCGACAAAGCCGCAACCGACTGGGAAAGAGTTTTCACCACGAAGGCATGGTTCGACAGGGCTCACCACAAGCTCCGGACACGCGCTGGGGCTAGTCGCCTGGCCGCGCATTGGCGGTGGATTATTTCTTCGCGGCGATTTCTTTCGCCGCTGTGGCTGAGAGCGAAAAGTCGAAGATCGTCGCGGGCGGGAGATCGGCGTTTAATCCGGCGGTGGCGGCGAGCATGGCGATGTAGGCTTTGTTTTGTTCGGCGGTCGGCACACCGTCGCGCGAGTAAGTGTCGCGCACGGTGTCGTAGGCTTTGCTCGCTTGGGCCGGCGTGAGCGCCATCCACTTGCCGATCAGTGCTATGGCGTCTTCCTTCTGTGTCGCCGTGTAATCGAGACCGTCGATGGCGGCCTTGAGAACCTCGATGACTTCGCCGCGGCTGGTTCTTATTTTCTCATCCGTAGCTGCCAAGCCTGCCTGGGGAATCTGCAAGACCGTGCCCATTTGCAGCAAACGCTTGAGGCCCATCTCCTCGCCTTTAATATCCGCCGGTGCAGCGATGATCGCAGCTTCGGCGATGCCTCTTTGCACGGTGATCAGCCGATCGATGGAAGACGGTGCGCTGACGATGGTCGTCTTCGGGCCCAGTTTGTAGCGGTCGATGAGAAATTGAATCTCGTAGGCGACCAGGTTGCCGAAACCACTGCCGGCGATTTTCTTTCCTGCCAGTTCCGTGACGGCCATAATATCGGCGCGCGCAACCAGGGTGTGCTGCAACTTCACCGAAGCGAACATGATAACTTTCGCCGCTGCGCCGCGCGCCGCGGCGGTGGCGATGGTGCTCGGGATAATCGTGTAGTCCACCGAACGGTTGAGCAGTGCCGCCGCCGTCAGTGTGGCGCTCATCTGAATCATCTCGACATCGAAGCCGCGCCGGGCATAGAAACCTTTTTGCACCGCCGCGTAAATCGGAAAGTAGCTGAGCGACGGCGCCGCGGTGGCGATGCGGATCTTGGTTCTGGGCGGAGCGTCGGCGGCGAAGCCGTGCGTGGTTGGCGGCGGTGTTGTGAAGAAAAATAGGCCGGATAGGAGCAATGGGACCAATAGTGAATTCATGGCAGACGGCAAGCGGCCCCGCAGACGAAAAATTATTTCTGACTGCCGATATCCGACTTCTGACCTCTGACGACTTACCTCTGTCATCTGATCACCGTGGTCGCCCGCGCCAACAGATTCGGGTCGATAATCACGCCGATCTGTTTGGCCGTTTTGAGATTCACCACCAGCTCGAACTTCATCGGCTGCTCGACCGGCAGATCAGCTGGCTTGGCGCCTTTGAGAATTCTGTCGACGTAGTAAGCAACGCGTCGGTAGCTGTCCGCGAGGTCCGCCCCATAGTGCATGAGCCCGCCGGCATCTACGAATTCTCTGGTGCCCATCGACGGTAACCCGCTCTTTAACGCAAAGCCAACGATCCCTTTTAAATTAGAAGCCATTAGCGGGCTCGCGTACACGTAGAGTCCATCCGGGCGCTGCTTGCCAATCGCAGCAAAAACCTTCTCAAACCCGTCCGCAGTGCGCACCTCCCAAGGCTGAAGAGTCAACTTCAGCGCACGCGCCGCGACTGGGAGAACCTCTTTCACGTCGATTACTCTGGGCCGAAAGGCCGGATCGTAGAGAACCGCGACACGGGTAAGTTTTGGAACGGCTTCTTTGAGCAGCTCCAGCCGCTTCCCGCCTAGCTCTCTGGTAAGGTTTGTAAGGCCGGTGACGTTGCCGCCGGGACGGGCGAGGCTGTCAACAAAACCTGCCTCGACAGGATCTAGCCCTTGGCCCGCCATAACGATGGGAATTGCCTTGGTAGCATTCATGGCCGACTGGATCACCCCGAACCCTCCTGTTGCCACGATGACATCAACTTTGAGACGCACCAGCTCGGCCGCAAGCTCAGCGAGCCGATCGCGCTTCCCCTCCGCATATCGGTACTCGATGGCGATGTTCTGTCCTTCTATGTAGCCAAGCTCGCGCAGAGACTGCCGAATTCCCTCGAAACGGGTGGATTCAGTAGATGCGTCGGTCGCCGATAGATACCCTAACCGCGGGATTTTCTTCGGCTGCTGCGCCCGAGCTGGGAAGGGAAGAGCCAAGAGCATCGAACAAAAAGCACGCCGAGTGATTTTATTGTGCATGGAGTTTTGCCCTCACCCTTGTCCGCAAGCGGGCGAGGGATTAAGAGGATTAGATCCGATAAAACTCTTTGGCGTTGTCGTACAGTATTTTCTGTTTGGTTTCGTCGGACAGCTCGGGTCGCTTGAGCAGCTCGGGAATGTCTTTTAAGAATTCGCCGTAAACCCGTTCGTGCGGATAGTCGGACGGAAACATGATGCGGTCGGCGCCGATCACTTGGCTAACATAGGCGAGCGAACTTTCTTCCGGCTCGCAGGTGACATACACCGGACAATCTTTGACGTAGTCGCTCGGTTTCTTTTTCAGATTTGGAAAAGATCGCGCGCCGCGGGTTTCGTATTCGTAATCCAAGCGGTCCATCATGTACGGCAACCAGCCGCAGCCGGCTTCGAGAAAGGTGATTTTCAATTTAGGAAATTTCTCCAGCACACCGTCGCAAATGATGCTGGTGAATTGAATCATCAGCGGGAATGGGTGCTCAAGCGCATGTACTTGCCCCTGGTCTTCGAAAAAGTCAAAGCCGAAACCGCGGCTCGGCGCGCCGTGGATGCCGAGCGGCACGCCAAGTTGCTCGGCTTCACGAAAGATCGGCTGAAAGAAGGGATGGCCCAATGCTTTGCTAATGACCAACGCTGACGGCAGAAAGGCGCCGACCATGTTGAGCTTCTCCACCGCATAGCGCAATTCCGCTGCGGCCGCTTCGGGATCTTGGATCGGCAGCACCGCGACGCCTTTCAAGCGTGAGTCATGCTTGATGTAGCGGGCATGAAACCAGTTGTTATAAGCGCGCGAGACGGCGCAGGCCCAAGCGGGCTCTTGCACCAATCCGATGGCGAGGGCGGCGGTCGGATAGAGCACCGTGCATTCGAGTTGCATGGCGTCGACGAATTTGCCCACGTCTTCCGGCTTGGTTTCGGTCACCTTGTCGGGCCGTCCGGCACCGAGACCACGCGGCCAGCCGTCCAGCGACGGAAACAGCGGATAAGCGCGCGCCCGCCGCATGCCGCGGTATTTGCCTTCGAAGTATTCTTCTATTTCTTCGTGATTTTCGTAAATGTGGCCGTCGGCGTCGATAACTTTGGGATTTGTCATAAAGGCGTCCTTTCGGATTGCGTGCGTGGGAAGTTTTGCGAAGGTAGGCCGCGACGGGATTTCTGTCAAGCGCAGAGGCAAATGCTCGTTGATTAGCGGAGCGCTTTCGCGGTAGAGAAGTAGAAAACCATAAAGCACGATGAGGAGGCGATCATGGCCTGGAACGGAATACCGGTTGTCGATGGCGATGGGCATGTGATGGAAGATTGGGACGCGCTCTTGCAGTATATGCCCGAGCCGTACGTCAAGAGCGGGCGTTTCAAGGGCAGGATTTTTCCACCTCTGGATCATTTGCATTCGGCGACTCTCTATCAATTGGTGCCCGGGGCGTTTCGCCCGGTCCGCGAAGATAGCTGGTTGGAATTCATGGAAGACGTCGGCATCGAGCGTGCCGTGCTTTACAGCACCGGTGGTTTAGCTTTCGGAAAAGTCATCACCCGCGAATTCGCCGTCGACGTGGCGCGCGCGTGGAACAACTGGTTCGCCGATACTTATTTGAAAAAGAGTCCGCGCTTTCAGGGGTTGGCTTTGGTGCCATTGCAAGAGCCGGAGGAGGCGATCAAGGAAATGCGCCGCGCCGTGACCGAACTCAAATTCTGTGGCGTGATGCTGCCGTCCACGGGGTTCAAAGGCCATCTTGGCGATAAAGAGTACTGGCCGTTCTACGCCGAGGCCAACCAACTTGGCTGCTGCATCGGTGTCCATGGCGGCGCCCATGAAGGCCTGGGGATGGATTGGCTCACGCCCTACGCGCCGATCAACGGCTTGGGTCATGCGTTTAGCCAGATGGTGGCGTTCGCCGGAATCATCTTCAACGGCATCTTCGACAAGTTTCCCAATCTGCGCATTGGTTTCATGGAAGCCGGGGTGGCGTGGCTGCAAACTTGTTTAGAAAGATTCGACCGCGGCTGGGAAACTCACATCCAGTACGATCCGCGCAGCGAATATCTCCAGCTCAAGCCGGGTGAAAAGGTTAGCGACTATATTCGTCGCCACGTCGAGGCGGGGCGAATCTTCGTCGGCTGCGAGGGCACCGAAAAAGGACTGCACCATTTAGTCGAAGCGGTGGGCAACAAGCCGTTCATGTTTTCCAGCGACTTCCCGCACGAGGTCAACAACGAATACTGCAAGCATGAGATCGAAGAGATCATCGAGAACGAGCATCTGACCGACGACGACAAACACGGCGTGCTGCACCGTAACGCGGAACGGTTTTACGGATTGAAGCCGCTGGCGTGAAAAAAGCTGATGTGATGAAATGATGGGTTGGCTGGAATAGAGACGGTGCGCGAAAAACTTCTGCGGTAGGAAACGATGGACGGAAGAGAGCTGATTGAAGTCGTCAGTCCGATTGGTGTGCCAGTGACAAAGGCGAGTAAGCTGGCGCCGCGCCGATATGACAGTTTACGCGGCCGGCGCATCGGGTTGCTCGACAACAATAAACCCAACGCCGATAGGTTTCTAGAATTTGTCGGAGCCATGCTGCGCGAGCGCGAGGCCGACATCGAGATCGTGCCCAAGCGCAAGATGACGCGCATGGAGTCCGACGGGCTGACGGAGCTGGCAAAGCGCTGCGACGCCGTCATCAATGCGTTCGCCGATTGAGGCTCGTGCACGTCGTGGAGTATCCACGACTCAGTCAAGCTTGAGAGCGCAGGCATTGCCACAGCCACGGTGGTGACCGATGAATTTTTCACTCTGGCCCAAGCGGAATCGCGAAGCCGGGGCATGGCCGACCTGCCCCTCGTCAGAGTGCCCCATCCGGTCGGTACCATTGCGCTGGATCCGTTGCGCTCGGTGGCGCAATTGGCGATCGATAAAATTGTTGCGGCAGTCATTCACGGATCAGGCAACGGCGCTTGTGCGGAAAGACAATCGTCCGCCGCCGGCGCGAGTACGCTGCTGTTCGTGCCGCGCGACGCGACGGAGATGCTCGGCGAATTCGCCGCGCGCGGCTGGACCGATGGTTTGCCGGTGAATCCGCCGACGCCGGCGGCGGTCGACAAGATGGTGGCGGCAAGCGGCTTGGATAAGCATTTCGCGCTCGGAACGATGGCGCCGTTGAACGGCGTCGTGACCGTCGAAAAAGTTGCCGTCAACGCCGTCATGGCCGGATGCTTGCCTGAGTATTTCCCACTGGTGCTGGCGGCGACGAAGGCGGTGCTTGCGCCGGGCTTCAATCTCGACGGCGTGCAGACGACCACCGGCAACGTCGCGCCAGTGGTGATCGTCAATGGGCCTTGCCGTGACCGATTGTCGATCAACTACGGCGCCAACGCGCTGGGCCAAGGCTGGCGCGCCAACGCGACCATCGGGCGCGCGCTGCGCTTGATCATGACCAACGTCGGCGGGGCGATGCCCGGCTTTTTCGACAAGTCGACGCTTGGACAACCGGCCAAGTACAGTTTCTGTTTGGCGGAGCATGAATCGGAAAATCCCTGGGAGCCGCTCCACGTCGAGCGCGATTTCGATGCCCAGGCGAGCGCGGTCAGCGTGACCGGTTGCAGCGGCGTCTATAGTGCGGTCGATATGGCGAGCCAAACTGCGCGGGGCTTGCTCAAAACCTTCGCGCTGACGATGGCGGGCGGCTTGGCGAGCGGCGTGACTTCCACTGAAGTCTTGTTCATTATCTGTCCTGAGCATGCGGCAACGATTGCGCGCGACGGACTAACAAAAAATAATATTCGCGCCGAGCTGTTCGCCCTGGCGCGGCTGCCGCAGGATAAGTTTTCCGACGAGAATCTGGCGCTATTGGCGAAGCGGCGGCCGATCTGGTTTCGCGATGGCGTGGCGCGCGAGATCGGCGCCGTCGACAAGCCGGAGGATATCTGGCTTGTCGTCGCTGGCGGCGCCGGCGCCAAGTCGGCGTATATTCCGGGACGCACGGGGACTCGGCTGCAGACCGTGGCGGTGGAAGATGGGGGGTTGGAGTAATGGAGGGAGTAATGGGTCGGAAGAGAAATCTCGCGACGGCGTTCGTTTGGTTCTGCGCGTCGCTCATGCCGGTCTCCGCGCTTGCTCAGACCAAGTCGATCATCATCGGCGAAGGCGTGCGCGGCGCAATGTACCTGCCGGCGTATATCGCCGAGGAGAAGGGTTTCTTCAAACGGCGCGAGCTCGACACCAAGATAGTTACATTTAGTCGGAGCAACGATATCAATGCGCTGGTCGCGGGCGACATTCAGTTCGACCTGACCGCGCCGGACAAAGTGATTCATAGCGCGTTGGGCGGTTATCCGGTCAAGATGGTGATGGGTACGGCGCGCGGCTTAAATTTAGCGTTGGTGGTTCATCCGTCGATTCGCTCGGCAGTCGATTTGCGCGCCAAGTCGGTGGCGATCACCGGTTTTTCCGGCTTGCCGTATACTGGCTTGCTGCTTTGTTTGAAAGAGCTCGGAATGACCAAGGATCAAGTGGTGCCGCTCAATCTCGGCGGCAAAACCGCGCGCTTCGAAGCGTTGCTCGGCAACAAAGTGCCGGCGGCGATCCTCGATCCGCCTTACACGACGCTGGCGGCGAAAGAAGGATACCGATTGCTGGTCGATCTGGCGCCCCTCGATGTACCGTATCTGCGCAACATCGTCGCGGTGTCGGAAAAATCTTTGCGCGACGATTCGCGCACCGTTGCGCGCTTTGTCGCGGCGCTGGTCGAAGGGATTCAGTTTTACCGCAACAAGGCGCATAAAGACGACAGCATGAAAATCTTGGCCAAGTATCTTCGCCTGCCGCTGGAGAAAAACCGCGCCCTGATCGAAGAGGGCTACGAAACTTACCGCGATATCATGCTCAAGAAGCCTTATGCCGATCCCAACGCCATGAAGCTGTTATTGGAGATCGTTGCCGATGCGAATCCCAAGGCGAAAGGTTTGAATTTGGCGTCGTTGATCGATTCGAGCTTTGTCGAGCGGCTGGACCGGGAGGGAGTGCTAGAAAAATAATCTCGAGCGGAGAGTCGGCTGCGGCTCCGCGGTTACATGTCTTCTTGCAGGCGGCCGATGACCCGGCGCCAAATCTTGCCGTCGTTGGCGGGCGGCTCTTTTTTTGACTTGAAGCGGGCCAGTACTTGGCTCTTCTGCTGGAGCTCGCCGTTAAGCGATTCGCATTCACTGGAAAGACGCTTGATCAGATTGCCGATCTCGGTTTCTTTGGCTGCGGTAGCCTGGAGCAACGCTTCTTTTTCCTTGAGCTTCGTTTCCTGGATCTGGAGTTCGGCCTGGCTGTCGCGCAGACGCTGTTCCAACTCGATCATCTTGGCGCGAAACTCTAGTTCTTTCGCCTTGATCTCGTGGTTCTTGGTCTGGATCGCTTCGTCACGGTTGCCGAGTTGAAATTTCAACTCGGCGATTTCTTGTTGGAGCGGTTCAATCTGCTGTTGTATGCGCAAGTCATCGATTCGCGCTGAATTCGCCGGGTGATGTTGGCGATTGGCGAGGGCATCGTGATCGCTGCGCAAGCGGAGAAATTCTTTCTCCCGCTGAATTCTGTAGACTTCCTTTTGCCTCAACTCAGTTTCCAGGGCCGCGATCTGTTCCCGCGAATTCTGTTCGAGGCGGGTCATGGCCTGCTGTTGTTCGCGAAATTGCGCGTTGCCGTGTTCCAATTGTTGGCGCAAAAATTTGATTTCCGCCTGGCGATTGGCTTCCAGGCGTTGCGCCGATTCGGACTGGTGGATCGCGGTGCTGCAAGCCCGGTCAGCGAGGGCCGTCAGTTTGTTGATATAATTGAGCAGATGATCGGCTTGGATTTCGATGTCGACAATGTTGTTTTCGTCGGCCAGGGCGAAGGAAGGCAACGACGGCAACGATGGACGCGTGACAACGTCCTTTTGCTGTTCTTGAGTTTTTACCGGCTCCGTCGATGCGGGCCCCGGTCTTTCGTATTGCATTGCGCCAAAACACTCCCAGATTGCGTCTTAATACCCAACCAAAACGAGTCATAGGAGGTTTTGAGCAAATCCTATTCCAAGATTTATTTTCGCCGCTCTCACCTGGAAATCACTGGAACTACCCGTTTAGTGTGCGAGGCTGACCACGGTGGTCCAATCATGGCGCTACTGGCGCCACAAAAGTGTTCGTTTGCCCGTGAGTTAGGGGCTTTATCAAAATAGCCAAGCGGGCCGATTCGCACCAAATTATGGCCCTGAGTAAATCAGCATCCCAAGCGATTAATTGCCCGGGCCGGCGCAAACGATGGCAATCCAGCGCTTGGAAAAACCCTCGCGACTCTGTGTTCCAGGGTAAATGAGTGTAGGCTCTTTACCGGACTCACGCGATCATGCTAGGTATCGGTGTCAACCAATTCAAACCACGAGGATCAAACGATGCGGATCATCGAAAAATCATTCAGCACTAAAGAACACGGCGTCGCGGGGTATTTGTCCTATCCCGACCGACAGGAGCGCGGGCCGGCGTTGTTCTTGATTCATCCCAAGGGCGGTCTTGGCGAATACATCAAAACTGAAACCCGCAAGTTCGCCAAACTGGGTTACACGACTTTCGCCATCAATGT